>Ga0209573_1003268_pt1 | contig 18239 bp, 15 predicted proteins | sample TNRBio252014_DNA_FD_185870 | JGI IMG/M metagenome (GOLD analysis project Ga0209573, IMG submission 185870) | Wastewater treatment Type I Accumulibacter community from EBPR Bioreactor in Madison, WI, USA - TNR Reactor_6/25/2014_ DNA (SPAdes)... | ecosystem: Engineered > Bioreactor > EBPR >...
GTCTTCGACCTGTTGCCAAAGCCAGTCAACCCGCTCACAGCACCGCCCGCTAATATCCTGCGGGTCGTTAGCCGCAAGCAGTTGCCCGAGCGATTACGCTATTTTCGCACCCGGCCGGCGCTGGAACCCGTCAACGCACCACCGCTGGATATTACTTTTCCCGTCACCGGCACGACCGTGGAATTGCCTGGAGAGAATGATCGATTGGCCGAATTGCCCTTGACGGCCAAGGGCGGGATTCGACCCTTGCGCTGGCTGGTCAATGGTCAGCCGTTAGTGGTCGACCTGTGGCGGCGGGAAGCGTTTTGGCCGCCGGATGGCGAAGGATGGGCGCGGATCACGGTGCTGGATCAGACAGGCCAGGCTGCCAGCACCGAGGTATGGATTCGTCGGAGCGGGGCTTCGCAGTGATATAGAGGTCGGCTATGAAACCTGGCAGTTGCCGTTTTTATCAGTCACACGCATTCGCCGCCACAACCGATAACCCAGCAGCACGACAAGAATCCCGGCGTACATCAACGGTTCGCGAAGATCCGCCTTGACCAGCCACAAGTAATGCAGCACTCCGAGTATTGCAATCAGATAAACCAGTCGATGCAGGCGCTGCCAGTTTCGGCCCAGCCGCCTGATCATTCGGTTCGTCGATGTCACCGCCAACGGAATCAGCAATATAAGCCCAGCAAAACCCACCGTGATATAGGGCCGTTTCGCGACATCGGCGATGATGGCGGACAGGTCGAAAAATTGGTCGAAAATCAGATAGACGCCGAAGTGCAGGCAGACATAGAAAAATGCGAATAATCCCAGCATGCGCCGAAAGCGTTGCAGCCCATTCCAGCCGGTCAACCGCCGCACTGGTGTCACCGCCAGGGTCAGCAGCAGGAAACGCAAGCTCCAGTCGCCGGTGCGATGGCTCAGCATCTCCACTGGATTGGCGCCCAGTTGATCGCTCCACGCTAACCAGAATAGCCAAACCAACGGCAGCAGGCTGGCGCTGAAAACCAGCAGTTTGCCGATACGTTGCAGCCAGCGGGCCAATTGCGGAGTCATGGATCAGAACCATAAAAGCAGTGGTTGGTGAGAAAACGCAACTTGCAAATCGGGAACAGGTCACAAAAAAGTCTACCATCGGGAGTTGCGCCATGCTGATCCAGAAACCCGCCGATCTGCGTTCCTCGGACATCACTCCGCCGGAACTCTACGCCCGCCGCCGTGAATTTCTGAAAACCACCGCCGTGCTGGGTGCGACGGCCCTGTTGCCGCCGACTCTACGCGGTCATCTGGCCCAGGCCGCCACCGACGACGACCTCAAACCGACGCCCTATAAGGACGTGACTTCCTACAACAACTTTTACGAGTTCGGCTCGGGCAAGACCGACCCGGCAGAAAATGCCGGCAGCCTGAAAACCAAACCGTGGACGGTGACCATAGAAGGACACTGTGAAAAGCCCGGTCAGTATGCACTGGAGGATTTTCTAGCCCCGCATACCCCGGAAGAGCGCATTTACCGGCTGCGTTGCGTCGAAGCCTGGTCGATGGTCATCCCGTGGATGGGTATCCCGCTCGCCAAGATTCTGCCGCGCTTCCAGCCCACTGCCAGCGCCAAGTACATTGAATTCACTACCCTGTTTGATCCCCAACAGATGCCCGGTCAGAAAACCCGCCTGTTGCCCTGGCCTTATATCGAAGGGCTGCGCATGGATGAAGCCATGCATCCGCTCACGTTGCTGGCGACCGGGTTGTATGGTCAGGAACTGCCGAATCAGAACGGCGCGCCGCTACGGCTGGTCGCGCCGTGGAAGTATGGTTTCAAAAGCATCAAGTCCATTGTGAAAATCCGCTTTGTCGAGCCGCCGCCGACCACCACCTGGAACCGCGAAGCACCCAACGAATACGGCTTCTATGCCAACGTCAATCCCGATGTGGATCATCCGCGCTGGAGCCAGAAAAAGGAGCGGCGCATCGGTGAATTCTTCCGTCGCGACACCCTGCCGTTCAACGGTTACGCCGAGCAGGTCGCCGGACTGTATGCCGGGATGGATCTGCGGAAAAACTTCTAGCGGACCAGCAAACCTGCCGGCGTCACTCGACGAAGGAAACCCGCAAACCAAGTCTCGCCCGGCAGCAGGCGCTGGACAATACCGTGATAGGTTTCACGATTCAGCATCAGTTCGGTAAAAGGTTGTGGAGGCGGACAAAGAGCGAACAGCCCTATGACCGCCAGATAAAGCGCTGCCGTACCGATGGGTTGTTGCAAGCTACCCAGACTGAAGGCAGTGCCAAAGGATTTTTTCAGCATTTTCTTGCCGAACAGATTGACGCTGTAAAACTCGTCCAGCAATAAATGGACGAAAAAGCCCAGGGTGACGAATGTCCCGCACATCCAGGCGTGGATGACCGAGGCACTGAACGCCTGATACGCCAGCAGGGTCGTGATTAAACCGCAACTGACGCCCATCGGAACCGAATGAATCAGTCCGCGATGGATGGTAAACCGGTCGAGCAATGCAAACATGCCATAGCGAATCAGCGCAAAGCAGCCCACCCAGAGCAAAATCAGCTCCACCAGTGAATAGCGGCGTCCGAAAGTGAAGACCACCAGGAATCCGGCGATCACCGCCAGCGCCATGAAGGCGATGCGCACCGGAATAGAATGTGGCGAGTCAATATCCGGCAACAACCCGCCCATCACCCCCAGGATGAAATAGCCAATGACCGCCTGATGAGGAAACTGGCCGGTCATCACCAGCGCGGTGGCGGCCAGCCCACTGACCGCCACCGCCCCGATCAGGTGCGTTTTGAAATCCGCCATCCGTACAATACCTTGAGGTCTCATGCAAAAAATCCCCTCTCCCGCGCAGGGAGAGGGGATCAGGATCAGGCGAGTCAGCCCTGCAACAATAAATTGCGCAGGTCAATAATGGCGGCGTTGGCGCGGGAGATATACGAGGCCATGATCAGCGAGTGATTGGCCATGGGTCCGAAGCCGGTGCCGTTGAGAATCATCGGACTCCAGATGAAGTCCTGGGTATTTTCCAGTTCACGGATGATCTGCTTGAGCGAGACCGCCGCATTTTTGTTCTGGAGGACGCCGGCAAAATCCACCTCGAGCGCCCGGAGGGTGTGGAGCAAAGCCCAAGTATAGCCTCGCGCTTCAAAGAATACGTCGTCGATCTTGGTCCATGGCGTCTTGAACTCGGTTTGCTCAGGCACCGGCGTCGATTGGCGAGCGTTGGGATCGCCAGCCAGGTCGGTGTTAAACCGGGTTTGGCCGGCGCTGGCCGCCAGGCGATGCGCCAGGCTGCCCAGCCGCTTCTCCACCACTTCCAGATAGGTACTCAGATTGTCGGCGCGGGTGAAGAACTGTCCGTCCGGTGAATTTTGATCCGCGAGCCGCTCCAGGTAACGATACAGTGCATCGACCCCCTTGCGGTATTCCGACTCGGTGGAGGGCAAAATCCACGATTCCGAATCGTAATTGAACTGCGGATCGGCGACCTGCAAATCCTTGTCCTCAACTGACTGACTCTGGGAACGGCTAAAATCGTTGCGCATGGAGCGCACCAGATCGCGCAGCTCGGTTAATGCGCCAAATTCCCAGTTCGGGATATTGTCCAGATACATCCCCGGCGGAGTCACATCATTACTGAGATAGCCACCGGGTTTTTGCAGCAACGTCTCCGCAACACGGATAGCCGTAGCGGTGGTGATATAGCCCGGCACCAGCTTTTTCTGGTCATTCTTGGCAACTTCCAGCGCATGTTCGCGCACGTCAAAATCACCGGGCGAGTTCGACCAGATAAAACCGAGCACCGCCACAATGATGAAGTAGGTCACCAGAAACAGGCCCAGCGTCCACCACAGACCTTTTTCTTTCCAGGTGCGTGGATGATAGAAGGTCGCCACCTGAGTCACTTTGGCGCCTAGCTTGGGTTTTTTCACGGATTCAGATTCTTGAGTATCCATTACGGGTTCCTTATTGAGGGCAAGCAGATGGATGACCAACTCACAATTGCCGGATGCGCGCCAGTTGTTCTTCCAGTTTAATCATGGCGGTTTGGAGTTCCGCTACACGAGCGCGTTCCTTTTCCACCACCTCAGCCGGGGCGCGGCCCAAAAAGTCGGCATTATTGAGTTTGGCCGCGCCGCGCTCCGTCTCTTTGTGCAGTTTAGCGATTTCCTTTTCCAGCCGGGCGCTTTCCGCCGTCTTGTCGATCAGCCCGGATAACGGAATCAGCACGTTCATCGCGCCGACCAGCGCCGTCGCGGCATCCGGGGCTGGTTCATCTTCGTTCAACCAAGTGATGGTATCCAGCCGACCCAGGCTCATCAATGAACGACGATGCTGCTCCAGGCGCTCCTGATCTTCCGTCGAACCATGTTGCAACAGCACTGAAAGCGGCTTACTGGGTGCGATGTTCATCTCGGCGCGGATACGGCGCACGCCACTGAGAAATTGCCGCAGCCATTCAATCTCGGCGACCGCTGTTTCATCGACCAGTGTGTTATCCACTTCGGGGTAGGGTTGAAGCATGATGGAGTCGCCCGCCGCCCCGGTCAGCGGCGCGACCCGCTGCCAGATTTCCTCGGTAATAAACGGCATCAACGGATGTAGCAAGCGCAGCAGGGTTTCCAGCGTTTGCGCCAGGGTCTGCCGGGCGCCGCGCCGGGCAGCATCGGAACTGGCGGGGTCATTCAGCACCGGCTTGGACAGTTCCAGATACCAGTCGCAGAACTCGTTCCAGGTGAATTCATAAAGCGCCTGGGCGACCTGATCGAAGCGATAGCCTTGGGTCGCCGCGTTGACTTCGGCGATGGTTTTCTGCAACCGGGAGCGAATCCAGCGATCTGCCTGACTGAGTTCAATCTCGCCGCCAGCCAGCCCGGTGTCCTGACCTTCAGTATTCATCAGCACATAGCGGGCGGCATTCCACAGCTTGTTGCAGAAATTGCGGTAGCCCTCGACCCGACCCATGTCGAACACGATGTCGCGGCCGGTGGTGGCCAGCGCGGCGAAGGTGAAGCGCAAGGCATCGGTGCCATGAGCGTGAATGCCCGCCGGGAACTGCTGGCGGGTGGCTTTCTCGATGCGCGGGGCCATCTGCGGCTGCATCAACCCGGTGGTGCGCTTGGCGATCAGTTCGTTGAGAGCCACGCCGTCAATCAGATCGAGCGGATCGAGCACATTGCCTTTGGATTTCGACATCTTCTGGCCTTCGTGATCGCGCACCAGACCGTGGATGTACACTTCGCGGAACGGCACATCGCCCATAAACTTCAGGCCCATCATGATCATCCGCGCCACCCAGAAGAAGATGATGTCGAAGCCGGTGACCAGCACGCTGGTGGGATAAAAGGTCTTGAGCGCTTCGGTGGATTCCGGCCAGCCGAGCGTTGAAAACGGCCACAGCGCCGACGAGAACCAGGTGTCCAGCACATCCGGGTCCTGGATGAGATTGACGTTCGGGCCGAGCCGGTGCTGTTCCCGCACCTCGGCCTCGCTGCGCCCCACATAAATCTGGCCTTTTTGGTCATACCAGGCCGGGATGCGATGGCCCCACCAGATTTGCCGGCTGATACACCAGTCCTCGATGCGGTTGAGCCAGTCGAAATAAGTCTTTTCCCAGTTTTCCGGGATGAATTTGATCCTGCCGGTTTTGACCGCAGCGATAGCGGGGCCCACTAGCGGCGTGGTTTTCACATACCATTGATCAGTCAGAAACGGTTCGATGACCGCATGGCTGCGGTCGCCGCGTGGCGTCATCATTTTATGCGGTTTCGTCTCCTCCAGCAGACCCTGTTCCTCCAAATCGCCGATCACTCGCCGGCGGGCTTCGAAACGATCCAGACCGCGATAAGCTTCCGGGGCCTGGTCGTTGATGCGAGCATCGGCGGTGAAAATGTTGATGAGCGGAAGATTGTGGCGCTGGCCGACCGCATAGTCGTTAAAGTCGTGGGCCGGGGTGATCTTGACGCAGCCGGTGCCGAACGTGGGATCAACGTACTCATCAGCAATGATGGGTATGGTGCGTCCGGTCAGCGGCAGGACGGCATGCAAGCCGATCAGACGTTTGTAGCGCTCGTCATCGGGATGCACGGCGACGGCGGTATCGCCAAGCATGGTTTCGGGACGGGTCGTAGCGACGATCAAATCGCCGCCGCCCTCGGCCAGCGGATAGCGAATATGCCAGAGGAAGCCATTTTCCTCCGCGCTGACCACTTCCAAATCGGACACGGCGGTGTGCAACACCGGGTCCCAGTTCACCAGCCGCTGGCCGCGATAGATCAGTCCTTCTTCATACAGGCGGACAAAGACTTCCCGCACCGCCGCCGACAAGCCGTCGTCCATGGTGAAGCGTTCCCGCGCCCAGTCCACCGAGGAACCCATCCGTCGCAACTGCCGGGTGATCGTACCGCCGGATTCCGCCTTCCACGCCCAGACTCGTTCAATAAACGCCTCGCGGCCCAAGTCATGGCGGGTCTGGCCCTCGCCGGCCAGTTGCCGCTCGACCACCATCTGCGTGGCGATGCCAGCGTGATCCGTCCCCGGTTGCCACAGGGTGTTATACCCCTTCATCCGGTAGTAGCGGGTCAGCGCATCCATGATGGTGTCCTGGAAAGCGTGGCCCATGTGCAGGGTGCCGGTGACGTTCGGTGGCGGGATCATGATGCAGTAAGGTGCGCCCTGGCCGCTGGGGGCGAAACAGCCGCGTTCCTCCCAAAAGGCGTACCAGCGTTGTTCAATCGCGTTCGGTTCGTAAGTCTTGTCCATGAGCGGTCTTCGGATGATGGAGATTGGCGAGTGCGCCAGGGTGCGGGATGGGATGTTTGACTTGGCGGCGGATTGAATACCACCTAATCAGTTGCTGTGGGTCATTGAAGCGTGACATTCAGCAGCAGATATAAATCACCCAATCCAAATTTTTTAATTTTAACACGGTCACTGCATGGCGAAACGAAATGACCGGTCATAAAGGGGAGCTGGAATGGGAAAAATGCCGGATTGTTCAGGAGCAGCCTCAATGCTCCTTTGGCCTCCGGAGTAGCAAGGAGCGCAGACTCGAATATCAGGATAGCCAGGTTGGCGTCGGCGATGCTCACCGGAGCCGCTTTCTCATAGCAGCCCTTGGCCTCGGAGTCCTTCAGTACTCCCCAGGCGATGAAGGAGCGGATGACAAATCGCGCACAGCGGCTGACGGTCCGGCCGTCTGGCGGTCGCCATACTGTTCCTTGAGGCGGTTAATGATTTGCGTCTGAGTCACCTGATCCTGCAAGGCCAGCAAGCGACCGGTTTGTCGGGCGACGTTGAACCAGAACGGATAGATCGCCGAGATCATCCCCCAATGAACAACCAGGGCCATCGACGGGTGCTCTCGTAAAAAGGCCAGTGAGGCATCCCGAAATGGAATCAGCCCTGGGTCGGGCGACACCCAGATCTTCATCAGGTTATTGACGACAAAAGATCGGGTCTGGTTGCTTCTCTGAACTTCAGCGCCATTGCCTTTTCTGTCCGCGAGGAACTCATGCAACTCCTGGCGGATGGTTTTGGCGTCGAATCCCGCCAGCAGCAGGTGAGTTTCCCCTCCAGGAACAGGTTGTCGATGTAGACCTTGATGTTCTGATGGTCGAACGGCAGGCGATCAGGGCCGGGATACTTGAGGCCATATTCCGGCGAGTCTTCCCTTATCTGATTGGTACTGCTAAGCCTGGAAAGAAATAGCGGCCAGCGTTCCTGCAAAAAGGCGAAGAATGCCTCGTCGTCGGGAACGATTTCAGAGAGTGGCCAGATCTTGAACCCATCGTGGCCTTTAAGAACCTGGATGAGCTACTCGGCCAGCATCAGCGGCAGGGCAATCGCATTAAAACTCATTAATGTAATAAAAATCAGAGTCTTATATGAAAAATAAGATTGAGCCTTAATTTTCCGAGATTCTGATTAAACTAGCAAAAAGCCTCTTGATGTGATTGCCCTGGCATCAGCGGGAGCTGATGATCTTTAAAAATTTAATCCGGTATAATGAGGGGGGCGATTCCAGCCACGCCAGAGGAGCCGATCATGCCGCGCCGCCAACTCGTGTTGAGTGAGACCGAACGCCAACAACTGGTTCATCTCCGGGATCACGCCCGTCAACCGTAGGTGCGCGAGCGGTCAGCGGCGTTGTTGAAGATCGCCGACGGGATGCCGGCGGCGCTCGTAGCCCGGCACGGCCTGTTACGCTCGCGACGACCGGATACGGTCTATGCGTGGTTGGACCGCTATCAAGCGACGGGCGTTGCGTGCCTTAAGGTTCATCCTGGGCGCGAGCGCAAGCCCGCCTTTTCCCCCTTGGCATTTGACCGCAGCAGTGGCCCACACCGAATGGCAACACCTTTGCCCACATGACCCGCACGTCTGCGGGGTCGAGCAGACGCGTTGGACGTTATCCAGTCTCCGTCAAGCGTGCTCATGGCTGAGCAGCTTGACCTTGGCCGGAGTACATACCGTCCTGTGACGCGCCCGCATCGTGTGGAAGCGGACACGGACCTCGATCCGCAGTCCGTACCCGGACTACGACGCCAAATGGGCCGATGTCGCCGCGGCGGTGGAGGCGGCACAGGCCCCGCCCGGGCGGGTGATCACCGTCTACCTGGACGAAGTCACCGTCGCACGGTAACCGACCGTTGCCCATGCGTATGCGCCCACGGGATCGTCCGCGCAAGCCCGCGCCGTGCGCAGTTCGAAATCGAATACGGTGACCCGGATCATCGGGGCCTTGAAGGCGTTAACCGGGAGCGTCTTCCACCGCCGAGCCGGGAAGATCACGGTGGGCTTCGTGGTGGCGTTTTATCAGGCCTTGGGCCCAGCGTATCCGGACGCTGAGCGGATTTACGTCATTGCAAGATAATTACACTGGGTAAACCCCCGGCAGAGCCGGGGGTTTACCCAGTGTAATTATCTTCCGAGCAACAAAATAACTCACTGATTTCATGATAGGCCCTGTAGGATTTGAACCTACGACCAAGGGATTATGAGTCCCCTGCTCTGACCGCTGAGCTAAGGGCCCGGACTGTTGCCATTTTAACCGCTATCCTGCCCTGCCGCTACTTGTGTCATTCCAAATCCAGAAAACTGCGCAACTGTTCGGAACGATTGGGGTGGCGCAACTTGCGCAGGGCTTTGGCTTCGATCTGCCGAATGCGCTCGCGGGTAACATCGAACTGTTTACCAACTTCCTCCAGCGTATGATCCGTCGGCATATCGATGCCAAAACGCATCCGCAACACCTTGGCTTCGCGTGGAGTCAACGTCGCCAGCACCTCACGGGTCGCCTCGCGCAGACCCTCAACCGTCGCTGCCTCCACCGGCGACAGCACATTGGCGTCTTCAATGAAGTCACCCAGGTGCGAATCCTCATCGTCGCCAATCGGCGTTTCCATCGAAATCGGCTCCTTGGCGATTTTCAGCACCTTGCGCACCTTGTCCTCCGGCATCTCCATCCGCCGGGCTAATTCGTCCGGACTCGGTTCGCGGCCCATCTCCTGCAACATCTGCCGGGAAATCCGATTGAGCTTATTGATAGTCTCGATCATGTGCACCGGAATACGAATGGTGCGCGCCTGATCAGCAATCGAGCGAGTAATCGCCTGGCGAATCCACCAGGTCGCATAAGTTGAAAACTTGTAGCCACGCCGGTATTCGAACTTATCCACAGCCTTCATCAAGCCGATATTACCTTCCTGGATCAGGTCCAAGAACTGTAAACCACGATTGGTGTACTTCTTGGCGATGGAAATGACCAGCCGCAGGTTAGCTTCGACCATTTCCTTTTTTGCCCGCCGGGCCTTAGCTTCACCAATAGACATATGACGGTTAATATCCTTGATTTCGTGAACCGACAACCGCGCTTCCCGCTCGGTCGCCCGCAACCGCCGCTGCGCCTCCAGAACGTCTTCACGATGCTCCGCCAACAAGGCTGAATACTTTTTACCCGCCTGAATCTGCTCATCCACCCAGTCCAGCCGCGTTTCATTCTGCGGAAAAGACGTAATGAAGGTCTTGCGCGGCATCTGTGCCTGACCGACGCAGACCTGCATCACCTCCCGCTCATGCGCGCGGATCCGTTCCGCCATCTCATGCAGCTTGAAAATCAACTGATCCAAGGTTTTCGGGACCAACCGGAACTGCATAAAACGTTCGCCAAGTTGCTGACGCAAGGTCTGGACATGGGGGTGCTGCAAACCCAGACCGTCCACACTGGCCAGCGTCTGTTCGTACAGGGCGCGCAACTCGGCAAACCGGTGAGCCGTTTCCTCGGGGTCTGGGCCATTTTCGACCACACTGGTCTGTACTTCCTCCTCTTCCTCATGTTCGTCGTCGACCGCCACAACTACTTCGTCATCGCTCACTACCGAATCGGGATCATCCGCAGTGAGCAGGATGTCTTCATCCGGCAAAGGGGGCGGGGCTTCCTCAACATCCTTGAAGCCGCTAATCACATCCGCCAACCGGGTGCCGTTTTCGCTGATCGAGTCGTAGATGCGCAGCAATTCACCGACAGTCAGTGGATAGCTGGCCAGCGCCGACAGCACCTGGCTCATGCCTTCTTCAATGCGCTTGGCGATCTGAATTTCGCCTTCACGGGTCAACAGTTCGACCGTCCCCATTTCCCGCATGTACATGCGCACCGGGTCGGTCGTGCGGCCAAATTCGCTATCCACTGCTGCCAGGGCGGCAGCGGCTTCTTCAGCGACGACGTCATCATCAGCGTTGACCGGATTCTCATTGAGTAATAGGGTCTCGGCATCCGGCACGAATTCATGGACTTCAATGCCCATGTCATTGATCATCGCAATGATGTCTTCGATCTGCTCCGGATCGACGATATCATCAGGCAAATGGTCATTCACCTCGACATAGGTCAGGAAACCCTTCTCTTTGCCTCGGGCGATCAACTTTTTCAATTGCGATTGTTGCTGCTCGCTCATGACCTGTTCACGTAATGGAATGTGTAAAAAAAAACCAAATTGAAAATAATAACATGAAACGACGATTTTTCAGGAAAGTAAAATTGGACTTTTTTAACTTACCGAAGTTCCATCAAGCTTGCTGTTCTTCAGCGCTGGATGCGTTGCAGAAGGTATCTATCTAGACATTATTCCTCCGGAGGATCATGCCTCCGCAGATAGTCAAGGATGTCGGCGAATTCCGTCTCAAAGTCAAACTGGTCTTCGGTCAACTCCGGTTCCAGCTTCCATTGAGCCAGCCGCTCCAGAATCGCGCCCTCGCGGGTCTCGCGATAGCGCTCCAGCAACGCAGCGGCGCGGAGTTGTGGTTGGTTGCGCAAAATGTCCATTAGATCGACCAGAAGTTTGATGCCTGTTTTATTAATATTACACAACGCGGCGTAGTCAGTAATTTGCGCCAGTTCCGGTCGATGCAACAACAACGCAATCGCCTTGCGCAAGGGCGTCCGGGTCAGCAGCGCGTTGTGGTCGACCGGGCGGATCGGTGCTGGTGGACGTAACCGGGTGCGGGCTAGTTGTGCGTCGTGCTGCAACCGGGCCTCCATGAGGTCACGAAAATATCCCTCGGGCAATTTCTCTAGTAACGGGCGCGCCGACTCCGCCAGCCGGGCGCGGCCCGCCAGCGTCTCTGGATCAACGCGGGCGCGCAGTTCGGCAAACAGATAATCGGCCAGCGGCGTCGCTTGCGCCAATCGCTGCTCGAACGCGGCCTGACCTTCTCGCCGCACCAGGCTGTCCGGGTCTTCACCCTCCGGCAGAAACAGAAAACTGATTTGCCGGCCATCGCGCAGAAAGGGCAGCACCGCCTCCAGCGCCCGCCAACCCGCCGCCCGTCCGGCCCGATCGCCGTCGAAGCAAAACACCAGTTCCTCAACCACCCGAAACAGCCGTTCAATATGTCCAGATGTCGTGGCAGTACCCAAGGTAGCAACCGCATAGGCTATCTCGTGCTGGGCCAGCGCCACGACATCCAGATAGCCCTCAACGACGATCAGCCGCTGCAAGCGCTGGCTGTGAGCACGGGCCTCGTATAAGCCATACAATTCTGAACGCTTGTGGAACAGGCGGGTTTCCGGGGAGTTCAGATACTTGGGCGTGGTGTCGCTGTCGATCGCCCGGCCGCCGAACGCGATCACCCGCCCGCGCCGGTCGCGGATAGGAAAGATAATGCGGTCGCGGAAGCGGTCGCGCAGCCGGTTTTGCTCATCGCGGCTGGCCAGACCGGCCTCGACAAGTTGCTCAGGCGCTGCGCCGGCATCGCGCAGGGTTCGAATCAGATTTTCCCATCCGGGTGGAGCGTAGCCGAGGCCGAACCGTCCGGCGATTTGGCCGGTCAGTCCGCGCTGGCGCAGGTAGTCCACTACCCGCTGCCGGGCCGGGTGCTCACGCAGTTGTCGGCGGAAAAAGTGGTCCGCCTGAGCCAGCCATTCCAGGAGGATGCGGGACGAGCCGTCATCACCGCTGGTTTTCGGTATTTCGAGACCGGCCAAGCGCGCCAGATCCTCGACGGCATCCAGAAATTCCAGCCCCTCATAGGCCATCAGGAAGCCAATGGCAGTGCCGTGAGCGCCACAACCGAAACAATGGTAGAACTGTTTGCGGGGGCTGACCGAGAAGGAGGGGGTTTTCTCGGCATGAAACGGACAGCAGGCCATAAAGTCATGACCCGCCCGGCGCAGCGGCACCCGGGTGTTAATCACCTCGACGAGGTCGACCCGGCTGAGCAATTGATCGAGGAACTCCTGGGGTATGCGTCCAGCCATAGCCACCAAAGGATAGTAGATCAACGCCAGGTTGCCAGTTTCCAGGCATCCGAACGCTGCTGTCCCGGTACCACCCCAGTGAGCGAGCGCGCTGTGAGGAATCGGCTCAACCGCCGAAATGCACTTTGACCCGGGCGCTGGCGATGGCCAGATCGGCCCGGCCCTGTGCCTGCTCTTTGATCAGGGCCATCACCTTGCCCATGTCGCGCACCGCCTGTGCGCCAGTCGCGGCGATTGCATGAGCGATCAAGTCGTCAAGGTCGGCTTCGCTCAGAGGTGCGGGCAGATAAGTCTGGATCATCTCGATCTCGAAGGATTCCTGTGCGGCCAGATCGTCGCGGCCAGCGCTTTGATACTGTGCTAAAGATTCCCGGCGCTGCTTGATCATCTTCTCCAGCACAGCAAGTATCTGGACATCGTTCAGTTCGATACGCTCATCGACTTCACGTTGCTTGATCGCAGCCAGGATCAGGCGGATCGCCCCAAGTCGCTGCTTGTCCTTGGCGCGCATGGCGGTTTTCATGTCATCCTGAATGCGATCTTTGAGGGACATAGCGAAATTCACTGCTGGAGAAGGGGAAGACGGGCCAGACTCAGTAAAGGCGGGTGCGGCGGGCAACATCCCGGGAAAGTTTCTTCAGATGACGTTTGACGGCAGCGGCCCGCTTGCGCTTGCGCTCCTGGGTCGGCTTTTCGTAAAACTCGCGACGGCGGACCTCGGACAGTACCCCGGCTTTTTCACAGGAACGCTTGAAGCGGCGCAGCGCGATATCAAACGGTTCGTTATCCTTGACTTTCACGGCAGGCATTAACACAGCACCTCGTCTTTCATGGTTTGGACTCAGGGAAAAGCTGGATTATTGGAAAATATTGAATTGTAATCCCCCCTACCGCCAAATGCAAAATTAGGAAAATGATATGCTGATTCTGGGTATTGAGACGTCTTGTGATGAAACCGGGGTTGCGCTGTATGACAGTGGGCGCGGTTTACTGGCCCATGCCTTGTACAGCCAAGTCAAACTCCATGCGAAATATGGTGGGGTCGTGCCGGAGTTAGCCTCACGTGATCATGTGCGCAAGACGCTTCCGCTATTGCAGGACATTTTCCAGCAAGCCGCTGTGGAGCCGTGTCAGGTGCAAGGTGTGGCCTATACGCGAGGACCGGGTTTGATCGGCGCATTGCTGGTCGGCGCGGCGATTGGCCGCAGTCTGGCTTATGCGTGGAACGTGCCGGCTCTGGGAGTGCATCACATGGAGGGACATCTGTTGGCATCGATGCTGGAAACGGAACCCCCGGAATTTCCCTTTGTAGCGCTGCTGGTTTCCGGGGGGCACAGTCTGTTGGTGCGGGTGAACGGGATCGGTGGCTATCAGATTTTGGGGGAGTCGATTGATGACGCGGCGGGCGAAGCGTTCGACAAGACCGCCAAGCTGTTGGGATTGCCCTATCCGGGCGGGCCGGCGCTAGCGAAGCTAGCCGAGCAGGGAACGCCAGGACGCTTTAAATTTCCGCGACCGATGACCGACCGGCCCGGCTGCGATTTCAGTTTCAGTGGCCTGAAAACTGCGGCAATCAACGCCTGGCGCAACCTGGAGCCGACGCCGGAAAATCGGGCGGATGTGGCACACGCTTTTGAGGAGGCGGTAGTGGAGACGCTGTCCATTAAATGTGAGCGGGCGTTACAAACTGCCGGACTGGAGCGGTTGGTGGTAGCCGGCGGCGTCGGCGCGAATCGGCGTTTGCGGGAACGGTTGCGGAAAATGGTGGAAAAACGCGGTGGGCGGGTGTACTACCCTCGCCTGGAGTTCTGCACCGACAACGGCGCGATGATCGCCTACGCCGGCTGGCGGCGACTGGCGGCGGGACAAGGGGAGGATATGGCGATTGAAGTATTGCCGCGCTGGCCGCTGGACTGTCTGCCAGCGGTGTAGCACGAGGCATCAGGCACCAAAGTTCGCCATGACCCGCTAACGTCGCATTGGCCCGTTCAAATTGACCGGTGATCGAGCGCCCCACGAAGCATCAACATCAATTTATATTTATATATCAAATATTTAATAATAAAGGCATTGTCTTTGCTAACCTTGGAATCGGAAGAATCCCAAGCTCATCATTCAACCAAGGGTCATCTGAAGAGGAGAACGCATTATGGGCGAAGTAACCTGGCCGCTCGAACAGAACGTAATTCGCGGCAACAAGATTAATCATACCTTTGGCATGGTCAGAACCAATGCCGATGGCACTCCCAAACCCCATCAGGGCTGGGATTTCAAAGCGGCGGTCGGCACGAGCGCCTACGCCATTGCCGACGGCAAAATCGAATTTGTCAAGGATAGCGGTGCTTACGGCAAACAGGTGTGCCTTTCATTTGCCTGGAAAAACCAGCAAACCCTGTATGCATTTTACGCCCATATGAACACGATCCAGGTCACCCAGGGCCAACAGGTGACGATGAACACCGTCCTCGGCACAACGGGTAAATCCGGCAATGCGCAAAATTTGCCCGCCAGCGAAGACCATCTGCACTTCGAAATCCGCACCAAAGCCAACACAGGGCTGGGCTTGGCCGATCGTCTCAGTCCCATCAAGGTGTTCGGCAAGTGCCCATTATCGGTCGTCCAGAACGGCAATGAAATCATCACCTTTTAATCCCTGCTGTGTCCCCGGTTTCCGGGGCCAGCTCACAGTTCCAAGTCTCCTATGATGTCCAGTTTACCTACCCAACGCGACTTTACGATCTGGATCGCCGGCTTGCTGGCGCTGCTGCTGAACACTCCTTTCAGCAGCGCCGCCGAACACGCCAGCATCTACCAGCCACGAACCCTGGCGACGGTGGATAGAGACATCAGCGCCTTGGGTTTGCAGGATTGCCAGTCAATCCAGGCGGTCGATGAAGTTCGCCACCTTGCCGTGTGCCGGCTGGCCGACGCCAAGGCGGCTTCCGGCCTGTATTTATTCCTGATCGACGCTCGGCAAACTGGAAAGCAAGCTGTCCTGTTTCGCTCCAGAGATTTCGGGGACGCCTATTACGTCAAGGTTGCGGTCTTCAGCAAGGCCCAAGACAAAGGCCCGGAGTTCATCCTGGCCGAATCCGGCGCCGAATCCAGCTATGGGGTCCAAGTGTACGCGCTCGACGGGATACAGGTACGGCGGGTCGGGGCCATCGCCGAAGTGCTGAATGAGGATGGAGAAGCCCGCTCGGTCTTGCCGGCGCTGCAAATCCGGGATCACGATCAAACGGTTGTGTTTTCTTTTACAAACCGCGTTATGGTTCCCGACCGTCAGGGGCATTACGCGGAAATCGCCCCGGAACAAATCCGCTATATTCTCGACGGCCCCAAACTGCGGCGTGTAACGGGTCACTCAAGGAAAATCCGGTAAGCCCCTGCAGTCGCCCTGCAAAATGCAGTATCAATAATATTTTGATTATATTATTTTTATTTGAGGCGACGAGGAAGTCACTGAGGTAAAATCACCCAAGACTGCCTGTCAATGTTAGTTTGGAGAGAGGCGCATGGCCATTGTAATCCGATTCAACACCCTCATTGTTCGCAAGGCGAGCATTGCAGCCAGATATTCCACGGATATTGATAGCTACCGCAGTCTTTATTTGCCCGGGGACGCCAGCTTCTATTACGAGGACAAGCACCTGATCGCTCATACTTCCATGGGTGCGCTCTACGGAGTCCATGATCAATTGGCGTCAATCGAGTTAATCGGCGACCCCGATGACGTATCGGCGGATTACTGTTTCGCTGATCAAGAGAACGGGGTGGACGGTGGATGCCAATGGTTGAAGACATGCTTGATTTTAGGATTGCCGGTGTGCTGGTTAGGGACCGACGCCCCTGGGTATGTGGTCGACTTCAAGTCACGGCGGTTTGTTCGCCACATGACAGGGAAGCTCTGTGCATCGTGCAGTACTCCTCTTGGCCTTGGCGCCGTTGCGATGGCTCTTCAGGCCCGCGAGCGACGCGAAGGCCCGCTTGCTTTTATTGACGTCAATCGGGATCGTCATGGCGACTATATCGTCGCATGCTCGGCCTGCAACTTCGAGCATGCGTTTAGTGAGAGGGGACAATCGGTGATGGGCGATGCGATGTGATAACCGGCGCCAGGACGGTACTCACTCTGTGAGCAACGATGCCGATCAAATGCGGTTTCAACCTTTACCGGTCACTTTGTCCTTGAGATCCGAGGCGGCCGCGCCGACGCGCTCGATCACATTGCCGACCGCTTCGACTACCCCGGCCTTGATGTCAGCCGCTTTTTCCCGCACGGCGGCGCTCACCTGTTCAACTTGACCCTCGGTCTCCAATTGCTGGTTACCGGTCACTTTGCCAGCTGCTTCCTTGATCTGGCCTTTCGCTTTGTCAATTGCAGGATTACTCATCGTCTTTCTCCGTGTGTGAATAATGATTGGTCCGTTGCCCTCCACGTTGAGCTTTCCCGTCCAACGGGTCTGGGCCAGGTAGGACGCGAAGCCCGGAGGTCGCCGGATCAGCATAGCGCTCGTCAGTTGAGGGTCGCAGCCCACGCTGTGACCATGCCATGCACCATTATTTTGCGCCGCAAAATTTCAAGAAAAAATGTCATTTTGGTCACCAAACGGGATCGCCAGTAAACCGTCTTGCACCCTGTGCTCGACCAGCCGCGCGGATCGCAGGAACGTGCCGGCAACTTCCTGAAATAACGGCTGTCGTTCTTTTAAGAACGACGGTATTCATTCATTGCAGGCCGGAATATTCAGGCATCGTTATTCCCTAGCACTACCCGCTGCCGTTGCCGGGCGAAGTCCAGCAACCGGCGAATCGGCAGTGCCGCCCGTTCCCGGGTCACTTCATCAATCACGATCTCGTGATCGCCAGTTTCCAGTACTTGCGCCAGATTGCGCAAGCCGTTCATCGCCATCCATGGACAATGCGCACAACTGACGCAGGTTGCACCTTTGCCGACAATCGGCGCTTCCAGGAGGATTTTGTCCGGGGCGGCCCGCTTCATCTTGTGGAACAGCCCGTTATCGGTTGCCACGATGAATTTTTTCGCCGGCAGTTCCCGCACCGCCTTGACCAGCGCCGTCGTGGAACCCACCAGATCGGCTTGGGCGATCACGTCCAGCGGCGATTCGGGATGCACCAGCACTTGGGCGTCGGGGTGTTCGGCCCGCAACTGACGCAGACCATCGGCCTTGAACGCCTCATGCACCACGCAGGCCCCGTTCCACAGCAGCATATCAGCGCTAGTTTCCCGCTGCACGTAAGCGCCCAGGTGGCGATCCGGCGCCCAGATCAGCTTCTCGCCTTTCTCCGCTAGATGCCGCACCAGTTCCAAAGCAATTCCGGAAGTGACCACCCAGTCGGAACGGGCCTTCACTGCCGCGCTGGTGTTGGCGTAGACCACGACCGTCCGGTCAGGGTATTGATCGCAGAACGCGGAAAATTCATCGGCGGGACAGCCTAAATCCAGCGAAC
>Ga0209573_1003269_pt1 | contig 18238 bp, 6 predicted proteins | sample TNRBio252014_DNA_FD_185870 | JGI IMG/M metagenome (GOLD analysis project Ga0209573, IMG submission 185870) | Wastewater treatment Type I Accumulibacter community from EBPR Bioreactor in Madison, WI, USA - TNR Reactor_6/25/2014_ DNA (SPAdes)... | ecosystem: Engineered > Bioreactor > EBPR >...
GTGGCCATCGGCTACGAGATGAGCGACGACTTCCACGAGCGCACCAGCATCATGGCGGTCGCGCAGTGGATAGGCCAGTGGGCCTGGGTCATCGCGCCGTGGTTCTGGGTCGTCATGTACGACCCGGGCTGGTTCGAGAACGCCGATGCGGCGACGCGCCACCTCTCGATCTGGGTCGGCGTCGTCTGCATGCTGCTGGCCATGGTGCCGGCGCTGTTCATCCCGCTGCGCTCGAGCGTCGACGACACCCACCTGGTGCCGCTGAACTGGGCCAACTTCGGCGGCGGCATGCGCGAGATCCTGGCTGGCTTCAAGGAGGCCTTCGGCTCGGCGCCGTTTCGCAAGCTGTGCTTCTCGACTTTCCTGATCTTCAACGCCTTCAACACGGTGGCGGCGTTCTCGTTCTTCATCGTCGTGTACCACCTGTTCGGCGGCAAGACGGCCGACGCCGGCATCTGGCCCACGCTGTTCGGCAGCGTGGGCGCTCTCATCACCACCTTTGCCGTCATCCCGGCGGTGGCGTGGATGTCCAGGAGGGTGGGCAAGAAGAACGCCTTCATGCTGTCGCAGGGCATCTCCATCGTCGGCTACGTGCTGCTGTGGTTCCTGATGGTGCCGGGCAAACCCTGGATGTTCATGTTGGCGCTGCCCTTCTTCAGCTTCGGCATCGGCGGGCTGTTCACGCTGATGATGTCGATGACGGCCGACGTCTGCGACCTCGACGAGCTCGCCACCGGCAAGCGGCGCGAAGGCATCTTCGGCGCCATCTACTGGTGGATGGTGAAGTTCGGCTTTGCCATCGCCGGCCTGCTGAGCGGCGCGATCATGAGCCTGGTGGCCTTCACGCCCGGCGCGGCCACGCAACCCGCGGGCGCGGTGGACGGCCTGCGACTGTTCTACTCGGGCGTGCCGATCTTCGGTACCTTGCTGGCCATGTGGCTGATGCGCCACTACGACCTCGACGAGAAGCGCGCCGGCGAGGTGCACGCCGAGCTCGAGCGGCGCAAGGCCCGCGCCGCGTCCGGCGCCTCCCGGGGCTCGGGGGCGCGGCCCTGGCTGGCCGACCATGGCCTGCTGCTGCCGGGCGCCGAGCCGTCGCCGCTGGCGGGCCTGCCGGTCGAGCAGGTCCGCGCGCTCCATGCGGAGCAGCTGCAGTCCGGGCTCTACGGCCTGTGCCTGTCGGCCTACGTGCCGGGCCAGCGGCCCGGCGACCCGCTGCGGGCCGCGGACCTGGCCCGGCGCGTCGACATCGTGGCCCCGCACACGCGCTGGCTGAGGAGCTTTGCCTGCACCGAGGGCCACGAGGCGATCCCGCGGCTGGCGCGCACGAAGGGACTGAAGACCATGGTCGGGGCCTGGATCAGCGCCGATCGCGAGCGCAACGAACGTGAGATCGCTGCCCTGGTCAAGCTCGGGCAGGAGGGCATGGTCGACATCGCCGCGGTCGGCAACGAGGTGCTGCTGCGCGGCGAGTTGCCAGAAGCCGAGCTGCTGGCCTGCCTGGCCCGCGTGCGTGCCGCCTTGCCCGCCACGGTGGCGGTGGGCTGTGTCGACGCCTACGACCAGTTCCTCGAGCGCCCGGCGCTGGTGGCCGCCTGCGATGTGGTGCTGGCCAACTGCTGGCCGTTCTGGGAAGGCGCCCCCATCGAGCTGGCGGCGCAGTACCTCAGGCGCATGCACGGCCTCGTGAAGGCCGCTGCAGGCGAGGACAAGACCGTCATCGTCACCGAGACCGGCTGGCCCGCCCAGGGCCAGGCCGTGGGCCAGGCCCAGCCGTCGGAGGAGAACGCCATGCGCTACTTCGTCGACGTGCAGCAGTGGGCGCGACGCGAAGGCATCAAGCTGTACCACTTCGCCTCCTTCGACGAGCCCTGGAAGCACGAGCACGAGGGTGAGGTCGGCACCCAGTGGGGCCTGTGGGACAAGGACGAGCGCCTCAAGTTCCACCGCTGACCCCTCCGGCCCGCAAGACCTCATGCGACGAGACCCCGCCACTTGCCTGCCCGACGCCGACAAGGTGCAAGGCGAATTCGTCAGCGCGGACGGCGAGACCTGGTACCGCATCCAGGGCTACGACCGGCTCGCGCCGTTCTTCGTCAGCCTGGCCAGCGACAGCGACCTCTGGGCCTTCGTGTCCACGGCCGGCTCGCTCACCGCCGGCCGGCGCGACGAGCGCGGCGCCTTCCTGCCCTACGAGACGGTGGACCGGATCCATGAGCGGGCCGCCCACACCGGCCCGCGCTGCTGGATACGCGTGCCCGGTGCGCAGGGCGCGGAGCTGTGGCAACCCTTCGTGCAGCAGGCGCTGCCGGCGCCCGTGCAGCGCTCGGTGTGGAAGAACCTGTCGGGCACGCGGCTGCGCTTTCGTGAGCTGAACCCCGGCCTGGGGCTGGCGTTCGAGACCGAGTGGTTCAGCGCGGCGACGCTGGGCCTGGTGCGCACCTCGCGACTCTGGCGCAGCGGCACGCCAGGGGCGGGCTCCCCGCCCGTGCGCGTGCAGGTGCTCGATGGGCTGCTCAACCTGCAGCCGCCGGGCCTGGACCCGCGCATCGCGGCCACCATGAGCTCGCTGGCCGACGCCTACAAGTGGAACGAGGCCGCGGCCGGCGGTCGCATGGGCCTGTTCACGCTCTACGCCCAGATCTGGGACCGCGCCGAGCCCAAGGAGTCGTTCCAGGCCCTGGTGGCCTGGCATGCCGGGACGCCGTCGGGGGCCAGCATCGTGCTGTCGGCGCAACAGGTGCAACGCTTCTGCCTGCAAGGCCAGGTCGACGGCGAGACGCTGACGCGCGGCCGGCGCGGCGCCTTCCTGGTCCGCTTCGAGGCCGAGGTGCCGGCCTCGGGACTCGAGTGGCACGTGGTGGTCGACGGCCCTTGTTCGCAGGTGCAGGCGTTCGAGCTCGCGAAGCGCCTGGAAAGCGGCGGCGACCCGTCCGCGCGTATCCTGCAGGCGAGGAAGGCCAATACACGGGGCGTCGACGAGCTGCTGGCGCGGGCCGACGGCTTCCAGCATTCGGGCGACCTGATGGCGGCGGTGCACCACCGCGCCAACGTGCTCTTCAACATCATGCGCGGCGGCGTCTTCGTCGACGGCACCACGCTCGACCGCGACGACCTCGGCCGCTTCGTGCAGCAGCGCCACCGTCGCATCGGCGCGCAGCTCGCCGGCTCGCTGGCCGCGAGCCCCGGGCGACTGTCGCGCAGCGACGCGCTGGCACTGGCGCGCGAACAGGCCGGTGCACAGGGCGAGCGGCTGGTGCTCGAGTACCTGCCGCTGACCTTCAGCCGCCGCCACGGCGACCCCAGCCGCCCCTGGAACAAGTTCTCTATCCACGTGCGCGACCGCGAAGGCCGCCGCGTCATCGACTACGCAGGCAACTGGCGCGACATCTTCCAGAACTGGGAAGCGCTGGCCAGCAGCGAGCCGGCCTACCTCGGCTCCATGATCACCGCCTTCCTGGGTGCGATGTCGACCGACGGCTACAACCCCTATCGCATCGGTCGCTTCGGCATCGAGTGGGAAGTCCTCGACGACCACGACCCCTGGGCCCACATCGGCTACTGGGGCGACCATCAGGTCATCTACCTGCTGCGCCTGCTGGAGGCCGCGCTGGCCCATGATCCCGCGCTGCTCGACGGGCTGTGGGACCGCGCCTTGTTCAGCTTCGCCGACATCCCGTACCGGCTGCTGCCCCATGTGCAGCAGCTGGCCACGCCCAAGCACACCCTGCGCTTCGACCATGTCCGACATCACCAGGCCATGCAGCGCCGGGATCGTGTCGGCGACGACGGCCTGAGAGTCTGCGACGGCGATGACATGCCGCTGCTGGCCACGCTGGGCGAGAAGCTCGCCATCGTGTTGCTGGCCAAGGCCGGCTCGCTGCTGCCCGGTGGCGGCCTGTGGCTGCACACGCAGCGGCCGGAATGGAACGACGCCAACAATGCGCTGGTCGGCAATGGCCTGTCGGTGGTCACGCTGGCCCACTTGCGCCGCCTGCTGGGCTTCCTGGCGAACTGGCCGTCAGCCGAGCGCGCCTTCGCGCTCGACGCCTCGACGCTGCAGGCCCTGCAGTCGCTTGCCTCGCTGGTCCGCACCACGCCACTGGCGGCGGTGCACGATGCGGCGGCACGGCGAACCTTCCTCGACGGCGCCGGCGCCTTGACCGACACCTGGCACGAGTCCCTGTACAGCGAGCATGCCCGCTCGGCTCCCACCGTGGCCCCGGCCGGGCTGCTGAGCTCGCTGGCGCGCGCGCTGCTGCCGCTGGTCGACGCCAGCCTGCAGCGCTGCCGGCGCGCCGACGGGCTGTTCGACAGCTACAACCTGGTCGAGTTCACGCCCGGCCGCGCCGAGCTGTCGCCGCTGTACCCCATGCTCGAAGGGCAGGTCGCCCTCCTGTCCTGCGGCCTGCTCGGGCCGGCCGAGGCGGTGGTGCTGCTCGACACCATGTTCGCCAGCCCGCTCTACGCGGCTGACCGGCGGTCCTTCCTGCTCTATCCGGACCGCGCGCTGCCGGGCTTCCTCGATCGCAACCGACTGGACGGCGAGGCGCTGGCGCTGCCGCTGGTGCAGCGCCTGCTTGCCGAGCAGCGGGAGGACCTGCTGCAGCGCCAGAGCGACGGCACGGTGCGCTTCGCGCCGACGCTGTCGAACCGGGCCGACCTCGAGGCCGCCGGGCAGGACCTCGGTGACGCCCTGCAGCCGCTGGCCGAGGCCTATGACCGCGTGCTGAGGCACCGCGAGTTCACCGGCCGCTCGGGCACCATGTTCGCCTACGAGGGCCTGGGCTGCATCTACTGGCACATGGTGGCCAAGCTGCTGCTGGCGGTGCAGGAGCAGGTGTTCGACGCCTTCGACCAGGGTGCGCCGGAACTGCCGCTGCTGTGCGCGCACTACCGCCGGGTGCGCGACGGCCTGGGCTACCGCAAGAGCGCGGCCGAGTACGGTGCCTTCCCGGCCGATCCGTACAGCCACACGGCGGCCGAAGGCGGCGCCCAGCAGCCGGGCATGACCGGGCAGGTCAAGGAGGAGATCCTGGCGCGCTGGGGCGAACTGGGCCTGCGCCGCCAGCGGGGGTGCATCCACTTCGACCCCGTCCTGCTCGATGAAGCCGAGCTGCCGCCGGGCGGCGAACTGCGCTTCACCTGGGGCCAGGTGCCCTACACCTATCGCCGCGGTCGGCACACGCGGCTGCGCGTCTGCCGCGGCGCCACCTGGGTCGAGTGCGAAGACCGCCGCTTCGACCCGGCGGGCGTCACCGCCGTCGAGGCCGAGGTCGCCTTCGCCAGGCCCTGAACGACCGCCGCGCCCCCGGGCGGCCGGCGGACATCAGGCGCGGACGTCCCGGAAAGTGGCGATGGCGTGGGCCGGCATCTCGGCGTCGAACGCCCGGCCGTCGATGCACAGCCTGAAGAGGATCGCGTCGTCGCTGCGGTTGAGCACCACCACCGCGGACTCGCCGTCGTCGTGCACGAAGGCGCAGCACTCCAGCGCCTGGCGCGTGCTGGCGCACAGCGCGCGCCGCGCCCCGGGCCGGATGTGGCGCGCGAAGTGGCCCAGCGCGGCGTAGGAGCTCTGCAGCAGCAGCCGGCCCTGCCCCGTGTCGGCCAGCACAGGCGCGCTGCAGAAGTTGGCTGCATGGTTCGGGCCGCCCTGCTCGTCGAGCAGCAGGTTCCAGTCTATCCAGCCCACGGTCCAGCGGTTGAGGTCTTGGATGATGGAGCGCGCGTAGCGTTCGGCCAGCGCCCAGCTGCCCAGGTGCGGACCGCCCTCCTGGCAGCCTTCGGTGAACAGCAGCTGCTTTTCGGGCCAGGCGTCGTGCGTGAGCTGCACCTGCTCGAAGTGGTCCTCGCCGTACCAGTGAAAGCCGGCGCCCCAGACGTAGCGCGCCGCTGCCGGGTCGCCATAGATGACGCTCGTGCGCTCGACCAGCTGGTCGCGGTTGTGGTCCCAGACCACGATCTTCACGTGGTCGAGGCCGGCAGCGTGCAGCGCGGGGCCGAGATGGTCCCGCACGAAGTCGCGCTCCTCCTCGGCGGAGTAGAGGCAGGAGTCCCAGCGCTGTTGCGCCATCGGCTCGTTCTGCACCGACACGCCCCACACCGGCACCCCTTCGTCGGCATAGGCCTGGATGAAGCGCACGTAGCACTGCGCCCAGGCCGCGCGGCACTCGGGGCGCAGGCGCCCGCCGTGGTTCATCTGGCCATTGCTCTTCATCCACGCCGGTGGGCTCCAGGGCGATACCAGCAACTGCAGCGGCCGGCCGGCTGCGCGCAAGGCCGCGCGAATGAAGGGCAGCAGCGCCTGTCGGTCACGCTCGATGCTGAAGTGCTCGAGCGCGAAGTCGTCCTCGCGCCCGGCATGGGCGTAGTTGCCGAGCGCGAAGTCGCACGAGTTCATGTGCACGCGCCCCAGCGTGTAGCCATGGCCATGCTGCGGATCGAAGCAGTCGCGCAGCAGTTGCTCGCGCGCCGCGTGGTGAAGGCCTTGCCACACGGTGGCGGCGGCTTCGGTGAAGGCGCCCCCGAAGCCGAGCAGGGCCTGGAACCGGCGCGAGGTGTCGACCCACAGCCGGGCCGCGGGCGACTCGCCGGTCGCCGCCGCCAGGGCGGGCTGTTCGGCCCGCCTCAGGCCGCCATCACTCGTCGACAAGCACCAGTGCAGCCTACTTGCTCCAGTGGATGCCGTCGACATGGATGGCGGGCAGGCCGCGCGTGTTCAGCGGCTTGCCGGTGATGTTGAAGCGATCGGCGATCACGAATGGCAAGGTCACGGCACGCAGGTCCAGCTTGGGGTTCACACGCAGGAACTCGGCGATGGGAATGCTCACCCGGCACCAGGCCCCGCTGGTGCAGTAGCCGAAGTTGCCCGGCGAGAGCTGCAGGTAGGCCTCCGCGGCGGTTCGGCTCTCGGTATCGCTGGCGATGCCGATCTCTATCCTGCCCGGGTAGTTGTCGGTGCGGATCCAGAACTCGAGCGCACCGTTGGCAAAGCCCGACAGGTTCACCGTTGGCCCGCCGCCGTTGTGGCGCAGCAGCCCCCAGTAGCCGGCCGCCGCCGGCTGCGGCGTGATGCGGGTGCTCTCGTTGCCGTCACCCGGCGCCGAGGTGCCGGTATCGGGCGGGTAGTCGGCGGTCACGCCCCCGGTCCCGTTGCCGAAGGCGTCCCAGCGGGCGCCCGGCAGGCGCGCCTCGCCGGCTACCACCGCATCGGCATACAGCGTGAAGCGGCTGGCCGTGACCGGCGCGTTGACGGTCAGCGGCAGGTAGTACACGGCGTCGGAGACCTTGACCGAAGCGGTCGCCGGCTCGCCAGTGCCCGGGCCCAGCCACAGCGATTCGGGGTACAGGTCCTTGACGACGAAGCGCGCCTTGCGGTCGACGGTGAAGAAGCCCCACTTGTCGTCGCCCTGCTTCCACGGCTCGTCGAAGGCGACGAAGTGGACCACGCCCTTGGGCCCGGTGCCCGAGCGCACCCAGCTGTTGAGCGCGTCGAACCAGATCTTCTGGTTGGCCGGGTGGGAGATGAAGGCCCGGCCACCGGTGTCCACCGCCTGCCAGCCGGCCTCCCCGATGATGATGGGCATCGTGCGGTAGCCCAGCCTGTCCATGTTGGCGCGCACGTCGGCGTGGTTCTTCTTCGCACGCTCCAGCGCCGCGTTCATCATCGCTGTGGCACGCTGCGCCGGCGGCGTGGACGCAAAACGCCACTCGTACAGGTCGAACAGCGTGTCCAGGCCGGGGTAGAAGTGCATGGCCACGAAGTCGATCGCGCCAAGCACCTCGGTCGGGTCCTGTTCGTAGAACTGCGGCGAGTTCAGCACCGGCCCACCGAAGAAGGCCCAGTTGTCGTTGGTGGTCACCGGTTGCGCGATGGCCGCGCGCACCTGCCTGAGGTAGGGCACCATGGCCACCGTGGCGATGCGGTGGCCCGACCAGCTGACCATGGCCTCGTTGCCGACGCTGACCGCGGCGACGATGTCCTTGAACTCGTTGGCCAGATTGATGCCGCGAGCGATCTCGGCGTTGTTGGCCGCCGCGTCGGTGCCGATCCAGATGCCCAGCAGCACCTTCAGCGGCAGGCGGTTGTCGCGGATCACCTGCAGCGTCTGCCGGCCGACCTTGTCGTTGGAGTCGTAGATCCGGATCAGCTTGAACCCGCCGGCCACCAGCAGGTCGAAGTCCTGCTTGAGCATGGCCGGGGTGATCACCTCGCCGGCACGTTCGGCGTCGTTGCGCGAGCTGCGGTAGGGCCCGTAGGCGACCGTCATCGGCGACGCCAGCTCTGGCGGCAGCGGGCGCAGCCCGGCGTCGTTGCCCTGCGCCTGTGGCAGCGGCACGGTGCCGCCGCCGCCGCAGGAGACCAGTGCGAGCGCTGTCAGCAGGGGCAGCAGCAGCGCGGCGGCCCGGCGGGTGAGGTCGGTCGTGAGCTTCATCGGCAGCCCCTCAGAACGTGAAGACGCCACCGACGCCGACCCAGTTGCCGCTGCGCGCCGCCCGGGAGTCGACGTTGGTGAACGAGCTGTTGCCCGGCATGGACAGCGGCGACAGGCCCAGTTGCTTGTACTGGACCGCGCCGGCCAGACCGTAGAGCTGCAGGCCGTTGCGGAAGTCGTAATTCAGTCCGGTGGCCACAAGGGTGGCGGCGTTGCTCTGCCCACGCTCGCTCGGGTTCCTGGTCTTGGCCGTGCCCAGGTGCAGCAAGCCCAAGTGCGCCGACCAGTTGCCGCTGCGCCAGCGCACGCCCACGGTGCCGTCGATCGAGCGCGCGGGGTAGCCCGGGCTGTCGATGTTGCAGCGGGCGGGCAGCGACTCGGCGCAGAACCAGTCCACATTGAACGGGTTGTTCCACTGCGCCAGGGAGCTGAGGTCGGTGGCCGCCGGCACGGTGATGCGCGCATAGGCGCCGCTCCAGCGGTTCTGCCGCAGGCCGGCCAGCACCTCCCAGGTGGGGTTGACCTGGTAGCGTGCCATCACCATCGCGATGCTCTGGCCCGAGCCACCGAGCTTGAGGTCGTCGCGCGGGAACGGCGTGAGGCCGGTGAACGGTCCCTGGCCCCAGGCCGAGGGCGTGCCATTGCGGCTGTCCTGGTAGATCGCGTCGACCGTCAGGCCCTCCATGAAGAACTGGCTGTACAGCTCGATGAAGCGCGGCTTGTTCTTGTTCCAGCCCGCTGCCCCCTTGTCATAGGTGGCTTCGAGCACCAGCGAGCCCACCGACACGTCCAGCGGCCGCGAGGTGTAGCGCACCGCGTGGTTCAGCAGCCCGTAGCCGGCGCCGCTGGACGCCCAGGGAGAGGACACGCCGATGTCGCTGCCGAAGGGGTAGTCGGCCAGGCTCCAGCTGCGCGAGAGCATGCTGCCCACCGCCAGGCGGCCGTAGTCTTCGTGCATGGCGTAGACATGCTTGTCCCACCAGAAGCCGGGGATGTCCTCCCGGCCGTCGCGCCAGCGCTTGCTCACCAGGCCGCCCACCGTGAAGCCGCCGGGCAGCTTGTGCTTCACGCCCAGGTAGGGTTGCAGCAGGACGACCTTGTTGCCCCGCGCCTCGACGGTGGAGCCGGGAATCAGCGGGTCGGCCCAGATCTTGTCCTTGCCCTCGTTCGGGTTGACGGCGCAGTGGGGGCACTGGTTGCTGCCATGCGTGAACTCGACCTTGGCAAAGCCCGTGAGGCTGAACGGGCCGAAGTCGAGCGCCCACGCCGAGGGCAGGGCAGCCAGCGCACCCAGCAGCAGCGCGGCCGCCGGGGCAGGCCACGCCTTCGTGGACCGCCGTGGCACCGAGGTGCAGGCCCGCACGGGCAACGCAAGAGCCTTGTGGGAAGTGTCCATGGTGTGTGTGGCGGGCCGCGGTCGGCACCCGATCTGAAAGCGCTTTCACAGAATAGTGGGTCGGGGCGGCCTTGGTCAACCGCCGGGCACCCGTGTTTACCCGGCAGGACGCGCGCGGGCAGGCCGCCGACCACCCCTCGCTGCCGCCACCCGCGGCGGCCGACGCGGTGGCCGCCAGGGGAAGTCCGACCGCCAATGAGCCCACCCGGCGCAGGGCCTTGCGCGGGGGCGTCCATCCGCGCCTTGCGCGGGGGCGTCCATCCGCGAGCAGCGACCGCCGCGGCGGTGATGCGGGTTTTCCTGAGACACAAGGTTTGAAAGCGCTTTCAGAATCCCGGGCAGGGGCTCCCGCGGAGCCGGCTTCGAGGACGCGCCGATGATCTGGTCACCCCCCCACCGCCTGTCCTGGCGCACGGCAGTGCTGTCGTGGGCCTTGCTGGCGGCCTCGACTTTCGGCACGGCGCAGGCGCAGCCCGCGGCGACGCAGCAGGTCGGCGCCGGCACCGTGCTGCTCGCGCCCAAGGGAAGCGACAAGCCACCGCCGCGGGCGCCTTTTCGCACCAGGGCCATGCTGGAGCAGGCGGCGCCGACCAGCCAGTGGTACTCGACCCTGATCTTCAACCCCAAGCCCGAGGCGATCTACGCGCAACCGCTGTCGTTCAAGGCCACGGCGGAGGGCCTCGAGATGTCGCTGCCGTCCAAGGTGGTCGAGCCGACGTTCCGGCAGGACGTCGAGATCATCTACCCCCACGACGTGGGCTTGACCTTCCGCCCGGCGGCCTTCGAGCCCGAACCGGCGAAGCTGGCGCGCGTGTCCGACTGGGCCATCGACATCAGCATGGCGCGCGGCGCCGACCAGTTGCTGGCCACCGTCGCGCATGGCAGCCCCTTCGCCTACTTCCGGCTCAGCCGCGGCGACGTGCGCCTCACACTGGCGGCAGCGGGTGAGCGCCTGGGCGGCGGCGCCGCCGCCGATCCGCGCACGCTGGTGCTGCGCGTGAAGGGCAAGGCGTATGCGGTGTTCGGCCCCACCGGCGTGCGCTGGGAGCAGGCCTCGCCCACGCAATGGGTCGGCCGCCTGCCCGCCGGCGCGGGCTACTTCTCGGCGTCGGCGCTGCCCGATGACAAGCCCGAGACGCTGGCCCTGCTCGCGCGGCACGCCTACGCCTTCGTCGGCGACACCCGCGTCGTCGGCCGCTACGACCAGGCCGCGAGCAGGGTGGAGACCACCTTCACCGCCACCGTGCAGGTGATGGAAGGCGCCGACCACGGAGCGCTGCTGGGCCTGTATCCCCACCATTGGCACGACAACCCGTCGCTGGCCGGCAAGCTTGGGCCGGCCTATGACACCGTGCGCGGTGCGTTGCGTCTGCTGGCAGGCAACAGCTTCAAGACCGAGCGCCAGTACACCAGCTTCGTGCCGCACTGGCCCAGGCTGGCCGACGGGCCGCGGGTCAGTGAGCTCAACGAGCACTTCAAGCGCGATCTTCGCAACCGTCGCCAGCTGATCCCGGCGCGCGAGAACGCCGACAACTGGCGCGTCGCCGGCTACTGGCAGGGCAAGGGCCTGACGAAGGTGACGCAGCTGGCCGCAATCGCCGAGCAGAACGGCGACCTGGACGCGCGCAACCAGCTGCTGGACATCGCCAAGGAACGCATGGAGTGGTGGTTCGGCGGCAAGGCGCAGCGCAGCTACTTCCACCTCGACAAGGGTTTGGGCGCGGTGGTCGCCTACCCCGACGAGTTCTTCCACATCGAGCAGATGAACGATCACCACTTCTGGTTCGGCTACTGGATCCGAGCCGCCGCCGAGATCGCCATGCGCGACCCGGCCTGGGCGGCAAAGGACCGCTGGGGCGGCATGGTCGAGCTGCTGGTGGCCAACATTGCCCACGCGGAGCGCGGCCGCGCGGACTTTCCCTACCTGCGCAACTTCGATCCCTACGAAGGCCACTCCTGGGCCGTCGGCATCGGCGGCGCCGGCGACTACGGCGGCTGGGGCAACAACCAGGAGTCCTCCAGCGAGGCGCTCAACGCCTGGGCGGGGCTGGTCCTGTGGGGCGAGGTCACCGGCAACCGTGCGCTGCGCGACCTCGGCGTGTACCTGCTCACCACCGAGAGCGAGGCGATCAACCACTACTGGTTCGACCTTCATCGCCTGGTGTTCGCTCCGGAGTACAGGAACCCGCTGGCCAGCATGGTGTTCGGCGCCAAGTACGCGCACAACACCTGGTGGACCGACGAGCCGCGGCAGATCCACGGCATCAACATGCTGCCGGTGGCGCAGTTCTCCACCTACCTGGGACGCGACCCCGCCTACATCAGGCGCAACCTCGCCGGCATGGCGGCGTCGACGGAGGCCTACCACAAGCGCGGCAAGTACCCGCCCAATCCGCCGCCGCGCGATGTCTGGCAGGACATCTTCGCCAAGTACCTGGCGTTGGCCGACCCGACGGCGGCGCTGGAGCAGTGGAACCCCAACGGCAGCATCGAGGACGGCGACACGCGCACGCACACGCTGCACTGGATGCTCAGCCTGCAGGCCATGGGCACACCGGACTTCTCGGTCACGGCCGACACCACGCTCTACGCTGTCTTCAGGCGACCCGACGGCAAGCGCACCTACCTGGCCTACAACGCCGGCAAGTCGGCGCTGAAGGTGACCTTCAGCGACGGCAAGCTGCTGGAGGTGCCGTCGGGCAGCCTCGGGCAGGTGCAGTGAACGGCCCTGCCTTGCCTGCGGGCGACGCCGGCGCACCGTGGGGAAGGACATCCCCCGCCCGCGCATCGCGGAGCGCTGCAGGCCCGCTTGCGCGCCACCGGTCACCGCATCAGGGTAAGCCACGATCGCGCGCCCTTGCGCCAGCGGGGTTCTCCCACTAAGCTGTCGTGAAAGCGCTTTCACGCCATGACGACCTTGTGCCCGGGCGCTCTCGCGCCCCTGCCGACGCTGCCGCCCGGCGTTGCGGCCACCACCCAGGACGCCTCACCATGAATGCCATCTTCTCCCGCTCGACAGTCTGCGCCCTGGCGCTCACGGCGACCCTGATCCTCACCGCCTGCGGGGGCGGCGATGCGACACCACCGGCGGAGAGCGTGCCACCGACGGTCAACATCGCCTCCAGCGTGATCAGCGGCGCCGCGATGGGGCCCGTCACCTTCACCTTCACGTTCAGCGAGGACGTGGGCACGAGCTTCAGCGCCGACGCGGTGAGCGTGAGCAATGGCAGCAAAGGAGCATTCACCAAGGTGAGCGCCACGCAGTACACGCTGGTGGTGACGCCGGCGGCCAACAGCGCGGGCAGTCTGAGCGTCGGCATCGCGGCCAATACGGTGGCCGACCTGGTGGGCAACAAGATGCCCGTCGCCGCCAGCCAGTCCCAGGGCTTCGACACCCGGCCGCCGGTGGTGACCATCGCCAGCAGCGCCGCCGGCTCCACCGCGGTGGGCGACGTCACCTTCACCTTCAGCTTCAGCAAGGACGTGGGGGCCAGCTTCGTGGTCGGTGACGTGGCCATCAGCGGCGGCAGTGCGGGCGCATTCACCCGCACCAGCGGCACCGGCGCGACCCTGGTCGTGCGCCCGCCGGCCGATGCCTCCGGCACGCTTCAGGTCAGCGTGCCGGCGGGGGCGGTGGCCGACAGCGGCGGCACCACCAACAACATGGCGGCCAGCATCTCGCAGGCCTTCGACACCGCGGTGCCGTCGACGACCCTGGTCAACTTCAGCGAGTCGCCCGCACCCTCGCTGACCGGCTTCGGCGGCGCAGAGGATGCCACCGTGGTCGACGACCCGACCAACGCCGCCAACAAGGTGGCCAAGGTGGTCAAGTCGGCCGGCGCCGAGTTGTGGGCCGGCACCACGGTCGCGATCTGCCCGAACAATGCCCTCGTGGCGCTGCCCTTCGCGGCCAGCCGCCGCTCCATGAGCGTGCGCGTGTGGTCGCCCGACGCCGGCATCCCGGTGCGCCTGAAGGTCGAGGACGCCGCCGACGGCAGCCGGTCGGTGGAGACCGAGGCCGTCACCACGCAGGCCAACGCCTGGCAGACGCTGACCTTCGACTTCGGCAATCCGGCGGCCGGCACCGCCGCGCTCAACCTGGCCTACACCTACAGCAAGGCGTCGATCTTCTTCAACTTCGGCAAGACGGGCGCGCAGGCGGGGGGAGCGCGGACCTACTACTTCGACGAGCTGAAGTTCGTCGGCAGCAGCTTCGCGGTGAACTGCCCCGGCACGGGCGGCGGCACAAGCGCGGCGACCAGGATCACCTTCGACGAGCCGGTGGCGCCGTCGCTGGCGGGTTTCGGCGGTGCCGAGGACGCCACCGTCCAGGCCGACCCGACGAGTGCAGCCAACAAGGTCGCGCGCGTCGTCAAGTCGGCCACTGCCGAACTGTGGGCCGGTGTCACGCTGGCCACCCAGCCCGGCCTGACGGTGCCGGCGGTCAACTTCGGTGCCGGCGCGGTGATCACGGTGCGCGTGTATTCACCCGAGGCCAACCGCACCGTGCGCCTGAAGGCTGAGAACGCCGCGGACAGCAGCAAGTCAGTGGAGACCGAAGCCGTCGTGACGGCCGCCAACAGCTGGCAGACCCTCAGCTTCGACTTCTCCAGGCAGGTGCCTGGCACGGCGGCCCTCAATCCCGCCTTCACCTACGACAAGCTGTCGATCTTCTTCGACTTTGGCCGCACCGGCGCGCAGGCCGGCGGTGCCAGGACCTACTACTTCGAGGACGTGAGCTACACCTCGGGCAGCGGCAGCGGGGGCGACACCGGCTGGCCCACCCTGAGCTTCAGCGCGCCGGGCACCAGCTACACCTTCGCTGGCTTCGGTGGCGCGGAGGACTCATCGCTGGCGGCCGACCCCACCGACGCGGGCAACACGGTGGCCAAGGTGGTGAAGAGCACGACGGCGGAGCTGTGGGCCGGCACCACGGTCTCCACCGGCGCCAACAACACGCTGCCCCGCATCCCCTTCACTTCCAGCGCCACCCGCATGACGATGCGCGTCTACGCGCCGGCGTCGAGCATTGCCGTGCGGCTCAAGGTCGAGGACGCCGCAGATCCGGGCAAGTCGGTGGAGACCGAGGCCGTGACGACAGCCGCCAACAGCTGGCACACGCTGACCTTCAACTTCGCCAACCAGGCCGCCGGCACCGCGGCGCTCAACCCGGCGTTCAGCTACACCCGGGCCTCGGTCTTCTTCAACTTTGGCAAGACCGGCGCGGCCGGCGGCGCCGGAACGTACTACTTCGACGACCTGGCTGTCCTGCCCTGATTCGTGCCCTCGTGCGGGTCGTGAGGCCCGGCCTCGAACCCTGGGGAGCGCCACGCCGAGAGCGGAAAATGCCCGCCGCGATGCGTTGCCGGCTGTGGCGGGAAACGCCGGCAGCGATGTGTTGCCGGCTGTAGCGGGCCAGGGCGCCACACGGCAGCGGCGTAACATCGGCGCCGTCCGCCCCCCCTCGACATGCCTTCCCGAACAAGGCGCCCCAACCGGTCTGGCCTGAGCTGGGCCTGGGGAAAGGCTGTGCTGGCGGGCCTGCTGCTGGCCCTTGCCGGCCTCGGCGGGCACTCGCAGGGCGCCGGCACCGAACTGGTGGTCGGCAGCGAGGTCGACTTCCCGCCGTTCGCGCTCGGCCAGCCCGACGCCGAGCCCAGCGGCTTCACGGTCGAGCTGTGGCAGGCCGTGGCGCAGCAGACGGGCCTGCGCTACCGCTACCGCGTGCGGCCTTTCGCCGAACTGCTGCAGGAGTTCCGCGAAGGTCGCATCGACGTGCTGATCAACCTGGCGCAGAGCCCGCAGCGCGCGCAGTTCGCCGCCTTCTCCGTGCCCCATGTGGTCACGCATGGCGCGCTGTTCGTGCGCCGGGGCAGCCCGCCCCACGAGTCCGAACAGGCGCTGCGGGACCGCTCCATCATCGTCATCGCGTCGGACCTTGCAGAAGACCATGCCCGGGCCTCGGGCTACCGCCAGCTGGTGCCGGTGCGCGACGTCGCGCAGGGCATGCGGCTGCTGGCCGCCGGCCCGCACGACGGCATGCTGGTCAGCCGGCTGGTGGGCCTGCAGACGATCAAGGAACTCGGCCTGCGCGACATCGAACCCGTCGGCCCGCCGGTGCACGGCATCGAGCAGCGCTTCAGCTTTGCGGTCGCCCGCGACCGGCCGGAGCTGCTGGCGCTGATCAACGAGGGCCTGGCGGGCGTGCGGGCCAGTGGTCGCTTCGAGCAGATCCACGAGACCTGGCTGGCGCCGCTGGACCCGCGTCCACCGACCGCGGCCGAGCTGTTGCAGTTCCTGTGGCCGGCGGCGCTGCTGCTGCTCGTGCTGTCCGCCCTGCTGCTGGCGCAGCGGCGCGTCATCCAGGCCCGCACCCGGGCCGAGGACCAGCAGCGCGACCAGCGGCTGGTGCTGGAGCGCATCGTCGAGGGCGCGCCGCTCGCCGAAGTCCTCAACGCCTTGCTGGCAGCGATGGAGAAGCAGGTGCCGGGCGGCCTGGGCGGCGTGCTGCTGGTCGACGCCAGCGGCCAGGCCCTGAGCTCCGTCGCCGGGAACTCGCTGCCGGCGGCCTACCGCGATGGCCTGGAGGGCCTGCGCATCGGGCCGGTGGCGGGCTCCTGCGGCACTGCCTGCCAGCGGCGCGAGCCGGTGATCGTGGGCGACATCGCGAACGACCCCTTGTGGGCGGAGTTCCGGGACTTCGCACTCGCGCATGACATCCGCGCCTGCTGGTCGCAGCCCATCGTGGGCCACAACGGCCGCATCCTCGGCGCGCTGTCGCTGAGCCACGGCAAGCCGCGCTGGCCGCAGGCCGACCACCTGCGGCTGCTGGCCACGCAGGCCCATCTGGCCGCATTGGCGCTCGAGCGCCGGCGTGCCGAGGACGAACTGCGTCAGCTCAACGAATCGCTGGAGGCTCGAGTCGTGCAGCGCACCGCCGAGCTCGAGCAGGCGCGCGCAGGGCTGGAAGCCGAAGTCGGCGTGAGGCGCCAGGCCGAGACCGCCATGCGGGCCGCCAAGGAGGCCGCGGAGGACGCGGCGCGCGTCAAGTCGGAGTTCCTGGCCAACATGAGCCACGAGCTGCGCACGCCGCTGCAAGGCGTGCTGGGCGCCATGGAACTGCTGTCGCAGACGCGTCTGGACGGCCGCCAGCGGCGCCACGTCGACATCGCGACAAGCTCCACCTCGCTGCTGCTCGGCGTCATCGACCAGGTGCTGGACTTCTCGCGGCTGGAGGGCGGCAAGCTGCCGATCGAGTCCTACGGCTTCGACCTGCACCGCGCGGTCGACGATGTCGCGGCCCTGCTGGGCCCGAGCGCGCATGCGCGGCGCCTGGCGCTGGCCTGCGGCATCGCCGCCGGCGTGCCGCGCCGGGTGGTGGGCGACCCGGTCAGGCTGCGCCAGGTGCTGGTCAACCTGGTCGGCAACGCGATCAAGTTCACCGAACATGGCGAGGTCGTGATCGACGTCCACGCTGCCGGGCCCGCGCACGACGCAGCGGCGCCCCGCCTGCGCTTCGAGGTCGTCGACAGCGGCATCGGCATCCCCGACGAGGTGCAGAAGGCCTTGTTCCAGCCGTTCACCCAGGCCGATGCCTCCACCAGCCGGCACTACGGGGGCAGCGGGCTGGGCCTGAGCATCGCCCGCCGGCTGGTCGAGCGCATGGGCGGCAGCATCGGCGTCGACAGCCGCCCCGGCGAAGGCTCGCGGTTCTGGTTCGAGCTGCCCCTTGCCGCCGCACCCGGGCCTGCCGCCGAGGAGCCGCCCCTGCCCTGGCGCGGGCGCCGCGTACTGCTCGCCGAGGCCCATGCGCCGACGCGCGGCATCCTCGCGCGCTACCTGGGCGAGTGGGGTGCCGAGTGCGAGCCGGTGGCCGACGCACGCAGCGCAATGGGCGCGCTGCGGCAGGCGGCGGCCACGGGCAAGCCGTTTGCGCTCGCCCTGGTCGATCTCGAACTGCCGGGCTCGGGCGGGCGCCCGCTCGCCCATGCGCTGCGCGCCGATGCCGCGGGCTCGGCGTTGCCGCTGGTCGCGCTGTGCGCCCGCGCACCCGACGCCGCGCAGCTGGCCGGGCTCGACATCGCTGAAGTGCTCGACAAGCCGGTCGGCCGCCTGCCGCTGCGCCAGGCCCTGGCCGTCGCGCTGGGCGTCGGCCAGGCCGGGTGGGTGGCGGCGGGCGCCGGTCCGGCAGCACCGGAGCGACACTTCCACGGCGAGCGCGTGTTGCTGGTCGAGGACAACGAGGTGTCGCGCGAGCTCGGCCTGGAGATGCTGCGGGAGATGGGCCTGACGGCCAGCGCGGCGGCCAGTGCCGACCAGGCGCTGCAGGCGCTGGGCCGGCAGCCCTTCGACCTCGTGCTGATGGACGTGCAGATGCCGGCCATGGACGGCCTGACAGCCACCGCCC
>Ga0209573_1003270_pt1 | contig 18235 bp, 15 predicted proteins | sample TNRBio252014_DNA_FD_185870 | JGI IMG/M metagenome (GOLD analysis project Ga0209573, IMG submission 185870) | Wastewater treatment Type I Accumulibacter community from EBPR Bioreactor in Madison, WI, USA - TNR Reactor_6/25/2014_ DNA (SPAdes)... | ecosystem: Engineered > Bioreactor > EBPR >...
CCGCCTGTGTTTTTATTTGTTCGCTCTGCGCCTTTATCTGTTCTGCCTGCGCCTTTATCTGCTCTCCTTGGGCCAGCACCAAAGCTATCAGCTCGGACTTGCTCATCTTCTCCAATGTTTGTCGTGGCAAATTCATACCCAAATTTACATATTGTTTCTTATTCCTACCTTATCCATGGAATTAATTTCAACCATGCTTTATCTTAGCGCTAATCAGTTACTGCCTGAGGTATAATTCTCTTTCCTGTTCGGTCAGCATTTGGATGACGATATTCCCGGCTTGTCCACCTTTCTGATTGTGATTGTTAAACACCAGATCTTTATCAAACGATAGAATATCCAGTGGATTGACATCCAGGATTTCCGCTATCTGGCTTAGCCGGTCGAGCGTTAGTTTCACTTCTTCTGCTTCAATGCGGCTGTAGTTATTTTGTGACATATCCAGGCGCATGGCCATATATTCTTGCGAATATCCTTTCAGCTCCCTGATTTGCTTAATCTTTTCTCCGGCTTTCACAATTTTTTTTGGTTGTAAATATACAACTCAGATGGATAAATTACAACCCAAGTAATTTGTACATAGCTAACAGCGCATATACATTTGTCATTGAGCTTCGCTCGTGTTGGAAATATCATTAGCCACAAGAAAACCTGAATTTTATGCGAACCCACCTTTTGACGGGCCTGCTGGGCCTATGCCTTTCTATTGGCATCTTGTACTCCTGCAAAAAAGACGAACCCACCCCGCTTCCCGAAGAGCGGCAATTAGTAGAAGAAGCGCGCCTGGCGTTAAAAACGCAGGCCGAGCGGGATTTTTTTGATTTTGATTATCTGGAGGATAATCACGCCTTAATATTACCCGAGGGAAAATTAGAATATAGAGATGCCCAAGACGAAGCTTTTGTGCAACAAGTGATGGATAAAATATTGTTGCAAAATGCCGCTGAAGGATTCGTCACGGAACTCATTTCGAGAATCGGTTACCCGGCTTGGAGCCGTAGCGAAGTGATTCTGGAAAATTCCAATATGCATAGAGTGGCTTTCATCCCTTTCATCAAACCGGGTGAAAACAAGATCAGCGCTTATTTGATGGCCTTCAAGCCAGGAGAAGCATGGTGGTTCAGATTGATTGAAAAAGAACGCCTGAAGCAGGCTTTAATTCATAACGAGCCTTCAATAGCGGAGAATTCAAAGACTTTTTACTCCCTATATGATTTATCCTTTGACATAGCATTATTTGATACGGCGGATTCATTAATACAAGAGTGGTTTTGGGATCATATCGACACCGACGAGCTTACGGGGCAGGATAATAATATAGATTTTCGATGTACTACTTATCCCGTTGAAACGGGTAGATGTATCATACCTTATTCGCTACATGATGATGATGACGCCATCGAAGAAAGAACCTTTGATTGCCCTGGCAATCTAATATTTATTGTTGTGAATGAGTACATAGTATATGGCGCTGATTGTTGGAATTCAAACGGATATCAATACTTTCCGGGCGGGGAGGATTGGTATGGAAATCCCGGCGGTTTGGGAACGGTTCCCATCACATATAACAATCATCCCTATTTGCTGCCAATAATGACTTTGTGCAATGAGATTGACCAGGTACAAAGCGGTGAGGTAGTCAATGGTCAAACCTACTCCCAATCTGATATTGACCGGTGCAACCAGATTCAGCAGGTCATTTATTTTACCATGATATCCCCGAATGATCTGGCCTGGCTATTGTCCAACAATACGGAGGCTTTTACAGATATAGCTACTTACGTATCAAACGGTGATCGCACGCCTTTACAACTGCAAGGGGTATCCGCTTATATACGATTGCTGGTACAAGGGCGTGTCAATATACCGCTGAGAGAGTTCATGCCCAAATATCAGATAGTGTTCGGTGAGTTGGTTCCGGTATTGGGATTGACGGAGGAAGAGGCAGAGTATTTGATGGATAATGAGGAATTGACCGATGCTATAACCCAATTTTTGGAAGAGTATAATGATATTGAAGGGCAACAAGCAGCCGCCATTATTCTTCAAATACATAGGCAAGGACTGCTCACAGGGCCTTATGCTGAGTTACAACGTGATTATATTATTGAATCATTTTGGCATTTAACACCAGATCAATATGCAGAATTTGTTATTCAGTGTATTATTCTGAAGCAGCAGTGGCAAAATGCCAACCAGGGAGAAAATTGTGATAACTATTGTACTTATAAAATTGCACTTAAAGCATATTGGAATACCTTAAAAGGATATGTTCATACAGCACTAGATATTTGCGGGCTTATCCCCGTGGCTGGAGAGCCTTGCGATTTAATAAATGGAACACTATACCTTGTACAAGGCGATGGTGTCAACGCATCTTTAAGTTTTGCAGGGGCATTACCTGTTGTTGGTTGGGCTGCAACCGGTGCAAAGTATGCACTTATTTTGGTTGCGACAGCAGATGGTGTAAAAACCTTTAAAGTGGTATGGGACAATATAGTAAGTCTATTTAAGTTTCCCTTGCCCAGTGAAACATCCTTTAGGAAAATAGTTGGCGTGACTGACCCTGATTTTCAGGCTCATCATGTCATTCCTCAAGGTTTATATGGCCACCCTGCAATTCAAAAAGCAGCACAGGCGGCTAACACACCTTGGCACATGCATCATCCTAAAAATGGTATTGGCGTGCATATCAATAGGCATAATGGTTCTCACAATAATTACAACACTCAAGTAGAACTGTTTTTGAATAGTATAGATGTTAATCTCCCTCCTGACGAAATTTCTCAAATCATTATAAATAAACAAAATGAGTGGAGGATCTTTATTGATGCATCTAGCGATCACATAAACCAAATTATATTACCTTAGCATAGATTACTTTTCGGGTACAAACCAAATTATGGATTTAATCATCTGTGCTTCGCGCATTTTTCAAGCAAAAATTTGGCTTGTACCCGTTAATTTTTATTTATTTAAAATATTCCCGCATGAAATATTTTATTTTAAGTAGCGCTGTTGAAAATGTGGGCAGAGTCCCTCAATGTATTCCTAGTGTTCATTATAACTACTGGAGTGATTACTCAATATGGAATATTAATTATTGGGGAAAGATTGAATCTAATATAAAAATACCTGATAAATTTCACCTTCATCACAATGCAAGATGGACTGATTTCATCAATGATGTTTCTTTTAAAATTAATGCCGCACAATTATGCTCCGAAAAGGCTTTTGAAGTACTGTCCGGATTTCAATTGACCGGTCACCAAGATTACAATTGTATTGTTAATAAAAAAACTATTGAAAAAATGTATCATTTCCTATATTTCTATGAAATACACAATAACTATGTCGATTATACAAAGAGTAAGTTTTTCTACTCAAAAAATACTTTTATTCGGCCTGATAAATTAGAACTTGTCGAATTTGAGAATGCTGAAGATTATCAACAAAAAAGAAAAGAAATTTACGGCCAGATGGAAATTGGTTATTACCATATAGAGCTTGTCGAAGATATTCAGCTTGATCTTTTCAGACTTTTCGGGTATTACGGTGCTATCATTATTTCTGATAGATTAAAAACAGCTCTTGAAGTAAATAAATTAACGGGGTATAGAGCAATCCCATTTGAAGAAATATCTGATAATAAAATGTTTGTATAGTTATAGCTCACCCATGTGAAACAAGATACCAAAGATACACTACATAAAGCGTCAAAAAAGCAAAGCCGTATACGCGCGTGATATGCATTTTTCGGGTGGTGATTAGTGCAACGATCAGCAGCGTACTAGCATTAGCCCATCCAAACGTTTCGTGTGCAGATGCCCTGGCAGGTATGACAATTGAAAATTAATTGGGACAAGAATTTTATACATATCTATGGCTCTACGGTAGAGAGGTCTTTAAGACCAGCTAAAAATTAACAAAATATAATCTATTCAGCCATAATTTCACTATTACTAAATAGTTATCATTATCTTTCCAAATAATCTCATTATGTGTGCTATGAAAAACAAATTTTACCTCTTGATATTTTGCGGCAGTCTGCTGCAACATACGGCCATGCGGGCCCAAACAGGTTTGTTTATCGATACCAGCTTCACCGCGGAGCAAATGGTGATCGATTTTTTTAGCAATTCGTGCGCTACACCGCAGAACATCACCTTCAGCGGCGCACCCCTCGCTATGGGCTATTTCGAAGCGGCTACTACCGACTTGGGGGTGAACGCGGGCTTGGTTTTGGCCACCGGCAAGGTGGACGAACTAGCCTATCCTTCCAGTGTATTTTATAACGGCTATATAGACATTCCTCCTTATGCCGGCGATAGTGATTTATCGGCAATGGCTGGATGGCCTACTTATGATGCCGCCGTACTCGAATTCGACTTGCTGGTGGCAGAAGACGGCGAACTCGATTTTCGCTATATTTTCGGCTCCGAGGAATACCCCGAATTTGCCAACACTAATTTCAATGATATTTTTAGCTTTTGGGTAGGCGAAGTGGGTACTACTCCTGAAAATATTGCCATGGTGCCCGGCCACGACTACGCAGTCAGCATCAATACCATTAATGCCGATTCCAATGCCGTGTATTATATAAACTATGAAGGCCTTGGCGGCCAGAGCGTCGTATTTGACGGGCTTACTACGCTCCTGCCGGCGTCATTCACCGCTACGGCAGGCACTTTGTATCACGTGAAAATTGCTATCGCCGATGTAAGTGATGCAGCTTTTGGATCAGCCGTATTTATCGGCACCCAAAGCCTGTGCGGCCAGCTGTTGGTCGTTCCGCCCGCCCTGGCGCAAGCTTCTGTTGATAACCTCACGGCCAGCTTCCAGAATACATCGCGGTACGCTACTTCCTGGCACTGGGATTTTGGCGACGGCGCCGTTTCTGATCTACGCGATCCAGGTACGCATACTTACTCCGCTCCAGGCGTATACACTGTGCAACTCATTACACACAACTGGTGCTGTGCCGATACGCTTTCTTTTTCGGTCACTGTCGGCACCACAGTTGGCACAGAAGAAGCAACCCCTGTACAAATACACCTCGTTCCCAACCCCGCTACAGCGTATGTAAGTATTCCCGGCGACGGATCCCTGGTATTTGACTTCCAATTGGCCAATGCCGCAGGCGTAGGTTTTATGCAGGGAACCATAGCTAACAACGGCGAACAACTCTACCTCGGCGGCCTGAGCAGCGGCTATTATCTGCTGTCGTTGAAAAATGATCATTTTGCCGTCACGAAAAAGTTGTTTGTTCGCTAATTTGTGTAGATAGAGGATTGGGTACTACACGCAAATTATTGTCGAATACCGAAATAGGATTTTCCTCCTGTTAGAGGCTCGGTTTGCGCCTGAGCATAAGAACTAGCAACCTGCCAGACGGGCATCCTGCCATCCTTGTAGCTGTTTAGACTAATCTCAAATACCTTTCAAAAGTGCAAAATGTCACTTTTTTGATTATGCGCCATTGAATTTTCCACATTCAGTTATCCACAATGTGGAAAAAATAATTAACACAGTAAAATAATTGAAAATCAAATAATTAGATTAGTTATCCACATTTTGTGGAAAAAATATAAACCCTGGCATTTGCAGTTTTTCTATTTTAGTGATCGCAAATGTCGCACAACCGGGCGTCATAACCCGGCATGCGGTCACGCAGAGAAAACATAACCGGCACACACAGAAGGGATCCGTGCCAATTAACGCAGCAGGAACATTATTCGCCGGCGCTCAAATGTGCCTCAGCGAAAGATTTTTTATTGCCAAAAAACAAGCACACTAATAATAAATGATTCAACACACCACATCAACCATGTCAAACGCTAGTGAGCCTATCCTGCAGGAAAACCCCAATCGGTTTGTACTTTTTCCCATTGTACACAGTGATATCTGGTCGTTTTATAAAAAATCGGAAGCCAGTTTCTGGACGGCGGAAGAGATAGACCTTTCGCAAGATCTCACCGATTGGAACGACCGCCTCAATGACGACGAACGCCACTTTGTCAAACACGTGCTGGCTTTTTTTGCCGCCAGCGACGGTATCGTGAATGAAAACCTGGCCGAAAATTTCGTCAGCGAAGTGCAATACACCGAAGCCAAATTTTTCTACGGCTTCCAGATTATGATGGAGAATATCCACTCCGAAACCTACTCGCTACTTATTGATACCTATATAAAGGACCCCAAGGAGAAGGACTACCTTTTTAATGCCATCGATACGGTACCCTGTGTAAAGCAAAAAGCCGATTGGGCGCTGCGATGGATCGGCAACGGCTCTTTCCAGGAACGCCTCATAGCCTTTGCCGCCGTTGAAGGTATTTTCTTCTCGGGGTCGTTTTGCTCGATTTTCTGGCTGAAAAAGCGCGGACTGATGCCGGGCCTCTCTTTTTCCAACGAACTGATTTCGCGCGATGAAGGTATGCACTGCGATTTTGCCTGCCTGCTCTACAACAACCATGTGAGGAATAAACTGCCCAACGGCACTATTCAACAGATTATTACCGACGCCGTAGCTATCGAGAAGGAATTTGTGAGCAGCGCCCTGCCCGTGGCCCTCATCGGTATGAATTCCGACCTCATGTGCCAGTATATCGAATTTGTAGCCGACCGCCTGCTGGAAGCCCTGCGCCAGCCGAAAGTTTACGGCGTAGACAATCCATTCCCCTGGATGGATATGATCTCGATTCAAGGGAAAACCAATTTCTTCGAAAAACGCGTGAGCGAATACCAAAAGGCAGGCGTGATGACTTCCAAGGAAAAACAGGTTTTTTCCCTCGACGAAGACTTTTGACAATTTGCTGATGTGCTAATTTGCTGATGTGCTAATTATTTTTTAATTATATAATTATCAGCACATCAGCACATCAGCACATCAGCACATTAGCACATTAGCACATTAGCAAATCAGCAAATCAAAAAAATTATGCAAGTAATAAAAAGAACAGGTCGCAAAGAAGATGTGTCATTTGACAAGATCACGGCACGCATCAAAAAGCTGTGTTACGGACTTTCCTCTGATTATGTGAATTATATCGAGATAGCCAAAAAGGTGATCCTCGGCCTCTACGACGGGGTATCGACCACCGAGCTCGACAACCTGGCAGCCGAAACAGCAGCTACTATGGCGGCTATCCACCCCGATTACGCCCAGCTTGCCGCCCGCATCGCCGTGTCGAACCTGCACAAAAACACCGACAAGTCTTTCTCTCAAACAATGAAAGACCTGTACCACTATATCGACCCCAAGACGGGCGAAAAGGCAGGCCTCATCAGCGACGAGATTTTCAATATCATCTGGAAACACCGCAACGAACTCGATTCGGCGATTATCTACGACCGCGACTACGATTTCGATTATTTCGGCTTCAAAACACTCGAACGCTCTTACCTCTTGCGCATGGAGGGCAAGGTGGTGGAACGCCCCCAGCATATGCTCATGCGCGTAGCCGTGGGCATTCACGGCGAAGACATTGCCGCCGCAGTAGAAACCTACAACCTGATGTCGGAAAAGTGGTTTATCCACGCCACGCCAACCCTGTTTAATGCAGGTACCCCCAAGCCGCAGATGTCTAGCTGTTTTTTGCTAACTATGACTGACGATTCTATAAACGGCATCTTTGAAACACTCCAGCGCTGCGCCCTGATCTCGCAAAGCGCCGGCGGTATCGGCCTCAGCGTGCACAATATTCGCGCCACAGGCAGCTATATCAAAGGTACCGGCGGCTCGTCAAACGGCATTATTCCCATGTTGAAGGTGTTTAACGATACGGCCCGCTACGTGGACCAGGGCGGCGGCAAGCGCAAGGGCGCCTTTGCCGTATACCTCGAACCCTGGCATGCCGACGTATTCGAATTCCTCGAACTCAAGAAAAACCACGGCAAAGAGGAATTGCGCGCCCGCGACCTCTTTTACGCGATGTGGATTCCCGATCTGTTTATGGAACGCGTAAGAGACGACGGCGACTGGTCGCTGTTCTGCCCCAATGAAGCCCCCGGCCTCTTCGACTGCTGGGGCGGCGAATTTGAAGCGCTTTACCACAAATACGAACGCGAAGGCCGAGCCCGCAAAGTGGTGCGCGCCCAAGACCTTTGGTTTGCCATCCTGGAATCGCAAATAGAAACGGGTACACCGTATATTCTGTATAAAGACGCCGCCAACCGCAAATCGAACCAGCAGAACCTGGGCACCATCCGCTCGAGCAACCTCTGCACCGAAATCATGGAATATACCTCGGCCGACGAGGTGGCCGTGTGCAACCTGGCTTCTATCTCGCTGTCGAAATTTGTAAAGGAAGAAGGCGTCTACGATTTCGACCAACTGGTGGAGATTACCCGCGTGGTCACGCGCAACCTCAACAAGGTGATCGATATCAATTATTATCCGATCGAGGAGGCGCGCCGCTCCAATATGCGCCACCGACCCATCGGCATCGGAGTGCAAGGCTTGGCCGACGCCTTTATCCTGATGCGCTACGCTTTCGATAGCCCCGAGGCGCGCCAGCTCAACCGCGATATCTTTGAGGCTATCTATTTCGCCGCGCTTACCGAATCGTGCGAACTGGCCATCAGAGACGGCGCTTACGAAACTTTTGCCGGTTCGCCGGCCAGCAAGGGAGAATTGCAGTTCGACCTCTGGGGCGAGCAACCCAGCAGCCGTTGGGATTGGGCAGGTCTCAAAAAGCGCATCGTCAAACACGGCCTGCGCAATAGTCTGCTCGTGGCGCCTATGCCCACCGCCTCTACCTCGCAGATCATGGGCAATAACGAATGTTTTGAACCTTATACGTCTAATATTTATACACGCCGTACGCTATCAGGCGAATTTATCATCGTTAACAAACACCTGCTCAAAGACCTCATTGGATTGGGCTTGTGGAGCGACGAGATGAAGCACAAACTCATGGCCGCCAACGGCTCCGTGCAGCATATCGATGAGATACCCCCGCACATCAAAGAGCTGTACAAAACCGTTTGGGAAATCAGCCAAAAGGTCATCATCGACCTGGCTGCCGACCGCGGAGCCTTTATCTGCCAAAGCCAGAGCATGAACCTGTTTGTGGAAAATGCCAATTTCGGCAAACTCTCTTCCATGCACTTCTATGCCTGGCAGCGCGGCCTCAAAACCGGTATGTACTACCTGCGGTCAAAAGCCGCAGTCGATCCTATTAAATTTACGGTTACTCAAGAAGCGCAACAGCAGGCGGCTCAACAAAAAATTGCAGCCGGGGCAGGCGCCTCCCAAGCCGTTGCCGTCGAAAGCAACCAACCTGGCACAGCTACGGCTACTTATATGGAGCCGATGGCCGAAGGAAAAGTTTGCAGCCTCGATGATCCTGATTGCGTGATGTGCAGCGCCTAAACTTGCTTTACTTACTGATACTTTGGAGGCCGTTTCATTGCGAGACGGCCTCTCGTTTTTATTAAAACACCAAATGTGCTATCTTCACCGCGGTAAATATTATAATAGCAATGAATTTTCCGCAACCTATTCCTGTGAAAGAGCTGGCCATAAGCGCCGGCGCTACGATTATCGGCGACGACTCCCTGGAAGCGCTGGGTATCAACGAAATACACCAGGTGCGCAAGGGCGATATCACTTTTGTCGACGTCCCTAAATATTTTAATAAGGCCCTGCAGTCGGCAGCAACTATCATTTTGCTTAACGCAACAGCAAAATGCCCCCCGGGTAAGGCCTTATTGCTTTGCGAAGACCCCTTCAAGGTATACAACGACCTGGTGTTGTCATACCGCCCCTACCGGCCGCTGACGGCCACTATCAGCGAAAGCGCCCAGATTCACCCCAGTACGGTTATCGAACCCAACGCCGTGATCGGCCCCGACGTGGTGATCGGCCGCAATTGCCACATCCACGCCAATGTGACGATCTCGGAGTATACTATTATTGGCGACAACGTGGTCATCCAACCCGGCACGGTGATCGGCACCGAAGCTTTTTACTACAAACGAGGCCCCAACGGCTATGAAAAATGGAGATCGGGAGGCCGCGTAATCATCGAAGACAATGTGGATATCGGCCCGGGCTGCACGATCAACAAAGGTGTGTCGGGGGATACAATTATAGGCATGGGTACCAAACTCGACAGCCAGGTGCATATCGGCCACGATGTAGTGATCGGTAAACACTGCCTGCTGGCCGGCCAGACAGGCGTGGGCGGCAATACGGTCATCGGCAATTGGGTGGTGCTGTATGGACAGGTGGGCGTAGCTCAAAATTTGCATATCGGCGACAATGCCGTCGTGTCGGCCAAAGCCGGGGTGTCAAAGGACCTGGAAGGCGGCAAACTCTATTTCGGCGTACCGGCAGCCGACGCCCGCGTGGCCTATCGCGAATTGGCCGCCCTGCGCCATCTACCCGATTTTCTGGCGAATTTTTATAAATGAAAGTAATTGTTTAGTAGGGTTTAGTAGGGTTTAGTAGGGTTTAGTAGGGTTTAGCAAAACTGCGCATGCACTAAACCCTAACACTAAACCCTACTAAACCCTACTAAACTGCCGAAGGCACTAAACCCTACTAAACAGGTAAGCATCCTTAAATGACAAAGGCCATCCCAGGTTTCCCAGGATGGCCTTTGTCGCGTTTAGCGAATTGCACAAACTAACGTTTGCTCACCCGCTGCGTGTTTATGATGCGACCGTTTCGGTCGGTGAGTTGTACGAGATACATACCCCGGGGCAATTCCTCTACCCGGTATTTTTCACCTTTTACGTAGTTGAAGCGCTTGATTTCGCGGCCAAGCAGGGTGTATACCGTAATTTTTTCTACTACTTCATTGTCGGTAAGGTTGAAATAATCAGTAGTAGGATTGGGATAAACCTGCAGCTCAAGCTTGTCGGCCGGTCTTTTAATATCCGCTCTGGGATTGAAAGCGATCTGCGAAAAGGCAGTCGTAGTGAGCGCAAAAAAGATTAACAGGAGTAAAGTATGCTTCATAAGCTAAGCGTTCAACGGGATGATGAAATGTAATTGTCGGTTTTTCCTCCGCAAAATACATTTTACCTGCAAATATATCAAGCATTAAGCCCCCCTCTTAAATAAAATTTAACACAGTTTGGGCAATAAAATAGGAAACGGCAGGAATTTGAGAGGGAATGGTGGTTGTGGGTTGTGAGTTGTCGGTTGTCGGTTGTGAGTTATCAGTTTCTTTATCTTTGCCAATTAAACTTTAACAGAGAATAGAGAACCGACAACCCATAACCGACAACCGACAACCTACTACAACAAACTCTTAAAATACTCCACAAACAACTCGATACCCATCGAGCCTTTGTCGCCATCGCCCTGGAGGCGAACCGACACGGCATTGCTTTCGGCTTCTTTTTCGCCTACAATCAGCATGATGGGTACTTTCTTAATTTCCGTATCGCGGATTTTGCGACCTATAGTTTCGTTTCGATCGTCAACATAACCGCGGATATCGAATTTGGCGAGTTGCTGCTGTATGTCGTTGCAATAATCTACGTATCTCTCGCTGATGGGAAGCAGGGCGTATTGATCGGGTGTGAGCCACAGCGGGAATTTACCGGCTGTATTTTCGATCATAATACTGATAAAACGCTCCATCGAGCCGAAAGGCGCGCGGTGGATCATTACAGGGCGGTGCGCCTGGTTGTCGGGGCCGATGTATTCCAGTTCAAAGCGGTTGGGCAGGTTGTAGTCTACCTGGATGGTGCCGAGTTGCCAGGAGCGGCCCAAGGCGTCCTTGACCATAAAGTCGAGTTTGGGGCCGTAGAAGGCGGCCTCGCCATAAACCGTCACCGTCGAAAGATCGGCTTCCTTGGCGGCGTCGATGATAGCCGCTTCGGCGATATTCCATACCTCGTCGGAGCCGATATACTTCGACGGGTTGTTGGGGTCGCGAAGCGAAATCTGGGCGGTAAACTCGGCAAAGCCCATCTTGGACAGCACCGTGCGAGTCAGATCGAGTACGTTGAGGAATTCTCCTTTGACTTGTTCGGGCATGCAGAAGATGTGCGCATCGTCCTGCGTAAAGCCGCGCACGCGCGACAGGCCGTGCAATTCGCCGCTTTGTTCGTAGCGGTACACTGTGCCGAATTCGGCGATGCGCAATGGCAGTTCTTTGTATGAGCGGGGGCGATTGGCAAAAATCTCACAGTGGTGCGGGCAGTTCATGGGCTTGAGCAGGAATTCCTCGCCTTCGCGCGGGGTATGGATAGGCTGGAAGCTGTCCTTGCCGTATTTTTCGTAGTGGCCGGAGGTTACATATAGATTTTTGTGCCCGATATGGGGCGTAATCACGAGTTTGTACCCTCTTTTTTCCTGTTCTTCTTTAAGGAAATTAGTTAGCCGTTCGCGCAGCTGGGTGCCTTTGGGCAGCCAGATGGGCAGACCTGCGCCCACGCGTTCCGAAAACATAAATAACTCGAGTTCGGCGCCAAGTTTGCGGTGGTCGCGTTTTTTGGCTTCCTCCAGCATGTGGAGGTATTCGTCGAGTTCTTTTTGTTTGGGGAATGTAATACCGGTGATACGCGTCATTTGGTTGCGCGTTTCATCGTTGCGCCAGTAGGCGCCGCCTACTTTGAGCAGCTTGATAGCCTTGATTTTATCCGTATTGGGGATATGGGGGCCGCGGCAGAGGTCTACAAAGTTGCCCTGTTGGTAAAAAGTAATCGTACCGTCTTCGAGGTCTTCGAGCAATTCGAGCTTGTACTCGTCGCCCTTTTCCTGAAAATAGGCTATTGCTTCGGCTTTGGGCACCTCCCTGCGCACATAATCGCTTTTATTGCGGGCCAGTTCAAGCATTTTTTGCTCGATGCGGGCCAGATCGTCTTCGCCGAGCTTGCGGTCGCCGGGGTCGACGTCGTAATAAAAGCCGTTTTCGATAGGCGGGCCTGCGCCAAATTTTACGCCGGGGATTATAGCCTCAAGCGCTTCTGCCATGAGGTGGGCGGAAGAGTGCCAGAAAGTGGCTTTGCCGTCTTTGTCATCCCAGGTGAGCAGTTGAAGCGTGGCATCCTGGTGGATAGGGCGCGAAGCGTCCCACACTTCTCCGTTTACTTTGGCTGAGAGTACGTTGCGGGCCAGGCCTTCGCTGATTGACAAGGCGACCTGCATAGCAGTTACGCCGCTTTCGTATTGGTTAACCCTGCCGTCAGGGAATGTAATATTGATCATTGCGCTTATTGCTTGTGCGGGCGGCAAGCGCCGGTCCGCGGTTTGGGCCACAAAGTTAGCTTTTTTTTTAATATGGTGACAGGGTGACGAGGTGACAAGGTGACAAGGTACCCTGTCACCCTGTCACCCTGTCACCCCCATTAATATCCAAAAATTTCGCTCAGTTTATCGCTTAGGGCTTTGCCGCGCAAATTTTTGGCAATAATCACGCCGTTGCGGTCAAGCAGCACATTGGCCGGTATGGAATTAACGTGGTAGTCGTAGCCGGGTTCTGATTGCCAGCCTTTGAGGTCGGACACCTGCGGCCAGTCCAGTTGGTCTTTTACAATGGCTTTAGCCCACTTGTCGCGATCTTTGTCGAGCGATACGCCGAAAACAGTGAAACCCTGGTCTTTGTATTTCTGGAAATTGGAAACCACATTGGGATTTTCCTTGCGGCAGGGGCCGCACCAGCTTGCCCAAAAATCGACCAGCACGTATTGACCGCGAAGGGAAGAAAGCTTAAGTATATTGCCCGTGGTATCTACCTGGGCTATTTCGGGGGCGGTGGCGCCTACTGAGCTTTGCTCCAGGCGTTGTATTTTGCTAAGCATTTTTGGGATCACAGGAGAGTCGGGGTGGCGCCGGCGCATGAGGTGGGTTATTTCGCGGTATTCAGAGAGATAGTTGGCGCCGTCCCAATGGCCGATAGTAGCATAAAGTGCAAGAGGGGAGGCTACATTGTTTTTCAGGTAAGCGGCAATTTCACCGTTGACTTCTTTTTCGACTACCTCGTATTCTTGTTCGATCGCCTCCAGCATAGGCATATACTTATCGTCGATGGCCTTGAGTTGGGCTTCGTCGCTGATGTTTTCTTTTGCTTTCCGGCGCTCGGCGAGAAGGTCTTCGTATTTCTTGTCAAAAGCAGATAGACGTTCGGAGGTCAAAAAGAGATGAAATGCTTTATAGGCAAGGTATTCATTGATATCATCGTTACCTGTGGCCGTATACATGCCGTCGCTGTTGCCGCCGTCGAATTGGATGATTATATCATTGCCTGGGCTTACCGGCACCAGGAGATACTGGTTGACGTAAACAAGTCGAATAATAGTAGCGGCTTCTACGGCTAATTCTATGCGGAAAGCGCCGTTGGATTCCAGGTCGATTTCAGCGAGTTTGGTGTGGTTGTAGCGCTCAAAGTCGGCCTCAAAAATTTGCAGTTTGGTTTGCTGTTTGGTATTAGCCACTACCCCGGAAAGGGTCACTTTGGCTTGCACGATGTGAAAGAAGGCTGTACAAAGTACAATCAGGGCGAGTGATTTCTTCATGATCTGTGTGTTTGAAATAAATAATCGCCCAAATTAAGCTTTATCATGCTGACGAGCAAGAGGGAGGGGGAGAGGGGGCGACTTTGGGACTGTGCGACCATGTAAACATAGTTCACACGGTCGCATAGTCGTATGTCGTATAGTCGTACAGTCGTACAGTCGTATAGTCGTACAGTCGTACAGTCGCACAGTCGCACAGTCGCACAGTCTGATTTAGCTTCTGCTAAAGAAAAAGTCTTTCTGCTTGGTACAGAAATTGGCGTAAGAAGACTGCAGGGCGTGCTCGATAACGAGTTCGTCCATTTGCAGGTGTTTGATACGGGCTATCTGAGGGTTTTCGCCGGAGGCGGGGTACAAGTAGAGGGTTTGGCCGTCGTCGGAGAGCGACCAGGAGCCATTTTCTACTAATACTACATCAGTGCCTCCCATCTTTTTGGTATACGTGCCATCTGCCTGGAAAGAAAAGAGCAGGAAAGCTCTTTCAACCTGCTGATAGTTCGTTTTACCGTTTGCATCTGCGGTAACTACATCGAAAGGATATAGCGAATTCTCCCACTTGCCCACCAGGTTGGCTTCTGCGCGTTTTACTGCGGCAGGTTTGGGTGCGGCAGGTTTGGTAGCTGTTGACGAATCATTGCCGGTAGAGGGTGTATCGCAGCAGGGCGTGCTATCGGGTAGCATAGTTTGCTGGTACATTTGCATACTGTGAAGTGTTGGAAATGACAGGCATAACCAAAGCACAAAAAAGAACAAGCGTTTCATCCTTCAAATTTTTTAGGCTCTTTTTTGCTGTCCGCAAACAGCAATGGCCAGAGTCGGGTTCAATAATCGGTACAAAACAATCGTGTTATATTTACTTGGGGGTTAATGTTGGGTGATATTTTCGTTAAGTTTGTACCTGCTGATTTTTATTTAATGACACAAAGTTGAAGCGATGGCTGCACCTGTGCATCTTTTTTTGATGATCGTGCAGTAATTTTCGACCAACGAAAAAGCAAATATAATTTCAAATTACAATTACAAAACGATTTAAACAGAATAAAGTTTTGTTAATATGCTGTTAAAAACGCGAGGCATCGTTTTTCGCACCCTCAAATACGCTGAATCGAGCATCATTGCCGATATATATACGGAAGACAAAGGGCTTCGCAAATACATTTTTAACAGTGTGCGAAAAGCCAAATCGCGCATTTCCCCGAGCGTTCTACAGGTGATGTCGCTGGTCGACCTGGTAGCTTATGAGCGGGAGGATCGCGACCTGAACCGGGTAAAGGAGATTCAGCCGGCTTACGTATACCATACTATACCCTTTGACGTCAAAAAAGGGGCGGTGGGTTTGTTTATGGCCGAAATTATTCGCAAAACCATCCGCGAGGAAGAAGAAAACAGGCCTTTGTTCTCCTTTATCTACGACAACTTTTGCCATCTTGACCAAACAACGCATTCTATCGCCAACGCACACCTGTATTTTATGCTCGAACTCAGCGCCTATCTGGGCTTTTTGCCCGGTGGCGAAGCAAACAGCCAAACCCCTTTTTTTGACCTGAGCGAGGGTTTTTTTGTATCCCAAATTCCATCTCACCTGTATTACCTCGACGAGCGACACAGCATTTTGTTACACAACTTGTTGCATGCTTCACCCGAAACGCATCACGAATTGAAGCTAACAAGAGAAGAACGGCGTCATTTATTACAGCATTTGCTCGACTATTATCGGCTGCATGTCGAAAACTTTCCAGACATCTATGCGCACCAAATCCTGTTTGAAGTGTTAAATTGAACGAGAGATTTTTTATTTTTGGATTCGAATTCAAGGCATCATGGACAAATACCAATTCAAAACTAATATCAACTGCGGCAATTGCGTGCGCAGCGTAACGGGTTTTCTCAACGAAGTAAAGGGTATCTCGCATTGGGAGGTGGATACCCAAAACCCCGACAAAATACTCACCGTAGAGGGCGACCTGGCAATGGAAGCCGTTATTGAAGCAGTAGAAGAAGCCGGCTTTGACATCGCTGCAATTCCAGCTTGATTTTTTTTAAATGTGACCCATATGTGGAGTAAGATAAGTGCCTGGATTCTCAAAATATTGGGATGGCGGATACAAATCGATACATACCCATTGCCTCCCAAATACATAATCGCCGTAGTACCGCATACCTCTAACCTGGATTTTCCTATGGGTTTGCTAATACGCAGCGCTCTGCGGGAGGATATCAAATTTATCGGCAAGGATTCCCTGTTTAAATTTCCTTTGGGCGTTATATTTAGATGGCTGGGCGGCTATCCGGTCGACCGCAGCAAGCGCAGCCATTTTGTGGAGGGCGTGGTGGATATTTTTAATAAAAAAGACCACTTTAAAGTAAGTATCGCACCCGAAGGTACCCGGCGCAAGGTAAACTCCCTGAAAACCGGATTTTATTACATCGCCAAAGGGGCCCACGTTCCTATTTTATTGTGCAAGTTTGACTACGGCCACAAAATCATCGGCATCAGCGCTCCCTTTTTTCCTACCGACGACGTCGACGCCGATTTGGCATTTATCGACAACTATTTCAGAGGCGTTCGCGGCAAAAATCCCCAAAATGGCTATTTGTACAGTAGTTGACGCTTCACCCGCTTTTCCCTTCTTATATTTGTGTTTGCAATAAGCAATTATTGTATATACAACCATCTGTTCGGATTTTCTGACAAATAAAAGAGCACCTGCGTTAAACGTAATGGGCGCTTCATTGTCAGAAAATCCGAATTGTTTTTTACCAATTTAAAGCTTACATCATTCACCAAAACCTGTAGTCTTATGAAATTTGTGTACACGCTGTTTATAGCCGTTTTGGCTGTTTTTTTTCTACTCAACAACGCAGCGGGGCCCGGCCTCGTACAAGACGCCGATCGCACGGGCTCCCCTTTGAGTACGGGAAGTTGCGGACAGGCGGGATGCCATTCGCAGGGTTCCTTTTCGCCTTCTATCTCAGTAGAATTGCTGGATGAAGGCAACCCAGTTACACAATATGAACCGGGTGAAAGTTATGACTTGAAAGTAACCCTTACCGCCGGAACGGGTACGCCGCCCCGATATGGATTTCAAGTTGTTGCGCTGGGCGGCGCTGCCAATGACAGCATTGGCACATTTGGCTCGGCGCCTGCCGGCTTCCGCAGAATTGTCATTAACAATCGCAGGTACGTAGAACACGCGTCTCCGCGCCCGAGCAATACCCTAACTGTCGAATGGACTGCTCCCGATACTGGCGAAGTTCGCTTTTACGCCGCAGGCATTGCAGCCAATGCCAACGGAAGCAATAATGGCGACGGCGCTGCCACGCTAGGTTCGCCGCTGGTTATTACGCGAGCTGCGGTGAGTACGTTTACGCCGGTAGCTTTGTTAAGCCGGCTTGCAATAGCGCCCAACCCGGTTGAAAACATTCTAACTCTTCGTGCGCACAGCGACCAGACGGGTGAATACCTCCTTCGAATAACATCACTTGGCGGCCAGGTATTGCACCAAAGCCGTCTGGACTTTCAGCAGGGCGAAAATATGCATACCGTCGACGTGAACCGGCTTCCGGCCGGCGTTTACATGGTGCAAATCACGGATGGCGAGCGGGTATCGTCGGCGAAGCTGCTCAAGGCTCCCCGCTAGCGGTCCCTCGGGGTTGTGTAAAGAGTCCGGTGTTGAGGGAAGAAATGAGCGGATAGGTTAGCTTTGTAATTGCAAAACGAAACAAACCGTCCCCGCTCATGGCAACAAAAATAGGAAAA
>Ga0209573_1003271_pt1 | contig 18234 bp, 17 predicted proteins | sample TNRBio252014_DNA_FD_185870 | JGI IMG/M metagenome (GOLD analysis project Ga0209573, IMG submission 185870) | Wastewater treatment Type I Accumulibacter community from EBPR Bioreactor in Madison, WI, USA - TNR Reactor_6/25/2014_ DNA (SPAdes)... | ecosystem: Engineered > Bioreactor > EBPR >...
ACGCGCATCGTAGCCGGCAACAAAGTGATAGTGCGCAGAGTAGTTATTGCCAGATAAGCCCTTGACAGAACAAAACACAAAAAGCGGCAAGGCATCCAAAATTTGGATGCCTTCCTGATTTTAATAAACTTTGAACCACTCTGTTTACCCCAAAGTATAAGGCGACAGAAGAATTTTTTTTTAAAAACTTGAGTTTGCAGAGAAGTCTAATTTGTATTTGCGGTGCATTCGTCTATTTTCGCTCGACATAAAAAATAAGGCAAGAGATGAATCTTCACGAGTATCAAGCAAAAGAACTTTTAAAGAAAAACGGAGCAAACATTCAAGAAGGCATAGTAGCCGAAACTGCCGAGCAGGCAGTAGCGGCAGCAAAAACCTTAGATGAAAAATATAACAGCAAGTGGGTGGTGGTAAAAAGCCAAATACATGCAGGGGGAAGGGGTAAAGGCACTATTCGCGGAACCGAACAACGCGGTGTGGCATTGGCAAAAAATTTAGACCAGGTGCAACAAATTGCTACCAATATTTTAGGTGGCGTGTTGGTAACAAAGCAAACCGGTGAGGCGGGCAAATTGGTGAATAAAGTTTTGATTGCTCAAGATGTTTATTACCCTGGCGAAAGCGAACCGAAAGAATTTTACATTTCTATTTTGCTTGATAGAGGCACGGGTAGAAATGCTTTTATTTATAGCACCGAGGGCGGTATGGATATTGAAGAGGTAGCAGAAAAGACACCTGAGTTAGTGCATAAAGAATGGGTAGATCCGGCAGTAGGTTTGCAAGATTTTCAATGCAGGAAAATTGCATTTAATCTTGGTTTAAGTGGAGTTGCTTTTAAAGAGATGGTGAAGTTTGTACGCTCTTTGTACAACACTTATGTAAGTGCTGATGCCGCAATGGTTGAAATCAATCCATGCTTGAAAACTTCCGATAATAAAATTATTGCTGTTGATGGAAAAATTTCGTTGGATGATAATGCACTTTATCGCCATGCAGATTTGGCTGCTTTGCGCGATTTGAACGAAGAAGACCCAACGGAAGTGGAAGCAACAAATGCTGATTTGAACTATGTGCAATTAGATGGTAACGTTGGTTGCATGGTAAACGGTGCAGGCTTGGCAATGGCTACTATGGATATGATAAAATTGAACGGTGGCGAACCTGCAAACTTTTTGGATGTGGGTGGTACTGCAAATGCAGAGCGCGTTGAAAAAGCATTCCGCATTATTTTAAAAGACCCTAAAGTGAAAGCCATTTTAGTTAACATTTTTGGCGGTATTGTGCGTTGCGATAGAGTTGCGCAAGGTATTGTTGATGCTTATCGTTCTATTGGAAATATTCCGTTGCCAATAATTGTGCGCTTGCAAGGAACAAATGCAGTAGAAGCAAAAAAACTGATTGATGAAAGCGGCTTGAAAGTAGTTCCCGCAATTCAATTAAAAGAAGCTGCCGAGGCTGTTAGAAAAGCATTGGCATAATTTTGGTTACAACACCACTCGTTTAGTTTCAAGTTTTAGGCTTTCGGTTCGCAGTATTTTACCCGACTCGGTTTCGGCAAACCTGCTAACAAATAAAAGTTGTTTTGGACGTGTATGTTTATCAAGGTGCGATTCAAGATTTTCGATAAGCTGCTGTAGTTGCTGTGTAGTAAAAGCTTGCGATTCAATAGCCAACACAACGCGCTCGCCTAATGTTTCATCTTTTTCAGCAATCAAGAAAAATCTTGATTTTATTACATCGTGTAGTTTTTGTTCTATTGTTTCTATAGGAACTTTAACGCCACCTGTGTTTATCACATTGTCAAATCGCCCTTTCCATACGAATGATACAGGAGATAATAATTCCACAACATCATTTGTTATGAATGAATCATTGTTGAATAATGGGGCATTAACTACCAAACAATTTCTTGCATCTAAAGCAAAAGTAACATTAGGCAAAGCGCTAAAGTTTTCGGAAGCATCAATGCCATTAAGTTTTTTTACTGCTACATGGCTGGCAGTTTCGGTCATGCCATAAGTATGGTAAACCGCATTTTTAAGTTGAGTAATTTTTAACTGAAGCGTGTTTGAAACTTCGCCACCACCTATAATTATTGTAGCAATATTTGCTGCCATTTTTTGTGTAACGGTATCATTTAATATTGTAGCAAATTGCATTGGTGTGAATGCTGCAAAATCAAATTTGTCTTCGATAGTTGTTGCTAACAATGGATTGGCAGAAACCGGAATGTAGCATAGTTTCAGCTTTGCTATAATGCTGCGAACAATCATCATTCTACCGCCAATATATTTTACAGGAAGTGCCAATAAAGCGGAATCACCTTCGGTAAGGTTAAAAAAAGCAATGCTTGCTTTTGCACTTAAAATAAGTTGTTCGCGACTGTGGTTGATTTGTTTTGGCTTGCCTGTAGAGCCGGAAGTAAAAATTGGAAAAACATTGATATTAGGATTCAAAAACAATTGAACAAAAGTCCACAAGTCGCGCTCCCACTCGGGTAGGTTGCTGTTGCTTAAAATAGATTCGGCTCTTTGCTGAATTTGTTGGTGTGTTTCTGCCGAAAAATCAATGGTAACCACATTCGTTATTATGCTCGTAATACACCCAAAAGTTTGCCTTCGCTTTCACTTGCCGATATAGTAGCTTTTGTTCCTGCTGGGCTTATCAGTTCAAACGAAGCAGCGTTTGCATCAATAGCTGCAAGCACTTCTGTTTTGTTGCTAAACAGGCTTGCAAATGTTTCGGTATTGAAAAAGTTTCCTTTTATATCTAAGCCTAATATGCGTTTTCCGTTGGTAGAAAAAAATACTTTGTCCTCCAATTTATTTATTTCCAAATACCCCACATTCATTAGTTTTTGCAGGTTGTCGAACCGGGTTTTGCGTTCGCCAATTTCTTCTTCGTACTTATCAATTTGTTTATTGAGCTTAAACCTTTCGTAGGCAAACATTACCGATGAAATCAGTGCTTTGCCATCAAACCTTCCTTTTACCAAAAAGTCTTGTGCTCCGTAGCGAACTGTTTCTAACCCAACTTCTTCATCAGTTAAACCTGTTAGCACCAGCACTAAATTACCGGGAAATTTTTCCAACAAATTTTTTATTGAATCAATGCCATGACTATCGGGCAGGTTCAAATCTTGCAGAATAATATCAAATGTGTTTTGTGCCAAAAGCTCATAGGCTTGTTTGATTGTTTCTGCATGAAGTGTTTCAAACAATGGTGCGGTAGATTCGCCCAAATAGAATTTCATCAAAAAAGCATCGCCCGGATTATCTTCAATCAGCAGGACTTTTAGAGCGTTTTCTTGCATTATAAATTTATCTAATCGTGCACTAACTGCACTGCGTTAAACCAAAAGGATTCAATTAATCGGATAACTTTTGCGAAGTCATCGAAATCAACGGGTTTTAGGATGTAGCAATTGGCATGAAGGCCGTAGGCTTTTGAAATATCATGGTCGGCATCGGAAGTGGTAAGCACAATAACCGGTATTCGTTTTAAGGCTTCATCTACTTTTACTTCCTTTAGAACTTCAATGCCGTTTTTCTTGGGTAAGTTTAAATCCAGCAACACCACATCTGGTTTTATTGCATCGGAATATCTACCTTTTTTAAACAAAAAGTCTAAAGCCATTTCGCCATCGGTTACAACATCCATTTGGATGTCGAGCGAACTTTCTTTGAAGGCTTCCTGTGTTAGGCGTATATCGCCAGGGTTGTCCTCAACCAAAAGGATGCGAGGTTTATCTTTTGAGTTTCTTAATAATTCCATACTTCGTAACGAGGTGTTTTATTATTGCAATTATACGGTATATGCTTATTAAAGTTAGCAAGTAGTCTATAATTTATTCAGTCAAAAAAAGACTCCTCTTTCTGCGAACGCTCAAAATATTCATCAATAAAAAGATTTTTGCCTGCCGCGGCTGTTGTGGCAAGTACATCGCAGCGTTCGTTGTAAGGGTGAAGGTTGTGTCCTTTTATCCATTTGAACTTTACATTATGTTTTCTGTATTCCACCAAAAAATCGCGCCATAAATCGGGGTTCTTTTTTTTTGCAAAGCCTTTTTTTTCCCAGCCAAACACCCAGCTCAGATTTACAGAATCTACTACATATTTCGAGTCGGAAGTTACCAGCACATCTAAGCCGTTGCGCGTGAGCGCTTTTAACCCATCAATAACGGCTAAAAGTTCCATGCGGTTGTTGGTAGTGTGTCGAAACCCCTTTGATAATTCTTTTTCGTGCTTGCCGAATTTTAGGACCACACCATAGCCGCCAGGCCCCGGGTTGCCTCGTGCAGCGCCATCAGTATAAATTTCAACCATAAGAGTTTTCTGTAAATTATTTGCTGCGCAAAGTAACAACTGGAACAATAACTTCCTCTAACGAAATGCCTCCATGCTGAAAAGTGTTGCGATACATGTTTGCAAACTGGTTGTAGTTATTGGCGTAAACCAAGTAGTTCTGCTCTTTGGCAAAAATGTATGACGAAGTTAAATTGCCTTTTGGCAACATTATTTCATCGGGATTTTTTACGGCAAAAACATCTTTTTCTTCGTAGGCTAAATTTTTGCCCGATTTGTAACGGATGTTTGTTGTGGTTTGCCTGTCGCCAACACATTTGCTTGGTCGGTTTACGCGCACCGTGCCGTGGTCTGTTGTTATCAGCAAGTTGATGTTTTTATCGGCAAGTTTTTTTAGTGCATTATGCAACGATGAATGCTCGAACCAGCTTACGGCAAGCGAGCGGTATGCGGCTTCATCACCGGCCAGTTCCTTCAATACTTCCATTTCGGTGCGGGCGTGGCTTAGCATATCAACAAAGTTGTAAACTATTACCGTAAGCTTATTGTTCATGTAGTTCAATATGTTGCTTTCCAGCAATTCGCCATTGTGGTGGTTGGTGATTTTTACATACTGATGTTTTACTTCTTCGCGAAATGTGCTTTTCAATAAGCCCGAAAGAAAATCGCCTTCGTGTAGGTTCTTGCCTTCTTCGTCATCGTCCATTCGCCACATGTCGGGATATTTTTTTTGAATATCCAGCGGCATCATGCCGGCAAAAATAGCGTTGCGCGAATATTGTGTAACGGTAGGTAGAATGCTGTAAAACGTTGATTCTTCTTCGATGCGAAATAGATTGGTAATTGCCGGTTGAATGGCTTTCCATTGGTCGTAGCGCAGATTGTCAATCAACAAAAGAAAAGTAGGCTTTTCATCTTTTAAAAGATTGAAAAGTTTGTTTTTTAAAAGTGTGTGGCTCATTACCGGAGCATCTTTTCCGGGTTCGGCCTTTATCCAGTTTTTGTAATTTTTTATTATGAATTTATTGAATTCACGGTTGGCTTCTTCTTTTTGCGAACTGAAAATTTCTTGCATTTGCTCGGCATTAGAATTGTCTAATTCCATTTCCCAATAAACCAATTTTTTGTACAACTCCGCCCATTCATTAAAGTCAAGATTGTCTTGCATTTTCATGAATAAACTTTGAAACTCCTTTTGGTAATTCGAGGAGGTTTTTTCTGTAACCAAGCGGCTGCTGTCAATCACTTTTTTTAGTGTAGAAAGTAATTGTTGTGGCTTTACGGGTTTAATCAGGTAGTCGGAAATTTGCGAGCCTATGGCTTCTTCCATTAGGTTTTCTTCCTCGTTTTTTGTAATCATTACACAAGGTAGGTGGGTGTGTTTTTCTTTTATACGCATCAGTGTTTCCAAGCCGGTGAGGCCGGGCATACTTTCATCTAAAAAGACAACATCGAATCGCTGTGTTTCTACCTTGTCAATCGCATCTTTGCCGTTGGTAACAGGCGTAACGTCATAACCTTTTTCTTTCAGGTAGAGAATGGTCGGTTTGAGCAAGTCAATTTCATCGTCTGCCCAAAGAATTTGTATTGGCATATTAAATAGATTTTAAAAGCCCCTCCTGCCTCCCCAAAGGGGAGGTTTAAAGCCCCTTCGGGGTTTGGGGCTTATTTTTTCACCAACAGTTTAAAGCCTGTTCCGTGAATGTTCAGTATTTCAACGTTTGGATCGGCTTTTAAGTATTTACGAAGTTTAGCGATGTACACATCCATGCTTCTGCCTGCAAAGTACGAATCGGTTCCCCACACTGAATTTAAAGCTATTTCGCGCTCTAAAACGCGGTCTAAATTCAGCGCCAGCATTTTTAATAATTCCGATTCTTTGGTAGTTAATTTTTGTGTTTCGCTGCCAATGCTCAAAACTCTTGTTGCATTGTTGAAATCGAATTTGCCGATTTTAAAATCTTCTTGATCAATGGTATCAGCCATTGGCAAACGTTTGAAAATATTTTCCATGCGCAACGTTAATTCCTCCATGCTAAAAGGTTTGGTCATGTAATCGTCTGCACCGATTTTCAAGCCTTCGATTGTATCTTCTTTCAATGCCTTTGCTGTAAGGAAAATAATCGGCACTTGCGAATTGAGCCTGCGCACATCTTTTGCAAGTGTGAAGCCGTCTTTCTTCGGCATCATCACATCAAAAATGCACATGTCGTATTTTTCGGCTTTAAATTCACTCAAGCCGTCTTCGCCATTGCGCTTCAGCGTTACGTCAAAATTTTTGATTTCAAGAGAGTCTTGCAATAAGTTGCCAAGATTCAGGTCGTCTTCAACCAACAGGATTTTCTTTTTATTAGCCATGATTGCGATATTGTTTTGTTAAATTGACAATATAAACATAGTAATGGTTGCGTGAGTTGTTAAAACATTAGCATTTGTTAAGAGTAACCGTTGAACTCATAATAATAGCAAATGTTTGAATCTCTGATACATTGCTTGTAATTCAATAAAAAAGAGAGATGGAAAACCATCTCTCTTTTTCGTTAGAAATCTCTTCTACATCTTAAACGCATACAAGTAACTCATCGGCTTGTTAGGATAAATTCCTTCCACCATTACTTTGCCGTTTTTGGATTTTAGAACATTCAAAAAATCATTCACATTATTCACGGGTTGGTCGTCAATTTGAGTGATTACAAACCCTTTTTTAATATCGGTAAATTCAGCAATTTTTCCGGGTTTGATGTTGTTTACTTTCACTCCGCTTTCCACGCCCAACTGCGCTTTTTCTTTAGCAGAAAGCTCTTCAATATCTAAGCCCAAAGCGCCCAGAATATCTCTGTTGCTATCCACGGTTGCTGTGGTGTTGTATTTGTTTTTCAAAACAACAGTTGTCTTAGCCAATTTTCCATCGCGCAAATATTCTACACTGATTTTATCGCCCGGGCGGTAGTTGGCTACCTGCTCCTGCAACTCAGGTGCGCTGTTTACATTCACTCCATTTATTTTGGTGATAATGTCTTTTGATTGCAAGCCTGCATCTTTACCTGCGCTGCCTTCATTTATCTGTTCAACATACACACCCATTGGTTTATCCAAGCCTGCTTTGTTTGCCAATTCATTATCAACTGCGCGAATTTGCACACCCAAAAATCCACGTTGGGTAACACCGAATTTTTGCAGGTCGAAAATTACTTTGCGCACAATGTTAGAGGGCACTGCAAATGAGTATCCGGCATAGCTTCCTGTAGGCGATGCAATGGCTGTGTTGATGCCGATTAACTCGCCACCGATGTTCACCAAAGCGCCACCGCTGTTGCCGGGATTAACCGCTGCATCTGTTTGAATAAACGATTCAATTGCCGAGCCTTTTGAAGCCTGACCATGACCTAAAATATTGATACTTCGCGCTTTTGCAGAAACAATGCCCGCAGTAACCGTTGATGCCAGATTAAACGGATTGCCTACCGCCATCACCCATTCGCCAATCATTACACTGTCGCTGTTGGCAAAATTTACCGAAGGAAATTTTTCACCTTCAATTTTTACCAACGCCAAATCTGTATCGGCATCGCGCCCGATTACTTTTGCCTTGAAAGTTTTGTTATTGTGCAACGTAACATAAATTTCGTTTGCATTTTCTACCACATGGTTATTGGTAACAATGTAGCCATCTTCACTAACTATTACACCGCTTCCTGTGGCAACTTTCGGTTGATTTTGATACGGATTTGGTCCTTGGAAATACCTGAAAAAATCTTCGCCAAAAAACTGACGCATCGGGTCGTTGGGGTTGTAGCGCACTGGCTCAACTTTAAAAGCTGATTTGATATGCACTACACTTGGCGTAGCGGTTGCCGCAGCATACCGGAAATCAATCGGTTGCAATGTGCCGACATTTTCGGCAGAAAGAGCCGTGTATTTCACCGGAGCATTTTCTACAATCTGCACTGTGTTTTTTTGAGGAAAGAAATTTTGATAAGCAACTACCGCTACCACCGAGCTAACGGCTGATGCAATTACAATGGTTGAAAATTGTTTGAAGCTCATAATTTTTGAATTTAGTTTTACAATTATTGTTGTACAAATTTAATACGCAGGGGTTTCATTTATATTGCGTTCGATTCACCGCTTAAATTCATTTAACAACAACTTTGAATGAAAGTTAAATTTCATAAGTATCAGGGCACAGGCAACGACTTTGTGATGATTGACAACCGCGCTTACGGCTTAGAACGCGACAATAAAAATCTTGTTGAAAGCCTTTGCCACCGTAGGTTTGGCATTGGAGCCGATGGGTTGATTTTATTGCAAGAAAAAGAGGGCTACGATTTTGAGATGGTGTATTTCAATAGCGATGGCAGCGAAAGCAGCATGTGTGGCAATGGTGGCAGATGTATTATTCAGTTTGCAAAAGAAATTGGCGTCATAGAAAATACTTGCTCATTTGTAGCTATTGATGGTCCACACGAAGGGTTGATAGATGGTAACGGAATTGTTACATTAAAAATGAAAGATGTAAGTGCCGTTGAAAGCAGTTTCAACGATTTTGTGCTGAACACAGGATCGCCACATTATGTTAGGTTTTTGAATAGCATTGACGTTTTTAATGTAGTGGAAGAAGCAAAAAAAATACGTTATTCCAATCGCTTTGCGCAAGAAGGAATCAATGTAAACTTTGTTGCTATAAAAGATGAAAATCATATTGCCGTGCGCACTTACGAACGAGGTGTGGAAGATGAAACATACAGTTGTGGAACAGGTGTTGTAGCATCTTCGATGGCGCATTATTTAAAGAGCGGTAAAAAGCAAAATCATATTTTTGTGGATGTGCTGGGCGGTAAGCTGCAAGTGAAGTTTTTTGAAACCGATGGCATTTTTACCGAAGTTTTTTTAATTGGTTCGGCAGTTGAAGTTTTTGAGGGAGAAGTGGAAATTTAGTTACATCAAAATATATTATCAAATAGCAATTTATTATGAAAAAAATACTCATCACGGGCGGTGCAGGATTTATTGGTTCTCATGTTGTACGCTTGTTTGTAAATAAATACTCAAACCACGATATTGTAAATTTGGACAAGCTTACTTATGCAGGAAATTTGGAAAATCTGCGCGATGTTGAGAATGCTCCTAATTACACTTTTGTAAAGGGCGATATCACGGATGCTGATTTTATAAATAAGCTTTTTGATGAGCACGATTTTGCTGCGGTTATTCATTTAGCTGCCGAAAGCCATGTAGACAGAAGCATCAGCAACCCTTTAGAGTTTGTTACAACCAATGTTATAGGCACTGTAAATCTTTTGAATGCCGCAAAAAGAATATGGAAATGTAGCAAGGATAAGCCCGTGCCGCAAAACAAAATTTTCTATCATGTTTCTACCGATGAAGTTTATGGTTCGTTGGGCGAAACAGGATACTTTTTAGAAACAACTGCTTACGACCCTCAATCTCCTTACTCGGCTTCAAAAGCAAGCAGCGACCATTTTGTGCGCGCTTATTTCAATACTTATAATTTACCTGTTGTAATCAGCAATTGCTCTAACAATTATGGTTCGCATCAGTTTCCCGAAAAGTTGATTCCGCTTTTTATCAATAATGTAAAAAACAATAAACCATTACCCGTTTATGGCGATGGTAAATACACCCGCGATTGGCTTTTTGTAGAAGATCATGCCACTGCTATTGATGCTATTTTGCATGGTGGCAAACTTGGCGACACCTATAATATTGGCGGTTTTAACGAGTGGCAGAATATTGAATTGATTAAGCTGCTAATTAAGGTGATGGATAAAAAACTTGGGCGGGCCGAAGGTGAAAGTGAGAAGCTTATTACCTATGTAAAAGATCGCCCGGGGCACGACAGGCGCTATGCCATTGATGCATCAAAACTTAATAAAGAGTTAGGTTGGAAACCCTCGGTTACTTTTGAAGAGGGCTTGGAGAAAACAGTAGAGTGGTATTTGGCAAACGAAGCTTGGTTAGAAAATGTAACCAGTGGAAATTACAAACAATACTACGCGCAACAGTACGCATAGTGAATCTTTTTTTGTTGCAACGTTTGCGATGTTTTGACGCTGTGTGTTTGTCATAGTTTTGTCATAAAACAAGTGTAAACTCCCTTTTGTGTAACACTTTTGTAAAACCTATTTAGAATTGTTCTAAGTAAGATTTGGGCGAATAGTTTTGCCGCTCAAATCAATAAAAAATGAAAAGAACAGTTCTACTAATAGCGTTATCTTCTGCAATAGTTTTTTTAAAAGCAAATGGTGTGGTAACGGATACAGTTACCGTGGGAGCACAATATGCAAACCAAGTTTGGTACAGCCTGCCCAATGGCGATGTAAAAAGTGAGCCCAAAGATAACTGGGATATTGCTTTCCAAATTTCAGGAATAGCAGCATCTATTTTGGCGAATACGCAAAAAGGATTGGCGGTTTACCAAAGCCCTTATAGCGTTGCCGATTGGGCAACTGTAGATACCGCAGGAATAATCGGTTGGAATGCGCTGCACAATTCCGACACGAGCTGGGATGGTGGCGCGTTGAATGCTTATCCCGATGGAAACTTCGACCTCGGTTGGGGTACTTACGATTTAAACACCCATTACATAACAGGCGATAGCGTGTATATTCTAAAACTTGCTAATGGTGGTGCGTGGAAAAAATTGAAGATTGATGGATTGATTAGTGGTAGTTATACTTTTACATGGGCCAATATTGACGGTACCAATGAACAGAACGGCACAGTTGCCAAAAGCAATTATACGGGCAAGCGTTTTGCATATTTTTCTTTAGTAAACAACACTTCGGTAGATCGCGAGCCTGCTTCGAACGCTTGGGATTTGACATTTACAAAGTACATCGCTCCGCTTTACTCGCAAGGCGAGTTGATTCCATACGGAGTTACAGGTATTCTTCAAAATAGTAATGCAACTGCAATTAAAGCATATCCTGTAAACGATTTATCGGATAATGACTATGACAATTATCTTTTTCAAACCCATATAAACGTACTTGGCTACGACTGGAAATGGTACAACAGCAATATAGGGGGTTACGAAATAGAAGACTCTACTGTGTATTTTGTAAAGCGCGGCAATGGTGATATTTGGAAAGTTACTTTCCTTGATTTTGGTGGCAGTATAACCGGAGATTATGTTTTTAATAAAGAACTGATTTATACCAATACAGTAGGCATTGACGATAATAAAGTTAATGGTCTGAAAACGCTTGGTCTTTATCCCAATCCTGCACAAAATAACATTCATGTAGTTTACAACTTCAACGGTGATGCAGGGCAAATATCTAATTGCCAAATCCGTGATGCAGCAGGCAGAATTGTAGAAGAGAAAAGCCTTTTTTTTCAACCCGGAATGCAACAAACAAGCATAGATGTTTCATCGCTGCAACCTGGAGTTTACTTGATTTCATTTCCTACTCTTGGTAACACAACAACAAGGTTTATAGTTCAATAAAAAGAGAGATGCAACCACTTAGCTACAATTTTTTTCATAGAGCTTGTTTGTTTGCAATTGCGTTGTTGTTGTGTAATGCAGCAACAGCGCAAACTTCTTTACGAGTAATAGAAGGCGGCAAGAACATACCAGTAGAAGACGCATTTGTTACTGCCAAAAACCTCAACTCCAAAAAAGAATTTGTTGGCTTCACCAATCACGAAGGAGTAGTTAACATTCCATGGAGTGGAAAATGTTTGTTGCAAATAAGAAAGTTGGGAGTGAAAACTTACCGGCACGAAGTGGAACTGCAAGAAAAGTTAAGCATTGTAGTGGAGCATGATGAAATTGACCTGAAAGATGTGGTGGTAACAGGGCAGTGTGCTGCAACTACTGCGCAATTGGCAGTAAATTCCATTAAAACTATTGATAGAAAAAAAATAGATGAAATGGGCGCAAACAATTTACGCGATGTACTTACAGATCAGTTGAACATGCGCCTTTCGCAAGATAATGTGTTGGGTGCAAGCGTAAGTATCAATGGTATTTCGGGGCAGAATATTAAAATACTTATGGATGGAGTTCCGGTTATAGGGCGCATGAATGGCAACGTGGATTTATCGCAAATAAATTTGAACAATATTGAACGAATTGAAATTGTAGAAGGCCCAATGAGTGTTGTGTATGGCAGCGATGCGCTGGGTGGAGTTATTCACCTCATTACAAAGCGCAAAGTGAAAGAAGCATTCAATTATGTGCTGAATGGCTATTACGAAAGTAATGGCACCTACAACACAGATGCGCGATTCTCTTTTAGCACAAAAAACATAGAAATGAGCCTTAGTGGTGGTAGAAATTTTTTTGATGGCTACGACCCCAATTATCAATGGCAAAACAGAACCATGCAGTGGAAGCCGCGCACACAATATTTCACCGACAATTCTCTTTCATTCAAATTCAATAAAAGCAAACACACTGTTTTTGGCAATTTTTTTGACGAGCAAATTACAAACCGTGGCAAGCCAACCGTAACGCCCTACACCGCTTATGGCTTAGATGAATTTTATAAAACGAGAAAATGGGCTGTGGGCGTGCAAAACGATGTGTATTTTAAAGGAAATAATCACCTGCAATTTATCAATTCATTCTCCCATTTTAAAAGGCTGAAGAATACCTTTCGCAAAGATTTAACTACGGGCTTTAGCGATATTACACCTTCGGCTGCCGACCACGATACCAGTATTTTTTATTTGTTGTTATTCAGGGGTGTGTTCACCAATACGCAACTCAAACAATTTCAATTTCAAGCGGGTTACGATTTTAATATTGAGTTTGCAAAAGGCCAGCGGTTAGAAAACAATTTTCAGCAAATACACGACTATGCCTTTTATACCACTTTGCAATATTCGCCCATAGAAAAAATTATCTTAAAAGCAGGCGTGCGTGCTGCATACAACACTCGCTACGGCACACCCGTTGTGCCCAGTTTCAACTTTAAATACAACATAAATAAGAAGCTATATCTGCGTGCAAGTTATGCCATGGGTTTTCGGGCGCCTTCGCTCAAAGAACTCAGCCTTTTGTTTGTGGACATCAATCACAACATCCAAGGCAACTCATCTTTAAAAGCCGAGCGTTCGCACAATGCGCAGTTAGAGTTTAGCTACGAACAAAAACATAAGGAGTATAAATTTTTACTGCGTCCGTCATTTTTCTTCAATCATTTATACAATATGATTTCGCTTGTGTTGGTAGATCCATCACAGCAGCTTTACTCTTACATCAATGTAGATAAATTTCAAAGTGTAGGCGCTAACCTAAATGCCGGAGTTGCGCACAAATACTTCGATTGGCAATTGGGCGCGGCTTATACAGGGCGGTACAATTATTTGAGCCAAGATGCTGATGTACCACACTTCGGTTGGTCGCCCGAGTTATCGTCATCGCTTACTGTAAACATTCCAAAAATTTTTACCAGTGTAGCTGTTTTTTACAAGTTCAATGGAATGGTTCCCAGCTACGCATTGGACGAGAAGAATCAGCCTTTTCAAACCGCTATTCAAAGCTATTCACTACTGGATGCTTCAGCAACGGTGCGCCTTTGGCAAGAGCGCTTTACCCTAAGTGCAGGTGCTAAGAATATATTGAATGTAAAAAACATCAACTACAATGTGGCAAGTAGCGGTGCGCATAGCAGTGCTGCAAATGCTATGAGTATTGGCATGGGAGTTACCGGTTTTGTTTCATTAAAAGTTAACATGACAAATGATTTTAGAACAAAACGATAAGCGACATTCAAAAGGGCTTTACTACAAGCTGCTTATGATTTTCTTGATGACTTTAAGCCTGTTGGGATTGGTAATGTTAAGTTCTTGCGAAAAGAAAGAACCGCTATGGGAGTTGCCGCCACCGGGCGATGAAGTAATAGCGCAAGCAGCTATGGGCGAAACTTATGATAATACAGTGTTTTTTAAATTTAAAACCAGTAACAAAATCGAGCGAAATGTCAATGTTTTTCACTTGGCTTTTCAATCTTCTCACCAAGGTTTTTCTGTTAGGGTAAACGGTGGAAAAAACGTGCAAGTATTTAACACACACAGCATAAATTTTGATGAATTACTTACTGCATCAGCAAGCACGCAGTGGGGTTACGATTCGCCCGATGGAAATCCCGACTCAACAGCTGTTGGAAACTGGTTGGTGAGTAGCGAAACACGCCAATCGAAACTTGAGGTTTACATCATAGATTTGGGTACTGGGGCTACGCCAAAGTATCGTAAGTTTCAGTTGCTACAAGTTAGTGATACTTCGTACTCCATACGCCATGCCAATTTAGATAACAGCGATGAAAAGCAAACTACTTTCGCTAAATCTGCCATTGCCACATTCACCTATTTTGATTTTACTACAAACACTACTGTTTCATACGAGCCTGCGCCACACGAATACGATATTGTTTTTACGAAGTACAAGCATATCTTTTTTCAGGAAGAAGGAATTTTGCACTATTCGGTAAATGGTGCGCTATTGAACCCCGTACACACAATGGCTGCCAAAACCGATAGTAGCAACTTCGCTTTGGTTAACTACTCAAGTACCACATCGGCAGTTTTTACACAGGCAATAAATACCATAGGTTACGATTGGAAAGTCTATGATTTAGATAACAATAAGTACAGCGTGATTCCCAAAATATATATTGTAAAAGATGCAGATGAAACGCTATGGAAATTAGAGTTTATTGATTTTTACAACGATGCCGGCATCAAAGGATTTCCAAAGTTTCGGTATCAAAGATTGTGAGCGTATGAGTGTAAAAAAGAACATTCTTTTGGTAGAAGATGAAGCATCAATAGCGTATGCACTCAAGCTTAACCTTGAGGCTGAAGGTTATGCTGTTTCTGTTTCTGAGTCGGGTACAGAAGCGCAGCAAATGTTAACCGAAAACTACTTCGATTTGTTGCTGTTGGATGTAATGCTGCCCGATAAAAATGGTTATGAATTGTGTGTTGATTTTAGAGAACACGACAGGCTTACACCTATTATTTTTCTTTCAGCCCTTAGCGATAGCGATTCGCGATTGAATGGATTGCGAATTGGTGCAGATGATTTTATTAGCAAGCCTTTCAACCTTAGCGAATTGCTGCTTAAAATTGAAAGATTACTTTTCAAGTCCAACCCGCGATCTGATAACAATGTGGTAACTTTTGGCAACAACTGGATTGATTTTACAACCCTTGAGGCGAAAAGTTCGCAGGGGCACAAAATCAGCATGAGTAAAATGGAATTTGAGTTGGCTCAATTGCTGATTAGTAACGAAAATAAAGCTCTAAGCCGCGATTACATTTATGGAAAAATATGGGGCTATGATGACGACAGTCTTCCAAGCTCGCGCACTTTAGACAATTTCATAGTTTTTCTTAGAAAGTATTTTGAAGAAAACCCTTCGCAGCCCAAACACTTTTTATCGGTGCGCGGTGTGGGCTACAAATTCAAACTTTAGTAAAAAGCCAATTTGCAAAAGGTAAAATAATATCTTCGCACAACGTATGCGTTTAGGTGTGTTGTCTCTATTTTTCTTGTGCAGTATTAATGTTTTTGCTGCCGATGATATATTGTTTGATGTGATACTTTTTGGCAAAAAAATTGGACGAATGACAATGTCGAAATTCGAGAGTGGCGATACGGTTCATTATGTATTGCAAGGTCGCTCGAAAGCAAAAATTTTGTGGATGGAATATGATGATGTGTCACGCTATGAAGTGAAGTACAAGGGCGGTAAAATGCTTTATTGCAAGTATAAAGAAGATATGAATGGTAAGTTGAAATACTTTACCGAAATTATCTATAATGGGACTGAGTATGTTGCTACCACTAAATCGGTTACCAAAAAAATTGTTCCCGAAGCGTATCCTTCGCTTTTGTCGCTGTATTATAAAGAGCCGGTTGGGGTTTCTAAAATTTATTTTGAAGCGCAGATGATGACAACGCCATTAGTAACAACTAAGCCGGGGCAGTATGTATTTAAAAATAATGAAGGGCACAACAACACATACATCTACCAAAACGGTGCTTTGCAAGAGTTGGTTTTTGAAACTGCACTTGCTACCGTGCGTATGAAAAGGGCCGAATGAACCCAGTTTGTTTTACCACACTAATTTCATCAATACTGCATAGTGATCTGATAAATCTTCGTGGTTTTTGTGGTATCGCTCTTTGTAAATTTTTACTACTCTTTCAATATACTTAGGTTCTACACCATTGCCTTTGTACAAAATGTGATCAACGGTATTGCGCTTGTTGGGGTTGCGGTCTTTATACAAGTCGTTTAGCTTATGGTCGGATGTAAATTGTTGCTCGCCCGAAAACACCCCGCTTGTAGATTCAAAGTCGCGAAGTAATTTTGGGTACAGTAAAGTATCATTGTCGCGCACATTAAAATCGCCACCGGCAATTTGCGGAATGCCTTCTTTTCTGAATTGTTTCATCAATGCGGCTGCCTGCTCAATTTGTTTCTTTTTTAACTCTTTACCTCCTCCTGCTTGCATGTGAGTGCCTGCAATTTGAAAAGTTTGTTTGCCATCGTTTACTTCTACTAAAATTACGCCTTTGCGTGCGCGGCAATCTGGTGTTCCGTAGCAGTCGTTGTATTTTATCTTTTCTAAAAATTTAAAAGGATAGCGGCTCATTATCAAAACGCCACTTCCTTTTTTATACCCTTTGGGGCGAAGGTTTCCGGGACCAATCATATAAGGCAATTCGTGTTTAAGGGCATTGGTGAGCAAATGCCTCGCTTTAGCATCAAACATTTCTTGAAATATTACAATATCAACGCTGTCGGCAAGAATGTGCTTTGGAATTAAGCGAGCGCGTTTTACTGGATGATGTTGTAAATGCGGAAAAATGCGTGGTAACATTTTTACATTGTAGCTGAGTATTCGCAGCGTGTCCGATTGCAGCTTTACACTTGTGTAGTGAGGTTGCGATGCAAGCGAAAAAAGAAATGAGGTACAGAAAAAGAATAATGACAACTTTAGTTTCATGCTCCGAAAGTATAATTCTGTAAGATTAGCTGGAGGATATTTGCCGCGCGGAACGAAAAGCGTTATCGTTTCTGTTACAAACGGAAAATAAAAGCGCTTAACGCACAAGCGATGATGCGCCCAAATATTTTTTATCGGGGTAGTAGATGAACAAGCAAGTGCCATCTTTTATGGTTTCAATAATAGGCGCAGCCAGTTCGGTTGGCACACTCGGGCAGCCCAGGCTCCTGCCCAATCTACCATGTTGTGTAATGAAGTTTTCGCTTACGTAATCGGCTCCGTGCATCACAATGGCTCTTTCCATTGCATTGTTGTTGAAGCCGCGTTCCACACCTTCTAACTTCAACGAAAAACCATGCTTGCCTTGGTAAACACTTTGTGTAACATAAAAGCCCAAGCTGCTTTTGTAGCTCGAAGGCTCGTTAGAAAAATTGCGAGCAAATTCCTCTCCGGTGTTTCGACCATGAGCCACCAGCGAATTGAATAGCAACTTCCCTGCTTCCAAATCTATAATGTATAAACGTTTTGCATTGGCCGATTGAGAAAAATCGCAGATAGTTAAAATGTTGTTTTGTATTTTATCGTTTGCTGCCAACTTTTGCCAGCCGCTCAATGCGTACTTGAACACGCTTTCTGATAAGCCAATTTTTGAAAGTTGCAGGTCGGCAAAAATTGAATTGAGCTTACCAATGGGCAACCTTTTACTTCCCTCTTTTGATGAACGATTGCCAAAAGAAGTAAGCACGAAGAATGAAAAGGCAACAGCAATAACTCTTGAAAACATATAATAAAAGTAGTGCAAATTTCTCTGAACTTCTTTACGAAACTGTTGTAGTAAAGTTTTTTGTGATAAAAATTATCTTCTCATGCCCGGTAGTGCCCTGCCTGCCGATCCCATTTTTTGAACAGTTTTCATCATTTTTTTCATCTCTTC
>Ga0209573_1003272_pt1 | contig 18234 bp, 17 predicted proteins | sample TNRBio252014_DNA_FD_185870 | JGI IMG/M metagenome (GOLD analysis project Ga0209573, IMG submission 185870) | Wastewater treatment Type I Accumulibacter community from EBPR Bioreactor in Madison, WI, USA - TNR Reactor_6/25/2014_ DNA (SPAdes)... | ecosystem: Engineered > Bioreactor > EBPR >...
GAGGTGGCGCAGGCGATCTCCGGCTTCCTGACGGCTGCGGGCCTGAAGGTGGAGATGAAGCCGATGGAATTCACCGCCTTCTTTCCGCTGTGGCTGCAATCGAAACTGGACGGCATCTATCTCTTCGCCTTCGGCTCGACCCAGTACCACGCCGATACCATCCTCACCTCGCTCTATGAGAAGGGCGCGCGCAACTACGGCTCCAATCCCGAGATGACCAGTTGATCAAGCAGCAGCGCATGATCACCACTGTCGAGGAGCAGAAGCGGGTGCTTTCAACCATCTTCCGCATCAGCAATCAGGACCGCCATAACCTGCCGCTCTACGACGAGATGCAGGCGTATGGCGCGGTCGCCGGACTGGGCTACGCGCCCTGGCCGGATGGATTTGTACGGCTCTACGAATTCAAATGACCGGGCGCCGGGGCGCGCGCCTCGCGCCTCGGCATGGGTCCATTCCAGTGCAGCAAGGAGACATCATGCTTGAAATTCCGATGTACCGCGGTGACGTTCCGGCGCGCGATACAGCCCTTCTGGTCGTCGACATGCAGAAGGGCTTTTTCGACAACAGCTATTCGCTGGGACAGGCGGGCATGGACGTGACGCCCCTGCGCGACGCCATTCCCGGAACGCTGCGGCTGGTCTCTCTGGCGCGTGCCGCTGGCGTGCCGGTCATTTTCACGCGCTTTGTCTATGCGCGCGGCCTGGCGGATTTTCCGCTGCACCGGCGCGCCCGCAACGCCACCCGCCTGCGCCTCAATTCGCTGGGTGAGGGCACGGAAGAAATCGAGCTCATTCCCGAACTGGACGCGCGCCCCGATGAGATCGTCATCGACAAGTCGCGGCCCAGTTCCTTCTATGGCACGCGGCTGGAGCCGGTTCTCACGGCCGGCGGCATACGCAATCTGGTCGTCTGCGGGGTCACCACCAACATCTGCGTGGAAACGACGGTGCGCGATGCCGGCCAGCGCGACTATGGCACCTTCGTCGTGCGCGACGCCGTGGCCGAGATGGACGCCGGCCGCAACCATTACGGGCTGTTCGGGATGTCCTGGTCTTTCGCCGATGTCGTCACGGTTGACGATATCGCCCGCTCCTGGCGGCCGGCGCAGGGCTGAACCGTAGAGAATACGAAAAACGCCGCGGACCTTGTTCGGGTTCGCGGCGCCTTCATGCAAAGCGTTCGCAGGGCCGCCGATGAGCGGCCCAGCCTTGATGGCTCAGATCGTGAGGTCGTAGACCCGCACGGCGTTCTCGCGCAGGAACTTGCGCTTCACCTCGTCGGAGAAGCCGATCTCGTCGATTTCCCGCATCGTCCGCTCCCAGTCGAGAACCGGGAAATCCGTGCCGAACATCACCTTGTCGCGGCCGTAGCTGCGGATGTAATTGACGAAGGACGGCGGCCAGTATTTCGGGCTGTGGGCATCGGCGATGATGTAGACGTTCTTGTGCTTCCAGGCCATTGCGATCATTTCGTCATGCCACGGAATGCCGACGTGGATGCCGATGAGCTTCAACTCCTGAAAATCGCAGGCGACCGCATCAAGCGTGATCGGACGCCCGACACTGCGGCAGGGGTAGTCGGGGGCGTAGATCATCGATTGGCCGACCTGCATCTGGATCGGCACATCGAGTTCGCAGCACTTGGCGTAGAACGGGTAATACTTGGCGTGGTCCGGCGCCAGTTCGAACCAGTGCGGATAAAGGTGGGCGCCGATGAAGCCGTCGTCGCGCACGGCTCTTTCGAACGCGCGCACGCCGTCCATGCCCTGGAAGGGATCGATGCCGTAGAGGCCATAGAAACGGTCGGGATACTTCTGCACCGCGTCCGAGACGAGCTTGGGCGGCAGATGATAGGTCGAGGGATGGCCGAGCCGCCCCGATTTCGCCGCGACCAGAAAGGCGCGCTCGACGCCCGCCCGGTCCATGCGCTCGATCGTCTGTTCGAGCGACAGGCCGCTCATCAGCGAGTCGGCTGCCTTCATCTTGTCGACGAAAAACCCGTTCCGCCAGGCCGGCCGGTGGCTCAGGGCCTCCGGCGTCCAGATGTTCACGACCGTGTCGATGGCGCGCAAGCTGCTCATACCCTGTCCCGTTTTTCCGCTGTCATGCCGGCAGCCCAAGCGCGCGTGCGATGAGCTCCTTCTGAACCTCGTTCGTGCCCTCGCCAAAGGTGTAGAGCCGCGAGTCCCGCCAGTACCGCTGCATCGGACTTTCGGCCGCATAGCCCGCGCTCGCCATCAGCTGCATGCCATGATGGGTGACGAATTGCAGCATGTCCGTGGCGACAGCCTTGGTCATCGAACTCATGGTCTCGGCGGGCTCGTCGGCGTCAATCATGCGCGCCAGTTCGCGCACCATCAACCGGGCCTTGACGATCTCGACATGCATGTCGACCAGCCGGTGACGCACCGCCTGGAAGGTCGCGATGGCGCGCCCGAACTGCACCCGCTCGCTCGCATGGGTGCGGGCCAGATCCAGGGCGGCCTGCGCCGTGCCGATGACGCCCGAGGCTACGCCGGCGCGCGAGTATTTCAAGGTGCCGGTGATGGTCTGGAAGCCCTTGCCCACGGCGCCGAGCACCATGTCGTCGGCAACGAACACCTCGTCATAGCCGATGTCGAAGGAGGGCATGCAGTGGTTGCCCACCTTGGCAAGCGGCGTCATCGCGATGCCGGCAGAGCGGCGCGGCGCAAGAAAGGCGGTGTAGGAGGGCTTGTCGCTGCCGTCCGGCGCCGGCGTCCGGCACAGCGTCAGCAAGAGTTCGGCGTGATCCGCATCGCTGATCCAGGTCTTGCGGCCGCTGAGAAGCCAACCTCCGTCGACCTTTCTGGCGCGCGTGCTCACCGCCCGCGCATCCGAGCCCGCGCCCGGCTCGGTCAGGGCAAGCGCCACAAGCGTCTTGCCTGCCAGAATGCGCGGCAGGATCTCGCGCTTCTGCGCCTCGGTGCCGAAGGTGATGAGCGGGAGTGCGCCGAAACAGATGAAGCGGTTGATGATCGAGGAGACGAAAAACGCATGCGAGGCGATGCGCTCCTGCACCTGGCACATCGATGACCAGGGCAGGCCCAGCCCGCCATGCTCCTCGGCGATGGGCGCCCGCAGAATGCCCATCTCCGCAAGCTCGGGGATGAGGTCGTAGGGAGGGATGTGGTGCTCATCCCGCCTGCGGATATCCTCGGCCGGCAGGCGCCGCTCAAGGAAGGCGGTCACCGAGGCCAGAAAGATGGACAGTGTCTCCGCGTCCCTCAACGATGAACCCTCTCGACTGTTCGGCACCGGGCAGTATCGGCAAATCCCCGTCAGATGCTAGGCGCAAAATGTAATCTGTCAACAGTAGACGCCTGTTGACAGTTGGACCCATTCGGGCAGGATGCGTGCGGAATGGGGGCGTGAGGTGCACGCATGAACGGCGTTTACGGCATCAGTCCTGCCGAAATTGATCGCAATTTCGTCCGCATCGCGGAGGGGCAGGTGCATTTCCGCTCGGCTGGCCCTCGCTCGCCGTCCGGCGCCCGCACGCTGGTGATGCTTCATGCCTCGCCGGCCTCCTCGCAGAGCCTGCTGCCGCTCATCCAGCGCTTTGCCGCAACCCGCCGCGTGATCGCCCTTGATACGCTGGGCAATGGCGACTCGGCCGCGCCTGTTCCCACAAAGCCTGACATCGCCTGTTTCGCCGATGCGCACCTGCGCGCGCTTGATGCCATCGGGGTGACGGAGTTCGATCTTTACGGAAGCCACACGGGCGGCTGTATCGCGGCTGAGATCGCCATCGCCCGCCCGGATCGCGTGCGTTCGCTGATTTTGGACGGCATGTCGCTCTATTCCGACGAGGAGCGCGCCGAGATGCTGGCGCGCTACGCTCCTGCCGTGCCGCTCGATCAGAACGGGGCTCAGGTCACCTGGTTCTGGCATTTCGTGCGTGACACCTACATGTTCTGGCCATGGTACAAGCGTGATCCGCAGCACGCCCGCACCGTTGGCCTGCCCTCGGCCGAGGCGCTGCACGACAAGTTTGTCGAGGTGCTGAAGGCGGCGCGCACCTATCACCTCTCCTACAACGCGGCGATTGCCTGGTCGAAGACGGAGCGCCTGCCGCTGGTGCGCACACGCACGTTGCTGGCCTATGCCGAAGATGACATGCTGCTGAAATACATGGACGGGGTTGCGGCTCTGATGCCGGAGGCTGCTCGCATGGTCACCAAGGGCGTACGCCAGGCGGGGATGGCCGACGAGACGGTCGCGATCCTCCTGAAATTCCTCGACAAGTCATGATGAGCTTTGTTGCCAAGCGCGTTCTTCAGGCCGGCTTGACCATCGCCGGCGTTCTGACGGTCGGCTTCATTCTCATCCGTGCCGCCGGCGACCCGGTGGCCCTGCTCCTGCCGGAGAATGCGACCGTGGAGGATGCGGCCCGGATGCGCGCCGCGCTCGGGCTCGATCTGCCGCTCTGGCGGCAATATCTGTCCTTCATGGCCGATGCCCTGCGCGGCGACCTCGGCATGTCCTTCCGCCAGCAGACCTCGGCGGTCGGGCTGGTGCTGGAGCGGCTGCCCGCGACCATGGAACTGGCGTTCGCTGCTTTCGCCATTGGGGTCATACTGGCCTTCGGGCTCGATCTCATGCTGCGCATCGCCGGCAGCGAGCGGCTCCGCAAGGTCGTGCTCTGGGTGGCCCTGACGCGGCAGGCCATCCCCACCTTCTGGTTCGGTCTGCTGCTGATCCTGCTGTTCAGCGTGACGTTGCGCTGGCTGCCGGCGCTTGGGCGCGGCACGCCGGCGCATCTGGTGCTTCCCGCCTTCACGCTCGGCACCTACGAACTGGCTCTCTATCTGCGCCTGCTCGAAGCGTCCTTCCGCGAGCAGGAAACGCATGACTATGTGCGCACCGCTTACGCCAAGGGCCTTGGGCGGGCGCGTGTCATGCTGCGCGAGATCCTGCCCAACGTGCTGCTGCCGATGGTCACGCTGGCGGGGCTGAACCTCGGCGTCCTGCTCGGCGGCACGGTGGTGACGGAGACCGTCTTCTCATGGCCCGGCGTCGGTCGCCTGATCGTTCAGGCGGTGAGCCAGCGCGACTATCCGGTCGTGGTTGCCGGCGTTCTGATGACCTCGCTGATCTTCGTCGTGCTCAACCTCGTCGTCGACCTGCTCTATGCCGTTCTCGATCCGCGCGTGAGGCTGGCATGAAGCTGGCAAAACACAGCCGTTTCCATCTGGATGCCGTGCTGGGCAGCGCCTTGCTGCTGGCCTTCCTGCTGATGGCGCTGGCTGTCCCGCTGCTGCCGCTCTACGATCCTTATGAACAGGATCTGATGGCCAGTCTGGCGGAGCCGCTCGCAACCTCGGCCACCCGGACCTACTGGCTTGGCGGAGACGCCCTTGGGCGCGATTACCTCAGCCGCCTGTCGCTGGCGGCGCGGGTGTCGCTGGGAATTTCGGTGGCGGCGGTTGGCATCAGTCTGGTGATGGGCGTTGCGCTTGGGCTGATCGCCGGGTTTTTCCGTGGCCCGGTCGAAGCGGCGATCATGGGTTTGGGCGATTTGCAACTGGCCATTCCGCGCGTGCTGCTCCTGATCGCCTCGGCCGCCGTGTTCGGCTCCAGCATCGGCATGCTCACGTTGCTGCTCGGCCTTACAAGCTGGGTCACCTATGGCCGTCTCGCCCGTGCGATGGCGCTGTCCCTGCGCGAGCGCGAATTCGTGCTGGCCGCCATCACGCAAGGGGCGTCGTCGCAGTGGAACATCCGCAAGCACCTGCTGCCGAATGTCGCGCCCAACATGGCGATCATCGCCTCCTTCGAATTCGGTCAGGTCGTCGTGCTGGAAGCCTCGCTCAGCTATCTCGGCCTCGGCGTTCAGCCGCCCTTGCCCAGCCTTGGCCTGATGATCAACGAGGGACAGCTTTATCTGGAGATCAACCCCTGGATTTCGATCCTGCCGGGTCTGGTCATCTTCGCGCTCGTTGCCGGCTCGCAGTTCGTCAGCCAGCGGTTCACGCCGGAAAGCCGCGGCGATGGCGGGCTGTCCCGCGTTCCGACGGTTTGAGGGAGCGAGCGTGTCCGACCAGCCCCTCCTTTCCGTTCGCGGCCTGACCATCGACATTTCCACCCGCAAGGGCACCAGCACGGCCGTCGAAGGTCTTTCGTTTGAACTCGGGCGCGGCGAGGTCCTCGGCATCGTCGGGGAATCGGGCTCCGGCAAGAGCATCACCATGCTGGCGCTGATGGGCCTTCTGTCCTCCGACAGCGCGGCGCTGACCGCGGGTCAGATCACGCTCGATGGCCAGGCGCTCTATTCGGACGACCTGTCGCGATACCGGCGCGAGACGCGCGGCGGCGCCATGGCGATGATCTTCCAGGAGCCGATGACCTCGCTCAACCCGGTGCTGACCATCGGCGCGCAGATCGGCTCCACCCTCCGCCAGCATCAGCCCGGCCTCTCGTCTGCCGATCTGAAGGCACGCGTGGTTAAGCTTCTGGCGCTGGTGGGCGTTCCCGAACCCGAGCGGCGTTCGCGTCAGTACCCGCATGAGTATTCCGGCGGCATGCGCCAGCGCGCCATGATCGCCATGGCCATCGCCAATGATCCCAAGGTGCTGATTGCCGACGAGCCGACAACCGCGCTCGACGTGACGGTGCAGGCCCAGATCATGGAAGTGCTGGCCGCTGCCCGCGCCCGGACCGGGGCGTCGATGCTGCTCGTCACCCATGACCTCGGGCTGATCGCCGAGAACGCCGACCGCGTTCTGGTCATGTATGGCGGGCGCGTCGTGGAGCAGGGGACGGTGACCGAGATTTTCGAACGGCCACGCCATCCCTACACCATCGGCCTGCTGCGCAGCCTGCCGGCCATCGACCGTGAACAGGCCAGTCTCTACGCCATTCCCGGCCAGCCGCCGGCGGTTTCGGAACGCCCTTCGGGCTGTGTCTTTCATCCGCGCTGCGAGATGGCGCAGGGCAGGGCGCCTTGCTCGGCAGAGCGGCCGCCGATGCACGAAGTGGTGCCGGGTCATGGTTCGGCCTGCCATTACGCCCAGGAAACGCGCGGCTGGGCCGACGATCTCGCCTCTCGTCTGGTGGAGGCCGCGCAATGACGTCGCGCACACCGGCTGAAGGACAGACGGCGCCGCCGCTGCTCGCGGTCGAAAATCTGGTCACCGCCTTCCGAGTCCGGCGCTCCGGCTGGCGCAGCGATGCGTTGCGCGCCGTCAATGATGTCTCCTTCGCGCTTGAACGCGGCCGGACACTGGGTCTTGTCGGCGAATCCGGTTGCGGCAAGTCGACGCTGGGCCGCACCATCCTCAACCTCACGCCTGCACTGTCGGGGTCGGTTCGGTTCGAAGGCGTCGACCTGCTCTCGCTCTCCGGCGCGCGGCGCCGCGACTATCACCGGCGCATCCAGGTCGTCTTTCAGGATCCCTATTCCTCGCTCGATCCGCGCTTCACGGTCCACGATGTCATCGCCGAGCCGCTGCACATCCACAACGCCTATGATCCGGTCCGCGTCGAGGAACTGATCCGCGGGGTCGGGCTGTCCCCCTCCGTGCTCGACCTGAAACCGGCACAGTTCTCCGGCGGACAACGCCAGCGCATCGCCATCGCGCGTGCTCTGGCTCTCAATCCCGATATGCTCATTCTGGATGAGGCGGTCTCGGCGCTCGACGTGTCGATCCAGGCGCAGGTCCTCAATCTGCTGAAGGACCTCCAGCGCCGGGAAACGCTGAGCTACCTGTTCATTTCGCACAATCTCGGCGTGGTGCGGCACATCGCCGACGATGTGGCCGTCATGTATCTCGGCCGCATCGTCGAGATCGGGCCGACGCGCAGCATCTTCGCGCATCCCCGGCATCCCTATACGCGCGCGCTGCTGTCGGCCGTTCCCGCGCCCGATCCGCGCCGCAAGACCAGCCGCGACCGGATCGTGCTGCAAGGCGATCCGCCCAACCCGCTCAACCCGCCGGAGGGCTGCGCCTTCCGCAGCCGCTGCTATCGCGCACGGCCCGAATGTGCGGCGGCACCGCCCGCGCTGATGGCCGCGCCGGACGATGTGCGGCACCGTGCCGCCTGCCTGTTTCCGCATGACGACGACCCAAAATGATCGCTGAGCCAGGAGGCGTGTCGTCCTGGCGAAAAGGGAGAAAGACCGATGATCGAGTTCAGCACCACGAGACGAGGGCTTGGCAAATGGGCCCTCGGCGCCGGCGCCATCGCGGCGTTTCCGGAGCTTGCGCAGGCTCAGGCCAAGAGCCGCATAACGGTGGCCCAGGTGTCGGATGTGCTGACGCTCGACCCCACCGTCGATTCCTCGGCCATCGGCATCAACGTCTTCCTCAACCTCTATGACCAGCTGACGGAAATTCGCGCCGACGGTTCTGTCGGGCCGCTGATCGCCGAATCCTGGGAATCCGCCGACGAGCAGAAGACCTGGACCTTCAAGCTGCGCAGCGGCATCCGCTTCCACGATGGCACGACAATGACCATCGACGACGTCATCTGGACGTTCAAGAAGATCATGGCCGATGCCAAGTCGCCGGTCCGGCCTTACCTTGCGCAGGTGCAGGCGATCGAGAAGCTCGACGGCAACCGCCTCCAGTTCAAGCTCTCGGCGCCCTTCGTCACCTTCGATCGCCAGGTGACGCTGGTCTCCGTCGTGCCGCAGAAGGCTTATGAGACCCTTGGGCCGCAGCAGTTCTCCCTGACCCCGGTCGGCTCCGGCCCGTTCAAGGTGACGCGCTGGGTCAAGGACAGCGGGCTGGAGCTGGAAGCCTTCGCCGACTATTGGGGCGGCAAGCCGAAGGTCGATCAGGTCGTGGTCAAGCCCGTGCCGGCCGAGGCGTCGCGTGCTGCGGCGCTCATTTCGGGCGAACTCGACGTCGTGCCCGTTCTGCCGCCGACTCTGGTCGACGCGCTCGCCAACAAGCCTGGCGTCAATGTCATCAAGGTTGCGGCCAACCGTGCCGTCTATGGCGGCATCAACGTGAACAATCCGCTGCTGTCGAATGTCAAGCTGCGGCAGGCCATCAACCACGCGATCGACCGCGATGCCATCGTCACACGGTTGTTGCGTGGCGCCGGAATCCCGCTCGGCCAGATCGCCGCGCCGGTGCTCTTTGGCCATGATCCCAACCTCAAGCCGCCGGCCTTTGACGTTGCGCTGGCAAAGAAGCTGCTCGCCGAATCCGGCTACAAGGGCGAACCCATCCCCTTCCAGTATCCGAACAACCGCTGGGCCTTCGCCGATCAGGTGGCGCAAGCCGTCGGCAACTATCTCAAGGCCGTCGGTCTGAACGTGCAGTTGCAGCCGATGGAGTTCTCGGCCTTCTTCCCGCTGTGGATTGGCGACAAGCTGCCCGCGCTCTACATGTTCTCGCTCGGCATCACCATCATGGACGCCGACCTCATCCTCAACCTCGAATACGAGAGCGGCGTCTCGCATGGCTACTGGCGCAGCGCCGAGGTGGACGCGCTGGCCAAGCAGCAGCGGGCCGAGAAGGACCCGGAGAAGCGCAAGCAGATCATGAGCCGCATCTGGAAGCTCAGCCAGGAGGCGGCGCCCTATTTCCCGCTCTACTCGGAAGTGCAGGCCTATGGCGTGCGCGAGGGCGTGAGCTGGACGCCGCGCGCCGACGAGCGCCTGAAGTTCCGGGATGCCTCCGTCAAGCGCTGACCCCTGCCGGGCTGCGGTCGTCTGGCCGCAGCCCCTTCACCACCGGACAGACTGACCGATGCTCTTCAGCAACATCGCCGAAACGCTCGCCATCAATGCACGGCGTCGGCCCGATCATCCCGCCATCATCTCCGCACAGGGCGTGCTGGACTATGCGACCCTCGCGCGCCGTGTCGGCCAGACAGCCACCATGCTCGCCGGGAGCGGCGTCGGCGCGCGCGATATCGTCGGCATTGCGCTCAAGGACACGGCCGAGCATCTCGTCGCCATGTATGCCTGCGCCTGGCTTGGCGCGACCATCGTGCCGTTTGACTGGCGCTGGAGCGAGGCCGAAAAGGACAATCTCGCCGGCTGGTTTTGCCCCAAGCTGATCCTTGTCGAGGACGACGCCCCGCCGATCGGCGCGCATCAGACCATCAGGCTCGATCCTTCATGGCTGGCGCGCCGCGAGGCGGCCGCCCCGGATGCAACCGAAATCGTTCGCGAGCCGGATCTCGGTCTGATCCTGTCGCTGTCGTCGGGCACCACCGGCCGCCCCAAGGGACCGCTGCTCACCCATCGGCTGGTGCAGAACCGGTTCATCCAGCACTGGGCCGTGCTGAGTTTCCACGAGCAGGACCGCCATCTCATTTCGACGCCGCTGTATTTCGGCGGCGGGCGGATGTTCGCGCTGTCCCACCTGTTCATCGGCGCGACCGTCATCCTGCTGCAATTGCCCTATGCGCCGGAGGACCTGATCGAGGCGGTGCGGCACCATCGCGTCTCGACCATGTTCATCGTGCCCACCATGCTGCGCCGGCTGCTGTCCATGCCGGTTCAGGATCGTCCGGTGCTGGACGGCCCGCGCTATGTCATTTCCGGGGGCGCCGCCCTGCATCCCTCCGAGCGGGCGGCGGCGCTGGCGCAGGTCTCGCCCAACCTCGTCAATTATTACAGTTCCTCGGAAGGCGGGGCCGTCTCGATCCTGCTCCCCTCGCATCAGGGCAGGACCGAAGAGTCGGTCGGGCGCCCCGTCTTCATGATCGAGGTCGAGATCGTCGATGCGCAGGATCGTTGCCTCCCTGTCGGCGACATCGGCCTCGTGCGGTATCGCGGGCCGGGGGTGCCGGCGGAACTCTACAACGATCCCGAGGAAAGCCGGACGATGTTCCGCGAGGGCTGGTTTTATCCCGGGGATATGGGCCGGGTGGATTCCAGCGGTTTTCTCTACCTCACCGGCCGGGCCAAGGACATGATCATCCGCGGCGGCGTGAACATCTATCCTCAGGACATCGAACGCACGATCCTGCGCATGGATCTGGTGGAGGATGTGGCGGTGGTCGGCTGGCCCTCCGCCGCCTACGGCGAGGAAATCGCCGCCTTCGTCGTGGCGAGGCCGGGGCTTGAGGCGGCCTCCGTCATCGCCTTCTGCCGCGAAGCGCTGGCTTCCTACAAGGTGCCGCGCGCGGTGTTTTTCGTCGAGGCGCTGCCGAAGAACAGCGCCGGCAAGACCCTCAAGAAGGACCTGGCGGCTCGGCTGACCCGGCTCGACTGAGGCGATCCATCTCGGGGCCAGGCAGGCTCTCGCGCACAGCCAAGCTGAGGAGCGCGCGCCCTGCCGGCTGCCCGGATGGCGCCTGTGGGCTGGGCATGCGGCGGTGTGATTGCATCAGCCAACTGTTGACAGTTCCGATGGGATCACCGATGGTCGCGTCACAGCGGAAGGGTGCCGGGCATGAGCGAGACGAAGTATCCGTTTGACAAGAGCAAGACGGTCGATGGCTACGGTGCCATCGACATCGTGGTCAATTATTACACCCCGCGCGTGATTGCAGAAAAGCGCGTGCCCACCGACGAGAGCTTCCGCGATCAGGTGCGCATGGCCGACAACCCGCGCAAGGGGCTGACGCCCGAGCAGTACATCGAGAAGATGGACCGCGCCGGCATCGAGCGCTCGCTGCTGATTGCCACGCGCTGCGGTGACCGGCGCATGACCACATCCACCGAGATCCCGTATGAATACATCCACGAGGCCTGCCAGGCCTATCCGCACCGGTTCTCCGGGCTGGCCGGCATCGATCCGCTGCGCGGCATCGCCGGGCTGAAGGAACTGGACAAGGCCGTGCACGACTACGGATTCGTCGGCGCGCATCTCTATCCGCACTGGTTCGGACAGTCGCCCGATGCGGCGATCTATTACCCCTATTATGCGCGCTGTGCCGAGCTGGGCATTCCGATCATGATGCAGGTCGGCCAGTGCCTGATCTACCGCTCGGACAACCGGCTGGCGACGGTGGCGCGCCCGATGGCGCTGGATCGCATCGCCATCGATTTCCCCGAACTCACCATCATCGGCATCCATCTGGGCTATCCCTGGACCGAGGAGATGATCAGCGTCGCCAACAAGCACCGGAATGTCTACATGGCCGGCGATGCCTACGCGCCCAAGCACTGGGGTCCCTCGGCCGTGCATTTCGCCAATACCTACGGTCAGGACAAGTTCCTGTTCGGCACCGATTGGTGGGTCATCGACCCGGAGCGGGCAATGAAGGAGGTTCACGAACTGGACTTCCGTCCCGAGCCGAAGCGCAAGCTCCTGCGCGACACCGCGCTGCGCATCTTCAAGCTGCCGGGCTGAGCCCGGTTCCGGGCGGAGGCTGCGGGCATCAGGCGGGGCGGCCAACCGGTTGAAGTGGCCGTTCGCCTATCGCCGCCAAACCTCGATCAGTGCGCGTCCGTTGCCTTGGGCCGGCGCGCCTTGTCCACCTCCAGCAAGGCCAGCGAGCTGAGCCGGGCGTTGCGCAGATGGGTGCGCATGGCGGCCTCGGCGCGGTCGGGGTCGCGCCGTTCGAGCGCTTCCACGATCTGGCGGTGTTCCTTCAGCGCGGCCTGGGCGCGGCCGGGCTGGGTGCTGGATTTCCGGCGGTGGATGCGCAGCTGGTAGTAGATCTCATCCATCAGCAGCCGTTTCATCCGCTCGCATTTCGCCCCGAGGATGATGGAAAAGTGGAAATCGTCATCGAGGGAGCGCTGAACATAGGCCTCGCCCGAGGCCAGTTCGGGCTGGTGCGCGTGGGTTTCAAGAAGCGCGCGCAGATCCTTGAGCTGCTCGTCGCTCATCCGCTCCGCCGCCAGCCGGGCCGACATCCCCTCAAGCGCCTCGCGCGTCAGGAAGAGCGACTCGAGATCCTCGCGCGTGAACGAGATGACGTGCACGCCGATGCGCGGGGTGCGCTTCACCAGCCGGCCTTCCAGTCGCCCCAGCGCCTCGCGCAGCGGCCCGCGGCTGATGCCGAGATTGCGCGCCAGTTCCGCTTCCGAAAGGCGCTGTCCCGGATCGAACTCGCCCGAGGTGATCGCCTCGACAACCTTGTCGAAAGCCTCGGAACTGAGAGAAGCCGCGATGATGGGTTGAATTTTCGACAAGGCCAGCTCCTGAGAACCCGAGGCAATAACGAGCAGGGACGTGGTGGCTGCGCCGTTTCCGGTCGAGACTAGCGCAGCGCTGGCCACTACCCAACAAAAACTCCGACACCGGCCGCACCGGCGGCAGGGCTAGACGACCGGCCTGTTCGTCGTGTCACATTCGCGTTCATGGTGGTTTCCCCCCCTTGGCGGTCTTATGTTCTGAGGCAAGTGCATATCCCTGGCGTTCCGCCTCCGCGAGCGCCGCGCCATAGGCTTCGGCATCGCCGCCGCGGCACATCCAAAGGCCCGCGCGCATCGCGTCGGCCGGCAGCCCGGCGAGTTCCTCTGCCAGAGAAGCCACCATGGAATCAAGCCCGGAGCGCGGCACCACATGCGAGACAAGCCCGATCGTGAAGGCCTCCGCCGCACCGATCGGCTGACCGGTCAGCGCCAGCCGCGTAAGATGCGCCGAGGCAACACGATGGCGCAGCGCGGCGAGCACGACAAACGGAAAAATCCCCAGTTTCACTTCCGGCAGGGCGAACCGTGCCTCGTCGCAGGCCACGACGAGATCGCAGGCGGCCAGCAGGCCGAAACCGCCGGCATAGCAGGCGCCGTTGATGCGGCCGATCAGCGGCTTGGACAGGCCATGGGCGATGCGCAGCACATCCCCGAGGCCGCTGGCCCCTCCGCTGGCCAGCCCATCGAGAAACCGTTCTGCGGGTGACAGGTCGGCGCCGGCGCAGAAGGCCCTGTCGCCCTCGCCGGTGAGCACGATGCTGCCGACCTCGGGGTCGGCATCGAGTTCTGTGAGCAGAGCGGCCATGCGCCGGAAATGCCGCTGGGCCAGCGCGTTGCTCTTTGCTGGCCGGCAGATGGCGAGGGTCGCCACCCGCCCGTCATGGCGCACCAGAATCTCCTGGTTCGCCGCGCCGCTCATCGCGCCTGGCGCAGATCGACGATCCGCTTCGGCTTGGCGCCGCTCATCGGATCGTAGATCGTGTCACGTTCGACAATGTCGAGCCGTGGCCTGAGATTGGTCAGCCGGGCGACATCCTCCAGCACCTGCGTGCCGATCTGCTCCCTCTGTCCGGCGGCCGGGGCCAGTTTTACCACCAGTTCGTCCATCGAGAACGGATCGGAGAGATCCTGCGAGGTGACGACGATCTGATATTCGTCGAGCCCGGGCATGCGGTCGAATTCTTCCTTCAGCAGCCCGAGATTGACCAGAACGCCGCGGATTTTGATGATGTCGCCGGTGCGCACCGGCTTGGAGGAGAGCCGCACTGAGGTTCGCCCGCAATGCGGGCAGGCGGAATGATCGAGCGCGCCGAGATCGCCCATCTTGTAGCGCAGCAGCACCGTGCCGCGCCGGTTGAGATGGGAGACGGCCAGCATGCCCGTTTCGCCGTCCGCGAGCCGGCGCCCGGTCTCGTCGTCGACAACCTCGTGATAGAGCTGGTCGGGCAGGGCGCTGTGGAAGCCGCTGCCGTCGCAGCATTCGATCATCGTGCCGCCCTGTTCGGTCGAGCCATAACGGTTGACGATCTTGGTATCGGCGCAGTTCAGCGCGCGCATGCGCTGCCGGAAGTCCGCGCGCATCGCCGGGGAGGAGGCCTCGCCGGTGGTCATCACCATGCGCACGCTGCTAAAATCGGCGCCCGTTTCCTGCGCGCGGATGATGATGCGCCGGACAAACCCGGCGACGCCCCACAGCACCGTGGCGCGGTGGCGGGAGATGGCCGCTACCGCCTCGTCGAGGCTGCGCGTGACCGGGAACGGGGAATCCGTTCGCCCCGTCAGGCCGAACAGGATGGAAGCGCCCACCGCCGCCGCCTCGTCCGGCGCGCGCGAGAACGCGCCCATGGGAAAGCCGGTCATCGGAAACAGGTTGGCGATGCGGTCGCCCGCCTCCAGCCCGATCAGTTCGCGCCGGTCCTGAAAGCCGTACATGTAGGCGAAATGATCATGCGCCGTGACATAGATCGGCGCCGGCCGGCCGGTCGTCGTGCCGGTGGTGTAGAGCATCTTCCACAGGATGCCCTCATTGCCGGGCAGGCCCTCGGGGCGCATCCTGAAGGCATCGGGATCGGCCAGGAATTCCTTTTTCGAGCACGGCGGCAGGCGCTGCAACTCGTCCCTGTTGCGAATGTGCTCGGGGCGCAGGCCCTCGGCGCGCATCAGGGCCGAATAATAGGGATGATGCTCGTAGCAAAGCTCCACCATCCGTTGCAGCAGCCGATCCTGGAGGGCCTGCACGGCCTGCGCCGGCTGTCGCAGAATATCGGGCAGGGTGAAATGGTCGGCAGGCTGGGTCATGTCAGGTCAGTCCGGCGCGGGGTCTATCTGGGAGGACGGAGGAGCGCATACCCCGCGGCATTCCGGCATGCGCGAGGCGGGGCGAGAGCCCCGCCTCCTTGGCAATCAGGTCACTTGAAGTCGTAGAGACGGATGAAGCCATCCGGCCAGGGGTTGTACTTGATCGACTTCTTGACGCCGAAGGCCTGCATCTCGTCGTAGAGCGGCAGATGGTAGCGGTTTTCGTTGCTGCGGCGGAACGCCTGCACGATCAGCGGCTTCTGCACCGCCGGGTCGGTTTCCATGCGCTGCTTCTTCAGCAGGGCATCGATCTCCTTGTCCACCTTGTAGGCGTGCGAGCCCTCTTCATACATCGTCGTGAGCACGGTCTCGGCGTGGTACTGCGAGGAGCCGAAGGCGAAGAGATACATGCTGTCGAGCTTCGATTGCAGCCAGAGCGGGAAGAACGCCGTGAACTCCATCGGCTTGATCTCGACCTTCAGCCCTGCCGCCGTCAGGTAGCCCGCGATCGCCTGCACCACCTCGTTGGCCATGGTGATGTTGTTGTTGGGATACTGGATCGAGATCGGCTCGCTCTTGTAGCCCGCTTTGGCAACCAGTTCCTTTGCGGCGGCCGGGTCGAACTTGGTCGGGGTGAAGGATGAATCGTAGCCGATATTCATCGGCGGAACCATCACGCCCGTCGGCTTGCCAAGCCCGCGCAGCAGCTTGTCGGTGATGGCCGCACGGTCGATGGCCTTGTCGATGGCCTCGCGGATCATCGGATTGTCGAGCGGCGGCTTGTTGACGTTGAAGGCGGTGAAGATGACGCGGAAGCCCGGCGCGACGCCGACGGTCAGATCAGGCGCGGCCTTCATCTGGTCGATCAGCGACGGCGGCAGCGTGGGAACGAGATCGACCTCGCCCGACAGCAGCGCCGAGGCGCGGCTCGCCTCGGACGGGATGGGGCGATAGGTGGCGCGCTTGATGGCCGGGGCGCCGCGCCAGTAGGTCTCGTTGGCCTGAAGGACCATCCGGTTGTCCTTCGACCACTCGACCATCTTGTAGGGGCCGGAGCCGACCGGTTTGGTGGCATAGCCCTGGTCGCCCACCTTGTCGAAGTAGGTCTTCGACATGATGTTCACATAGCTGATCTGTCGATGAAAAATGCCGTAGGGCTGGATCAGCGTGAACTTGACGGTATGGTCGTCGACCTTGTCGATGGTCTTGACCAGCTTGATGAAGGTGCGCAGCGGCGTCGTGTTGTCGGCCAGCACGCGGCGGATGGTGAAGACGACGTCATCGGCCGTGAAATCGCTGCCGTCGTGGAACTTGACCCCCTTGCGCAGCTTGAAGGTCCACTCCAGCAGGTCGGGCGTGAAGGTCCAGGATTCGGCAAGGCGCGGGTTCATCTGGCCGTCGCGCTGCAACTCGGTCAGCGCATCGAACACGTTCAGCCGGTAGTTGAACCCGAGCGGCGAAGTGTCCTTGCTCGGATCGAGGCCGGGGAAATCGCCCGGCAGCGCCACCGTGATCGAGGCAGGCGCCTGTGCGGTGGCGGCGCTCGACATGAGACCGGCGGCGAGCGTGGCGGCCCCCAATGCGGTCATTACTTTGCGAAACAACGTCATGAGGCAACTCCTGCCAGAGCCAGACCAAGCTGCACGGAGACCGTTGTGTCCCGCGAGCGACCAGTGCAGGAGTTCCGGCGCGACAGCACAGCCATCGCGTCTGGCGGCACGCCATTTGGCTGGCCGTCCCCTTGAGGCGGAAGTGGCTCCTTGTTCCGGTTCGCCGCTTCTGCCCCTCGTCCTCCCTGCACGTCGATCAAGCTATGATCGCTCCTGAAAACTGTCAACAGATGTCTTTCCGCAGTTTTGCGCAGATGCTAGCCTTCCTCCGCTCACGGGAGTCTGGAGGGATCGGTCATGCGCGAACACATTGATTTCATTCAGGCGCAATTGCTGCCCTGGGACGAGGGCGCTGGCTTCGGCCTGCCCGGAACGCGGATCAAGCTGCTCAGCCGCGACGATGAGACCGGCGCGCTCAGCCTGATCATGCAGGTGCCTGCCGGCTGGTCGCGGCCGGCCGGGGTGCTGGCCTGCGACGAGGAACTCTACACGCTGGACGGAACATTCGTGCTGAACGGCACGGAGCAGCTTCGCCATTGCTACAGCTTCCTGCCGGCGGGCCACCCCGCCAATGCGCTGGCAAGTGTGGCGGGCGCGACGCTGCTGTATTTCCGCAGCGAACCCCTGCCGGAGGCGCGGCGCACGCCCGAGGCGGTGGCGGCCCGGCAGGTCGCGCCGGTCGACCTGAGCGCCGGCGCCTGGGATGGCGATTTCGACAAGTTCGGCCTTGGCAGCATGAAGGACGGCGCCCGCATGCGTATCTTGCGTCAGGACCCGTTCACCGAGGAAACCACCTACATCACCGCGACCATCGCCTTCCGCCGAGGCGTGCGGGCAGAGCGCCACCCCATCAGCCAGGAATTCTTCCTGCTCTCCGGCGAACTCGCCGGCGATCGCGGCACCATGCAGGCCGGCGCCTATTGCATCCGACCGCCGATGGCCAAGCACGCGCCCTATGGCTCGCCCACCGGCGCGCTGATCCTGTTCCGCGGCCTCGGCGGCAGGCAGGAAACCTATTGGGAAGACACTGATCCCTTCACCTTCTACCCCGAGCATCAGCCGATTCTGCCCGAGCGACTCCAGCCCCTCGGCCAGCCGGTGCCGCCGCCCTCGCGCTATTGAGCCTGCGCCGGCAGGCCCGCCGCCGTTGAGGCATCGGCGGCGCAGGCGGCAAACAGGTCGCCGGCCTCCGACACCACGCTGACGCGCCCGGGCAGCGTGCGGATCGTCTCCAGCGTCGGATAAACCAGCA
>Ga0209573_1003273_pt1 | contig 18229 bp, 14 predicted proteins | sample TNRBio252014_DNA_FD_185870 | JGI IMG/M metagenome (GOLD analysis project Ga0209573, IMG submission 185870) | Wastewater treatment Type I Accumulibacter community from EBPR Bioreactor in Madison, WI, USA - TNR Reactor_6/25/2014_ DNA (SPAdes)... | ecosystem: Engineered > Bioreactor > EBPR >...
GATTGCCTGCGGAGATGAAGCAAGCCGAGATCGTGTCCTTCTGCACCGGCGGCATTCGCTGTGAGAAGGCGGCGCCGTTCATGGAGCGCGAGGGCTTTGAGCATGTGTGGCAGCTTGAGGGCGGCATTTTGAAGTACTTTGAGGAATGCGGCAGCGCGCATTATGACGGCGAGCTGTTTGTGTTCGATCAGCGTGTGGGAGTCGATCCCGGGCTGCATGAGACGGCCTCCTCGCAGTGTTTCGTCTGCCAGACGCCGCTGACGGCGGAGGAGCAGGCCGATCCGCGCTATGTGGAGCATGTGTCCTGCCCCTACTGCTTCAAAACCACCGAAGAGCAGCAGCGTGAGCAGATCGAGCAACGCCATGCGGCCATTCGTGCCGCCGCGACTCCCCTGCCCGGCAGTGTGCCCTATGAGCACGAACGCCCGCTGCATGTCCCGGCTGCCTGTGATCACCAAACGTTGCTCGACACGCTCTGCCATGTGATGCCACACATCGGTCGCGAAACCTGGCTGGCCGCCGCCGAAGCAGGCCGTCTGGCAGACAAAGACGGTCATCGCGTCACGGCGGATCAAATCGTCCGCGCAGGCGAGCACTACCTGCATCTCACCCCCGCGCAGCGCGAGCCGGACGTGAATGCGGACATCCGCGTGCTGTTTGAAGACGAGGCCATCCTCGTGGTGAACAAACCCGCGCCGCTGCCCGTGCATGTCGGCGGTCGGTTCAATCGCAACACGCTGCAATTCATCGTCGATGCCGTCTGGCATCCGCTGCGGCCGCGCACCGTGCATCGGCTGGACGCAAACACGACGGGCGTGATGGTGCTGTGCAAGACGCGGCACTTCGCCCGCCTCGTGCAGCCGCAGTTTGAGCGTGGCGAGGTCGAAAAGCTCTATCTGGCGCGTGTGAAAGGCCATCCGCCGCAGGATGAGTTCATCTGCGATGCTCCGGTCAGCGCCGAAGCAGGCAAACTGGGCGGACGCAACGTCGATGCGGCCGGTTTGGAGGCCCGCACCGAGTTCCGCGTGCTCCAGCGCGATGCCGACGGCACCGCGTTGCTCGAAGCCAGGCCGATCACCGGCCGCACCAATCAAATCCGCATCCACCTCTGGCATCTCGGCTTCCCGATCATCGGCGACGCCGCCTATCTGGCCGATGGCGAGATCGGTGAAACGCAAACGCTGGCCGTGGACGATCCGCCGCTGTGCCTGCATGCCTGGAAGATCACGTTCCATCATCCTTTGACGAAGGAACGCGTGACGTTTGAGGCCGAGCGGCCGGCGTGGGCGCATGCCGGTTGAACCGAGGCCAAAAACCACCAAAAACTGTGGAGGAATCTGATTCATCCACAATTTAGTATGGCTAAACAACGTTCGCTGAAAAACGCATGACCCCCAAGGAGATCGTCAAAGCCGCCTTCGAGGCTGAGGTCTCGCCTCTGTTGCAGGAGCGAGGATTTTCTTACATTCCTTCGCAGTTCGCCTTCAAGCGCACGCAGGGCTTCTTCACCCAGATCATCTCCATCACCCTCAGCCACAACAACTCCTCTGAAGACATCAAGTTTTGGAGCGCTTTTAACGTCACTTCGCCACGATACAATGCGTGGCGCAAACAGCACGAGATGGATAAGTTCGAGGGGCATCTCGGTGGCTGTATGGACTGGAACATACCTGGCTGGCGCTCCGAAGAAGATCACAACACGAGTTTTGATTTTTCTGACCCGAAGCAGCGAGCGAACGTCTTGCAAGATTGGCTTTCGAAGTGCTTGAGGGCGGGTCTTCCTTATCTGGATTCGTTGTCGGCTTGGGAGGGATTAGCTGATGATCTTGTTCGGTGGAGATGGCACTGGGGGCGGGCCGCCGACTTTTCCATGATTGCAGGGAGGGAGGACAGAGCAGTCTCAGTATTAGAGGCGGGCATTTGGGATCTCCAGGCGCAGAATTTTTCGACTTCCGAGAATGCCCACCCGATACTTGTGAGCAAGAAGCAGCGACAGGCCACTGAACGTGACTCGGAGGTTGCCCTCTATCGTGAGCGCATCGCGAGAATCACCAACAGTGAAAACCTCAACCCCGCGATCAATGCTAGCCCCCGCTAGTGGGGTTGCTATCGCTTGAACGTTCCACGGATGCCTTGATGAAGGAACGCGTGACGTTTGAGGCAGAGCGGCCAGAATGGGCAAAATGAACGATACTTTGGTCGATCCCTCGCAACGCGAGGAGCTGCGGAAGCTCTACCGCGACACATTGCTCAATGATGTGATGCCGTTCTGGCTGAAGCACGGCATGGACCGCGAGTTTGACGGCATCATCACGTCGCTGGATCGCGATGGCTCGATTTTGGACACGGACAAGAGCATCTGGTTCCAAGGACGGGCGGCTTGGACCTTCGCGACGCTTTGCAACACGGTGGAGCCGCGGAGCGACTGGCTGGACGCGGCGGGATCGTGCCTGGCCTTCCTGCAACGGCATGGCTACGCGACGGATGGGAAGCTGTTCTTCAGCGTGACACGGGAGGGGAAGCCGCTGCGCATGCGCCGCTATGTGTTCAGCGAGGCGTTCTCCGCCATCGCGCACGCGGCGTATGCGAAGGCAACGGGAGATGAAAGCTATGCGGAACGGGCGCGGCAGGACTTCGCGACGTATTTGAAGCACTCCTTCGAGAAAGGGCTGATGCAGCCGAAGATCGAGCCGAACACGCGGCCGATGATGGGCATCGGCGCGCTGATGATCGGCATCGCGACCGCGCAGGAACTGCGCGTGAACCTCGGCGACGTGAAAATCTCCGGCCACACCTGCTCGGAGTGGGTGGACCGCTTCATCCTGGAGATTCAGCAGTTCTTTTTCAAACCGGACCTCGGGGCGCTGATGGAGATCGTCTCGCCCGACGGATCGATCATCGATCATTTCGACGGGCGCACGCTGAATCCGGGGCATGCGCTGGAGTGCGCGTGGTTCATCCTGCATGAGGGCCGCTGGCGGAATGAGAAGAGCTACATCCGGCTGGGGCTGCAAATCCTCGACGGCATGTGGCAGCGCGGCTGGGACGCTGAGCACGGCGGCCTATTCTATTTCCGCGATGTGTTTGGCAAGCCGGTGCAGGAATACTGGCACGACATGAAGTTCTGGTGGCCGCACAACGAGGCCATAATCGCCACGCAACTGGCCTGGCACATCACGGGCGACACCAAATACGCGCAGTGGCACAAGCAGGTGCATGACTGGAGCTTCGCTCACTTCCCGGACCCGGAGCACGGCGAGTGGTTTGGCTATTTGCACCGCGACGGCACGCCGTCGGTGACTTTGAAGGGAAACCTGTGGAAGGGGCCGTTTCATCTGCCGCGCATGCTGTGGTATTGCGGGGAGCTGCTGGCGGGTGAGTGAGTGGTTGAAAGGTCAAGGCTGCGCCGGTCAAGTTGGTCAAGGCGTGGTCAAACAAGACGCCGCACGAAACTTGACCACTCCTTGACCTTTTGACGACTGCTTGACCGGCGCAGCCAGATTTCGAGTAACGAAAAACGCACTGCGGGGTTGAGCCGCGTGCAAGCCACCGCTAGCGTTTTCTCCCATGGCCATTTCCGTTGATGACATCCTGCAAGCCGCCGAAGAACACCAGGCGAGCGACATTTTCATCCAAGAAGGCGAGGTGCCGCGCATGAAGATCAACGAGCAGCTCATGATCTTCGGCGACGAGCCGCTGCTGCTGCCGCATGTGGCCGGGCTCTGGCAGGCCTGCGGCGGGGACACGCTGAAGGACATGGACGTGGACACGGGCATGGTCTCGCGCTCCGGCATCCGCTTCCGGGTGAATTTGCACAAGGTGCTGGGCCGGCTGGCCGCCACGCTGCGACGCATCCGCACGGACATGCCGTCCCTGGGCGCGCTCGGCGCGCCCGAGTGGCTGTTGACCCGCTGGGGGCAGCAGGAGCACGGCATGGTGCTGGTCACCGGCTCCACCGGCCAGGGGAAATCCACCACGCTGGCGGGACTGCTGCATTGGATGAACACGAACGTGGCGCGCCACATCGTGACGATCGAAGATCCGGTGGAGTACATCTTCACCAACAACCGCAGCATGTTCACCCAGCGCGAGGTGGGCCGTGACACGCCGAGCTTCACGCGCGGCCTGCGCGCCGCCATGCGTCAGGCGCCGGATGTGATCTTCGTGGGAGAAATTCGCGACCACGACACCGCCTTCACCGCGCTGCAAGCCTGTGAGACGGGGCATCTCGTCATCGCCTCCATGCACTCTGCCACCGTGGCGGACACGATGGAGCGCTTTGTGAACCTCTTCCCCGCCGATCAGGTCGGCATCGGCCTGCATCTGCTCTCCCACCAGCTCCTCGGTGTGTTGTGCCAGAAACTGGTGCCGGATGTGGCGGGCAGGCTCACCCTGATGGTGGAGCATCTGCAAAACGGCGGTGCGGTGCGCGACTGGATCGCACGGCGTGCCGTGTCCGACATCGCGGAGTACATGACCCGCGCCGGTGACCCCAACTGCCGCACCTTCCTGCAGTCCATCGTTGCCGCCTTCGGAGCCGGTGTCATCGACGAGGTGACTGCCATCGCCGCCGCCGGCAACGAGGCCGAGTTCCGCCGTGCGGCACGGGGCATTTCGTGAGGAGTTTGCCATTGTTTGCGGTGGTTGACGATTGTTTGCCATGGTTTCCAATCCGCAATCAGCTCTCCCCTTTCTGAAAACTACAGCCAACGACCGCAAACAACTGCCAACCACCGTCAACTTCCCCAGCCATGCGTAACCACGATCTTATCGAATATCTCTTCATGGTCATCGAGCGCGGTGGCTCCGACCTTCACATCAGCGCGAACTCGCCGCCGATGGGCCGTATCAACGGCGTGCTCACGCCGGTGGCCGATGAGGTTTTGGAAATCAACGACCTGCGAGAGCTGATCTTCGGTGTGCTGAAGGAAAACCAGCGCGCGGAGCTGGAGCAAAAGTGGGAGCTCGACTTTGCCATCCAGGTGGAAAACCTCGGCCGCTTCCGTGGCAACGCCTGCTATGTGCTGGGCCGCATTGAGGCCTCCTTCCGCTACATCCCGGCGCAGATCCCAGAGCTGCGCGATCTGGGGCACGGTCCCGCTGTCGAGGGCTTCACCGAGCTGCGTGACGGGCTGATCCTCGTCACCGGCACCAGCAACAGCGGCAAGACGACCACGCTGGCCTCGCTGACGCAGCACATCACCCGCACACGGCAGGTGAACATCGTCAGCATTGAGGATCCCATTGAGTATTTGTTCTCCCATGAGAAAAGCCTCGTGCGCCAGCGCCAGGTCGGCGCGGACACGCACAACTTTGCCGCCGCCATCAAGAGCGCCCTGCGCCAGGACGCGGATGTCATCGTCGTCAGCGAGCTGCGTGACCTGGAGACCATGCGCACCGCGCTCACCGCTGCCGAGACGGGCCATCTCGTCATCAGCACCCTGCACACGCATGACGCGCCCAGCACCGTGCTACGCATCCTCGACGCCTTCCCGGACGAGCAGCAGGATTTCGTGGCGTCACAGCTCGCCAGCTCGCTCAAAGGCGTGATCTGCCAGTCGCTCATCGCCCGCCATGATCAGCCCGGCCGCGTGATGGCCTCCGAGATCATGGTGGTCAACCAGGGCATCGCCTCCAGCATCCGCTCACGCCGTCTGTCGCAGCTCGGTAACCTGATTCAAATCGGCGGCATCGACGGCATGCACACCATTGATGACAGTCTCATGCATCTGGCCAGCTACGGCTTCATCAGCCTCGATGACGCCATGATTCGCGCCCGTGACCCGGAGTTTGTGAAGCTGGGCTTCCAGAAGTTCCTTCAAGAACGCGCTGGCAAGAAGCGATGAAAAAAGCGGAACCGGTTGCCCGGTTCCGCCTTTCAAACGCTGAGTGATTCAGCGCGTGGCTGTTTATTTGTTCTTGGCGTCGAACTTGGCTTTGCACTTCTCGCAGCAGAAGGCGACGGTTTTGCCGTCTTTGCCTTTGCTGGTAATGCTGGAATCAGCAGGCTTGCCGCTGATGGGGCATTTGTCAGCCGCGGCCGCCAGACCGGCGGATGCGAAGGAGAGGGCAATGATGGAGAGCAGAGTTTTCATCAATTGAGTTAGGTATGTGTGTTTGGTTAAAAGCCTGGCAGGATTGCCAAGCAGGTGGATGAACGTATGAAACCCCGCGTTTGTTGTCGATTCTTATCTTTTCCTTGCCATTCCACCCGCCAACCCCCTAAAACACGCGGCTTAATCGACACTCCCGAACCACCATGAGTTTCCTCTCCCGCGAAGCCACCGTCGCCAAGCCCGGATTCAGCCGCTGGCTCGTCCCTCCCGCCGCCGTCGCGGTTCACATGTGCATCGGCCAGGTGTATGCCTTCAGCGTGTTCAACAAGCCGCTCAGCGCGGAGCTGGGCGCGACGGTGTCTCAGGTGAATGTGGCTTACATGATCGCACTGGTCATGCTGGGCCTTTCTGCGGCGACTTTCGGCAAATGGGTGGAGCGCAGCGGCCCGCGCAAAACGATGCTGGCCTCGTGCTGCTGCTTTTGCGGCGGCCTGCTGCTCGCCGCGCTCGGGGTGAAGCTGAAAATGCTCTGGTTGATTTGGTTTGGCTACGGCTTCGTCGGCGGCATCGGCCTGGGCCTCGGCTACATCGCGCCGGTCTCGACGCTGGTGAAGTGGTTCCCCGACCGCCCCGGCATGGCGACGGGGATGGCGATCATGGGCTTCGGCGGCGGGGCGCTCATCGGTTCGCCACTGGCGCAGGAGTTGATGAAATTGTTCACCGCAGGCGCAGGTGCCGCCGCAGGGATCGCTCCCAGTTTTGATCAGCGCTTGTTCGCCAGTCTCATCGGGCCATTGAAAGAGCCTCTCAACGCTTTGGCCTCCGGCACCAACACGGGGGCGATGCAGGCGCTCGTCACGATGGCGGGGATTTATGCCTGCTTCATGCTCTTTGGTGCCTTCATCGTCCGTGTTCCCGCCCCAGGGTGGAAACCGGAAGGCTACGAGCCCAAAGTGGCCGCCTCCCACGGCATGATCACCACTGCCAGCGTTTCGGTCGATACCGCGTGGAAGACACCGCAGTTCTGGCTGCTCTGGACCGTGTTGTGCATGAACGTCAGCGCCGGCATCGGTGTGCTCGGGCGCGCGGCGGACATGTGCATGGACATGTTTGGCGTCAGCGTCGCCATCGGCGCGGGCTTCACCGGCCTGCTGAGCATCTTCAACATGGGCGGGCGCTTTGTCTGGTCCTCCATCTCCGACTTCACCGGGCGGAAGGCGGTCTATTGCATCTACTTCATCCTCGGTGCCGCGCTCTACGCCATCCTGCCTTACACGCAGGAGACGCAAAACCGCACGCTCTTCGTCATCTGCACCGCGCTCATCATCAGCATGTATGGCGGTGGCTTCGCTACGATCCCGGCATATTTAAAAGACATGTTCGGCACCTACCAGGTCGGCGCGATTCATGGCCGCCTCATCACCGCCTGGAGCATGGCCGCCGTCATCGGCCCCTCGCTCATCAACGGATTTTACGACAGCCGCGTCGCCGCCGGTGTGCCGAAGGCGCAGGCCTACAACGGCACCTTCTACCTCATGTGCGGCCTGCTCGGCATCGGCCTCATCGCCAATCTGCTCGTCCGTCCGGTCGATCCCAAATACCACGTCAAAGACACGCCCTCCGCCTGATTTCACGCCATGAAAGCCGTCCTCATCTGGATCATCGTCTCCACCCCGCTGCTCTGGGGTGTCACCCAGTCCGTGAAAAAATCCCTGCCGCTGTTCGGGGTGGAAGCAGAGGCGAAAAAGTAGCCGCCCTGCTGCCCTCACCGCATATCGCTGGCCCGGCTGGAATACCGCCGGGATGATCATTCACTCACAGCCGATGTCATAAACGAGCAGCCTCTTCGCCAGCGGCATCAAGGTTTGCTTCACGGCATTCACATGCACCGGATGCTTTTCATAGGCGTCCATGTCCGCCTTGCTGTTGAAGCGCATCACCAAACCGACATCGAAGCTGTCATCGACGATGGGGCGTTCGCTCGGGACGGCGGGGCCGACGCTGAGGTGCTGGATTTGCGAAATCTCGGCCTGGAACATCTTCGCGGTGGCGATGACCGTCGCGCGGTCGGCGGCGTTGCCGGGGCGCTTCAGCCAGACGAGGACGACGTGCTCGACCTTGCCTTTGGCGGTCGTTTTGCAGCCAAAGGGGCACGAGGTGCAGGAACTCAGGATGAGGGCGGCAGCGGCGGAGAGAATGAGAATGGCGTTCTTCATGACGTTGGTTAGTCTGACACGACATGAAAAATCCGTCGAGACTGTTTCTGCTCCTTTTCGCCTTCGCCACATGCTCCGCGCAGGAGGCGTTTGACCGCCTGACCTTCCACGCGGCACCGAAACCGCTCTCAAAGGCCGCGAAGACGAGCGACTGGCCGCGCGTGCTGGGCCCCACGGATGACGCGATCTCGCCGGAGACGCATCTTCTTAAAACGTGGGCCGCAGGCGAACCGAAGGCCGTGTGGGAAGTCGCGATGGGCGAGGGCTACAACTCGCCCGCCATCAGCGGTGACTCCTGCGTGATCTTCCACGCGCTGGAGGGGAAGGAGACCATCGAATGCCTGCATCGCGAGAATGGGAAACGCTTCTGGTCGCATGATTACCCGATCTCGTATCAGGATCGCTACGGCTTCGGCAACGGGCCGCGCGGCAGTCCTGTGATCGCGGACGGCATCATCGTGACTTATGGCGTGACCTGTGAACTGCGGGCGCTCGATTTGAAAACGGGCAAACTGCTGTGGAAACACGATCTGCGGGCTGAAATGCATGTGCCACAGGATTTCTTCGGCGCGGGCGGCACGCCGTTGATTCTCGATGGACGCGTCATTGTGAACGTGGGAGGCAAGAAAACGGCGATTGAGGACTCGGAAGGCCTTCGCGACCGCAAGGAGCGTCTCGCCGAGGCCGGCGTGAGCGTGGCGTCCTTTGATTTGAAGAGCGGCGAGGTCGTCTGGAAGGTGGAGGACGCCTGGGGCGCGAGTTACGCGTCGCCCATTCCCTCAAAACTTCACGGGCAGACGAAAGTGCTCGTCTATGCCGGCGGCGAGAGCGATCCGGCCACTGGCGGCCTCATGTGCATCGATCCGGTCAGCGGAAAGCTGCATTCCAAGTTCGCGTGGCGTGACGACGAGTACATCCAGGCCATTGGCACCTCGCCCGTGGTCATTCCCGAGAAGAACCGCGCCTTCATCACCACCGCGTATCCCAAGGGCCGGCCGCTTGGCGGCGCGATGGTGGAGTATGACGCCGACTTCCAGCCGAAGGAAGTCTGGCAGTCCAAGAAGCTCGGCGTGCACTGGATGAACCCGGTTTATCACGAAGGCCATCTCTACGCCATCGACGGCGAGACGGAGCCAAAGTCCCGCCTAGTCTGCGTGAACGCCGACACCGGCGCGGAGGTGTGGGCGCAAAAAATCGAATGGGAGGACGCGGAGTTCAGTAAACAAACCGGCCGCGCCAATCCCACCCGCCTCAGCATCCTCCGCGCGAGCCTCCTCAAAGTGAACGGAGCCTTCCTCTGCCTCGGCGAGATCGGCTCCCTGCACTGGCTCGACCTCAGCCCCGCCGGAGCCAAAGTGATCGCCCAAGCGCAGCCTTTTTACGCGCTGAACACCTGGAGTCTGCCCGCGCTTAGTCACGGTCTGCTCTATGTGCGTCAGCAGCAGAAGGATCTGATGCAGAAAACCGGCGAGCGGGTGATTTGCCTCGATTTGAGAGGGAAGTAATCGGCCGCCACCGGCCACAACTGCATCGGGTAAGCGCCCCGCAGCAGCGTGGACTACCCCGTCTGGCGTGCGCTAAACACGATCAGCACAAACGGCATCGCTTGCTGCGAGGATTTGATGGCTTGCGAAGCCCCTCTTTGCCCTTACTCTAGTCGCCCAAAAAACCCCAAGAACATGACCCAGCTCGATCAACTGAAGCAGCACACCGTGGTGGTCGCCGACACCGGCGACTTTGAAGCCATGAAGGCCTACAAGCCTCAGGACGCCACGACGAATCCTTCCCTCATTCTCGCCGCTTCGCAGAAGGCCGAGTACAAATCGCTCGTCGATCAAGCCATCGCCGATGGTAAATCCGGCGGCGTGGACGGCGTGATGGACAAACTTGTTGTTGCCTTTGGTCTTGAGATTCTGAAGATCGTCCCCGGCCGCGTTTCGACCGAAGTGGACGCCCGCCTGTCCTTCGACACGCAGGCGAACATCGACAAGGCCCGTCAATTGATCGGCATGTATGAAAAAGCCGGCATTGGCCGCGAGCGCATCCTCATCAAGATCGCCTCCACCTGGGAAGGCATCAAAGCCGCCGAAGTGCTGCAAAAAGAAGGCATCAACTGCAATCTCACCCTCCTGTTCAGCCTCGCTCAGGCCGTTGTTTGCGCTGAAGGCGGCATCAAGCTCATCTCTCCCTTCGTGGGCCGCATCATGGACTGGTACAAGAAAAGCACCGGCAAAGATTACGTCGGAGCGGAAGATCCAGGCGTGCAGTCCGTGACGCAGATCTACAACTACTACAAACACTTCGGCTACACGACCGAGGTCATGGGTGCCAGCTTCCGCAACAAGGGCGAGATCACCGAACTCACCGGCTGTGACCTGCTCACCATCAGCCCCGGCCTGCTCGGCGAACTCGCCGCGAGCGAGGAGCCGATCACGCCGAAGCTCAATGCCGCCAACGCCAAGTCCCTCAAGATCGAGCGCATCGGCAGCGACGAGAAGACCTTCCGCTGGCTGTTCAACGAAGACGCCATGGCGACTGAAAAGACCGCCGAAGGCATCCGCAACTTCGCCAAGGACATCGTGAAGCTCGAAACGATGGTGAAGACGGCTTTGGGCTAAGCTTCGCGTCAAGGAGTCAAGTGTTGTCAAGGAGTGGTCAAGCCGTCCAAGGCACCACTCTTGACCATCCCTTGACCTCTTGACCACTCCTTGACTGTTCCGCCCCATGCTCACCAAACGCATCATCCCCTGCCTCGACGTGAAGGAGGGCCGTGTCGTCAAAGGCACGAAATTCCTGCAGCTTCGCGATGCCGGCGATCCGGTGGAGTGTGCGATGGTTTACAATGCGCAGGGAGCCGATGAACTCGTCTTCCTCGACATCACCGCGAGTCATGAGGAGCGCAAAACGATGGTCGATGTCGTCGCACGCACCGCTGCGAGCTGTTTCATGCCGCTGACCGTCGGAGGCGGCATCCGCACCGTGGCGGACATGCGTGAGATGCTTCTCGCCGGTGCGGACAAGGTCGGCATCAACACCGCAGCGGTCAAAACGCCGGAAGTCATCGACGAAGCCGCCAACGCCTTCGGCTGCCAGTGTCTCGTCGTCGCCATCGACGCCAAACGCAACGATCGCGGCTCCTGGACCGTCTTCACACACGGCGGTCGCAACGCCACCGAACTCGACGCGGTTGAATGGGCCGCCGAAGTCTGCCGACGCGGTGCAGGCGAAATCCTGCTCACCAGCATGGACTCCGACGGCACCAAGGCCGGTTACGACATCGAATTGACCCGTGCCGTGAGCGAAGCCGTCACCATCCCCGTCATCGCCAGCGGCGGTGCCGGCAATCTCGACCACATGGTCGATGTTTTACGCGACGGCAAAGCCGACGCCGTCCTCGCCGCCAGCATCTTCCACTTCGGTGAGTTCACTGTGGGTGATGTGAAGAAGTATCTGGGAGCACGCGGTGTGCCGGTGCGGTTGTAGTCGCCTCCGCAGCAAAGTGTTTTGCTCCCGGATGGAGCACAGAAGGTAGCTGGTGGTGGAGCGAGGCTTTGCGAGCGAGAACCACCGGACAAGCGCGCGAACGATCATTGATCAAGGACGCATCCCGGAGGGATGCAAGAAGCGCACGTATGCTCTTCGTTCACGCCGGGTTCTCGCACGCCTCTCGCATACCTCCGGCATGCGCCCTTGGATGTGTTGGCGCTTATATGTGTCCAGGGGTGGCGGCTTCGTGCCTCAGCCTTACCCCTGGCTACCTTCTTTGATCCCTTCGGGATCAAACCGCCGCCGAACACAACCAACCTACGGTCGAGCATGTTCCCCGCATTCTCTGCTTGGAATTAGCCGCGCCATCCGTGTAGGCTCCGCGCATGACTCCGCAAAATCTTTCCCGCCGTCAGTTCGGCACCCTCGCCAGCGTCAGCGCCATCGCTGCGATGCTGCAAACGCAGATCGAAGCCGCTGACAAGGCCGCAGGCGGCAAGGTGAGACACTCAGCGTGCAAGTGGTGCTACAAGGACATCCCGCTGGAAGACTTCTGCGTCGCCGCGAAGCAGATCGGCCTCGAATCGGTTGAACTGCTCGATCCGAAAGATTTCGCCACGGTGAAGAAGCACGGCCTGCACTGCGCCATGGTGAGCTTTCCCACCATCGAAGGCCCCGGCGGGGTGAAGATCGGGCCGATTCCGAAGGGCTGGAACCGCATCGAGCACCACGACCTGCTCGTGCAGGCCTACGAGCCGCTTTTGAAGACCAGCGCCGAGGCGGGTTTCAAACAAGTCATCTGCTTCAGCGGCAACCGCGACGGCATGAGCGACGAGCAGGGTCTCGAAAACTGCGCCAAGGGCCTCCAGCGCCTCCTGCCGCTGTGCGAAAAGCTCGGCGTCACCCTCGTGATGGAGCTGCTCAACAGCAAGGTGAACCACCCCGACTACATGTGCGATCACAGCGCCTGGGGCGTATCTTTGGTGAAGAAACTCGCCTCACCGCATTTCAAGCTGCTCTACGACATCTACCACATGCAGATCATGGAGGGCGACGTCATCGCCACCATTCGCCGGGATCATGAATCCTTCGCCCACTACCACACCGGCGGCGTCCCCGGCCGCGCCGAGATTGATGAAACGCAGGAGCTGAACTACCCGGCCATCATCAAGGCCATCCAGGAGACCGGCTACACCGGCTACCTCGGCCAGGAATTTATCCCCAAGCGCCCGGACAAGCTCGCCTCGCTCAAGCAGGGCGTGCAGATCTGCACGGTGGCTTGATCGCGTTTACCGCAGGGGCTCCGTGCCCTCGCTGAGGATCGAGAGATAAGCGTCGTAGGCGTATAAGCGGCCGTATTTGCCGCCGGTGATCTCGCGCACGATGCCGAGGGTCTGCATCTGCGTCAGGGCGCTGCGGGCGGTGTTGACGGCCATGTCGAGCTTGGCGGCGATGGCGTTGACGCTGGTCACGGGCTGAAGCTGAAGCTGCTGATGAATGCGAATGATGTTTCCGGAAGCACGTCCCAGGCCCGTGATTCTCTCTAGGTCAGTAGCAAACAATGTCCGCAAGCGACGAGCGGAGGCGACGGCCTGTTCCGCTGTTTGCTTCACACCATGGAGGAAGAAGCGCATCCATCCATCCCAGTCGCCCGTTCGGCGCACGTTTTGCAGGTGATCATAGTACTCGGAGCGGTGCTCTTTGAAGTAGAGGCTGAGATAGAGCAGCGGCTCGTTCATCACTCCCTCGGCACAAAGCAGGAAAGTGATCAGCAGGCGGCCCAGGCGGCCATTGCCATCCAGAAACGGGTGGATTGTCTCGAACTGGACATGGACGAGCGCCGCCTTGATCAGGGCGGGTGTGGCCACCGGGTCATCGTGCATGAATTTCTCCAGCGCACCGAGGCAGTTCATGAGTTCATCGGGCGGGGGCGGCACAAAGCGTGCGGTGCCGGGTCGGCTGCCACCGATCCAGTTCTGGCTGCGGCGGAATTCACCGGGTTCCTTTGTCCCTCCGCGCACGCCGGACATCAGGATGGCGTGGATTTCTTTGATGAGCCGCAAAGACAGCGGAAAGCCTTCGCGCAGGCGTTTCAGGCCGTGATCCAATGCGGCGACGTAGTTGGAAACCTCCTGCACGTCATCGACAGGGACGCCGGGAGCGGCTTCCAGTTCGTACATGAGCAGGTCAGACAAAGAAGACTGGGTGCCTTCGATCTGAGATGACACGACGGCCTCTTTCCGCACATAGGCATAGAGAAAAATGTCAGGATGCGGCAGCAACGCGGAAATGCCGTCCAGCCTGCCAACCGCCATGGCCGCCTGCTCCGCAAGGTGCCGCAATTCATGATCCCAGACCAAATCGGGTTCCGGGGGAAGGGGGGCCGGAACGAAGGCACGAAAAGATTCCCCCGCTGTGGCGACGGTAACTTCCTGGCCTGTGGTCCGAGTTGGCATGCTCAAAGTTCAAATTGGTCGGCCAAAATGACTTTTCAGCAAATGGAAAGTCGAAATAAGCCATCAAATTGACTTTTAGCCGCCCCAAATGTCAGAAACTGAAGTTTGACGCTCTCAAGCCGGCACAGGCACCAGCTTCTCCAGCTCCTCCGCCGCCTTTTCCCAATCGCTGGTGAATTTGGGGATCTTGGTCTCCACGGCTTCCAATTCGGCGCTGAGGGCGCGAAACTGGGCGGCGTCGGCATAGGTCGCTTCTTCTTGGAGGAGATTGACGATCTCGTGTTTGCGCTTGTCGAGCGTGGCGAGTTCCTGCTCGATCTTGAAAATGCGCAGATCGAGCTCCTTCTTGGCTTTGCTGTAGGCATTGCGCGCATCGGCCTCGGCACGGCGCTGCTGTTTGCTTTTGGGCGGTTCACGCACAGCGGGAGCGGCCCAGGTGGTGGGTTGGGCGTTGTGGAGCGTGGCGGTCAAGGCTTCGCGGGCGGAACCGGACTTGGTTTTGTCGAGGTAGTATTGATAATCTCCTGCGTAGGGCGTGATGACGCCGGCGCTGACGTGCAGGACCTGCTTGGCCATCTGGCGGATGAAGTGAACGTCATGGCTGATGAAGACGAGCGTGCCCTCGTATTGCTCCAACGCGCCGATGAGCGCGTCGATGCTGCCCATGTCGAGATGCGTCGTCGGCTCGTCCATGAGCAGGAAGTTCGGCGGATCGAGCAGCAGGCGCACGAGCACGAGACGTGACTTTTCACCACCGCTGAGCACGCCGACAGGCTTGAAGACATCGTCGCCGTGAAACAAGAACGAGCCGAGCAGAGTGCGGCACATGTTTTCACCGGGCCGGCTCGGCAGATCCATGGCGGACTCGAGAACAGTGTGACGCATGTTCAACACATCGCCGCGATACTGGGCGAAGTAGCCGAGTTTGACGTTGTGACCGAGTTCACAGGCACCCGCCTGCGGTGTGAGCGCTCCGGCGAGCAGTTTGAGCAGCGTCGATTTGCCGGCGCCGTTCGGGCCGACGAGCACGGTGCGCTCGCCGCGCTCCATTTCGAGATTGAGGCCGCTATAAACGGGCTGCGTGCCATAGGCGAAATCTACATCCTTCACGCGGATGACGCGCTGACCGCTGCGAATCGGCTGCGGGAAGCGGAACTTGACCGTTTTGGCGTCGGCCACGGGCGCATCGACTTTCTCGATGCGGTCGATCATCTTCGCCTTGTCCTGCGCACGAGAGGCGAAGTTGGCCTTCGCTTTGAATTTATCCACCCAGGCCTGCATCTTGGCGAGTTCACGCTGCTGGTTGTCGTAGGCACCCTGCAACTGCTCGGCGCGCGCGGCTTTCTCGCGCAGGTAATTGTCGTAGTTGCCGACGTAGCGGGTGATCTTGCTGTGGGCGATCTCAAGGATGCTGTTGGTGAGCGCGTTGAGGAACTCGCGGTCATGCGAGATCATGAGGATGGCGCCGGAATAGCTCTGAAGGTAATTCTGGAACCAGATGAGCGATTCGAGGTCGAGATGGTTGGTTGGTTCGTCGAGCAGCAGCAGATCCGGTTCCTGCACGAGCAACCGCGCCAGATGCGCGCGCATCACCCAGCCACCGCTAAGCGTGCGGGCGTTGCGCTCGAAGTCGGATTCACGAAACGCGAGGCCGCTGAGGATGCGCTTGGCCTTCGGCTCCACTTCCCAGCGGTGATCCTCGTCCACATGACCGGTCGCCAGTTCCAGCACCGTCACATCCTCAATCGGCGCGCTTTCCTGCGGCAGGAAACCGAAGCTGATGCCGCGCTCCATGACCACCTGGCCATCATCCGGTGTGGTATCCTGCAGCAGGAGAGAGAACAACGTCGATTTGCCGGCACCGTTCGGGCCGATCAGGCCGATCTTTTCGCCACGGTTGATATGAAACGACACCTGGCTGAACAAAGTGCGGCCGGCGTAGGTTTTGCTGACATTGGAAACGGAGAGCATGCGGGAATTTGGGGGCGTGCATAGTGGCCCTGATTCGCGCCATGTCGAGTTTGCAGGCAATGCGGCGTCAAACTGCTGGATTCGGGTCTGGCCTGCGGAAGGTCCAAAACTGCTCTGTGATCCAGAATGCAAGGTGAGGGCGCGGCGGGTAACAGGAGTGTGGGGTGAGGTTCCACGCTCGATGAATTTGATCGTTACTAAAGTTTGCTCATTTACAAGCAGCTTGAATCACACCCACAACGCCTCCAGCCGCTTCACGCTCACGGGCTGCGCGGTTCCAAGTTCCTGCGCGAAGACTTGGACGCGATACTCCTCCATCATCCAGCGGAAGGTTTCGTGCTGGGATTTGGGGACGTGGGTTTGCCAGCCGTCGAAGTCGGCGATGAGGTGGTATTTTTCGATGTCCTTGGCGGGATTGGCGAGGCAGCGCTCGTTACGAATCTGGATGGCTTTTAAATAACGCGGGAGATGCTGGAGCTGCTCGTGGGGTGTGGTGGCGAGGAGGTTGGCGGGAATGAGGCGTGCGAGATCCTGTTCGAGGCCGGGGTAGCGTTTGGTGGAGGCGAGGAGCTTGGCGCGTTGGTCGTGGATTTGAGCGAAGAGCGTCTTTACGCGATGGGTGACGGCGGGGAGTTCGCGGCGGACGGTTTCGCAGAGGGTGAAGAAGCGTTTCTCGGTGAGCGGGAACAAGGGCTGCAAGCGCAGCATGTGAGCGAGGATGTGTTCGTGCGCTTGCTGGGCGAGATTGGAGACAGGTGTGGCAGCGGGAGTGGTGGCAAGCTGGGAGAGGGCGGCTTGAAAGCTGGCGGGTTGCTGCGGCTTGGAAGCGGGCGTGCTGATGCTGCGGAGTTCTTTGGGGAGCCAGGCGAGGTCTTTGGCGAGGGTGTTTTCGGCGAGCTTGCGAATGGCGGCGGGAGTGCCGCGTGCGGCCTCGGCTTGCGTGCGGAAGAGGCGGACGTCGATTTCGTTTTCACGCAGAACGAGGCCGAGATAGCCGAGGATGGGTGTGCCGTTGAGTTCTTCGACGAGAATGGTTTCGGGAAGATCGCCGAAGGACCAGGATTTGAGCGCGAAGCGTTCGACGCGGGGCAAAAGCTTCTCCCAGGCATCGGAGCGCACGTCTTGCTTTTGCACGCTGCTGCGGATGGCATCGAGATCGCGGCTGGAGGCGATGACGCTGTTGTTTTTCGGGTCGAGCACTTCGACGCGGGGCTGCAAGTGCGCGGGCAGGCTTTGCGGCGGCCAGTCTTCGGCGCGGACGTGAATGCGGTAGCGGCGCGTGATGAAATCGGCGAGTGCGGCGAGGAAGTCATCGCGTCCGGGATCGAAGGCGGCTGCGATTTCGCGTGCTTTCGGGTCGATGGGCATCAACTGGCGGCGGATGACTTTTGGAAGCGCTCGCAGCATGACGTTGGCGAGTTCTTCGCGGTTGCCGGGCACCATCCACTGCACCTGGCCGCTGGTGAGATGGCCTGCGAGCTGCGCGGGGACTTGCACGGTGACGCCGTCGTGCTCTTCGCCGGGTTTGTAGTTGTAGGTGACAGGCAGCGCGGTGTTGCCGAGCGAGACTTTGTCGGGGAACTGCTGCAGGTCGCACTCGAAGTCCTCGCCCGCAGTGAGATCGGCCTCGGTGGCGCAGAGGAAGTTCGGCTGCTCATCGAGGTGCTCTTTGACGATGCGGTTGAGATCGTGAATGGACGAGACGTTCTTGATGCGGGTGTCGTAGAAGCGGAACAGGCGCTCCTCGATGGCATAGACGCGGTTGTTGCGCACGCGGGTGAGCATGGTCTCGATCTTCTGCCGAAGCTGGTTGTTGTGCGCGTAGAAGCGCAGCGTGATAGGCACCTCCTGATTGTCGATGAGCGCGGCGCGGATGAACATCTGCGTGGCGGCGACGGCATCAACCTTGAGGAAGTCGATGTGCTGGCGCTTCACCTCCAGCCCATGAATGAGCGTGCGCTGCGTGACGAGGACGCGGCCGGATTTGAGGTTCCAATGCGGCTCGCTGTATTTGTGCGTGCAAAGATGCGCGCCGAGTTCGGCG
>Ga0209573_1003275_pt1 | contig 18220 bp, 10 predicted proteins | sample TNRBio252014_DNA_FD_185870 | JGI IMG/M metagenome (GOLD analysis project Ga0209573, IMG submission 185870) | Wastewater treatment Type I Accumulibacter community from EBPR Bioreactor in Madison, WI, USA - TNR Reactor_6/25/2014_ DNA (SPAdes)... | ecosystem: Engineered > Bioreactor > EBPR >...
GACCAACGAATTGCGGAAAGAAAAAACAAATTGTTCGAAGCTCAACTAAGAAGATCAGAGAGAAATATTCTCGCTATGATATCTTAATTAATTAACCGATTATTCCACTTTTTGGTGAACCAGTACAATAAAGAGTATTACCGCCTTAAAAATGATCATGACTGCGAACAAAAGAAATTATTTAATGAAAGATACCAAATGCTTGGGGAGAACATTGAATGTTTGTTCCCCGAAATGGCGATGATCTTGTACTTCAAGGATAAAGTGCATTTATTGAACTACAGGACATGGTTGTCGTTGGGGGTAAATGGAGTTTATTACTACTTGCAAAAGGTTTTTGAGAAAAGCAGTTTGGATGTTGTGAATCTTCGCCCTTTCTTCATGTTGGAATCCGGCCCAGAAAAAGTTTGTGGATTGTATTTTTCGTATGCTACAACACCTACTGGAATATCAATTGTTGAGAAAATTACGCGTATGAGAGAGATTCACTTGGTCGAAGAAATATATTTTGTGTCAGTCGTTGAGTGTTCTGAAAAAGTCAAAATGCAATTGAGTCAGGCTAATATTAATTCAATCACACTTAAATATCTGGTCAGTTCCTTCTATTATATACTTAAATTTGACAAGATCATTCATCCTATAGCGGAGATTACTTTTCCAGAGGAAAGAATAAGTCTTTTGAAATTTTACGATGTGGTTACCAAATAAACTGTAGAGTACTTGGAACATTTGTTTGACCTGGCAACCTGGGATTTTGAAGAGGAACTAGATAAAAAAAGTGAAATATATTCAAAACACTTTATAAGTGATTTAAAGAGGAGTTTCGAGACAAATCCTTTTGTTGAAAATGATGAAATTGATTTACATCAGAGAAGATTTCAAAGTATTTTGAACTTTCCCGTGACAATTCAGGAACCATTTCTTAATTACTATGAATTTGAGAGTATTAATAGTTTAAAAAAACGGGGATCATTGCACTGGCTTGCTTATACCCGATCAGAAAAGGGCAGTGTGATCATAAGGTGAGATAATAGGTCAGATTGGAGCCGAGTTCTCGATAAACTGGAATTTGAGCCTTGATATGTGTCAAATACGAAATAAATAACTGAGACTTTCTTCTCGAAGTTAATTTTTTATTGTTCTTAACATTTCAATTTTGTTGACTTAAGTACTGGTATTATCGAATTACGATTTGTAATCAGAGGTAAAAATAAATCGAGGATCACTATTTTATTGTATAATTTAAAAGTTGAAAAACATTGCAATTATCGGAAATCAGACAAATGAAAACTTGTGAAGAAATAGGTTGTGAGTACCCTGTGCATAGTGAATTAACTAAATGTGCTCTTCATTGTGAAAAACACGATTATTTGACTGACTTAAATTCTGGACTTCTAAAAAGCTTCTCTGATACACTTAATAAGCACATAAACAGTAAATTTCCTCTCCCTACTACTTTTAATTCTAATCCACACGGATTTTTAAGTAGTCTGCAATTTTTGCAACCGTTATTACCTGTTCCGAAAGATTCTCAAGATCGGAACTCCAAATACATTTTACTCGACAGAATTTGGTTCCCAGTTCGCATTGTTAATCATGAGTCTGATTACACCAAAGTTCTTGAATCAATAGGTAAAATACACTTCTCAAATTGCACTTTTTCAATCAATAAATTAGAATTGAAACATTCACAGATTTTTTTTGATTCGTGTACATTTAAAGTTCGTTGGGAGATTAAGAGTCATAGCGCATTGAACTATGATAAGGGGTTCATTTATCACAATTGTACTTTCAAGGAAGAGGTCTCATCAGTTGGGGCTGATAATGAAATTTCAACGATCATTTATCCTGTGTTCAGCCAATGCAGTTTTGAAAAAAACATAAATTTAAAGGACACAAAATTTAAATCAACGATCTTCGTTCAAATGCGTGGTCAAAGTAGTGTCAATATTAGAATTGAAAATTGTATTTTTGACGAAAAGTTTGAACTCAATGATCAGGGAGTTGGTGATTTAGAAGTCAATAAATCAGTATTTATTTCGGAATTTTTGATTCAATCCTGTTCAGTTAATAAACTTCAGATCCTTGGCACTGAATTTAATTCTTCAACTGATTTTGAGGGGTCTTTCTTTAATAATTTCATTATATCCCGTACAATATTTAAAGATTTTGCAAGTTTTGTGGATTGTACCTTTGGTAGACCACAGATATCCTCGCCTGAAATCGGTGCAATCTTTGATTTCGTAACCTTTCTTGGTTTCTGTAGTTTTAGGTCATCAAAGTTCTATCAAGGGTTAGATATTCAAAATACAAGCATGAAGGAGACGCTAAATTTCTACGGTATTTTTATTGATAAGAATTTAACAAATAGAGAGACTTTCAGAATTATTAAAAATTCGTTTGATAAAGTGGGTAATTTTATCGAGGGGAATAGATATTATAAACTGGAAATGTTAAAACATCAAACCGAACTGTCGAATAATGGTTCTCTGAGCGAGAGAATTCTATTTTGGCTATATAAGTTAACTTCTGATTTTGGACAAAGTATTATTCGCCCAATTTTTTGGTTCGCATTAACCGCAATTGTTTACTGGCTTTTGATCGAAACAAAAAATGTTGATCTCATTTTTAGACTTCTTCCTGAATCTACAGGTGATATATTGAATGACTTTTTCATGATTTTCAACTCAATGACGAAGTACATTATACCCTACAAAACATGGTTAAAACCAGGGATGGAGTTTATAAGCTTTATATTCTACATTATATTTACCTCTCTAATTTGGTTGGTAATCTTGGCTATTAAACGCCATACGAAAAGATAATAGGAAAATCCAACAAATTCAAGTTCAGTACAAGGATATTGGTATTTATATTTGATATTTAGTTCTGCCCTGATACAAATAACACAAAATTAGTCTCAGAAAGATAAAATGGAAAATTTGCTCGAACAACTCGCCTTTGAAGAAATCGAGAGTCTTTTAACGGCAATTGAATTAGAGTTAAAAGAGATTAAACAAACAAATTTTAATGTAGTACTTGAAAACGGGACTTTTCTGAATGAAGCAGGTAAACGGTGGATCTATCTCTTTAGAACTGATACTCCAATAGAAATAGTGGATGACAGTGAGGTCAAAGCTACAATTAAATCTAAATCTGTTAACGCGGTTATCATTAGTTCGTTTGGCCTTCAAATAAAGATTGCATTTCAAGAAAATTTTGGAGAGACTATTGAGAGTATTCTTGTAAAAATCCAAACAAATGCGATATTACGACTTCTTTTCAGCAAATTGCAGAATATGATTGTTGTGACACCTGAAAAAAAACTCAGAATAGATCCTTCCACTACTGAACTGGCTCTAAAACTTTTTGGTAAAATAGCAATCGCAAGAGAAAAAGTTGAATGTATTTTGCCGGCGTTAGAGTTTAAGCCAGACATTTATCAAGAAGAAGCAATTGAGGAAAGTCTCTCCAAAGATGTTTCTTTTATTTGGGGACCGCCTGGCACAGGAAAAACTATTACAATCGCTATCCTTTTGAAAATCCTGTATGACTTGGGTCAATCTGTGTTAATCACATCCAACACCAATATAGCAGTCGATAATATTTTTGATAAATTTATTGATCAATTCAAACTTACCTTTCCACAAATGTCAGATGGTTCAATTATTCGGATTGGGAATTCGCAAATCGAAAAAGTAAGACTTTTACTGGGTGAAGAATCTATCATAAATAAAATGACAGAAGAAAAAAATCTTAAGTTGTGGGAGAAAAATGCTATTCTCGAAGCATATACAAAAGACGCCGAAGCTTGTGAAAGGAGAATTCAGAAAAAACAAGAGTTAATTAGAATTGATAAATTTTTAACTAACACTCATTCGAGGAAAAAAAGCATCGAAGGGGAGATTTACCAACTCACAGTCGATCTGGACAAAATGAAACTTGAGATTGACAAATTAAGTGAATTGGCTAAATCAAAGAGTGAAGAATTGAATCGTGTAATTGGGAAAGGATTTCTCTATCGTGTGATTAAGAATCTAAAATCACCTAAAAAGATATCCGAACAACTTAACAAAATCGTGCTTACATTAAAGAAAAAAGAACTTAAATATGGTCAATATCAGGAATCAATCAATGCATGGTCAATTGAAGTTGAGCGTTACTCAAATCAGATCGAACGACGTCTCAAGGACAAAAATTTAATCCTTTCAGAAGAAAAAGAGATAGAGATAGAAAGTCTTGCAGTGCTAGAAGCCCAGCATAAATTCTATCTCGAATCAATTGAGTTAACTAGAAAAGAAATCCACCAAATTAGGGAAGAGTTAGAGAAGCAAACTAACCATATTCTATTAAACGCAATGATTGTTGGTACTACCCTGACGATGCTATACTCAAAACCAATTCTTACCGAAAGGAGTTATGATGTAGTAATTATTGATGAGGTAACTATGGCCTTACAACCAATGATATTTTTCGCTGCACTTTACGCGAGAAAAAAAGTTGTCGTTGTAGGAGATTTTTTCCAAATTCAGCCGATTGTTCTATCTAAAGATTCAAGTGTCAGAGCAAGACTTGCGAACAATATATTTAAAGTTAATCAAATTGATCACCCGAATAATCCAAGTCTAAGTACTTTGAGAATTCAGCGCCGAATGAGAGCACCCATATCAGAGATATCAAATCAAACTCTCTATAAGGGCATACTTCAGAATAATCAACTGAAGGCAAAGTTAACCTCCGAACCAGCAGTTTCTTTTTATAATACAAACCAATTTCATCCTCTCAGTATAATTCCCAGTTCAGGAAAGGGCAGAATAAATCTTTATAATGTCCTGGTTGCTGTCCTGCTCGCTCAAAAATATTTCAGGAACAGCGAGGTTAGTGATATAGGAATCATTTCCCCTTATAGAGCACAAGTCAAGATAATCGGAGAAATAATAAGGGATTTAGGGATGGAAGATAAAGTAATGGTATCTACCGTTCATAAATTCCAAGGGATTGAGAAAGATGTAATTATTTTTGATATTGCGGATGCGGAACATGGAGGCGACAGTAATATTGGACAACCGTTAAAAAATGAAGAGGCTCCCTATCTTTTCAATGTGGCATTTACCCGAGCAAAAAACAAACTCATTTTGATTGGGGATTTAGGGTATTTAAAGTCAAAGAAATTTCAATTACCTGATACGGTAAAAAATATGTTTAACATCATCATCAAACAAAATGATATTTGTTATGAAACAATTGATGCATGTGCTGTAACGACTGAACTTAAAGCACTTGACCTCCCCTCCATTTATGAAAAAATAATTTCGAAAATCATACAATCATTCGATGAAAAAACTTTTTATAATGATTTAGAAATTGAGATTTTAAAATGCAAAAATCGCTTAGTAATTTATTCACCTTACATAGGTCTTTTTAGGACACAACAATCATTTAGACTTCAAATGTTTGCGAATCTAAGGCAACAAGGAGTTGAGATTGTCATTTACTGTAAGGGCCATTTGGAACAAAGTAAAAAGAAAGAAACAAGGGATTTGATGGAAAAATGGCAAAAGATGGGCATAAAAATTAATATCGATGATAAATATCATCAAAAAATTGTCCTAATAGACAGCTCGATTCTCTATTATGGTAGTCTAAACATTCTCTCTTGCATTGATACAAAAGAATCAATGCTTAAAATTGAGAACAAAAGTATAGTTGCTAATTTTATAAAGGAATTCGACCCAGGATCGAGTTGAATTAACCAATTTAGACTAGTGGTGTCCCACAATTAATGAGAATTATTGTTAAATCGATAATTTTTAAAGATATTACTCCATTTCTATCTAACGCGCCCTAAAGTCCATGGAGTGATTTCACTATTGCAAAAAAATATTATTGGATTATATATATTTTGTCGAAGTGAAAATTTTCATTATTTTGAGATTGTTCAAACAGCATCTTTTGCAGGTTACTATTTAAATTCAGAAGCCGAAATGACACTTGAAAATGCAGTGGAACTGTTGGTAGCAATCAAAGGGGTTGATGCAGGGATTCGACAAAGTTGAGATATGCCTGGATGAAATTATTCAATAAACCTCTCTCACCTTCAGAGACGGCCAACAATTTCACATCTTTCACAGATTAGATTTCTGTCGGAAAAGAAAGAATCAAAGTCAGGATTAAATAAAAAAAATGCCACTTCACATTAATATTGAAGACCTTATCTCTTCTAAATCCGTAGAGAGCGACAGGATTGAATTCAAGTCAGGTTGGAATCCCGACACGATTTACAGAACAATTTGTGCTTTCGCTAATGATTTTGACAACTTGGGGGGTGGGTACATACTCATTGGTGTTGAAGAGAAAAATGGAGTTGCTATCAGACCTGTTACAGGCTTGTCCGGTAGTGAAATCGCAAATATTCAACAGAAAATGATTGGCTTTAATACACTAATCAATCCGACCTATAATCCAAAACTATTTATTGAAGAGATTGACAATTCGCAGATTATTGTTCTTTGGATTCCAGGCGGGTCAAATCGACCCTACGAAGTTCCCGACTTTGTTACCAACAAAAAATCTCCATACAATTATCGAATACGCCGTTATGCCAGTTCAGTGGTTCCAACTTTGGAAGAAAAACATGAACTAATTGATTTGGCAAATCAAGTACCTTTTGATGATCGACCAAATGTTCACTCAAAAATTTCGGATATTGACAGAATTTTGCTTAGGGATCATCTGAGGAGAACCAATAGCAGATTATCAGATGATGCTGAAAAATTGGAGACTAAAGAACTCCTGGAACAACTTTTTTTGCTTGACGGTCCTCCTGAGATGTGCTACCCAAGGAATGTTGCTTTGATGCTCTTCTCCGAGAAGCCTGAAAAATTCTTCCCGGAAACTTTTATTGAGATTGTACATTTTCCCTATGGACCTGGTGATGCTGCGTTTTTTGAAGCTCCAACTATTACAGGTCCCGTTCAATTCCAGCTATCACACGCCATCGATTATCTAAAAATTAATATCCTGAATGAGAAGGTAATTAAACTTTCTGATAGACCTGAATCTCTGCGTATCTGGAATTACCCGCTTCAGGTCATAGAAGAAGCTGTTGTTAACGCAATTTATCATCGGGATTATCAAGTAAGAGAACCGGTAAAAATAAAGGTTTATCCAAATTCAATTTTGATTACCAATTCAGGTGGACCTGATAGATCAATCAGGATGTCGGATCTGAATTCGGGTGTGGTTCGACCCAAAAGATATCGGAATAGAAGATTGGGCGGCTTTTTAAAAGAACTTAAGTTAACAGAGGGTCATGCGACGGGTATTCTAACAATGCGTAATCTGTTAATGCAGAATGGTTCTCCCGAACCTGTTTTTAATACCGATGATGAGAGAACCTGGTTTGAGGCTGAGATATTTATCCATCCCGCCTTTTTTGAACCTCGAGAAGAACAAAAATTGGTACAAAATTCTGACTTTTTGATTTTGTCCAGGGTTATTAAAAAAATCATGAATATTGATGATTATAGCAATAAAATTATGTTTTTGGAACAATTTATCGATGGTACCTATGATAGTGCCTATGATAATAACAGTAACTATGATGGTAACTATGATGGTAACTATGATGAGGTTAACATAGGGAAAACAGCTTTTTCTCAACAAATGAAAATGTCTAAAATTTTGATTTCGTTACTGAATGGTGAAAAAAGGCTTGAGGAATTACTCACTTTAGTTGGTGTTTCAACGCAAACAAAAAATGCCAAAGCCTATGTTGCACCTCTCGAAGAATCAGGTTTAATATCCAAAACGATACCCGATAAACCAAGAAGTAAAAACCAAAAATATAAACTGACCGATCAGGCGAATAGACTACTTACAAAAATCAGGCAGAAAATAACATGAAACGAAAAATATTACTACATTACTGAATTATTGGATTACTGCATTACCTATAGTCCCCCACCATAATAAAAGGAGCCCAATAATATGGGAAGCCATATTTGGGATTTTTGATGAGTTTCAGTTTGGCTTTTTGCAGCGCTTCACTTTTGGGCATTGTTTTAAGGTTGGTATAAAACTCTGTCATGAGGATCGAAGTTGCATCATCCTGAACCTGCCATAAAGAAGCTACCACGGTTTGCACACCAATCTTCAGGAATGCGTTTGCCGGGGAAACAAGCCACCCTTTTGCAAATTCTTCACTAATCGCAGTTTTACACGCCGAGAGTGTAACCAATTTGTAATTCCTGAGATTTGTCAGACCCCACACCTCGCTGATAGTAAGTTGCCCATCAGAGAGAGGATCCTGTCCCGTTCCCTTCATCGCCATGGTAAGAAATGATTTTGTGATCTCACCATAATTCATTGTGCCATGCGTAGCAAAATGTAAGGCGTTAAATTGTCCTTTTGTTAATGAACGGATTTTCTCTTCTGTGGCATCAGCTTTTGAATAGATTTCAGCATCAGTAAAAAGAGCTTTAAGCCCGTTAACTTCTTTTTCTGCATCGGGCAAAGAAAGATCTGCATTGGCAAAGGCAATCAGTTTAAGAGGAACCGCCTCTTTGTTCATATTCTGTGAAAAAACTTTAAAGGATGTAACATAAAAGAGAAGATAATCTTCAAGCAAAAACTTTACATCCTGATTTGGTTGAGAAGAAATCAGTGTTTCAAACGGGAGGTAATAAAGTTTTCCAAACGGTACTATACACAGTTTTTTCTTGTCTTTTATGATCGATTTAACGGGTTGCACAAGTAACTGATATAACTCGGCAGCCATTTTGCGTTGTGGAGCAAGATACATTTCATCTTCCATCGACATGTTGGCATCTTTTGGAGTATATGATGCAACATTTATCTCACCAATCTCTTTGGCGGGATATGAGTCCTTCAACATTGAATAAAACTCCACCAATTTCTGTTCAATCTCTGTTTTTGAAATTTTCATTACAACAGCACCCACAGTATCGCTTGTGGCACCAAAAATATAGAGGTTGTTATCCCCCATCAGATATGCAAGCACTGCAACATCCTCGGGAATAAACTCCTGCCACTCGATAAAACTAACGGGATTTATATTGTCCTTAAAATAATCATCAAGTCCGGGATTGGTTTGAACAGTATTCATTATAAATTCGACATAACTGTTCTCCGCCACCTCAAGACTTGCGGAAAGACTTGCAATTTTTTCAGTGTTTTGCAATTCAGCAGGTTTTGCTTTCTCTTTTTGAAGCTCTTCTTCAAGGCCCGATTTTTTGTTTTTTAACTCTTTTTCCTTTTCGATCGCCTCATTTTGAGTTTTATCCTCGAACTTGGGAGTAACTCCACCAAACTGCTCCTTCAAACCCTCATTATAACTCATATCGAGATAATAAAGCGCACTGTCCAACTGTCCTTTTTGTATGAAAGCATTAATTATTGCTTCATAAATTTTAACTTTCATATCCCCGCTTGAGAACATCTTTGCAGCTTTATCACCACCAACCAGTTTTCCTCTTATGTCGGAGAGAACATTAACAGCCTTTTTAAGATAAGTAAGGGACGAATCTGTTTTCGACTCGGATTGGAAATTAAGAGCTTTGTAATAATATGAGTGATACACAAGTTTATTGGTTCCCAGTTCTTCAGCAACGGTTATCGACTGATCCAGATATTTGTTTGAAACGGGGATATTATTATTTATATAGTTCAGTCTGCCAAGCACAAGCGAACTATAGAGGATATCATTTCTGTCTTTCAGTTCAGAGCTAAGATCATAAGCCATTTTAGCCCACTTTTCTGACTCTGCATATTTTTTTGTGTCAATGTAGATAGAAGCCAGGAGCCCGTAAGGAGTTGGCAGATGAGTTTTGGCTCCGATCTTCCTTGCGTGTTCAATTGCGGTGAGTAAAACTTTTTCAGCTTCGTCATAATTTTTCAATTCATAATTTATCTCACCGATATTTGTTAATACCGTGGCGCGGAAATCTCCAAAATATTTCACTGAATCAAGAATTGCAAGAGCTTTCTGGAAGAATGGTAGAGATGAATGATAGTCACCTTGCCAAAAATATACTGTGCCCATATTATTCAGAGGGGTTGCTCTGTAATAATCATTTTTCAAAGCTGTATAAATACTATCTGCTCTGCTGTAGTTATCCACTGATTTTTGATATTCACCCATTACATTATAAACATTCCCATATGAGATGTAAATACTTGCAAGTGCCCAAGGGTTGTTTTGGGTGCTGTAATAGCTGTATGCGGTATCAAAAATAGCCATTGCTTTTTTGTATTCACCGAGTACTCTGTAGAGATCACCTTTGTAGAGATAAACATCGCCAAGGAGAGTATTGTTGTTCATTTCCCGGGCAACTGTTTCGGATTTGGAATAAAAACTCATGGCTTTATCGAAGTCACCACCCGAAATCGAGGCTGACCCGAGACTGATATAAAGATTTCCAATTTCCGACTTTTCCTGCATTTTCTCATAAATTGTTAAAGCAGAGTCAAGATATTTTATGGAAGTGCCTGATTCTCCTTTTTCCGAATAAAGCAGACCAAGTTGTTTGTAACAATATGCAATAGGTGAATTGTTTGCTATTTCTTTTGCAAGCGAAAGAGCCGAATTAAATACCGTGAGTGCAGTATCAAAATTATTCCTGAATCCATATTGAATCTGACCAAGATTAATCATACAATAGATGGCATCCATTTTGTCATTCACGAGCATATTCAGTTCAAAACTTTTTTTGAGCGCTTCCTGAGCGTTAGCTGCGTCATTAAATTCCATGTATGCAAGCCCCTGTTCAAAATAGTTCTCAGCAATTGCATATTTGTCGTTGGCTTTTTCTTTAACTGCAAGACTTTTTTTAAAGTAGTCGAATGTCTTCTCAAAATCTTTAAGTTTTTTGTACATCGCACCGATGTTGTCGTAAACGCTCGCCATCCCGACATCATTTTTTGCCGTCTGATATAATTCAACAGCTTTGGTGAAATATTCCATTGCTTTTTCAGGATTTCCCTGTTTGCTGTAAAGACTGCCCACTTTATCGTAGGAAAACGCCTGATCCGAGAGGTTGCCCGTCTTTTTTCTATACTCAATGGCTTTATTGTGAGCAGCGATAGCATCCTCAAATTTTCCCAGATTCCACAATGCCTGACCGATATTTGAATAACACAAACCGGCATTGTCGTAATCATCCATCGCAATATAGATATCGTAACTTCGCTGGTAATAATCCATTGCCTGAATGTAATCACCCAGTTCAAAAAGTGAATAGGCTTTGTCGAACAGCCCGCTTGCCTCTTTAGTTTTGTTTCCCGTTAATTTACTTAATTCATAAACTTTGTCATAGATATCGAGTGATTTTTTATGGTTCCCCATTTTTGAATAAACATCTGCAATGTTGCCAAGAACTGTGAGTTTGTCACCGGAGGCTGATGTACTTTTTGATGAGTCGTATGAAGCAAGAGCCAATTCATAAAATTCCACCGATTCAGCGTATTTATCCAAACCGGCGAGAGAATAAGCCTTCCCCCAGTATGAACCGCCCAACCTCTCCCAAAGCCAGTCGCTTGGTTCCTTCTTAACTATGAAGTTTCGAATAGCGAGACTGCTGTCGTAATAATTGATCGACTTCTGGAATTCGCCGAGATCCGAATATAAAATACCGAGATTATGCTGATTTGTAGCCATATATGAGCTGTCATCAACCACATGGGCATACAAAAGGCTTTTCAAATAAGCACTTTCAGCACCGGGTAGATCTCCGGCAGCTTTTAGATACAATCCACGAGAGAGATATGCCCTTTTAATTTTATCATTATCTTTCATCCATTCTGCAAAAAGTACAGCAGCCAGAGAATATTTATCGGCTTTATCCATTGAATCAAGAGGATAGAGCTCATCAGTGGAATCTGAAAATTTGCCAACGATGTCATATTGTACGATGGAGGCACTGTCTGTTTCAAATATTTTCCGAAAGTCCGCATTGCCGTTGGCTTTTAAGACCTGCCGCGAAATTTTTGTTTGTCCACCTATTGCATCGGAATAGATCCAGGAGAAATATGACTCCACAAATTTGAAAGTCAATCCAAGATATTTTGCAGGAAAATCTTTTACGAACATGAGAAAGTGTTTACTTGTCTCGAGTGTCGATAATTTTATTGCTTCGGCAATGGATTTGCCCTTAAATTCACCGGTTTCAGCCACACCGCCATATTCGGGATCATCACGAACGAGATCATCGATAAAGGAATGGAGCGGCACAAATTCATTCAACATCACCGACAACAGTTTTTCCTCAACTGCGATATCAGAAATGTAATTCAGCACATTAAAAGAATAGAGAGCACTGTTTTGGTTATCACGGAAAATAATTTCGAGCCTGGCAACTTCAGCCAAATCAGAGGTATAACCCTGTTTTTTTGCGACAGGAATGTAGGCGTGATCAACAATAAATACTTTTTTCTGTGGATTTATACCATTAAACAGTTTTATCCCGACTTTTGAATTATAGCTTCCAACTTCGAGCACTTTTCCCTTCCCAAGAGAAAAGACATCATGTTCTTCAAGTTCAGGATAAACACATGCCCAAACATCAAATGCAGAACCTGCGATCACATTATCATACTTACCCCCGGTTACCGTGGCTGTCAGTGAATCAGATGAAACATATTGGATGTCGGTAAAATAAAATACTTTGGTGGTTTGTTCAGGTGATTCAACTTTCCAAAAATTAACATATTCGTCATTTTTTAGATGTCTGAGAACTTGTTCGAAATTGCTAAACAAAGCCATTGTATTTGAAACAGAAGTGTCACTTCCGGTTGTTTTTGCAATTTTTAAACTCTCCAGATAATATTCTCTCGCTTTGGCAATTTTGCCGGTATAAGTGTAAAAATCTGCTATACCACGGTTTAAATAAGTCAATTTGCTTTTGTCTGTTGTCGATTTAGTTTCTGCTTCCCAGGCAGAAATTGCCTTTTCAGTTTTTAGTAACATCTCATCAATTGTTACCAGTTTTTCTTGAAATTTGGTGATATAGGTCTGTTGCCCTTCTTTTGTGAAGTAGTCAACTGCATCCTTTGTTACTTCGCGAGTCTTAAAACCTAACAGATATTCTTCGTAGTAGTAGATCAGATTATCGGTGTAGGTATCAACATATTTATACAATTTATATTTTTGAGCGGTGTTTTTTGCTTTAGTAAAGTAATCGAGAGCAAGATCAAATTTTTTCATGTTGTTGTAGGCAACAGCAATATTATTGGTAGCGATAACCAGATTTTCATAATCTTTTACAGTCTCATAGGCTCCAAGAATTGAATGCCAGATGTTAATTGCCACATTATATTTTGCCGAATCGAAAGCATTAAATGCCCTGTTAAAAAGCGCACTAAGGGAGTCATTTTCATTTTTTGTCCCACTTTTTACAATAAATCCCTTGTCGGGCAAGGTAGTGGAAATTCCCGAATTTTTGACAGTGGAATTTTTGTCTGCAATTGATTTATTGTCAACAATTTTATTTGTTGCAACTACAGTTATTAACAAAAAGAGAAAAATGAGTAAAGCTTTGTTCTTCATCGGCAATCCTGTTTATTTACCTGGTGAACCAATAAGGATGAAAGGAGCCCAATAAAACGGGTGGCTCCAATCTCTATTTGTCGAATCGTTTAATACACTTATTTGGGCATCCCTCATCGAAAAAAGAAGAGGACGCTTTTCATCGCGATATTTTTCGTAAAAATGTTCCATCATGTAACCGGTGGACCTGTCATCAACTGTCCATAGTGTTCCCATTACATTAGCGGCTCCTGCATACAATAATGCTCTTGTAAGTCCTGTGAGATCATCTGTTGTCAGATACTTTTGACCACCAAAAGCACCAACTCTACCGGAAAGACATGCACTTAATACTACGAGATTTGAATTTAGTTTCATCTTAAATATCTCAGAGGCTCTGAGGTATCCGTCGTCACTTTCTGTTTTTGTCATCAAAAGGTGACTTTTTAATGCATCTTCCTCGTAAATTCCGTGTGTAGCAAAGTGTAAAATATCATATTTCTTCGCTTCCTGCTTTATCCGGGTTTCGGTTGCCACTTCATTTATTAATAGCAGAGTTTTACTTTTTTCGAAGTGTCGCGTTATTTCATTGGCTTCCTTTTCCGCAAACGGGAGAGGATCAAACTTTTTACTTGGATAAATTGGATTTCCAACTATTAAAATCGACCCATCATCCTCACCTCCGGCTTTTAACAAAAATGGAAGTGAAGAGGCTGAAGGCAGAGTTAAAATTTCCTTCTCTTCAATCCAATAAGTTGGTCGTGCAATATGATGCTTTTTCGACATATCCAAATTTTGAAATGAAGATACCAACGCTGCAAATGGCATTTCGTGCAAAAATCCATGAGGGATTATTATTACCCGTTCAAATTTTTGCAATTCCTTATCCTGCTTATCACCTAATATGGTTTTATAAAGTTGAAACAGAGCAAGTTGTAAACTTCTATCCGCATCCGATTCATACCACATCTGGGCAAGTTTAGCACTGTCGAGAGTATCATCATTTCGGTTTAAAATTTTCTGAAGTTCAATAAATGCTCCCCTTTTGTTGGGGAAAAGATTGATATCGGTTAATATTTTTGTGACAAGTGAGTCGATAGTTCTTGGACTCTGTTTCGATTGAACAACCGAGATTGAGTTATTTGTAACCAGAAAAGTATAAAAAGCATTTCTGCCGATAAAAAACTCTACAACTGCCGTTTTGTCATCAACTAATTTCTGAAAATCTTTAAGTTTTACTGGTTGTTCACTCACAAGAAGATTTAAATCCGGCTGCAATTCCTCTTTTTCAGAGTAAAGTTTTGAGTATTCATCCATCAATGAAAAAAAACGACCCGATTCTGCATCTTCAAAATAGAGCCACAATGAATCTCTGAAAACCGCCTCTATCTCGCTCTTTCTTATCATCACCTTTTTTAGATCATCTGGAAGGTCTTCTTCCACTCCCGATGCCTTTGTTGAGAGCATATCAACAAATGATCTTGACTTAACCATTTCGGCAAGATCAAACATCGATTCATAATCACCCTCCTCATACAGTTCATTTATCAGCAATACATAATAATATGTAAGATTGTCAAGAAAGACCGCCCGTCCCCTCTCATCTTCAAATTTTGACCTGTATTCTTCTATTATCCCGAGATTATCTCGCAAAAGTATTATTCCCTTTTTTCTGTAGTCATTTCCCTCTTCAGAAGATGACATCTCAAGATATAGATATCCGAGCCGTAGTGACGCGATAGCCTCCCAGTATTTGTTCCCGCTCGCCTTGTACGAAGTGATACTCTCCTCTACAAATTTTGCCGCGCTGTCAAGTTTGTTGGCGGTTTGATAAGATATTCCAAGATTAAAAAGAATATTTTCTCTTATAACGGTATTGCCTTCCTTCTTTGCCAGATCATTGGCTTTAAGAAGGATGGTAAGTGCATCACTTAATTTTTGTGTATATTCAGGATGGTCGGGGTCGGAGACAGCATCGAGCCTGTAGAGTATTCCAAGATTTAACAAAACCGAGAGATACCCTGATTTGTCGCCACTTTTTTCATAATAATCCAGCACCTCGCCAAAAAGCTTCTCTGCTTCACTAAGTTTTCCTGCATACGCTGCTCTTCTGTCAGATTCCATTAAAGCGATTGCCAAATTATTTTTTATATTGTACACCTCCAACTCAATTTTTGTGTTATAAGGTGGAGAAAACAACTTTTCAACCATGCCAAGAGATAATTTATAAAAACTGATCGACGCCTCAAGCTCCCTGTAATTATAATATAAAGTACCGAGCAGTTTTATCGATCTTATTTTGTTATAATCATCTTTTTCGACTTCAGAAACCCGGAATGCCTTGAAGATCAGTTTTTCCGCTGCTTTATAGTCAGATTTGTTCAAAAGTGCATAAGCCTGATCAACAAATTTCCCTGCATCACCACTTTGAGCGGAAATTATTGATAAAAATAACAGGAAGGCAAAGAAAATTTTTTTCATTGTTATAAAAGATTAATATTTTTTACTAAATTGAATAGTGTAAGATTTGATTTTACCTTAATATGTGATTTGTGGCAATTTTTTGCGCCCTCACCACTTGAATCACAAATTAAGGCAGGATTTTAACTTAAGTTGTCATCAGAGATTCTGACAATTTCTTTACTCGTAGTTAAAGTAATTTAGGATTTAATTTAATAAACTTTATTTATATTTCAAATTCTTTTACATCTCGACGAGCAAAAAGTTTCCCTAAAAGTTTTTTTTATCAACGGAGGACCCATGAAAAATCGAGTGGCCATAATTATCTTTTCTGTTTTAATCGCATTTTCCGCCTCGGCTCAGAATGTGGATATACAGATTCTTAATCCGCTCCCAACTATCGATCTTACCCAGTTTATTAATGCAAAAGATCTTTGCGGCGCCCCTGAAGTTTTTCAGGTTAGACTGGACCCAAAAGGGCAACAAGGATTTATTAAAGCTTTTTTCTCCTGGAGAAAGATTAACCAGACTGCCTACGAAGAAGTTTATAGAATGACTTCAAACAACTTTGCCATTCGGGATTTCTACAGTAATGAACTGTGTAATTCTGAAATAACTGTAAAAGATGAGAACTCAAACAAAACTCTTATTGAAGAGGCATTAACCAAGGGTGTTCCCGTTGGAAGTTATCAGATTAAAGTTGAACTTTATGACGCGAATGGAACCATGCTTGGTTTTGACACAGAAATCCGTGATTTTACAAACCCGACTGCAACACTTTCACTTATTTCACCAATTCAATTGATGAGTTATGATGAAGCTTCAGTTCCTGCTTCATGGAATCCGGTTGTTGGAGCTCAAACATACAAAATCAAAGCTGTGAGAGTTACTTCAATCCCGGCTTCACTTGAGGCTGCAATTAACGAAGGCACTCCATGCATCGATAACCAGGATGTTGGAAATGTGACATCGCTAAATGATATTTCAACCCTCCAGTCAGCCAATCCATGGAGACCCGGTGATTTTGTGGTTGTTAGAGTTTCTGCCATTATTCCGGGAGCCGGTGCTTTTCAGGAAGTGAATTCAAATATTATTCTGTTTCAGATCAGAAACCCAAACGCACCACAATCATCAGGAATATCACAATTAGTTATGAATTTGTTGGCATTTTTACCACCTGAAATGGTGTCGCCGGAAATTCAGCAATTTCTTGCTCAGTATGGTGCTTCACTTACCGGCTACCAGGGTGGTGATGGACAAAATCTCAATCTCAATGAACTTCTCAATGTTCTTAACATGATCATTGCAAATCCTGAGATTCTTAGCAACATCTATCTTCAAACTCAATAACAGAGTGTTTAAAAGTAAAATCGGAGTTTTTATAAAATGAAAAAATATTTATTGAATGTATCAGTGCTCGCTTTGGCTGTCTTTTTCTTTTCGGGTGCCGGCGAAGAAATAAATGCCCCGGCTGCCGTTGTCACTAAAGTGGTTAATACTGCACAATACAAGTCTTCTGCCGGAAAATGGGTTGACTTAAAAACGGGTCAGGCTCTTAGTTCCGAGGATATGATCAAAACCTCCGGTAAATCACTGGTTGTGGTCAAGTTTACAGACAATTCAGTTCTTAAAGTGAGAGAAAACTCGCAAGTTAAGATTTCGACTCTCAAAAAAGACAAAAATGTCTCCAAAACTGTAGATGTTGACAAAGGTTCTGTTAACGCATCTGTTACAAAACAGGATCAGCAGGACTTCAAATTCAAATCACCAACCTTGGTGGCGTCTGTTCGTGGTACTTCTCTCCTGTTTGGAGTGGGTGTTGATTCAACAAATATAGATCTTGAAAACGGACGGCTTTTTTGTGAAGCTCAGCTTGGCAAACAAGAGTCCGGTGATCTTAACGAACAAGAAACAGTGCTTGTGACGCCGGAAGGATCATTTAAACCAAGACAAATGACAGAAGAAGACAAAAAACGATTTAACAACTCTGCTAAATCAAATGTTAAAAAAGTTATCCTGAAAACACCTCAGGGTGATATTGTAATCGAATATTTGGACAATTAACAAATAGCGAATATTTTGGAAAAGCCGCAACGGGCAATTAATTTTGCAACGGCGGTGTAATAACACAATAGAAATGACACTGCTAAAAACTCTTTAGAAGTGTCACCAAATATATGAATTAATGTATTAGTTCAAGCAAAGAATTAGGGTAAC
>Ga0209573_1003276_pt1 | contig 18202 bp, 18 predicted proteins | sample TNRBio252014_DNA_FD_185870 | JGI IMG/M metagenome (GOLD analysis project Ga0209573, IMG submission 185870) | Wastewater treatment Type I Accumulibacter community from EBPR Bioreactor in Madison, WI, USA - TNR Reactor_6/25/2014_ DNA (SPAdes)... | ecosystem: Engineered > Bioreactor > EBPR >...
CTGAAGCCGTCCACGATCTCCAGCGGCCGGCCCAGCCGCTCGGCCAGTTCGCGGGCGAAGGCGGCGCAGCGGATCAGCGGCGAACTGATGATGGCCTCCCACTCCTGATAGTCGCCGACCGCCGCGCGCATCTGTTCCCAGCCGCGTGGGCTGAGCGGATCGTCCACCGCCCCCCGAAACATCTGGCCGCCTTCCGGCTCGCCGTGCCGCAGCAGGTCCACGAGGGTGAAGTCGCCGCTCATGCCCGCGAGACTCCGGCTTCGGCGAAGGTGGCCATGCCGGCGTGCAGGACGGCGGCGGCGCGCAGGATCGGCATGGCCACGGCCGCGCCGCTGCCTTCGCCCAGCCGCATCCCCAGGTCGAGCAATGGTTTCGCCTCCAGCGCCTCCAGCAACCGGCGGTGACCGGGTTCGGCGGAGCAGTGCGAATAAAAGAGCCAGACCGTCAGTTCCGGTCGCAGCCGCGCCGCGACCAGGGCGGCGGCGGTGGTGATGAAGCCGTCCACCAGCGCCGGCAGGCCCAGTTGGCCGCAGCGCAGATAGGCGCCCGCCAGCGCGGCGATCTCAAAGCCGCCCAGCCGTTGCAGCGCGGTTAGTGGTTGGTCGCTGCGGTGATGGGCCAGCGCCCGTTCGATCACCAACGCCTTGTGGCTGACGCCGGCGGCATCCAGGCCGGTGCCGGGTCCGGCGAGTTGGGCGGCGGGCAGGCCGAGCAGCGAACCGGCGATAGCGGCGGCGCTGGTGGTGTTGCCGATGCCCATTTCGCCGCCAATGAACAGCCGCGCGCCGTTGATCGCGGCCCGCTCGGCGGCGTCGTGGCCGGCCGCCAGGGCCTCGTTTAATTGCTCGACCGTCATCGCCGGTTCGTGGACGAAGTTGGCGGTCCCCGGTCCAACCCGCGCGTCCAGCACCCCCGGCAGTTCCTCCAGGGGTTGCACGGTGCCGACGTTGACCACTTCCAGCCGGGCGTCCCATGCCCGAGCCAGCACGCTGATGGCCGCGCCGCCCCGGGCGAAGTTGCGCACCATTTCGGCGGTGACCACTTGCGGGAAGGCGGACACGCCCTCGGCGACCACGCCGTGATCGCCGGCGAACACCGTGATCCAGACTTTGTCCATCCGTGGCTGTTGGGTGCCCTGCATCGCGGCCAGCGTCATGCCGAGTTCCTCCAGTCGGCCCAGCGAGCCAGGAGGCTTGGTCAGTTGCGCCTGTCGTTCGCGGGCGGCGGCCAGCACGGCGGCGTCGGGGGTGGCGATGGGAGCGTCATACCAGGGATGGCTCATGCGGGACAGTCCTTGAGGGTAAGAGGGAGACCGGCGATCACGAAGCTGACCCGGTCGCAGCGGTCGGCGACGGCCTGGTGCAGACGGCCCGCTTCGTCGCGGAACCGGCGGGCCATCGGGTTGGCGGGGACGATACCCTGGCCGACTTCGTTGCTGACCAGCAGGAGATGGCCGGGCAGGGTGGGCAGCGTGGTCAGCAGGGCCTGGGTTTCGGCGGCCAGCGCGTCGTCGCCGGCGGCCAGCAGGTTGCTGAGCCACAACGTCAGGCAGTCCACCAGCAGGCAACGGTGCGGGGCGGCGTGGGCGCGCAGGGCGGCGGCCAGCGCCAACGGTTCCTCGACCAGCCCCCAACTACCGGGTCGTTCGACGCGGTGGCGGGCGATGCGCTCGGCCATTTCCGCGTCGCCGGCTTGGGCGGTGGCGAGATAGATCACGCTTGGACCGCTGGCGGTCGCTCGGCGCTGGGCGAAGGCGCTCTTGCCCGAGCGGGCGCCGCCAAGGATGAATTCTTTCATGTCAAAGAGTTATGGTTATTTTACCAGCGCCCGTTGCAGGCGGCATGGCCTATTATCGTCAATTTCGGCGGATTGCCAAACCGGGCGGGCGCAAGACGGTCACGCGGCTTGCTATGATTCGCGAACACTGTTCGCAAGATTTTAACTCGCAATGACCTGTTCCGATGGAATGACCAAGCCCTTCACCGACCATTTCGCCGCCATTGCCGCCGACTACGCGGGTTTTCGTCCCACCTATCCGGCGACGCTGTTTGCATAGCTGGCGGAGATCGCGCCCGGCCGCACCCTCGCCTGGGACTGCGCGGCGGGGAGTGGGCAGGCCTCGCGCGATTTGGCCGCCCATTTTGAGCGCGTCATCGCCACCGATGCCAGCGCGGCGCAAATTGCCGCCGCCGTTCGGCATCCGCGAGTGGAGTATCGGGTCGCCCCGGCGGAGGCTTCCGGATTGCCGGAGGCGGCCGTCGATCTGATCGCGGTCGCCCAAGCCCTGCACTGGTTCGATCTCGACCGCTTTTACATCGAGGCGCGGCGGGTGCTGAAGCCTGGCGGCGTGCTGGCGGCGTGGAGCTATGGCGTGCTGGCGGTGGCGGGCGAAGCGGTGGATGCCCGAGTGCGGACGTTCTACCGGGAAACCGTTGGCCCGTATTGGCCGCCGGAACGCCGGCATGTGGAAAGCGGCTATCGGACGCTGCCGTTTCCCTTCGCCGAACGGGAGGTCCCGAAGTTCGATATGGAAGCATGTTGGACCTTGCCGGAACTGCTGGGTTACTTCCGCAGTTGGTCGGCGACGGCGCGCTACCTTGCGGAATGGGGCCACGATCCGGTGGCGGCGCTGGCGGCGGAACTGGCGCCGCTCTGGGGTTCGCCGGGCGACCGCCGGCGGATCGTTTGGCCCTTGGCGGCGCGGGTGGGGCACATTCCACGATTTGGCTAAAAATTCCGCGACTGGACTTTGATGAAGTTGACCCAACGATGTGCCGTGCTATACCTAAATATTATCGGGAAACTGGCTTGAACCACCGGTGGATGATCGAGGCGTCGCTTGACAACAAAATCAGGGGGAATGGTGATGAACGGGTTATTCGCGCCCATCAGGTTATTTCGATTGATTCTTCTGGGCTTGGCGCTGGGGCTGGCGGGGTGCGCCCACCAAGTCTCGTTTCAGGATGTCGGTTATAGCACGGGCGCTCAGCGAACCGGGACGGGCATCGTGGTGGTGATCGATCAGGATACGCTGAATCGAAAGACTTCGATCCGTTCCGCCATGACCGGCCTCGCGCACAACTGGGAGGTAGAGCCGGGGCAAATGCTGAAACAGGTGGCGGATATCGAGTTGCCGCAGATGTTCGATCCCTACGAACAGGTTTCCAGCGATGGGGAATCCCGGTCGAACGGTCGAAGCCTGATTTTGGAGATGACGGTTCCCGGTTACGATTTCGCCGATTTTCGCGCCACGATTACCGTTCGCGCCATCGCCCGCGCTCCAACGGGCCGGGTGCTGTTCGACAAGACCTATACGGAACAGGGCGATACGCAGGGCGGGAAAATGTTCTGGGGCGGAGCGTTCGCCATGAAATCCGCCATCCGCCAGTCGTCGCTGGACGCCTACCAGAAAATCTTTCAGGCTCTGCGTGGCGACCTGAACAATGCGCTGAGATCCGGGGCGGCTTGACGGATTCCAGTCCTGGAGAGGGCGCATGAGTTCGGCGATGGAAGCGTTATTCGACGACGGCGACCGCGATTTCCATCCCGCGCTGATCGGTCTGGGCCGGCGTGGTTGCGACTGCGTGCAACGTCTGCGCCGAGTCGGCTTGGCCGATGCCCATGCGTTCCTGATCGACCATGAGCCCGATCCGGATTTGGCAGAGGAGGCCGCGCCCCTGGAACAGACCTGGTTGATTCCCAACGCCGCGACCGTGCCGAATTTCTCGGCGTGCGGATTGCTGGGGGTGGTGATCGTCGGCGCCGAACATCGGGACAAGAGCGAGCAGCTCAGTCTCCGGTTGGGTCTGCTGAAGGAACGGCCGACGTTGCTGCTGGGCGTGGTCTTGCCACCGCCCGCCGGCGAGCGGAACCGGTTGAAGCCGGAACTGCTCCGGGAACTGGATGGCGTGGCGTACTGGTCCACCGATCCGGGGTTGCCCGCATCGTGGGCGTTGCCGCAAGCCGCCGTGGCCGATCTGGTGGATGCGGTGTTCGCGCCTGGGCCGATCGAGACCGATCTTGCCGATTTGATCGCCGTATTCGGCGGCGCCCGATCGGTCCTGATCGCCAGCGCGACGCGGGAGCGCCCGGCGGACCCGGAGCGGATGGAGGCGGCGGCCCATGCTGCGCTGGCGGAGTTGTACGAGCGGGGATTCGAGCCCGGTCGGGCCACGGGGATGCTGATTGTCGTGCGCGGTGTGGACGACGCGAGCGTCGCGGCGTGCGCGCCGGTGCGCCGGATGTTCCAGGATATTCTGCCGGACAGGGCCACTATCGCGCTGGCCGCGCCCGGCGGCGAGGGGTGGGGGGAACGGATGCGGGTGAGCCTGTTCGCGGTGGGAGCGTTTGCCGGGGTGGGGCATTGAACGGGCGCCGCGCTGATTCCCACGCTGCCGCGAGCGGTCTCTGGCAACCTGGCTATTTTCGGTCAATCGATGAACTCATGCCGGGCCGGAGTGGACAATGAGCAAAGGCGGTCTCGCCACTAATCTGTTTTCTCATCCGGCTGACATCCTTGACCTGATTCTGGATATTATCCCCCAAGGGATCGTGATGGTGGACAACACCTATCGCACGCTGGCGTTTAATCGTCCGATGTTCGACATCTTCTGCTTGCCACCGGACACGTTCCATGTCGGTATGGATTTTCGTGACGTGCTCCGGATTTGGGCGCGACATACGGGTCAGGATGCCAAAATGCTCCAACGCGCCATCCGCGAATTGGATATGCCGGAGCCTTTCTCGTTCGAATTTCCACAGGATATTTTGGGTGAGCCACGTTGGTGTCTGCTGACGCACACCCCACTGCCGGGGGGCGGTTTCGTCCGCACCTTTACCGATATCACCGAGCACAAACGCCTGGAACAAGAGCTAGACCGCCTGTCGCGAATGGACTCGCTCACGGGGGCAATGACGCGCCGGGCCTTCGACCAGCGTTTCGCCGAGGAAATCGAGCGGGCGCGGCGTTTTGACCACCCGCTGACGCTGCTGGTGGCCGATCTGGACCACTTTAAGCGAGTTAACGACACCCGGGGGCATCACGCTGGCGACGTGGCTCTGCGCGGCTTTGTGTCCGTGTGCCGGGAAGAGTTTCGGAAATACGATCTGGTGGGGCGCCTCGGCGGCGAAGAGTTCGCGTTGTTGCTGCCCGATACCGGGATCGACGCCGCCAGGGTCGCGGCCGAGCGGCTGCGCGAGACCGTGGCCCGATGCCCCGTCGATCCCTGCGCCCCAGGACAGGCCTTTCACATCACCGTGAGCATTGGCGTCGCGCAACTGCGCGCCACGGATGACGCCGGCAAGCTCATCCAACGGGCCGATCAGGCGATGTACGCGGCCAAGGCGGCCGGGCGCAACAGCGTTCGGTGCGAAGAGGGCGCGGTTCGCGAACCCTGTGGCGATGCTGAATCCCAATAGGCCAGATCGATACCCACGTTGCGCCTCCCGGCCTTTCCCCCTAGAATGCCTACCCCTTGCGGCTCGTCCGGGCCGCGACTCCTTGCCTTACCGCTCGCGCGGAAGGCTGTTCCAAATCCGTAGGGAGCCCCGCATGCGTCATTATGAAATCGTGTTCATGGTCCATCCCGACCAGAGCGATCAGGTTCAGGCGATGATTGATCGCTACCGCGCGCTGATCGAGGAGGACGGCGGCAAGATCCACCGGCTCGAAGACTGGGGCCGGCGCCAGTTGGCCTATCCGATCAACAAGGTCCACAAGGCCCACTACGTGCTGATGAACGTCGAGTGCAGCCAGCCGGTGCTGGAAGAAATGCAGAGCGCGTTTCGCTTCAACGACGCCGTCATCCGCAATCTCATCATCCAGAGGGATGGCCCCGAAACCGAACCGTCACCGCTGATCCGGTCCCGCGACGAACGCGAGACCCGCGACGAACGCGACGAGCGCGACGAACGCGACGAACGCGAACCCCGCGTCCGCCGCGCCGAGCCGGAGGACGACGAGGCCGAGGCCGAGGCCGACGACGAGGCGGCCTGATCCGACCTCTGGCCGCGCGCTGCCATGCCGTTCGCGCCGCCCGCCGACAACTGTCTGATCATCGTCGGCCAATTGGCCGGAGCCTGCGAAACCCGCGTCACGCCGGCCGGGGTGCCGGTCAGCCGTTTTCTGCTGGAACACCATTCCGGACAACAGGAAGCCGGCTTGCCCCGCGAGGCGCGCTGTCGGATTCCAGTCATGGCCTGCGGCGACGCGCTCGCCGGCATCGCCCGCCGGCTGGCGCCGGACGCCCGCGTCCGGGTCCGGGGTTTCGTCAGCCGCGCCAACCACCGCGAGGGCGAATACCGGTTGGTGCTGCACGCCGCCCACATTGACATTCTCGCTATCGAATCATCCGAGGGTTGACCATCATGTCGCGTTTCTTCCGTCGCAAGAAGTTCTGCCGTTTCACCGCCGAAGGCGTCAAGGAAATTGACTATAAGGACATCGCCGTCCTGAAAAACTACATCACCGAGACCGGCAAGATCGTGCCGTGCCGCATCACCGGCACCAAGGCTCGTTATCAGCGGCAGTTGTCGGTGGCGATCAAGCGCGCCCGGTTCCTGGCGTTGCTGCCGTTCTGCGACCGGCATTGAATCTGGACGGGACGGGAGCCATCACTGCCGCCGTCGTCCCGCGTCGTTCCCATGAAAGCGCTCGCTGCCTTCGTCATGCGCGGCCGTTCGACCGCCGCCCTGGTCGCGGCGGTCGCGGCCGTCCTGTTCTGGCTGTTCCCGCCGTTCCTGATCGTTTCGGGGGCGACGGTGGCGCTGGTGACGTTGCGGCGGGGCGCGGCCGAGGGCGCGTGGCTGATGGCGCTGGCCGGATTGGGCGCGGTAGCCCTGACCGGGCTGGCGCTGGGCACGCCGTGGCCGATGCTGGACGTACTGCCAACCTGTTGGCTGCCGGTGTGGTTGCTGGCCCTGGTGTTGCGCGCCACGGTGTCGCTGTCGCGGACCGTCCAGGCGGCGGCGTTGCTGAGCCTGCTGGGCGTGGCGGGTTTTTATCTGGTGCTGGGCGACCCGGCCATCTGGTGGAGCGGCGTGCTCGGCCAGTGGGAACAGGCGCTGGCGCCGCTGGCCCCCGCCGACCGGCCCACTCTGGATCAACTGCTGGCGCTGCTGAGGGAATGGGCGCCGTATCTGCCGGGCCAGGCGGTCGGCGCGGCGCTGCTGTTCGTGCTGGCCGGACTGTTGCTCGGCCGCTGGCAACAGGCGCTGCTGTTCAATCCCGGCGGCTTTCGTCCCGAATTTCACGAACTGCGGTTGGGTCGGCCCCTGGCGGCGCTCGCGCTGGCGCTGTTCGGCGCGGCCATGCTGTCCGGCTCGCCGCCGCTGAGCAACGCGGCGCTGGTGCTGAGTCTGCTGTATACCGTGCAGGGCGTCGCCCTGGTTCACGCCGTGGCGTTCAGGCGGCGACTGTCGCCCGCCTGGCTGCTGCTGTTTTATCTGTTGCTGCTGGTTCCCCTGTTGTCGCAGGGGGTGATGGCGCTGGGCGTCGCCGACGCCTGGGCCGACTTCCGCAACCGCGTCCGGCCGCGGGTGGACCAGCGCTGAGCCGCATTCGCGTATCCAATCGAATCCTGGAGCATCCGACGATGGAAATCATTCTGCTGGAAAAAATCGCCAACTTGGGCGCCTTGGGCGACCGGGTCAAGGTCAAGCCGGGCTATGCCCGCAACTTTTTGATTCCCAAGGGCAAGGCCACCGAGGCGACCGGGGCCAACCTGGCGCGCTTCGAGGCCCGTCGCGCCGAACTGGAGCGGATCGCCGCCGAGGCGCTGGCCAAGGCCAGGGCCCGCGCCGAGCAACTGGCCGAGCTGATCGTGACCCTGTCGGTGAAGACCGGCAGCGAGGGCCGGTTGTTCGGCTCGGTAGGTCCCGCCGACATCGCCAACGCGGTATCCGCCGCCGGCATCGAATTGCAAAAGCAGGAGGTGCGGCTGCCGACCGGATCGATCCGCCAGATCGGCGAGTACGACGTGGACCTGCACCTGCACGGCGAGGTCAGGACCCAGATTCGGGTCAATGTCATCGCCGAGGCCTGAGCGTTGCCCCTCGCGCCCGGCCCGGGGTAGGCTACACTGAACTGACCCCTCACGCCCCTCCCTCCGTCAGCGAGGGGTAGCCACCCGCCGGGCGCTCGTCACCCCTTTGCGGGAGGCTCGTGGCCGTGCCGCCGGGTTTTTCTGGCGGGCGGCGGATCGCCGGTCTGGTTCCGAGAGTTCCGTCATGCAGCCCGTTTCCCCGTTTCCCACCCGCAAGGATGCCGCCGCCGAAGCGCTGCGGATGCCGCCGCACTCGCTCGAAGCCGAGCAGGCGGTGCTCGGTGGCCTGATGCTGGACAACACCACTTGGGATCAGGTGGCGGATCGCCTCGACGAGAACGATTTCTACCGCAACGATCACCGGCTGCTGTTCCGCGCCATCCGCCGCTTGGCGGAGAATGGCAAGCCCTTCGATCTGTTGACGCTGGCGGAGTGGCTGGAAGACAACGACCAGTTGGAGGAGGCAGGCGGCTTCGCCTATCTGGGAGTGATGGTGCGGGATACGCCCAGCGCCGCCAACGTCCGCGCCTATGCCGATATCATCCGCGAGCGGGCGATCCGCCGCGAACTGATCCGCGCCAGCACCGAAATCGCCGACAGCGCCTACGATCCTCGGGGCCGCGAGACCCGGGAGTTGCTGGACGATGCCGAGAAGCGGGTGTTCGCCATCGCCGAGCGGGGTTCCCGCGCCCGGCAGGGTTTCACCGACATCAAGAATTTGCTGGCGCGCACGGTGGAGCGGATCGATATCCTGTTCGAGCGCGACAGTCCCATCACCGGCATTCCCACCGGCTGGCAGGATTTCGACGAGATGACCGCCGGCTTGCAACGCGGCGATCTGATCGTGGTCGCCGGCCGGCCGTCGATGGGCAAGACCGCGCTGGCGATGAACATCGTCGAGTTCGCGGCGATCCAGGTGAAATGCCCGGTGGCGGTGTTCAGCATGGAAATGCCGGGCGAGAGCCTGATCATGCGGCTGGTGTCCTCGCTGGGACGGATCGACCAGCACAAGGTGCGCACCGGCCGGTTGGAGGAGGAAGACTGGCTGCGGCTGACCTCGGCGGTGACCATGCTGTCCGAGGCGCGGCTGTTCATCGACGACAGCTCCAGCCTGAGTCCGACCGAATTGCGGGCGCGGGCGCGGCGGCTGCACCGGCAGGAGGGGCAACTGGGGCTGATCGTGGTGGATTACCTCCAGTTGATGCAGGTGCCGGGCACCACCGAGAACCGCGCTACCGAAGTGTCGGAGATTTCCCGCTCGCTCAAGGGCTTGGCCAGGGAACTGTCGGTGCCGGTGCTGGCGCTGTCGCAGCTCAATCGCACCCTGGAGCAACGCGGCGACAAGCGGCCGATCATGTCGGATTTGCGCGAATCGGGCGCCATAGAACAAGATGCTGATTTAATTTGTTTTATTTATCGCGACGAAGTCTACAATCCCGATAGCTCCGACAAGGGTAAGGCCGAGATCATTATCGGCAAGCAACGCAACGGCCCGATTGGGATGATCCCGCTGACCTTCCTGGGGCAGTACACCCGTTTTGAGAGTTACATTTCCGAGACCCGGTTGATAGGCCAGCAGCAAACGCGATCGATGGGCCAGCAGCGCGATGATGTGGCTGCCAAAGCCAAACTTCCGAAACCTACTCAGTAATTCCGGCCATGAGTCGAGCAACCACGGTGCGTCTCGATCTGGGGGCGCTGGTTCACAATCTGCGACGGGTGCGGGCGGCCGCGCCGGGCCGGCGGGTGGCGGCCGCCGTTAAGGCCGAAGGTTACGGTCATGGTCTGGTTCGAGTCGCCCGCACCCTGGACGCCGACGCCTTCGCGGTGGCCGGCATCGAGGAGGCGCTGACCCTGCGCGAGGCGGGCGTTGCCCGGCCCATCGTGCTGCTGGAAGGCGTGTTCGAGGCGGCGGAATTGCCGTTGTGCGCCCGCCATGGCCTCGAAATCGCCGTTCACCACCCCGAACAGGGGCGGATGCTGGAAATGGCCCGCCTGGAACAACCGGTGCGGGTCTGGCTGAAGGTGGATACCGGGATGCATCGGCTGGGGTTGGAGCCGGAGACGGTGCCGACCCTTTTCCAGCGCCTGCGCGATTGTCCTTCCGCCCGAACGGACCTTGGCCTGATGAGCCATCTGGCGCGAGCCGATGAGCGGGACTGCGATTACACCCACCGGCAACTGCGAAAATTCGAGACGGCCACCGCCGGGCTGCCCGGCGAACGGTCGCTGGCCAATTCCGCCGGCATTCTCGGCTGGCCGCAAACCCATTTTGACTGGGTCCGGCCCGGCATCATGCTGTACGGCGCATCGCCGTTCGTGAACAGCCTGGCGCCCGATGAGGATTTGCGGCCCGTGATGACCCTGCGCACCCAACTGATCTCGATCAAGCGCCTGCGCCGGGGCGAGCCGGTTGGTTATGGTGGAACCTGGGTGTGTCCCGAAGACATGGCCGTAGGCGTAGCGGCGGTCGGTTACGGCGATGGTTATCCGCGCCACGCGCCGTCCGGGACGCCGGTATTGCTCAACGGCCGCGAGGCGGCGCTGATCGGGCGGGTCTCCATGGACATGATCACCCTCGATTTGCGCCGGCATCCCGAGGCGCGGATCGGCGATCCGGTGGTGCTGTGGGGCGAGGGCCTGCCGGTGGAGCGCATCGCCCAGGCCGCCGGCACAATTCCCTACACCCTGCTGTGCGGGGTGACGGCTCGGGTCAAGCGCGACGTGGTTCCCGCCGATGGCGAGTAAGGCTCGCACGATCTACGTCTGCGCTGAATGCGGGGCGCAGGCCAGCAAGTGGTCGGGGCAGTGCGGCGACTGCGGGGCTTGGAACACCTTGCAGGAAGCGCCGGCCGCGCCGCTGGCGGGTAAGGGCGGAGCCAAGTTCACCGGCTATGCCGGTTCGGCGGTGGCGGGCGAGGTGCGTCTCCTCTCCAAGGTGGACGCCAGCGCGGAAGTCCGCCAGTCCTGCGGCAATGGCGAACTGGACCGGGTGCTGGGCGGCGGGCTGGTCCACGGCTCGGTGACGCTGATCGGCGGCGATCCCGGCATCGGCAAGTCCACCCTGCTGCTGCAAGTGCTGGCGGTGCTGGCCGAGCGCGACCGGACCTTGTATGTCAGCGGCGAGGAATCGCCCCAGCAGATCAGCCTGCGCGCCCAGCGCCTGCAACTGTCCCGCGACCGCTTGCGGCTGTTGCCGGAAATCAACATCGAACGGGTGCTGGCGACCGCCGAGGTCGAGCAGCCCCGGGTGATGGTGATCGATTCGATCCAGACCGTGTACACCGAGCGGCTGCAATCGGCGCCCGGTTCGGTGGCGCAGGTGCGCGAGAGCGCGGCGCAACTGGTGCGCTACGCCAAGGCCACCGGCACGGCCCTGTTCCTGGTCGGGCACGTGACCAAAGAAGGCGCGATTGCGGGGCCGCGAGTGCTGGAGCACATGGTGGACACGGTGCTGTATTTTGAGGGCGATCCCAGCGGGCGGTTGCGGGTGCTGCGGGCGGTGAAAAATCGCTACGGCCCGGTCAACGAACTGGGCGTGTTCGCCATGACCGAGCATGGGCTGAAGGAAGTCAGCAACCCTTCCGCGATTTTTCTGTCGCGTCACGAGACGCCGGTGGCCGGCAGCGTGATCATGGTGACGCGGGAAGGCACCCGGCCGCTGCTGGTGGAGATTCAGGCGCTGGTGGACGAGTGCCATGGCGGCAACCCACGCCGGGTGACGCTGGGGCTGGAGCAGAACCGGCTGGCGATGCTGTTAGCGGTGCTGCACCGGCACGGGGGGGTGGCGATGTACGATCAGGATGTCTACGTCAACGCGGTCGGCGGAGTGCGGATCAACGAGACGGCAGCGGATTTGGCGGTACTGCTGGCGGCATTGTCCAGTTTCCGCGACCGGCCGCTGCCGATCGATCTGGTGGTGTTCGGGGAAGTCGGGCTGGCGGGGGAAATCCGGCCGGTGCCCAACGGCGAGGAACGGTTGCGCGAAGCAGCCAAACACGGTTTCAAACAGGCCATCGTGTCGCGCGCCAATCTGCCCCGACGCGGCGGGCGGGTGGAAGGGTTGGAGGTGCGCGGGGTCAGTCGGCTGGGCGAGGTGATGGGCGGGATTTGAGGCGGGTAGGTCAGGCACAGCCAGGTAGGTCGGGCACAGGATGTGCCCGATATGCACCGCCGCAACGACTGAACCTGTCGGGCAACGCTGCGCTTTTGCCCGACCTACATGGCGAGGGACTCCCCGAAAGGCGGGTTACGGGCTAAACAGTCTAGATCCGCTCTCATCGCCAATGGTTAAGGACTACCGGACAAAACCTGATCGGAGGAAAATCACGCAAGCTGCCAATTCAATCCAGCCCAGGAAACGTTTGGCGGATCGATCCAAGCGGCGGCCGATCCGCCCGAACTGCGCGAAGAAATTGTGGCAACGTTCCACCGCTTGGCGAATCTTGCCAACTCCAAGTCGTCGCTGGCCCCGCGAGGGGGCTTGCAAGCGAAAGCCGGCGGCCTGGGCGCGTGCCCGGCTGGGTCGATTGCCGTAAGCGCTATCGGCTTGGGCCGTGGGCAAGTTGCGCATATCGAGTTCCCCCAGGGCTCGGGTCGGTGCCGGTGGCGGCACCACCAACGCGGCCAGCAGGTTCTGGGTCTGGCACCCGTCGTTAGCGTTGGCGGGGGTCACGATCACCCCCAGGGGCATGGCCCGGCCGTCGCACGCGAGTTGCAGGGCCGTCCCACAGTTAGCGCGGTCCACCGGCGACGGTCCGGTTTGTTCGCCCCTTTTTTTGCCGGCTTTTTGGAGCCGTCGAGGAGGACCTGATCCCAGTTGATCCCATGCAGCGTTTGGTACCGTTCGGCCAACTGGCGCCAGGCGTGATGAAACACGTCAAGTGCCAGCCAAACTTTTAGCCGCCGCTGGACCGTTTTGTAGGACGGAAATCCGGCCGGGAGCATTTCCCAGGGAATCCCCGTGACCAGCACGTACAGCAGGGCATGGAAACAGTCCCGATCACTCTTAGGTGGACGACCGTTCCCGCACCAGATTCGGGGTGGCAAAATCGGCTCAAATAGCTCCCATACCTGGTCGGGTAGGCGGCGCGCAAAGTCTTTCAGTTGCATTGAAATTCACCAGGTAGCCAGATCAGTTTCACCTGAGACTGCTCGTATGAGGTTTTGTCCGGTAGTCCTAAGCGCATTCGGCAGGTAAATTCGAAGGGGATCATCACTACTCTCGCCGGTCCGGGCGTCTTCCAGGGGAGTCGCGGCGACGGCGGCTTTGCCACGCAGGCGACGCTGGGCGCCCCTCTAGCAGTTACGGTCGCCCCGGACGGCAGCGTGGCTGATTGGGGATACCGGTGGTGGTCGTTTTAATCTCGTTCGCAAAATTTCTCCTGCACTGCCCGATTTCAATGGCTCGGACATTGCCATCCCTTCTACCGACGGTCGCCAGCTTTACCGCTTTAGCGCGGAAGGCCGTCACCTCAGCACTCTCGACACGCTGACCGGCGCCGTGCTCTATACCTTCGGCTACGATAGCGCCGGACGGCTCATCACCATCACCGACGGCGATGGCAATGTCACCACCGTCCAACGCGACGGCAAGGGCAATCCCACGGCGATCATTGCCTCCGGCGGCCAGCGCACCACGTTAGCGGTGGACGCCAACGGCTGGCTGGCCCGCGTCACCAACCCGGCGGGCGAAACCACGCAACTCAGTTCCACCAGTGGCGGTCTGTTGCAAACCTTCACCGATGCCCGCAACGGCGTCTCTCGCTACACCTACAACGCCTTGGGCTTGCTCATCCGCGCCGAAGACCCGGCCGGCGGCGTCAAGACCCTGTCTCGCATCGACAGCAGCAGTGGCTACACCGCCACCCTGACCACCGCCCTCGGCCGCACCCGCACCTACCAGGTCCTGTATCTGTCCACCGGCGCGGTGCGGCGGATCAACAGCGACGAACACGGCGCCCGCACCAAAGTCTTGAGCAATCCCGACGGTACCCAGGTCGTCACCTACCCCAGCGGCGTCATCGTCACCACCACGTTCGGCCCCGACCCACGCTTCGGCATGCAGGCGCCGCGGGTGGTCCAGCGAGTGCGCAAAACCCCCGGCGGCCCGACCGAAACCATTACCACCACCCGGGATGTCCTTCTGTACGATTCCAATGACCTGCTCAGCCTGGAAACGCTGACCGACACGGCGACCATCAACGGCCGCACCTTCACCCGGGTCTACACCGCCGGCAACCGCACCTTCACCGACACCAGCGCCGAGGGCCGCCGACGCCTCACCCAACTGGATACCCAGGGCCGGGTGATTCACCAGGAAACCATCGCCACCCCGGCCCTGGAGCCACGCACCTTCACCTACGATACCAGGGGCCAGCTCACCGAAGCCCGCCAGGGCAGCCAGTTCTGGACCTTCCATTACGACGCCGGCAACCGCCTGATCGAACGCCGCGACGCCGCCGGGCAGACCGTCACCTTCGGCTACAACGCCAACGACCGCCTGACCGAGCAAACCTTCCCCAGCGGCGTTACCTACCAGTTCGGCTATGACGCCAACAGCAACCCCACCCGGGTGATTCTCCCCAGCAATGCGGCCCACGACTTCGACTACACGCCCGTCAATTTGGCAGCCGCCTATACCCCTCCTGGCAATCCCAGTTATCAGCGCGACTACAACCTGGAGCAGCAACTGACCCGCACCACTCTGCCGGGCGGACGGTTGACCGACTGGCTCTATGACCCCGCCGGGCGGAACAGCGGTCTGGACTATGCCGAGGCCAGCACGGCTTTCGCCTATTTCGCCAACGACCTCAGCGACCGAGTCGAGTCCATCACCCATACCCCGACGGCCGGCGCATCACAAGTGCTGGCCTATACCTATAACGGCAGCCTGATCACCGGCATGACCGCCACCGGCGCGGTCCCGGCCACCGCCAGCTACACTTTCGATAACAACTTCTTGCCGACTGGCCTGAACCTGGCCAGCGCCGGGAAGACCGTCCAGGCCGCGCTCACCTGGGACAAGGACGGCCTCCTCACCGGCTTTGGCCCCTTCACCCTGACGCGCGGCGGCCCGGGCGGCGCGCTCAGCCAGCTCAAGGACACGGTAGCAACCACCGCCTACGGCTATGACACCCTGGCCCGGCCAGCCACCCGCACCCAGCAGGTCAACGGCCAGACCCCGTACACCGCCCAACTCAGCTACGACCTGAGCGGCCGGATCGTCGGCAAGACCGAAACGGTCGGCGGCGTCAACACCACCTACGCCTACGGCTACGACCCGGGCGGCCAACTGACCGAAGTCCGGCGCAACGGCGCGGTCACCGAGCGTTACGCCTACGACGCCAACGGCAACCGCACCAGTCGCCAACTCGGCGGCGGCGCGGTGGAAACCGCCACCTACGACCGCCAGGACCGCCTGCGCCAGCGTGGCGCGGTCACCTACCAGTTCAACAGCGACGGTTTCCTCACCCAGCGCGGCAGCGATACGTTCCAGTACAGCACCCGTGGCCAACTACTCCAGGCGACCGTCGGCGGGCAAACTCTCACCTACGGCTACGACGGCCTGGGCCGGCGCATCAGCCGCACCGACAGCGGCGGGACGACGCAATACCTTTACGGCGATCCCGCCAGTCATCTGATCACCGCCGTGCGTACCCCGAACGGCGACTTTACCACGCTGTACTACGACACCGCCGGCCTGCTGACCGCCCTGGAACGCAACGGCACACGCTACTACGTCGCCACCGACCAGGTCGGCACCCCCCGGGTGGTCAGCGACGCCACCGGCGCGTCGGTCAAGGTGCTCGACTACGACAGCTTCGGTAACCTCACCAGTGACAGCAACCCCGGCTTCGACCTGCCACTGGGTTACGCCGGCGGTCTCGCCGATACCGTGATCGGCCTGATCCACTTCGGCTTCCGCGACTACGACCCCGCGGCCGGGCGCTGGACCGCCCGCGATCCGGTGTTGTTTGCCAGCGGCCAGGGTAATCTTTACGTCTACGTCGGCAACAGCCCCATCGGCTACCGCGATCCCTCGGGACTGTTTTGCATCAGCGTCACGATCTACGCAGGGGTGGGCGGCGGAGTCTCGACGTGCATCACTGACGAAGGCGCGTCGGTCTGCGGCGAGCTCGGTTTGGGCGTCGGCGCCGGCGCCGAACCCGATCGCTTTGGCGACCTTGAAGAAACCGGAACTTCCGTTGGAGCGGAAGCCGCCGCCACCCTTGGTCCGTTTGAGGTCGGTACAGGGTATTCCCTGGACGACAAGGGCTGTTTGAAAGGCGGACCCAAGGGGGTCGTGGACTTGGCGGACTTGCTAGAAGAATCTTCTACCCAACTCGCGGAAAAATTTAGCGGGGGCCTTGGCAAGCTTAAAGTGGGCCTTGAGGCCAAGGTCGCAGCCAAAGGGTGCGTACAAGGCAAATGGTAACCGGGTACCACCGGTACGGCGGGTTAGCGCAGCGTAACCCGCCGATTCCGGCGGACTTTCCCCAAAGGCGGGTTACGGGCTGACACCCTAACCTGCCTTACGGTTTGTCTTTTGGTCGAGCGGTGAATGAGACTGGCCGGGATCAGAATTGCGGGGCAAGACCCGCTTGTTTGCAAAGCTCGTTCGCCGTGATGCGATCAAACTGCTGGTGGCGCTTGATGGGAATCGCCTTCTGACCATCGGTGTAAATGGAGTGGTTGGCTCCTTCGCGGAGTAGACGAAATCCATTGGATTGGAGGTATTTCACCAGATCACGCCGGCTCACTGACAAGGTCAATCTCCACGGGAATTTGCTCAATCAGCGCATTGTGAGAAGGGATTTCTTTGCCGAGATCACGATATGCCAAAACCATCTCGTGAAGCGCGTCACGCAGCATCGCCCGGCATTCATCGAGATCGGGACCCTCACTGACTACCTCCGGCCATTCGACGAGTTGACCCATATAACCCTTTGTAATTCTTGTGTATTTAGCGGTGTAGCTACAGAGCATATCGTTTGCCTCGCATGATATCTAGGTTCTTAACATAACCGTTCGGTGACCGAAAGCACAATGTTAAGCGCGTAGACTACTGTTATCGCGGTCAAGCACCATGATAGCCAGGTAGGTCGGGCACAGGACGCGCCCGACATGCACCCGCCAACCCCATGAACCTGTCGGGCAACGCTGCGCTTTTGCCCGACCTACCCTGAAATTTGATCATGGTGCCATCACCATTCGATCATGCCCGACGCGCCGTTCAGACCGAATGCGGGAATCAGGAAGAAACCGGTGAGAGAAAATCTCCCGCCGCCAGCCGGAGAGCGGGCGACGGGGCAGCCTGGTAGGTCGGGCACAGGACGTGCCCGACATTCGCCCTTAATCCTCTGAACCTGTCGGGCAACGCCGTGCTTTTGCCCGACCTACCTGGCGAGGGACTCCCCGAAAGGCGGGTTACGGGCTAAACAGTCTGGATCCGCTCTCATCGCCAATGGTTAAGCACATGAAATTGCCCGGAGATCAGTACGCCCGAAGCTTCCAGTTTCGACACTGCCCGTCCGATGTCCCGGTAATTCATGTTCTTGCGCGGGTCGCCATCCCGGTAGATGGCGATCACGCCGTGATGACCGGGACAGGCCAAAGCCAGCGCATGAAAGTCCGCCACGTTGTGGGTTAGCAGCACCCGTTGCGACGACTGTGCCAGTACGAATACTTCCGGCTCCAGGCCCCCATTCCTGTCCAGTTCTGCGATGCTGACCACATCGTGTCCAGCGCCGCGCAGGACATCGAGTTGCTTGCGTGCTTGCGAGTCCTCATCCACCAAAATTTTCACACCGCAATCCTGCTGTCCACGTCGATACCCGCCAGTTTGAGTCGCTGGCGTTCTTCGTCCGCCTCGGCCTTGATCAGGTTCTGGTGCGCTTCGCAGTAGGCGAAAACCTCTTCACACGCCTCCAACGGCAAGTCCCAATGCCGAGTCGCTTCGTGCGGTCCCATGCCGTTGGTCAGCGCGTCCAGCCAGACACTCGATGCCAATAGCTTACGTCCCTTGATCCAGAGTTGGCGCCGCCAAGGATGCGGGCGCTCGACCAGCCATTGCCATTCTATTTCAGCACGACCCTCCAGTTCGGGAATCACCAAGCGCATGGCGGCAGTTTGGCTCTTGCCGATAAACAGTCGATTGC
>Ga0209573_1003277_pt1 | contig 18202 bp, 11 predicted proteins | sample TNRBio252014_DNA_FD_185870 | JGI IMG/M metagenome (GOLD analysis project Ga0209573, IMG submission 185870) | Wastewater treatment Type I Accumulibacter community from EBPR Bioreactor in Madison, WI, USA - TNR Reactor_6/25/2014_ DNA (SPAdes)... | ecosystem: Engineered > Bioreactor > EBPR >...
AGCATGTTCAGTCGCGTTCGCGCGACCGCCTCGACCGCCGCGTCCGTCACCAGGGTGCTTTGTTCCAGCCTTAATAATTCCCATTCCACTTCGAGAGTATCTCGCTCCGCTTGCAGACGTTGCCAGTGAATAAACAGTTGACGGTTGACGTGCTGGGTGTAAACCACGCCTACTCCCGAAGCCAGCGCCGCAGCGACCAGCAGGGTGATCAGCAGAAGCTGGCTTTTCATGGCAGCCGTTCCGCCACGCGCAGCACGGCGCTGCGGGCGCGGGGATTAGCGGCCCGTTCCGCAACGCCCGGTCGCAGCGCGCGCCCGATCAGGCGCAGCGTCATGCCTTCCGGTTCGCCCGGTATGGGCAAATCCAGCGGCCATTCCCGGCCCCGCGCCTGATCGCGCATGAACCGCTTGACCATCCGATCCTCCAGAGAGTGAAAGCTGATCACCGCCAGCCGTCCGCCAGGGGCCAGTGCGTCCACCGCCGGCGGCAGCGCGGCCCGCAACTCGCCCAGTTCATCGTTGACTGCAATGCGAATGGCCTGAAAGGTCCGGGTGGCGGGATGCTGACCGGGTTCACGGGTGGGGACGGCGGCGGCGATCAGGACGGCCAGTTGCGCGGTGGTCGTGATCGGCGTCCGCTGACGGGCCGCAACCACAGCGCGAGCGACCCGTCGATGAAACCGCTCTTCGCCCCATTCGGCCAGCACCCGCGCCAGTTCGGCTTCCTCTACCCGGGCCAGCCATTGAGCAGCGCTCATGCCCGTGTCGGGGTTCATTCGCATATCCAGCGGTCCGTCCTTGCTAAAGCTGAAACCGCGCGCCGGATCGTCGAACTGCGGCGATGAAACCCCTAAATCAAACAGCACCCCATCCAGTCGCCCCATCAGTCCCTGTTCGGCGACGACTCCGGCCAGCCGGCCAAACGCGCTTTGCACGAAGGTGAAACGGGGATCGTCGCTAAACCGCTCCCGCGCCCACTGCGCCGCTGCGGGATCGCGGTCCAGGGCCAGTAACCGCCCTTGCGGTCCCAGCGCCGCCAGAATCGCCGCCGTGTGACCGCCCCGGCCAAAGGTCGCGTCCAGATAACAGCCCGCAGGCTGGAGGTTCAGTCCGGCTACGACTTCGGCTTGCAGCGCCGGCTGATGTGGCAGGGAACGCGGTTTCAATTCGGTCTATACCCATAACGCTAATATCAGGTCGCTCCCGCGTCCCACATTCTCCCACTTTTCACCACTCACTATAGGGAGGAGCGCTGACTGCTGTCAAGCGAGGTTGCTAATGGAAATTTTAGAAAACGCTTGATATACAAAACGTTATGCCTCAATAAAGCAAGGGGATTTTCAACGGGTTGCTGTCGCGGGAACCAGAGGATTAAAGGCGTTGGGTGAACGCAGTGGGAAGCAGCCAGTGCGCCATTAAGGAAAACCCTTAAATCACCCGGCACCAACTGGCATGGGAAAGAGAGGGGAAGGTGGGAACCGGCCTGTAAGCCGGGTTCTGTCGAGGACGGTCATTCATCTGCGACGCCTGTCACCAGACGCCTGTAGCGACCTACCCTGGAGCCGTGCGGACCACACGTCAGCGCTCCTCTATTTGGTCTTGCTCCGGGCGGGGTTTGCCGTGCCGCGTCTGTTGCCAGCCGCGCGGTGCGCTCTTACCGCACCTTTTCACCCTTGCCGGTCCCCGCGAGCGGGAACGTAGGCGGTTTGTTTTCTGTGGCGCTTTCCGTCGGCTTGCGCCGCCCAGGCGTTACCTGGCGCCCTGTCCTGTGGAGCCCGGACTTTCCTCCATACCGCGCTGCGGTACAGCGACCGTCCAGCCGGTTCCCGCTGCATAGTCTCTACTGCCTTGCGACGTTTGACAAGCCGCTGTTATTCCTCCGCCGGGCGTCCCGCCAGGGTCAGCGCCAGCTCGTACAGCGCCTTGCGTTTCAGCCCGGTGGCCTTGACCGCCACCGCCACTGCCCGGCCCATCGGCAATTCCTCCAGCAGAGCGGTCAGCAACCGGCGAATCTCCAGCGTATCCACCGCGTGGGCGACCGCCGACGCACCTTGAACCAGCACCACAAACTCGCCCCGGTTCCGGTGGGGATCAGCGTCCAGCCAGGCGATGAGTTCGCCCAGGGGTGCGCCATGAATCTCTTCAAAACGCTTGGTCAACTCACGGGCAATGACCGCAGGACGTTCCGCACCGAACACTTCGGCCAGATCCGACAGGGTTTCGGCGATGCGGTGGCTGGCTTCCAAAAATACCAGCGTCCGCTCCTCCTGAAACAGGACGTGCAGACGCTCACAGCGCGCGGCGGATTTGGCGGGTAAGAAACCCTCGAAGACGAAGCGATCCGTGGGCAGGCCAGCGACCGATAGCGCCGCCAGCACACTGCTCGGCCCCGGAATCGGGATCACTGGCAATCCTTGGCGATGCAGTTCGCGCACCAGCGGAAAACCGGGATCGCTGATGAGTGGCGTACCCGCGTCGGAAACCAGCGCCAGCGACTGCCCTTCCTGCAGGCGCGCCACGATCTGCGCCAAACGGGCGTGTTCGTTGTATTCATGCAGGGAAAACTGCGGGGTATTGATCGCAAAATGCGCCAGCAACTGACCGGTGTGGCGGGTGTCCTCGGCGGCGATGGCGTTAACCTCTCGCAGGATGCGGAGAGCGCGAGCGCTGATGTCCTCCAGATTGCCGATGGGGGTTGCCACCACATACAGCGCGCCGGGTTCGACGGTCATGGTTTAAGCCTCTACAATGCGGGTTTTTCGGGAATCCCGATTGTTCATCACCCCGCTGGAGAGTGCCCGTGATCAGCCGCGTCGCCCAGGGAACCGCTGCCGAGAAGTTGGCCCTGGATTATCTGCAAGCGCGCGGGTTGACCCTGGTGACGCACAATTTCCGGTGCCGGGGCGGCGAACTGGATCTGATCATGCGCGATGGTGAATCGCTGGTGTTCGTGGAAGTGCGCAGCCGTCGCCACAGCCGCTACGGTACGCCCGCCGAATCCGTCACCCGGACCAAACAGCAGCGCCTGCTCCACGCCGCCGCGCTCTACCTGCAACGCCAGCACCTCGATTTACCCTGTCGTTTCGACGTGGTGGCGATTCTCCAGGTCGGGGACGCGCCATGTGTGGAGTGGATCCGGGATGCCTTCCAGCTTAACTGAATCACCGATAGCCCGCCGAAGTTGCCGAGTACTCGATCCATGACCGTTGACCGCACTGCTGAACTGTCCGACCTGCTCGCCCGCCGCATTCTGATTCTGGATGGCGCGATGGGCACCATGATCCAAAGCTACCGTTTGCAGGAGGCCGACTACCGGGGCGAGCGGTTTCGCGACTGGCCCTGCGACCTCAAGGGCAATAACGACCTGCTGGTTTTGACCCAGCCGGCGATCATCCGCGAGATTCACGCCGCCTATTTGGACGCCGGCGCGGATCTTCTCGAAACCAATACCTTTAATTCCACAGCGATCTCCATGCACGATTATCAAATGGAGAGCCTCGTACCGGAATTGAACTGGGCCGCCGCCCAACTGGCCCGTGCAGTTGCTGATCAATACAGTACGCCGGATCGCCCGCGTTTTGTTGCGGGTATTCTGGGTCCCACTAATCGCACCGCCAGCCTGTCGCCGGATGTGAATAATCCCGGCTTCCGTAATATCTATTTTGATCAACTGGTCACCGCTTATACCGAAGCGACGCAGGCGCTGGTGGCAGGTGGTGTGGATATTTTAATGGTCGAGACCATTTTCGACACCCTGAATGCTAAAGCAGCGTTATTTGCTATTCAGCAATTTTTCGACGAATCGAATATTCGGCTGCCGGTGATGATTTCCGGCACGATTACCGATGCTTCGGGACGCACGCTGTCCGGGCAAACCACCGAAGCGTTCTGGAATTCGCTTTCTCATATCCGCCCGCTGTCTTTCGGTTTGAATTGCGCGCTGGGCGCTACGCAATTGCGGCCCTATGTCGCGGAATTGGCCCGGATGGCGGATACCCACGTTTCCGCCCATCCCAATGCCGGTCTTCCCAATGCGTTTGGCGAATATGACGAAACGCCGGAACAAATGGCGGTGGTCATCCGCGAATTTGCCGAAAGCGGTTTTCTCAATATCGTAGGCGGCTGCTGCGGCACGACGCCCGCGCACATCCGCGCGATTGCCGAAGCGGTGAAAGATCTGCCGCCGCGTCCGATTCCGGTTATTGAACCGCATTGCCGCCTGGCTGGACTGGAGCCGCTGAATATCGGCGCTTACTCTTCTTCATCCCCTGAAGCGGGTGGAAGATCGGGGTGGGGGTTTATCAACGTCGGCGAACGCACCAATGTCACCGGTTCCGCTGTGTTCAAGCGCTTGATTAAATCGGGTGATTATAATGCGGCGCTGGATATCGCCCGCCAGCAGGTCGAGAACGGCGCGCAGATCATCGACATCAATATGGATGAGGGGATGCTCGATTCACAAGAGGCTATGACCACCTTCCTGAATCTGATCGCCGCTGAACCGGATATTAGCCGAGTGCCGGTGATGATTGATTCCTCGAAGTGGGCCATTCTGGAAGCGGGCTTGAAGTGTATCCAGGGTAAGCCGGTGGTGAATTCCATCAGCATGAAGGAAGGCGAAGCGGAATTTATTCGTCAGGCGCGACGGATTCAGCGTTACGGCGCGGCAGCGATTGTCATGGCGTTTGATGAACAGGGCCAGGCTGATACTGAGGAGCGCAAGTTTGCCATTTGTCAGCGGGCTTATCGGATTCTCACTGAACAGGTGGGTTTTCCGCCCCAGGACATCATTTTCGATCCCAACATTTTCGCAGTCGCCACCGGCATTGAGGAACACAACAGCTATGCGATGGATTTCATTGCCGCGACGCAGCGTATTAAAACCAAACTGCCTTATGCACTGATTTCCGGCGGTGTATCCAACGTTTCATTCTCCTTCCGGGGTAATAACCCGGTGCGTGAGGCGATTCATTCGGTATTTCTGTATCACGCCATTCAGGCCGGGATGGATATGGGTATCGTCAATGCCGGGCAGTTGGCGATTTATGAGGAAATACCGCTGGAACTGCGGGAACGGGTTGAAGATGTCATCCTCAATCGCCGCCCGGACGCCACCGAGCGATTACTGGAAGTCGCTGATCAGTATAAAGAAGATTCCCCTTCGTCCGCCGCGAAAGGGGCGAGGGGCGAGGGCGCGGACTGGCGTTCCTGGCCGGTCGCCAAGCGACTGGAACATGCGCTGATCAAGGGCATCGACGAATTTATCGAGGCCGATACCGAGGATGCCCGTCAACAGTTTGCCCGGCCCTTGCAGGTGATCGAAGGTCCGTTAATGGACGGCATGAACGTCGTGGGCGATCTGTTTGGGGCGGGCAAGATGTTCCTGCCACAGGTCGTGAAATCGGCGCGGGTCATGAAAAAGTCCGTCGCTTATCTCATTCCTTTTATTGAGCAGGAGCAGGCTGGCGAGCGCCGCACGAATGGCCGAATCATCATGGCGACAGTCAAGGGTGATGTGCATGATATCGGCAAGAATATTGTCGGAGTGGTGCTTCAGTGTAATAATTTCGAAGTCATTGACCTCGGTGTGATGGTTCCCGCGCAGAAGATTCTTGATGCCGCCAGAGAACACGGGGCGCACATGATTGGGCTGTCGGGCTTAATTACCCCATCGCTCGATGAAATGGTGAACGTGGCTAGGGAAATGCATCGGCAGGGCTTTACCGTGCCCCTGCTCATTGGCGGCGCGACGACATCGGTCATGCATACCGCGGTGAAAATCGATCCGCAATATCCCGGCCCGGTGATCTATGTCAAGGACGCCTCGCGAGCGGTGGGCGTGGCGCAAAATCTGGTCGGTGTCGATTCCAAAGCGGATTACATTGCTAAAACCAAGGCGGATTACGTTCAGAAGCGCGAACAGCACGCTAATCGTCGCGGACGGGAATCACTATTACCGCTGGCGCAAGCCCGCGCCAGCCGGCCAGTGCTCGACCAATCCGCCGGTATTCCATCCAAGCCCACGTTTCTGGGCATCCGCACGCTGGATGATTATCCATTGCAGGAACTGGCGGAACGAATTGACTGGACGCCCTTCTTCCACGCTTGGGAGTTGCGCGGGCGCTATCCGGTCATTTTTGACGATCCCGAACAGGGCGAACACGCCCGGCAATTGTTCGCGGATGCTCAGGCAATGCTGGAGCAGATCATGGCCGAACGCTGGCTGATGGCGCGGGCGGTCATCGGCTTTTTCCCAGCGAATCGCGTTAATGAAGACGACATCGCGCTATATACCGACGAGAGCCGCGCCCAGGTGTTGATGACGCTGCATCATCTGCGCCAGCAGGGTCCCAAGCCCGAAGGTAAGCCGCATTACTGCCTGGCCGACTGGATTGCGCCGATGGAATCGGGCGTGGCCGATTATCTGGGCGCATTTGCCGTGACGGCGGGCATTGGTATTGATGAACGGGTTGTCGCCTTTGAACGCGCTCACGACGACTACCGCGCCATTCTGTTGAAAGCCCTGGCAGACCGGTTGGCGGAAGCCTTCGCCGAACGATTGCACGAGCGGGTGCGCAAGGAATTCTGGGGCTACGCAGCGGATGAAATGTTGAGCAATGAAGAGTTAATTGCGGAAAGCTACCGGGGGATCCGTCCCGCGCCCGGTTATCCCGCTTGCCCGGATCACACGGAAAAAGGCTTGCTTTGGCAGTTGTTAAACGTGGCCGACCACGCTGGAATTCACTTGACCGAGAGCTTTGCCATGACCCCAACCGCAGCGGTGAGCGGCTGGTATTTCAGCCATCCTGAAGCGCGCTATTTCGGCGTGGGGCGGCTGGACCGGGATCAGGTCGCTGATTACGCCCAGCGCAAGGGCTGGAAGCTGGCGGAGGCGGAAAAGTGGCTGGCGCCGAATCTGGGCTATGAACCGGAGGAATAGCGTTTTGTACGCTTCTGGCAAACCCGCCTGTTGAAAATACTGCGAAGGAATCGAATGCGGATTTTGCTCTTCTCTACTCGGGCGACTCGGCGAACAGGGTTTCGAGATTCACCCATTCCGCTGCTGAATCAGCGCTGATGCGGGCGATCTTGTCTTCCAGATCGGCCCACAGCGCCTCATTGACCAGTTCATAGCTGTGGCCCCAGAACAGGAAAACGCCGCTTGACGCCCTGGCGCGCTCGTAGCGGAGCCAGAACGCGGGATCGTTGAACCGGCAACTCACCCCCAGCTCCAGCGGATCAGCGGGTGGGAATACCGGTTCGGTCTCAATCACCGTGCGGGCGTACTCATGACCGGCCGCGCGCAGAGCGGCCTTCACCGCTGGATTAAAGCCGCCGAAGGGATAGCAGAATCCCCGCACCGGCTGTTGAAACCCATCCTGCAAAAGGCGCCGGCTCTCCCCAATTTCCCGCTCCAGCTCTGGCGGAGACAACGCCGCCAGATGGGGATGAGTCAGGGAATGATTAGCGATCTCGAAGCCCGCGTAGACCTCTGCAAGCTCATCACGCCCCAGTCGCCATACGTCCTTGTCGCCATAGCGCCAACTGAAGGCTCGCCCCGGCTGATGCAGACCGGGGTTGAGATTAAACGTCGCTTTGGCCCGGTAGCGCCGCAACAGCCCGGTCAGCCGGACATCATCCGTCACTCCATCGTCCCAGCTCTGGGTAATTTTCATCCGCGCGCTGCTCCGGTCAAAGCGAAATTGACCCGCCGGTCATTCAAGAGGCGTTTTTAAACAGCCTCTAGCCAATTAAAGGGTCGGAAACACCCTCACCCCTGCCCCTCTCCCGCTGGCGGGCGAGGGGTTTTTAGACCGCCTCTAATCATCGCGCCGCCGCAGGTCCAGGGTGTACGGGAAGTTGGGATTCACCGCCTCGACCGGTGGGGTCATCGGTCCCGGCGTATGCCCATACGGCCAGAACCGGGCAAAGCGCCGCGCTTCGGCTTCATTGGCGTTGACCGGGAACGTATCGGGATTACGTCCGCCCGGATGCTGAACATGGTAGGTGCAGCCGCCGATGGAACGCTGATTCCAGGTATCCACCAGATCAAACACCAGCGGCGCATGAACCGGGATGGTCGGATGCAGCGCCGACGGCGGCTGCCAGGCGCGGTAGCGAACCCCGGCGACGTACTCGCCCGGCACTCCGGTCGGGCGCAGCGGCACCCGCCGGCCGTTGCAGGCCACGACATGCCGCTCACCGATCAGGCCGCTGACCTTGACCTGCATCCGCTCCACCGAAGAATCCACATAGCGGGCGGTGCCGCCCAGCGCCTGTTCCTCGCCCAGCACATGCCACGGCTCCAGCGCCTGGCGCAATTCCAGTTCGATATCCTGCTGGACGATGACGCCATAATGCGGAAAGCGAAACTCGAAGAACGGCAGGAACCAGTCGCTCTCGAACGGCAGCCCGGCCTCATTGAGTTCGGCGATGGCCTCCTTGAAATCCGCCCAGACATAGTGCGGCAGCATGAACTGGTCATGGATCCGCGTACCCCAGCGCACCAGTTGCCGGTTCGGATAGGGCCGCTCCCAGAACCGCGCCACCAGCCCGCGCAGCAGCAGCATCTGCATCAGGCTCATCCGGGCGTGCGGCGGCATTTCAAAGGCGCGCATTTCCACCAGGCCCAGCCGGCCGGTGGCGCTGTCTGGCGAGTACAGCTTGTCGATGCAGAACTCGGCGCGATGGGTATTTCCGGTCAAATCCACCAGCAGATTGCGCAACAACCGGTCCACCAGCCACGGCTGCGGCACCTCACCCGTCGGCATTTCCCGGAAGGCGATTTCCAGTTCGTACAGGCTGTCGTTCCGCGCCTCGTCCACTCGGGGCGCCTGGCTGGTCGGGCCGATGAACAGCCCGGAGAACAGCGTGGACAGGCTGGGATGATGCTGCCAGTAGGCGATCAGACTGCGTAGCAGCTCGGGCCGGCGCAGAAACGGACTGTCGGTGGGCGTTGCCCCGCCGAGCGTCACATGATTGCCGCCGCCGGTGCCGGTATGCCGTCCATCCAGCATGAATTTTTCCGTACCCAGCCGTGATTGCCGCGCGTCCTCGTACAGACCTTCGATATTCCGCTTCAATTCCTGCCAGTTGCCGGCGGGATGGATATTGACCTCGATCACGCCGGGGTCCGGGGTGACGGCAAATTTGCGCAGCCGCCAGTCCGACGGCGGGGCATAACCCTCGACCAGCACCGGCATTTGCAGCTCGGCGGCGGTCTGCTCAACGCAGGCCAGCAGGTCCAGATAGTGTTCCAGCCGTTCCAGCGGCGGCATGAACACGTATAAATGGCCTTCGCGCGGTTCCACGCACAGCGCGGTATGGATCACCGGACTGTCATCCACCGCCGGCTGCTCCTGAAAAGCGCGGCGCGGCGCGTCCCGGTCGCCCTGCAGGAAGGCGCTATAACGGCGCATCACCTCGCCATGGGCATCGCCCAGCGCGGCGCGGAACTCGAATAGCGACTGCGGATGCGGAATTTCCCGATCGGTTTCCCCCACCCACGGCAACGCCGCCAGCGGCAGCCGGTAGCCCATCGGCGAGTCGCCGGGAATCAGGTAGAGATGTTCACGGCGCAGCGCCCACGGCCCGCTGATCCAGCCGCCCGCTTCGGCGGCAGCGTTCCAGCGCAGGGGCAGCGCGTAGCCGGTAATCTCATTCAGGCCGCGCTCCAGCCGCCGCGCCAGCCGCCGGCGCTCCTCATCATCCTTGAGATCGTACTTGAGCGGATCCACGTTGACCGGCAGGGTGCGTTCTTTCCACAGGTAGTAGTACACATCCTCGTAGCCGGGAACCAGGCGCTCGGCGCTGACCCCCAGGCGCCGGATCAGTTCGTGGGCGAACGTGCGCGCCTGCTCCGGGCCGAAGCCTTGCGGCGTCTCATCATCGGCGATCCAGCGCGGGTCATGCCATAACGGGAACCCGTCGCTGCGCCAGTAGCAGGACAGCGCCCAGCGCGGCAGCGATTCGCCGGGGTACCACTTGCCCTGACTGTAGTGCAGGAAACTGTTCGGCGCGAACCGGTCGCGCAGCTTCTTCAACAACCGACCGGCCAGCTTGCGCTTGGTCGGCCCCACGGCGGCAATGGTCCATTCCGCGCCATCCATGTCGTCGATGGACACAAAGGTGGGTTCACCGCCCATGGTCAGCCGTACATCACCGGCGTGCAATTGGGCGTCCACCGCTTCGCCCAGTTGTTCAATCCGCGCCCACTGCTCCTCGGTGTAGGGTTTGGTCACTCGCGGGTCTTCATGGACGCGCGTGATTTTCATTGCAAAGTCGAACGTCGTCTCGCACTGGTCCGTATAACCGGTCACCGGCGCGGCGCTGGGCGGGGTCGGGGTGCAGGCCAGCGGAATGTGGCCCTCGCCGGCGAACAGGCCAGACGTGGGGTCCAGTCCCAGCCAGCCGGCGCCCGGTACGAACACCTCGGTCCAGGCATGCAGATCGGTGAAATCGGCTTCGGGGCCGGAGGGACCGTCCAGCGCTTTCAGATCAGCGGTGAGCTGAAGCAGATAGCCGGACACAAAGCGCGCGGCCAGTCCCAGATGCCGCAGAATCTGCACCAGCAACCAGGCCGAATCGCGGCAGGAACCGCTGCGTTTCTCCAGCGTCTCTTCGCAACTCTGTACGCCCGGCTCCATGCGGATGACGTAACCGATATCCCGGTTCAACCGCCCGTTGATCGCGACCAGGAAATCCACGATCTGCTGCGGGTCGCGTTTCACCCCCGCCAGCCATTCCCGCAGCAGCGGACCGTCTTCCTGTAGTTCCAGATAGGGCGTCAATTCCTGACGCAGGGTCGGTTCATAGGCGAAAGGATACTGTTCTGCGTAGCTTTCAACGAAGAAATCAAACGGATTGATGACCGTCATCTCGGCGATCAAATCCACGGCAATGGTCAGATCCCGGACTTTTTCCGGAAAGACCAACCGAGCCTGGAAATTGCCGAACGGATCTTGCATCCAGTTGATAAAATGCTGCGGAGGCTCGATTTTGAGCGAATAGGCGAGAATGGGGGTACGGGTGTGCGGCGCGGGCCGCAACCGGATCACATGCGGCGAAACGCCGACCGGACGGTCGAAGTGATACGTTGTATGATGATGGAGTGCAACACGGATGGCCATGGCCTGTGCTTCCTGAGCGGCTAACCTGTGGGGCGCATTATGCGCGATTGAACCGGCTTGACAAATGCAAGCGGCGTTCCGCGTGGCTTTGCCAAGGGTTCCAACTCCTTTACCGGCATCATTGCACCCGTTCCGTGCAATACGCCCATTTTCAGCGCTTTCCTGGTGCAAGCAACGTCCCGATGGGGCCGTTGCCGACGGTCTGGCGGGAGGGTGATTGTGCTTTGCTCAGTCTCTTTCTGCACAAACGATCATCGGGTAAAGGGCAACAGCGAAATCGACCCTGAAGCCAAGACTGGCTTGGATTTTGCTAAATCCCGGCGCAACGTCCACCCAATAGGCCGATTTCAAGGACACAACCACGATGACTATCGAGTGGCAGCACTACGCCGCGACCGATTCTTATTACGACGAACTCATCGCCAGCGCGGCGGGGCCTCGCCCAGCGGCTCGGGCGCTGTGCGAATACCTGGCGTCGCTGAGCGACCAGGAACTGCGCGAGCGCAAGACCGCCGCCGAACTGGCCATCCTGGTGATGGGCATCACCTTCACCGTGTACACCGAAGGCGGCAGCATCGACCGCGCCTGGCCGTTTGACGTGGTGCCGCGCATCATCCCCAAATCCGAGTGGGATGGCGCCGATGCCGGCCTGAAACAGCGGGTGCAGGCGCTCAATCTGTTCATTGATGACCTGTACCACGAGCAGAAGATCATCAAGGACGGGGTGTTTCCCGCCGAGGTGCTGGCCCAGTCGGTCAACTTCCGCCCGCAGTGCGTGGGCATCAATCCCCGGCATGGGGTCTGGGCGCACATCTGCGGCTCCGATCTGGTGCGCGACAAGGACGGTACGCTTTACGTGCTGGAAGACAATCTTCGGGTTCCGTCCGGGGTGTCCTACATGCTGGAAAACCGGGTGGTCACCAAGCGGGTGTTCCCGGAACTGTTCGAGCATCAGCGCATTCAGCCGGTGGACGACTACACCCTGCGGCTGTATGACATGCTGGCCTCGCTGTCGCCGCGCCCCGGCGATCATCCGACGGTGGTGGTGCTCACGCCCGGCATCTACAACTCGGCCTATTTCGAGCATTCCTACCTGGCTCAGCAAATGGGCGTGGAACTGGTGGAAGGCAGCGATCTGGAAGTGGATGATGACGATTGCGTCTACATGCGCACCATCGAAGGGCCGGCCCGGGTGGATGTCATTTACCGGCGGATCGACGATCTGTTCATGGATCCTGAAGTGTTCCACCCCGATTCCGCCCTGGGCGTACCCGGATTGATGCGGGCCTGGCGCAAGGGCAACGTGGCGCTGGCGAACGCGCCGGGCGCCGGGGTGGCCGATGACAAGGTGGTCTACGCCTTCGTGCCGGAGATCATCAAATATTACCTGGATCAGGATCCGCTCATCGCCAACGTGCCCTCCTATCTGTGCATGCGCGACAAGGACCGGGCCTATGTGCTGGCCCATCTGGATCAACTGGTGGTGAAACCGGCCAACGAATCCGGTGGCTACGGAATGCTGGTCGGGCCGCACGCCACGGCGACTGAGCGCAAGCGCTTCGCTGAGCTGATTAAAAAAGATCCCCGCAACTACATCGCTCAGCCGACCCTGGCGCTGTCTACCTCGCCGACCCTGTGCGATGACCGGATGGAGCCGCGCCATGTGGACTTGCGGCCGTTCATCCTGTCCGGCGGCCCCGCCACCTACGTTACTACCGGTGGCCTGACCCGGGTGGCGCTCAGAAAAGGTTCACTGGTGGTCAACTCCTCGCAGGGCGGGGGAAGCAAGGATACCTGGATCGTGGATACCGAGGGCCTCTGACCATGCTATCGCGCGTCGCTCAGAATATTTATTGGATGACCCGCTACGTTGAACGGGCCGAGGACACCGCCCGGTTGATCAACGTCAACGCCAACCTGTTGCTGGATTTGCCGCGCAACACCACGTTTGGCTGGCTGCCGCTGATTTTCATCGTCGGCGCTGAACAGCAGTTTTTCGAGAAAGACCCCAACCGGCTGGCTGACGAGGCCAACGTCGTCAAGTTCCTGATCAGCGACCGCGATCATCCCGGCTCGATTTTGTCCAGCCTGGCCGCCGCCCGCGAGAATCTGCGCACCACGCGCGATGCCGTGCCGCAGGAAGCCTGGGAACAGATCAACGGCCTGTATATTTACGCCCGCGACCATGTACCGACCCGGCGCGGACGCTATGAATTTCTGCGGCGGGTGATCCGGGGTGCGCAACAGATCGGCGGGTTGCTGGCGGGCGCGATGAGCCGCACCGCCGCCTACGATTTCGTGCGGCTGGGCCACTATCTGGAACGGGCCGACATGACCACCCGGATTCTGGATGTGCGTTCGGCCAATCTGCTGTCGCACGCCAACCCGGCTCAGAGCCAAACTCAGACTCAGGCGCAAATCCAAACGCAAACAGCTACTCCCGAAAAGGAGGAACAGGATCCCTTCGAGAGCATCCAGTGGATGAGCGTACTGAAATCGCTCAGCGCTTATCAAATGTACCGCCAGCAGGTGCGGGTGCGGGTCAGCGGGCCGGATGTGCTGAAGTTTCTGTTACAGGACGAGTATTTCCCGCGCGCCGTGGTGTTCTGTCTGCGGCAACTGGAAATCTGTCTGCGGAAACTGCCCCGGAATGAGGCGTCGCTGGCCGCGCTGGCCGCGCTCCGCCAAAAGCTGAATACGGCGGCGGTGCCGGAACTGGCTCGCGAGGGACTGCACGATTTTATCGATGAGGTGCAAGTCGGCTTCTGCGAGTTGCACGACCAGATCGCCGCCGCCTATTTCGCCCGCTGATCGGCTGGATTGCCGGGCAAGCACAGCTTCATTCCGACCCTGACGATGCGCTCGCCCCGCATTTCCCTGACGACGAACTCGACCGGTCCCAACCGGACCCGGTCGCCCACCACCGGCTGATCGAAGCGACGCTTCAGGCACTGTTCCAGGGTGCCCGCAGCGTCTGCCGGATCGAGGGAAAGGCCATACAGGCGGGCGATTTCCACCAGATCGGCGTCGGCGTTCAGCGCCAGTTCCCCGAAAAACCGTCCGGCTTTGAGATGCGGCGGCACCTGTTGCACGGTGAAGAACTGATCCAGCAACGGCAGGTCAGCCGCCCGGGCGAACAGATAAACCTGATCATCAGCCTGTAGCGGTCCGCACTCGCCGTATTTGCACATCTGTTTTCCACGAACCACCGTGGTGGGCTGTACGGTATCGGGCAGATTCATTTCCGCAAGGGTGTGGCCCGTCACCCGGCTGTCCGCCGCGATCTGATAGCGCACCAGTTCGTAATCGGCCGATCCCGGCAAATCCAGAGGAATCCGTTGTTCCACCGGACTGGCGGTCGGCGGCACTTCCAGTTGCAGCAGTCGCGCCGCTGGAGCCACGGTCCAGCCCTGGATGACCAGCGACAGCAGCACCATAAAGAACGCCACATCGAAGTAGAGCCGGTGATGTTCCAGCCCGGCCAGCCAGGGAAACAGCGCCAGAATGATCGGCACCGCGCCGCGCAACCCCACCCAGCCGATGAACAGTTGTTCGCGCCAGGCGAAACGGAACGGCAGCAGACAGAGCGCCACCGTCACCGGCCGGGCGACCAGGATGAGCGCTGCGGCGATCAACAGGCTCGGTACGGCCAGCGGTAACAACTGATGCGGAGTGACCAGCAGGCCGAGGATCAGAAACATGCCGATCTGGCTCAGCCAGGCCAGGCCATCATGGAAGCGTCGGATGTCGCGGATGTTCCGCAGCGGCCGGTTGCCCAGCAACAGTCCGGCAAGATAGACGGCCAGATAGCCGCTGCCGCCGATGGTCGCGGTGGCGCCAAAAATCAGCAATGCGCCGGAAAAGGCCAACAGCGGGTAGAGACCGGAATTCAGGGTTATGCGGTTGATCAGCCCGATCAGCAGCCAGCCGCCCCCCAGGCCCACCGCTGCGCCGATCCCCATCTGCTGAACGAATTGCCCGATGATCGTCCAGTCCGGATAGGCGCCGCCCGCCGCGAGCAGTTGCACGAGGGCGATGGTCAGGAACACGGCCATGGGATCGTTGACGCCCGACTCGATTTGCAGCGTCGCGTCCACCCGTTGTTTGAGTTGCAGACCGTGCGAGTGCAGGATCGCGAAGACCGCTGCCGCATCGGTCGAACCGACGATGGCCCCAATCAGCATACCTTCCAGCCAGTGCAGGTCCAGGAACCAGGCGGCGGCCAGCCCGGTCAATCCGGCGGTTGCCACGACGCCGACGGTCGCCAGCCACAGCGCCGGCCACAGCCCCACGCGGAAACTGCCGATATCGGTGCACAGTCCGCCATTGAACAGGATGACCGACAATGCCACCGTGCCAATCAGGTAAGTCGTTTCGACATCATCGAAGTGAATCCCGCCTGGTCCGTCCTCGCCGGCCAGCATCCCCAGCGCCAGGAACACCAGCAACAGCGGCAAACCGAGCCGGGTCGAGATCGCGCTCGCCAACACGCTGAGCAGGAACAGCGCCCCGGTGAGCAGGATCAGTTGATGGGTCAATTCCATGGGTTCTTCCGGTGGCGGGCGATTCGTGGATCCTCAAGGATTATTGTACAGAGGTGGATTGCGCTACGCTTATTGGCACGGGTCATCGACAAATGAAGTTTATCCCATGAAAATTCATCATTTTATTGCGAAAGGGCTACCGGCGGCGTTCAAGGAACACGCGATTGTCCAGGAACGGTGGATAGCGGGTTCCCGCGCCGGGCGACCCGCATGAACACCCCGCTCTATCTCATGGATCCGCCCGCGCTGGCCGATTTCTGCGCCCGGTTGCGCCGCAGTTCCTGGCTGGCGCTGGATACCGAATTCATCCGCGAGCGCACCTATTATCCCCAGCTCTGCCTGATCCAAATCGCCATCGCTGATCAGATCGCCTGCATTGATCCGCTGGCGCTGCCGTCGCTGGAGCCGTTGCTGGACGCGCTCTACGACCCCAAAATTATCAAGGTGCTGCATTCCGCCTCTCAGGATCTGGAGATTTTTTTCCATCTGCGCGGTGCGGTCCCCGCGCCGGTGTTTGATACCCAACTGGCGGCGCTGGTGCTGGGGCAGGGCCATCAGATCGGCTATGCGGCGCTGGTGCAGCAAACGCTCGGCGTGAATCTGGACAAGGCGCATACCCGCGCCGACTGGCGCCGGCGGCCGTTGCCGGAGGAATGGCTGGTTTACGCCGCCGACGATGTGCGTTACCTGCCGGACGTGTATCAGCGCCAGCGGGCGCTGCTGGAGCAACGCGGCTGGCTGGAGGCCCTGGCTGAGGATTTCGCAGCGCTCAGCGATCCCGACCGCTATCGATCACCCCTCCAGGAGGTTTGGCGACGGGTCCGCGACTGCCATCGCTTGCGCGGAGTACAGCGCGCCGTGCTGCGGGCGCTGGCCGCCTGGCGCGAGGAACAGGCTATCGCGCACGACCGGCCCCGGCGCTGGATTCTGGGGGATCACGCCGTGCTGGAACTGGCCCGGCGGATGCCGCAGACGCTGGATGAACTGCGCCACGTTCGCGATTTGCCGCCGGCAACGCTGGCGCGCTATGGCGAGGCCCTGCTGGAGCGGATCGGCGCCGCGCGCGCTGAACCTTCGGAATGCTGGCCGACCTTGCCCGGTTCGCCCCGGCTCAGTCCGGCTCAGGCGACGCGGGTCGACGGGGTATTGGCCCTGATCGCCGAACGGGCCAGCGATTGCGGTATCCCGCCCCAGGTGCTGGCGGATCGGCGGGAGGTGGAAAATCTGCTGGCGGGGCGGGATTCACCGCTGCGTCAAGGCTGGCGGGCGGCGGTGATTGGGCTGGACCGGCTGGCCCAATGGCGTGATGTCCAACCGGTTGAGCACATTCAGGCCACATTCATGGGGTCAGGGAGAAACTGAACTTGACCCCTGTGGGTGTGGTGGGCTTTAGGGCGGCGTTGACGCCAGTTTTGCGCGGCCGCCGCCTCTTTTTTCAATGACTCTGGAGAACGCAGTCATGCGCACAACGTCCAAAATCGCCATCCTGATGGTCGCGCTGGGTCTGGGTACGGCCTGTGCGCCGCCCCCGCCCGGTGCGCCGCCCAATTACTATACGACCGGCGGCGCTTTGATGGGCGCGGCGGCCGGCGCGGCGGTCGGTCACGCCATCGACCCCACCGGCGGCGCCTTAACCGGCGCGCTGGGCGGCGCGCTGATCGGCGGCGCGATTGGCAACAACATGGATTACCAGAATCAGGAGATTCAATATTGGCAGGGACGCCCGCGCTATGATGACAACTACGGCTACGCGCCGCCGCCGCCGCGCTACTACGACAACGCGCCGCCGCGCTATTACGCGCCGTCGCCCTATGAGAGTGGGGAGTTGTACTATGGGCAGTAACTATATTTATAACTAATAATCATTTGTATTTGGCTTTCTGCTTACTGGAAAATATAAGGTAATCGCCCATCCCGCATCCTCACCCCAGCGAACACCATGACCTCTCTGATCAAAGCCCACGGCGGCGTTCTCAAAAACCGCTATCTCGACGCCGCCGCCGCGCTGCCCTTCAAGGCCCAGGCCCCGGAATATCCTTCCTGGGATCTAACCCCGCGCCAGCTTTGTGACCTTGAACTGCTGTTGAACGGCGGCTTCTCACCGCTGGAGGGTTTTCTAAACCGGGCCGACTACGAGCGGGTGGTGGCGGAGTTGCGGCTGAGCGACGGAACCCTGTGGCCGATACCGATCACGCTGGACGTGTCCGAGGCGTTCGCCGCGCACATCGGACCCGGCAGCCGGGTGGCGTTGCGCGACGCCGAAGGGGTGCTGCTGGCGGTGCTGGAGGCCGGCGAGGTTTGGCGACCCGACAAAATCCATGAAGCGCGTCAGGTATTCGGCACGGACGACGAAGCCCATCCCGGCGTGTTCCATCTGCTGCGTCAAACCGGACCAGTCTATGTAGGCGGCCGGCTGTACGGCATCGAACCGCCGACTCATTACGATTTCCCACAGTGGCGCGATACGCCGCATGAACTGCGCGAGCGGTTCGCCAAACTGGGCTGGCGGCGCGTAGTGGCGTTCCAGACC
>Ga0209573_1003278_pt1 | contig 18196 bp, 13 predicted proteins | sample TNRBio252014_DNA_FD_185870 | JGI IMG/M metagenome (GOLD analysis project Ga0209573, IMG submission 185870) | Wastewater treatment Type I Accumulibacter community from EBPR Bioreactor in Madison, WI, USA - TNR Reactor_6/25/2014_ DNA (SPAdes)... | ecosystem: Engineered > Bioreactor > EBPR >...
ATAAAAAATCGTCAAGAAAAAGAAATCGCAACATTCTTTTTTTAGTTTTTTTAAAAAAAACATGGATAAAAATCAGACACCAACGAAAAAACAACAGAAATTACCATTACAACCGCGGAATTTAGGTTTAAATTAAAATTATTTATGGACCAATGTCAATCCACATATTGGTTTAAATCGTACACCTTTCTACTTACTCCTTCTATTAAATTCCCAAAACAATTCATGCTTCCTATTTTCAGAATCAAAAGCCCAATTTAAAAATTTTGCTTAGTATCTCAGAAAGTTTAGCAGAACAAATGCTTTATTAAATGAATTGTTTATAGCATTTTGTTTGAGCAATAAATCTTATTTAATATGATTCAAGAGAATATTAATAAAATTGTGTGCACTCAAAACAAAAGGTGAATCATATGCTAAAAACACTGGGGGTTATATTTATCGTTTTAATTGTGTTATTTGTTGGCGCTATTACTTTTACATTTTTTGTTGGTTCAAAATTAAAATCGGAGGCTAAGGCTTATGTTGATAGCACTGTACCTATTTTGGTGAAAGATTGGGACCCAAATGAATTAAAAAGTCGTGCCAATAAAAATATGCTTGCCAATACAAATGATTCTAATTTAAACAACATTTATAGTGTTTATAAAAAGTTAGGTAAAATGACAAAATATATAGGCTCAAATGGAAATGCCATAAAGATGCTTAATGGCCCAGATGGAATTAAAGCAACCGCACAATATATTATTACGGCACAATTTGAAAATGGAATTGCCACTATAACTTTAGGGCTTTTTAAAGTTAATGAATCTTGGGAAATTTCTTCCATATATATAAATTCTCCATTATTTCTAACGAAATAAATACTAAATCAGAACATTCATTTTTAATTCTCTAGCTATGATTTCACATCAAATTGTCTTATAATAAGTTCACAAAAAACATAAATCTGAGCAAGTAAAATTTGAAATTTGACTCTCATGATTTTCAAACAAAACAATAAACAATACCTAAAATATTCGTTAAAAACCGAAATTTATTGACAAAAATGGTTTCAAAAAAAAGGGAAGGCAATACAATCAAATTTTTAAAAATTATCAAACCAATTTTCTAATCATTCTTCTAATGAGTCAAAACCAGTCTATTCCCTTTCTACAAGCATTTTTCTATTGGCTAAAATTAGGCTTTATCAGCTTTGGCGGGCCAGCAGGACAAATTTCAATGATGCACCAAGAGCTTGTCGATAAGAAAAAATGGATATCAGAAAGTCGATTTTTGCATGCCTTAAATTATTGCATGATTCTTCCTGGGCCAGAAGCTCAACAGCTGGCAACCTACATTGCCTGGCTAATGCATGGCACTATCGGTGGTATCGTTGCTGGAGCGCTTTTTGTGTTGCCCTCCTTTTTTATACTTTGCGGCTTAACTTATTTGTATTTGGTATATGGAGATATCAATGTAATGCAAGGTATTCTTTTTGGCATAAAGCCTGCCGTAACAGCAATTGTGTTATTTGCTGCCTATCGCATCGGGTCAAAATCCTTAAAAAATCATACCCTACAAGTCATTGCACTGATTGCCTTTTTATGCCTAATATCAGGCAAAGTACCTTTCCCGGTTGTGGTATTCGGTGCTGGGTTAATTGGTTTTTTTGGTTCTATGATTTCCCCAAAAACCTTTTCTGTTGCTAGTGAATCAAAACCAACAGATGAAAAAAACCCTAAGAATCAAGAGTTGGCAATTATAAACGAACACACGCCGCTACCAGAACATGCAAAATTTAAAAAGAAAAAGCTTTATTCTTTTTTATTTATTGCACTATTATGCTGGGCATTAATATATTCAGGTTTAGTGGCTCTTTATGGCTGGGCAGGTGTTTTGCCACAAATGGCGATTTTTTTTAGTAAAGCTGCATTGTTAACTTTTGGTGGGGCTTATGCAGTTTTGCCTTATATACATCAAGGTGGTGTAATTGATTTTCAATGGCTAACGAATGAGCAAATGATTGATGGTTTAGCACTAGGCGAAACTACACCTGGGCCCCTTATCATGATTGTTACCTATGTTGGTTTTATTGGCGGTTGGACAAAAGAAGTCTTTGCAAATCAATTTATGCTATCAGGTTTTGTGGCAGCAAGCGTTGTAACTTTTTTTACATTTTTACCCTCCTTTCTTTTTATTTTCTTAGGGGGACCAATTATTGAGGCAACAAGGCATAAAATCAAATTTACAGCCCCACTAACGGCCATTACGGCAGCTGTCGTTGGTGTTATTCTGAATTTAGCATGTTTTTTTGCTTACCATGTATTTTTCCCTAAAGGTTTTGCTGGGGAAATCGAATGGATTTCAATTGTGATTTGTATTTTGGCAATTGTTGCTTTAATTCGCTTTAAAATAAATATAATACTGGTAATCGGCGTAGCAGCTCTGATCGGAGTTGTCTTAAAATACTTACAAGTTATAGCTTAGGTTATTAGTCAAAACATGAATTCTGTTAAAAAAAGCTTTGGAGTAATTGGCGGCCTAGGGGCATTAGCCAGCGCGGATGTGTTTTTTAAACTACTCAAGTCTGCCCCTCAAAAAGCACAGCTCCCCAAATTCGACTTCATTTTTGAACAAAGAGGTTTCGAAACAAATAGCGAAGCCGGAAGTCTGCACGCCAATCAAGTCGCCAGAAAACTTTATATTTATGACCGCATTAAAGATTTTGAAAAAAGAAATATAGATACTGTTATTCTCCCTTGTTTTATCAGCCATACTTTTTTAAAAGAATTAAAAAATGAAGTGAAATTACCTATCATTGATATGATGGAATCTTTAAAATTCCACATTACATCGGAGTACAAAACAAACAAAAAAATTGGCGTAATAACTTCAGATTTCGTGAAAAGCAAAAATCTTTTTGAAAATTACTTTGAGCCTCATAAATACGAAATTATTTACCCTACTGAAAACGCTCAAAACAAATTAATGGAAGCGATTTATTCAGAAAACGGGTTACAAAAAGGCCATTTGCAAGGCAGTGCATTTGAAAAAATCCAAGACGCATCTATGGATTTATTAACACAAGGGGCAGAAATCATATTGCCTGGTTTTACAGAAATTGGCTTAATTACAACTCACCTAAAAGAAATGGGCATCCCCATTTTAGATTCAAATTTAATTTATGCAAATTACGCATTTATCCAATCTGCAAACTTAATACATTCTAGTTTTAAAGTTGGCGTAGTAGGCGGAGTAGGTCCAGCTGCAACTGTTGATTTCTTAAATAAAATAGTAAAAAACACTAAAGCCAAAAAAGACCAAGAGCATATCAAAATAATCGTTGAACAAAACCCACAAATTCCAGATCGAACAGAAAACCTAATAGCAGGTGGCGCAGACCCTTCCATTGCGCTTTATGCTACTTGTAAAAAGCTAGAAGGTAGTGACGCTAATATGATTGCCATACCTTGCAACACAGCCCACGCTTTTGTTGAAAAAATTCAACCCTATTTATCAATTCCAATTGTAAATATGTTACACGAAACGATTCAATATATCAAATGCAATTACCCTCATCTTACGGCCATTGGGCTACTGGCTACAACAGGTACCATTAAAAGTCGTGTCTATCATGATGTGGCAGAAAAAGCTGGCTTAACTATTATTACCCCAGATGAAACCAACCAAAAATGTGTAATGAATTCTATTTATAGCGATCATGGCGTAAAAGCCGGTTTTGTTGATGGCGAATGCAAAGTTGAGCTTACCAATGCCATTAGATATTTAGTTGATCAAGGGGCAAAACTAGTTATTTTAGGTTGCACGGAACTGCCTCTAATTATTCCACAAACCGATGGTTTAAAGATGGGTGTACATTCCGTTGTCGTTTTAGACCCCACTGAAATTCTTGCAAAAAAATGCGTACAACTCGCACAAATTTAATAAATTATTTTCTGCAAATCAGCCTTCATTCTTTAAAAAGCAAATAAGCCAATACCAAACAGGGCAACAAATGCACCAGCCACTCGCACCACCATTTCAGACTCCCATTTTTTAAATGAATAACCTATCACAAACCCAGCCATGTGTAGTAAAACTGTTGCTGTCAAAAAACCTATTCCATAAGTAAAACTAGAACCAGCAGAAAGCATTTCTGAGCCATGGGAATGACCATGAAATAGAGCAAAAGCCCCCACAATACCAACGCTAATCATTAAGGGCATCTTAATTGAGGTTGCAATCAAAACACCTAATATAACCAGCGACAATAATATTCCCATTTTTACAAAAAATATATTTGCACCCAACAACGCTATTACACCGCCCAACATCAATACAAAAACAAATGATAAAGGTACAACCCATGATGCTTTGCCGCCTAATTGGCTTGACCACAAACCAACCGCAAGCATTGCAAGCAAATGATCGACGCCTTCAAACGGATGAAAAAAACCATGTAAAAAACCGCTTGTATGACCAGCACCTGTATGCGCGAGCAGTACATTCGGTAGCAACAACACCATTATTATGAAACAAAAGGGTTTATATTTAGATTGCATTAACATTCTCCAAAACACAAAGTATTCTTTATTTACAGAATAAAAGTCGAGATTATAATTTTTTTAATTATTTTTAAAGGCAAAACACAATTATTGATTCGAATGCTCTCTCTTCCTGAATTGCTATTCTTAGAATTCGACAAATATCTGGCAAACTTTTAAAATCCAATGAAAATTAGCTTTAAGAATCGCATGAAATAGGTTGATTTATTCTAAATTACTTAACTCTTCCCATCATTTTATCGAAATCATAGGGTTTCATTATGTTTTGCAAACCGCTAATAATGGATCTTACGCGACGCTTATCGTAATCAATTGATTTTAAAACGACTTGCCCATCTTGTATCACAATATACTCAGGCTTAGTGCATTTGTTTTCTTTTTCAAGATAGGAGCGATACCCTGTACTACCAGAATTAATCATGATTTGATTATTCGAAAAATAAACCAATTGTTGTTTGTGAGTATGGCCAAAAATCAAGCGGGTTGTTTCGCTTATATTTTGTTCTCTAGCAAAATTAGAAAATTCAAATTTGCTTTGAATAACAGTATAATCTATTCGATACAAATGAGTCATAAAGTAATCATGCCCGTCTAAATTAAAAAAGATATTTTTCGGTAATGACCTTAAATACTCTACATTTTCCGCAGTGATTACTTTTGAATTATATTCAAGCCAATTCAAATTTTCGATTGCAAGAGGTTGCTTTTTGTCATATAGTTCAACTAGCAATTCGTCATGATTACCTGCAACACATTGAACATTATGATCTTTCAGCCATTCTATGACTTCATTCGGGTTAGGGCCAACATCCACAACATCACCCGCACAATACACAATATCTACATTTTTTTCAAATGCCCATATTGCTTCAAGAGCATCAACATTACTATGCAAGTCTGAAATTAACAATGCTTTCATTTATCCACCATTTGTTAAAAGTAGCAGCAATTATTCTGCTAACCAATGTTTTAAGTTACTTCGAACAAATTCATCATCAATTAAATGTGGGTACGATTTGCAAACACGATCTAACTCTTCACTTTGACCTGGCGACAAAACTTCATGTGGGTTTAAACACCATATACCTTTTAATAAACCTTGTCGTCTTAGAACCTCATGAATACCTGGAATGCAACCCGCAAAAGCATTCGCCGTATCAAACAACGCTGCATTGCAATCAGTAACTTCAATCGCCTTAGTTAGCAAACTTTGTGGTACAGGCAAATTATTCTCGGTGATTTGATGAATTTCTTTCATTAGTTCAACTGCACTTTTTGTCCAAACGCAAAAATGCCCAAGCAACCCGCCTCTAATTCTTATTTTTTTTGCACCTTTTGTCGTCACGATTTTATATTCAGTTAATAGATCTACTACAATATTATCATCATTACCCGTATAAAGCGTAATATCGTTTTCCCTACCTGCCTCACATACTGCTCGAACAACATCAAAAGTTTGATAGCGATTAAAAGGTGCCATTTTAATAGCTAAAACATTTTTGATTTCTGCAAATTGACGCCAAAACTCAAAGGGCAATACTTTTCCACCAACAGCAGGCTGTAAATAAAACCCAATTACTGGCATTATATCGGCAATTTTTTGACAATGGCTTACTATTTTGTCTATTGGCTCATCTTTTAAAGCAGCTAAACTTAACAAACAGGCGTGAAAACCACACGAAACGGCATACTCAGCTTCGGGTATAGCCTGAGGTGTCTTACCACATACACCTGCAATCTTCAAAAGAGAGCGCCCTTTAGAGCCTGCATAGGAATCAATTGTATCTGCTGTATGTTTTAATACAGGTTTAAACAAATTAATTTTAGGGTCACGAATCTCAAATTGTGTTGAATGAACCCCCACGGCAATACCGCCAGTTCCAGCATCGATATAATATTTTGCTAAGGCACTTTGATGTTTTACATCAAATTTTCTATTGGCATCTAATGCAAGTGGCATGGCAGGTATGACAGTGCCGCGTTTAACTTCTTTTAATATTTCCGCAGGAATATTTGAAATATTCATATTAATACCTCCCCGATGTGGTTTCAAAATGCGTTGGTTTATTTAGTGATCGGCCCCCGGATTTCAACCAAGCAGCCAACCATCGTATCATCGTTTTTGGCGTTACACTCGGGTAACCAAATAATTCACTAGCTTTTGCAGAGTTGTTTAAATACATAACTTCTGATGGTGTACCAGAAAAGATTGGCTTAACACCAAAAATTCGTGCAAACTCTTCGGCTATCCAAACTACTGGCAATGTTTCAGGCCCTGTTACATTCATTTTAGTCGCTGGCACCGAACAATGCTCCAAACAAAGCAAGGCCTGTGTGTTTGCATCCCCTTGCCAAATTACATTCACATGGCTAGAGGTTATATCAACTGGTTTACCGTTCAATACTTTTTCTCCAATATCCCTTAAAACTCCATACCGTAAATCAATTGCATAGTTTAACCGATATAAACAAACAGGCATTTTATTTTTTTTTGCAAAATATTCAAAAACTCTTTCGCGCCCTAATGCCGACTGAGCATAATCGCCGATGGGCGCTACTACAATTTCTTCTGTTGCCCCACCAGAGTTTGGTGTCATCAAAGGGTACACACAACCTGTCGAAAACGCAACAACTCGACTTTTTGAAAAATGACTTGCTACATTTGTTGGCACAACCGTATTCATCGCCCAAGTAACCTCTTCATCACCTTGCGTACCAAACTTCTTACCAGCCATAAAAATAACATTTTCAACTTGGGGCAATTTTTTGGTAGCTTCTAAGTTTAATAAATCGCAAGATATGGTTTTAACACCAAATTCTTCTAAAACTTTACGGCCACTTTCATCTGAAAATCTCGAAACGCCATAAACCGTTTTCGAAACCCCCGCACTTTTAATGGCTCTGACGGCTAACCCGCCTAGAGTGATACCCATTTTTCCACCAATACCCAAAATCATAATATCGCCACTTAATTTTTTCATCATTTCGATGAGAGCAAGCGATGGCTTGGTTAACATCTCATCTAATTCTTTTTCATCCTTAAGTATTTCCGGGTGATACCCCATAGTATTCTCCTATATTATCAATGGTAACTTGCTATAATTTTAGTGCCTTACCAAACAAAAACAAACTATTTAGTTGTTTTTTTATGATCCCAAAATTAGTTTACTTAATTTCCTGTTTCTATGGTTGCACTGCTATCATACTTGGAGCCTTAGGTGCCCATTGGTTAAAACTCAGAATTGACAGTTTGCAATTAGAAAGCTTTAAAACAGGCGTTCTCTACCAAATTTTTCATGCGATTTTACTTTTTGTATTAGCCTTTCAAGCGGAAAAACTCGCCGGGAACCTTTATAATTCTGCCGTTTTCTTACTAATTGTTGGTGTATTCTTTTTTAGTGTTTCGATTTACTTCTTATCCATAAAAGACCTATTCGGGATAACAAATTACAGATGGTTAGGCATCATCACCCCCATAGGAGGGATAATGCTCATAACAGGCTGGTTCTTGCTGGCATTTTTGTTTCGAAAGATTTCAAGTTGAAAACTAATAGCCAAGTCTGCACAAATTAAAATATATTATTCGTTCAGAACAAACTGAATTTTATAAATATTGCTTTTTATATTCCGCAATTATGCCGAAACAATGAACACGAAAATTTCCAAAGTTATTGGAATTTCTTTTGCTATACCAAATTAGACTTTAGTTCTTTACAAGAAAGAATGTATGAAAGTACTCCAAATTATTTTAGTGTTATGTTTTTCAGTATTTATATTACAGTTCTCTGGTTGCGGAAATCATTCCAGCGAAAAAGACTCCGGTACTGGGTCTAGTAAAAACGGAAAACTTTCTGCAAAAGCTGGGGCCGATTTAACAATTGCATTAGGTGACGAAGCCCTTTTAGACGGAACGGCTTCAAGCCCTCAAGTAGAAATTCAAAGATATTATTGGCTAAAAATTTCAGGTCCAAATTTAATTTTTCAACAAGATGCTTCCTCACAGTTTTTAACACCAACTGAAGTCGGCACCTATGTTTTTAGATTATTTGTTTTTAGCGAAGACGGAAGAAGCGATATTGATGATATTACAGTAATAGTAGAAGGCCAAAACCCGATTGCAAACGCAGGGCCTGATCAAAATGTTGTGATTAACACCTCGACAACCTTAGATGGCACAGCTTCGGAAATCAGAAGCGCTGGAACTTTAAATTATCTTTGGACTCCCGTTTCATTTCCAGTTGGCGACAAACCCTCAATATTAGAAACAACTAGCAAACCAACATTTACACCTAAAGCACTTGGCGAATATGTATTTTCACTTGTTGTTTCGACTGATGAATTTACAAGTGACCCTGATTTTGTTACAATCAATTCCACAAATGTTTTACCCATTGCTGATGCAGGGCCAGATCGCTCGTCCTTTATAAACAACTTAGTGAATATGGATGGGTCAAAAAGTACATATCCAACTGGTAGCGTTCCACTTTTTATGTGGGAGCAACTTAGCGGCCCAGTTACCGTAACAATTATTAACAAACAAAGTTTATTACCAAGTTTTTTTGCAGAAGTTAAAGGTACCTATATTTTTGGTTTATCGCTTAGGGTTAATGGTGTATCTTCAAACCGCGATACCGTAACAGTTGTTGTTTTAGATGATACTGACGAAAACATACCCATTGCAAACCCTGGCCCTGATCAAAACGGGTATTTAAATGAAGTTCTCGAATTAGATGGCTCAAAAAGCACAAGCCCTAAAAACACACCTTTAGTTTATACTTGGGCATTAACGGGAGGAGATGCAAGTGGTATAAATTTAAGCAATTTGAATTCCCCAAAAGTTTCTTTATTAGCAACAAAAATCGGAACTTATCAAATCTCTTTAACAGTATACGACGGCTCATTTTCTAGCGCTTCCACTATAGTGTTAGTAAATATTTTTGATCGGGCTGCAACGAATCTTGCTCCTCAGTTTTTAGAACCGGTTAGCAGTATTTCTGCCCGAATTGGGGAGCCGATCATGCTGGATATTGGTGCGATTGATTACGAAGGTAGCCCTATTAGCTATAAATCAACCGTTCAAGTTCCAAAGGATGTAGATTATCGTTTAGACAATGCTCTAGACCCCATATTAATCTTCAAACCAAATTTACCGATAAATAACAATCAAACTTTTACTTTTACTAGCGCTGCAATGGATGGCATATCGCAAAATACGCGTCAAATTCAAGTTAGATTACAGCCACATACCTTTGGTAGAAATGATAGTCGTACCGCAATCATTGGCAGAGTAACGGATGTACAAGGCACTCCCCTTCAAAATGCTAGTGTGCATTGCGGAATTAGTTATGATGTCACAGACAAAAATGGTAGATTTTCAATTACAAGAGTTCCCGATGGTTCAAACATACCTGTGATTATTGATGGCAGAAACGCTTTCACCCAAGCAGAAGCCACTGAAGAAGGTCGCACAAACATATATGAATTAGAAACATTTACCTTTTCGATCAAACCTTTTGTAAATAACATCCTTGAACGCGACATTACTTTATACAAGATTTTCAAAGAAGATTTAGTTCCTGTTAGCAGAGAAAAAACAACTACCGTTGTACCTTTCGATGAAGAAAACATGAAGAACTTTAAATTAACTGTACCTGCAGCAGCACCGATGGGTATTACTGGGGCTTTTACATCTTCACTAGCGGCTATTGAAATCGATAAAACTTTAACTGCGGCGGAATGGAATAATTATTTTAACCCAACATTACTAATGAAATTAAGACCCCATCATGTTACCTATAGAATTCCAGCACCTATTACACTACCAAACCCTACGAAATTACCTGCGAATACAATCGCAACTTTATGGAAGTTTGATTCAGCAAAAAACAAATTGATACCTCTAAATGACATAAAAGCCCAAGGCGACATTTTAAAAACAGAAAACGGCGGTTTAACGGAAAACGGTTATCTTTTCACTGCTTTATCTGTCTCTGGCACAATCAGAAGCGCAAAAGATAAACTATCAATTTCAGCAGCTAATTTAGCAGAAATCGAGTTACTATTAAAAGAATCAATTGAGTTGAAAAAGAAAATGGCAACCGTTATTGCACAAGAGAAAATGTCAACCTCACTTGGGGCAATGTCATTGCTAGCAGGTTTTAATTATGCCTATACTAATGGCTTTTTGTCAAATAATTCCCTTGCCAATATTGCCTATCAGAGATTGAAAAGCAAATTCTCTAAAGGCAGTGACTTGAGCGCAGAAATCACTAAAGCCGTAGAAATCGGAGATGAAATTAACAATTTACTTACACCATTTGACTTAAGGCTTTCCAACTTTTTAAAAATCATAAAAAGAGATGCTATTTTAACGGCTCAAATAAACACCTTAAGAGGTCTATTAGGAAATAATGGGTTTGATATTAATAATGATGCTGAGGTTTTATTGATTAAAGATGTAACGGCAAAACGAAAAGCACAAATTGCTTTAATTACAAGTCAGATTGCACAAGTTAATTTTACTAACGATACTTTTACAGAAGTTTCCGCTGCTAAAATTCAAGAACCTGTAGCTATTTCATCTAAGCTATTCGAAAAAGCTCACCCTTACAATGATGTTTTGCTACGCATGGATGATATTATAAAAAATATTCAAGGCATTTTAGAATCACATGCCCAAACAAATGACAATTCCTTAATGACAGTACTACAAGTATTGAATGCTGCTGGCAATGTAGATGAAGTGATTTCGATTAAAACAATTGATAATTTGAATTATATCGGCAATTTAGATAAAAGAACAGATTTGTTAGGCAAAACTGTTAGAGTAGCAACTTACGCCAAAACTAGAAATAAAATTGGTGTAAGCCGTAAAATCGTTTTTGGAAAAGAAAGCGCAACGGATTTAGATGTCTTCATTGATACCGATGCACAACTTGTAATCTATGAACAACCAGAAGATGCCTTATCTCAATTTCCTGCAGCATTAGAAATAACAAGACAAGATAAAACCGTATTTCTTAAAGCTCTAAACGCAAATACATTTGTGGAAATTCCAACGGGAAATTACCAAGCCACTGCTATTTCAAAAAAGAACAAAACTTCATTACTTCCTTTTGCAATCAGTTTAAAAAAATCATACTTTATAAGATTTGGACAAGTTGAAGTAAATACTATTGAAAATATAACCTATCAAAAAGAATCTTTAACATTTTATAATCAAACAACAGGCCAAACTTATGATAAAATTGAATTAAATGATTTGGTTATACTACCGATTGGAACTTATATTGTCAAAAGCTCAACTACAGGCGCAAATGATTATTGGTCTGGCACAATTACGATCAATACTGGGGAAACAAAAAGGCCTTTTGGTGCATTTCAATATGCCACTTTCAGCTTAAATGACGCCTACGACATAAGCTATCAGGTAATCGCTGCAAATGGTTCTATTGCCTATTCAAATGTTAAAATAGGTAACAGTGTTGTCCTTTTACCAGGTAATTATAATTTAAAAGCGAATGCCTCTGGCAATATCTTAGGTGCTCATACAGCTCCTTTTCTGGTTAAACTAGAAGAGGAGATTAACCCATTTGCTACAATTATAGTTGATGTGTTCACTACTTTTCCTTTCAATTATTCAACAACACATAAATTAGAGTTTTTAAGAAACGATGCAGTTCTTTTCACTGACATAGCCCCTGGTAAAGAGCTATTGGTTTTGCCTGGAAAATACAGTATGCGTGTGGTCGGAATGCCCACAAAAATGGAATATGAAATTCAAGTTAACCAAGGAGATGTTGTTGCACCAATGGGTTTAGTTAGATTTACAGAACCAGATAAAAAATATAACATCCTTCAAAACAATAAACTTATATACCAAGAAGTTGGTGCTGGTAAAGATGTGATTTTAACACCTGGCCTTTACACCTTGGATGCCGTTGAAGATGATGGTATACCCCCACAGACTTTCAATGTAGTCTTTGACAGTACATTCACATACCCTGATGACACCATCATCGTAAGATAAAGAGCTCAAATCATTACTATAATTCACCACTAAAGGATTTTAAACTTTTATTTAAAATCCTTAACCAAATGACAAACACTAAAGGCTCTTAACCGAGCTTATTACATTAAGGTGCATTTGTCTTATGATGTAGTTTTGTGAAACTTTAATAGACGACTTCTCTACTAGAAAACGGCGGTGCGACACTTCGCCAATCTTGCTACACAAAAAATGCGTAACCAGACCCCTCCGCGGTCTGGTAGAGAAGACTAAAAGCAAAAAAGAACTACCTCCATTAATTAGAATGAGTGCATTCGTCTTACGATGTAGTTTTGTAAAACTTTAATAGACGACTTCACTACTAAACTCGCTACAAGGCAACGGTGAAGGCACATCATGAGGCAAACACACCTCAAGCAATAAACTTCTAATTTGTACAACCATTGGATTTCAAATCCGATTCTACTACAACAAAAGAAAAGCCCAATATCTTAAATTCTCTCACAAAGGCACGAAGCACACAAAGTAAAATAAATTTGAATGATAACTCCTCACTCTCCTTTTTTGAATTCTTTGTGATCTTTTGTGTCTTTGTGAGAAAAAGACTTCGAACTTCCAATTTTTCATTACCTAAAATTGGCCTGCCGCTTAAAATAATGCGAACTATTCTAGGCTGATCACTTTTAAGATTGCTCTCAAAAACAATATTTTTAGTATCAATATTAGAATTTACTAATTGCACTGGCATACCATTAAAAATAAACGAGGACAGGCATCAATTAAAAATCAACTATTGTTTGCAGTTTAACAATTTAAGAAAATTAATCTAGTAAATTTGCTATTTTCGCTTAATTTAACGATAAATTGGCTTGGATGTGAAAAAACAATTCATGCCTTTCCTGTTCATTTTCACTCAAAGCCACCACTACGCCCACACATTTCAAAAAGCCACTCAAAATCCACCTACGGCAATGAATAAACCATACTAATTCATTTTTAGCCTACATTTTTTATCTTTTTAATCGAAAAATCTACCCAACTATTATGAGCAAGAACCAGCTAATCATCGCAATTCATGACTGTCCCTTTATTTAATTTTAGGCTTTACTTGTTAATTTTCAATGAGTTATGTTGGTCCGACCCCACGACCCGCGACCCCCTTTTCTCGTTTCATTTGTATTGGCTTCCGATGACAGGATATCGTCGCCAGTCGCATTAACTTACGGAACTAAAATGCCTTCAGGCAGTGTAGTCTGCCCTGTGGTCTAAAAAGTTCTTTGTGTACGCTTCATTCTCTTTGTTCATCACTTTTCAGCGACTCCGCAGAAAATGCAACACTCAATACGGGTGGTTGGTTAGACCTTGCCCGACAAGGACTTTCACCTTGCTAGATAACGCCAGCTTATCTTGGCGCACCCTGTCCCTTTATTTTTTCACGCTAAAAGTGGTTTAAATTATAATAAATTCTTCCCAGTACTTGTGGTGGTTCAGTTTCATTACGGCTTCTATTTAATATCCTATTTTTTTTCCAATGCAGAACGAGCTAACTCATCAAAGCCAAAAAGCTTTTTATCTGCTATAATTTTTAAACATTCTCTCATTTTATTTTTAGGAAAATAACCATTAAATGTCATAAAGCAGACAAGGTATTCTCTAAGTTTTAAATTGTTTAAAGAATCAACAGCACTATTTAAAAATTCGAATGTTTCCTCTTTATTTTTTAATTCGAGACTTCCATCAACTAAATGCCATAAATTGTTACTGGAAAAAAAATCTATAAATTCCAAATCTCTTTTAGACATTAGGCTCTCCTCAACTTCTAATTCTTTTAGCATAATTCTTAACTGCATCACACCTTTTTCATCATAAATATACAAATTCGAAAATATTTTCTCCTTCTTTAACTGCCCCAAATTTACTTTTTCTCTAATCATAAGGATAAACTTAATTTTTTTATAACCTGAATTATCAATTTTTAATATGTTTTCATCAACAACTTGTTTAAAGTTGCTATAAAGTATAATTATTTCTAATTTGCTTTCCAATGATCGCTTAGATACCTCAAAAAGATCAAATTCTATTGACTTTGGGATAGTTGACTCAAATAATTTTATATGGGCTTCAGAAAAGCCATTAATTCGAATTTCCTCATTGTTTATATTTTTAATATTTAAAGTGCATAAAAATGGTTCATTAATTTTCACTTTATTTGGTAAATCAATATCAAAATTTAAGGCTCTAATATGTTTAATTTTTTCAGCTTTTTCTTCAAAAGGCTTAATAAATTCATCCCAACTTTGACCAGACATTGGTGTAAAAGCAAATTGTTCAATAAAAGACCCTTGCCTTGTATTGACCAAAAAAAGCATTTTTTGGTCAATAACATTGATGTCCTTTAATATATTTTCTGGAATCTTTTTATCAAGCCACTTTTTATTCCTAATTATTTCAACGATTTTTGTATCTTCCGGCATGCCAAGCAAATCTTTTATCGGTATCACAGAGTAAATAATACAATACACTTTGTTGCCTTCTTCCTTGTATTCTTTTATATGGGCATTTTTAACAACCCCAATAATGCATTTATCGCAATCTACAAGATAATCCCATTTATTATTTACTATTTTCTCATTTCCCGTAGCATTTAAATTGCCTAAAAAACAAATAACACAAAACAAAAAGTGTTTTAACATGCTGTCTCCAAATAATTAAGGTATAGTTTTTATTCTTATTTCTTTATACTGCTTTTGATTTACATGTAATTGATTAGCATTTAAGTTCGATTGTAAATTAGGGCCACCTGTTATTGGGCCTTGCCAATAATCCATCCAATCCAATAAGCTTGGCAAATAAACTTTTGATTCAAAAGAAGTTATCATAGGCATAACAATATTATTAAAAACTAATGTAATATCAATTGGCTGATTTGTGGAGTCTACAATTACATTTCCAATTGCATCCGTATTATTCCTTTGGTGAGTTTGAAAATAAAAATTACCATTAATTTTTACGCCTTCATTCAAAACACCTCTAGCTCGTTTGTCAGTTGAGCTACCAATTACCGAATAAGTAGAAATCCTTACTCTCACAGCCCCATCTAGTATTCCATCGCCAAATATATCAGTATTATTTAATGGATCTAAATTCACATTAAATGCAGCCAGCCCATCTGACATCGAGTCAAAGCAGTGCTTCAAACTACACTTATGCCCAATTTCATGAAAAATAGTATTGCCATTAATAAGATTGTCTGCAAAACCAAAGCTACCACCTGCTGCACTAGCCTTTATTCGTAAATCAATATTATCTAATGTAAACCCACCAGAGCTACCTAAAACACCAGAGTTTAATTGGGTATTTACATTTCCTGATACAAATGCAGGTAGATTAGTATCGTCGTGAATGTGAATTATATTTTGAATAATATCAATTTTATCATTCATTCCATTGAAATTAATTGAATGATTATGAGTTGCTGTTGTGTCTAGTTGATTTTCAAATAAATCTAATTTCATGACTTTATGAAAAGCTATATTAAATAACTCTGCATTAGTTGCTTCCATTTCAAGCAAGCCTGTAGCCTTTTCATTAACAATGCTTTGGTGAAAAATAAATAAATCTTTTATTTGAGGCCCAAGTGCGAGGCCAGCCACACCACCATAACTTAATGGGATATCCTCCATTCTATAGATTTTGGAAACTCCTGTGGCGTTGTCAGTAACCTGAAAACCCCTGTATTCTTCTAAAGCGGTAAAACCATCACCTTTTTCATTGTGAATATGATTAAAACCAGTTAAATCAAGATCTTCCGAGTCATCTAAGCCATCTTTTATGGGGTTATTATAATTTGCACCTGGAATTAAATTAAACTTTTCTTCCCATCGGTCCGGTAAAAAATCAACGTCAGAATCAAATGGTAATTCCATATAGACAATTGGTTCATCAATTAATTTTTTATTGTTTAAATCAAAGAGCGAACTTGTTACTACCACGCGACCACCCCAATCCTTTACAAATAAATTCTGACTAAATTCACCAGAGCCATTGTAACTTGAAGCTGTAATTGTTGAATTATTAAGAACGGAATTTATATCAAAAGGTTCGTTTTCTGGGTCATTGCCTACAGATCTTTCTATACCATTGATTATCTTCAATTCGGTTTATTAAAATGCCACAGTTTCGTCTTCAAACCAAACTATTTTTTAGGTTGCTCCACTTTCTCTGCCTCTTTTATTGGCTCTGGGATATAAACAATAAATGGATTTGATTCCCATTTGCCATCAACTACCCATTTTATTTCATAATACCCATGCTCAGAAAGTTGTTCTGACTTAAAAAACTCTTTGATATCCAATTTAGTATGAATTAGATTTTGACTGGGTTTAAACCTTTTATATGCAGTTTTTTTAGAGATTTCATTTTTCCAGAAAGTACCGTCAGGTTTCCTTATTTCTACTTCATTATTGCCTTGCGATAAGGCATTTATACATACATCTTCTTTACCTGTATTTTCAACCATAAAGGCGATATTATTGGTTTCATTATTAAATATAGAAACAATCCTTAGTTTTATTATTGCATCTTTGCTATTATTTATATTCGCTGTTGCGTTACCTTCAAACTTAGCTTCTTGGGCGCTTACTATTGGAAAGATAAAATTAAAAAAGCAAATGACAAAGAAAATAAACTTTATAGATGAATAAACCATAACTATTACTCCTGTAAAAAACCTTTTATTTGCTATCAATATAATAAACGAGTTAAACGAGGACAGGCATCAATTAAAATAAACGAGGACAGGCATCAATTAAAAATCAGTAATTATTTGCAATTTGGCAATTTTAAAAAATTAATCCAGTAAACTTGCTATTTTCGACCAATTTGATGATTAATTGGCTTGAAAGCGCGCAGGGTTTATAGCTGCCTACTCCGATTTTACTGAATAAGAAAAGTTTCGGGGTTTTTATTTTGCTAAGGCCAGTTGATTCAACTTGAAAATAAACGCACCGAATCTAATTAGATAGGGCGCGTTCTTTTTATTTATTTTTTTGCTTCAAATTTTCAAATAATAAACGAGGACAGGCATCAATTAAAAATCAGCAATTATTTGCAATTTAGCAATTTTAAAAAATTAATCCAGTAAATTTGCTATTTTCGACCAATTTGATGATTAATTGGCTTGAAGGCGAGTAAGTTTTATAGTTGCCTACTCTGATTTTAATGAACAGGAAAAGTTTCGGGGTTCTTATTTAATTAGGCCAGTTGATTCACCTAGAAAATACCCCCCCCCGAATTCAATTGATAGGGCGCGTTCTTTTTATTTATATTTTTGCTTCAAATTCTCAAAGAACATCTACTATTACTATTAACTGCACCTATTTATCCTTAACATTATGTGGGCTACTCAAAATTGTAAAGTTAAGAAATTTTATTCTAATGAATATTACTCTGATCAACCACACCTAAAATTAACAATTAACCCGTAATTTTTGATGAAAATGTAAGTATTTTTTAACTATTTTTAAAAATAGCTCAAAAAGCTCTTCCTTTATTTTTAATTTAACTATATTTATATATAAATTACTACCAATACAAGGAGGGTTTATGACGAAAGCGCGTAAATACATTTGGGACGAAAATC
>Ga0209573_1003279_pt1 | contig 18193 bp, 16 predicted proteins | sample TNRBio252014_DNA_FD_185870 | JGI IMG/M metagenome (GOLD analysis project Ga0209573, IMG submission 185870) | Wastewater treatment Type I Accumulibacter community from EBPR Bioreactor in Madison, WI, USA - TNR Reactor_6/25/2014_ DNA (SPAdes)... | ecosystem: Engineered > Bioreactor > EBPR >...
AGATCACCTGCATGCGTGCCGACGTAGCTTGCGCCTCAAGCTCGGCGTTGATTTTGAGCATCGTCGCGCGTGCCTCGTCCGCAACACGCACGGAATTCGCACCCGACTGGCGGTAGATATTGAAGGTGAGCGCTTTCTCGCCATTGAGGCGCGTGCGCGACACCTCGTCCTGGAGTGTGTCCTCGACCTCTCCAAGCTGCAGAATCGTAACGGGGTTAGAGATGCTCGCAAGCCTCAGGACGGTTTGGGTGATGTCTTGGAGGCTTTTGTACTCCGCGACGGTCCTATAGGTGATCTCCTGTGAGCCTTGATTGGTCTTTCCGGCGGGAATATTGCGCCCCCCCGACTTGAGCGATGCGGCAACAGTCCCCGCCGATATATCCGTGGCAACAAGGCGCTCACGATCGAGATTGACATGAAGCTCGCGTTTGCGGCCCCCGAGAATTTCCACCTGACCCATTTGCGGGATCTGTTCAAAACGCGGAGCAATGCGCTCTTTAGCAAGGTCATAGAGTTCGGAATCCGGGAGCGACGAGCGCAGCGCGATCGTTAGGATGGGCGCATCGGCCGGACTAATTTGACGAATGACTGGAGCATCGACGTCTTCGGGCAAGAGCCGCATCGAGTTGGTGACCTTGGCTCGAACCTGTTGCTCGGCGAAGTTCAAGTTTTGCTTAAGGTCAAACTCAACCATGACCAGCGAGACGCCCTCCATGTTTTGGGAGGACACCTTTTTCACGCCAGAAATCGAACTCACTTCGTCTTCAAGGATCTCGGAGATTCCAGACTCCACCTCCTGCGGGCCGGCCCCAGGATAAATCGTCTGAACCATCACGGTCGGAAACGTGACATCAGGATAGAGATCAATAGGAAGTTTTTTAAGAGAAATCCAACCCAGCGCGAGCAAGAGGATCACGATGCTTGAGATAAGAATGGGGCGTCTTACCGAAAGTGACGCAGGCGACATGATCACTAACCTCGCATTTTTCAAACAACTGTTTAAAATTGTTCTGACGAGGATCTACGCCGACCCCGAGACTCTGTAAAGTTTCTTTGCATAAGCGCCGCCAACAAACGCCATCGCGCGAACGAATTTGGATATGCGCCTTGATTCGCGACGACTTCTGTCGTGATTTAAAAGATGGAATATATGGGCAGCTCAAAAATCCTAATCGTCGAAGATCACCCCGACACTCAGCTTTTTCTGGCGACGGTCCTGAAAATGAAAGGATACATTCCTGTCGTCCACACCAGCTCCACCGAAGCCCTGGCGGGAGCCGCACAGGATCCCGAACTCAAGGCCGCTCTCGTTGATTTGAGCCTCGAGATCCCGATCGAGGACTTCATCTCCAAAATCCGCAGCCTTCCCGGACTCAACACGCTCCCTGTGATTATCGTTTCGGGACGAGATTGGACCCAGCAAAAGGCTCTCGAAGTCGGAGCCCAGGCCTTTCTCAGAAAGCCCTGCGATCTCGCCTCCCTCATGGGAGCCGTTAAAAGCGTCGTCGGCGATTGACCGAGGTCTGAAATCCCGATAAATCAGGGACGTCACTCAAGCCCGGGTGGTGGAATTGGTAGACACGCAGGTCTCAGAAGCCTGTCCTCGAAAGGGGGTGGAGGTTCAAGTCCTCTCTCGGGCACCACTTCCCCACTCTATTTTGTCCTCTAGCTGCGTTGGTCGGTTGCTCCGCTGCTCACAGGCTTTAGAGCCTGCTCCGCTGCTCGCGGCCCTCCCGCCTTGCTAGAGATCAAAATAGAGCGGGGCCCCTCATCAAACCTTCTCGAAAATTTATTCCCGGAACATTTCTTGTGAGGACTTGCTCGATGAGCCCGAAGCAAACGCCTGCCCCCTCACCCATTCTCGCAAAAATCGTAGAGAAACGATTTTTCGTGATTCGCGGTCAACGCGTGATGCTGAGCTCGGATTTAGCTGAACTGTACCAAGTCCCAACCAAAGTCCTCCTTCAATCCGTAAAACGAAACCTAGAACGTTTCCCAGAAGACTTCATGTTTCAGCTCAATTCGGCAGAAGCAGAGGCCCTTTCAAGGTCACAATTTGTGACCTTGAAGCGAGGCCAAAACACCAAATACGCTCCCCGTGCATTTACCGAACAAGGTGTCGCAATGCTTTCTGCGGTTCTGAGAAGCAAAGTCTCCATAGCCGTAAACATTGAGATCATGCGAGCTTTCGTAAGATTTAGGGAACTGGCGTCAACCAACGCCCAAGTGCTGAAGTAAGTCGATGACCTAGAAAGACATGTAACGGGTCACGACACCCAACTCCAACAATTTTTCCAAGCCATTCGTGATCTTGTGCAACCCAGCCTCCCACCCCGCCGACCGATTGGTATCAAACCGAAATCCTAAAGCGTGCAAGGACCTCGTTAAACTCGTCGGCATAGGCCAGCACTCTCTTGGGATCCTTACGGAAAGCTTCGTCGAGTTTCTGAAGGAAAACTCGAAAATTCTCATCGAAGAATTCGCTCTCTTCAGAAAATAATTTTACCTCGGTGCAATTTTCCGCCCATTCGGTCGGAGTGAGACCCTCCCATTCATTAACCTTGAAACCGAGACCTTCGAGAGCTGAATCGTAAGTCGGATCCACCAGAATCCACACCCCATCAATTTCGACTTCCAAAGCATGGTGATAGTCCGCTCGATCTGGAATCGAATTCACCTGTTCGGGCCAATCGCGAAGTTGGTACCGACTTGGAAAGATCTCGCGTGTTACTTCGTGCCGAGACTACGACTGTTCTTTCAAATCGCTCATCGTTCGATCCTCTCATGTATCGCAGTGCTATAAATGAGAGGATCCGCGCTTACGTCAGCACATTTAAACATTGGCGGCTCGAAAATCGTCAACCTGGGGCACCGATGTAAATTGACGTTCCCAAACATTGGAAACGGACGAGCTTACAGCTTTTGAGCGCAGTATCGCCTTTGATCGGACTTATCGACACATGGGATGACATTCGATGATTGGTTTTTGGACATCCAATTTAATTTCTAATAGAATTACATAGATGATTCGTTTTAAGCCAATATTTGTACTGCTTTTATTATCTTTGACGGTTTCACATTATGCGGGAGCAAAGAAGGCGAAAACATCCGCTAAAAGTTGTGAATTTAGTTACGATGAAGAAGGGTATTGTAGCAAAATAAATAATGGCAAAATGCGAATAGTAATTCAGGGTTCCCCCCAATACTATTCGACAGCAAACTTTCCTAATACTGACTGTAAGGGCACGCATATAACCGATGGACAGTGTTATTGTTTTAATGGGACCATAGTTTTTAAAGAAACAAAGGACCTTTCAGGGGTAATTGAAAAAGTTCATAACATAAATTCAAGCATGACCGGATGTGGTGATTAAGAAATCCCTAGAAATTGAGTTTGGGCCTGCTCTTTTGAGCTCGCACTTTCGAATGCAGAAGCCCGTCAGGACCAATCGGCTCCGACGGGCTAGTCTTTTTCTCAGCTATTGTGAACTTCGATCAGCTCAAAGTTTAGGGATTGGTTAACCATTCGCCAAGCTATGAATAAATGCCCTAACATCCGCATCTGATTTCAAATGTCTGAAGTCAATTGAAGGGTATGCATTAGATCTAATAAGTTGAGAGTATTCGATTCTTTTTCTGGAATTACTTTTTAAAATCCACATCAACAAAGAATTTTTCTGAAAAATACTATTTTTTAAATTTTCACGACAACCATTCCAAAGAACTTCGCGCTTTAGTGATCGTTTCAAGGAGCGCATAAAGAAACGAGCGAGAATTTTAGATAACGGAAAATCAAGCCAAACGACCAACTCGGCCCTATCCCATATCACGTCTCTTACTTTGCCAAAGTTTCCATCAACCACCCAGCTATTTCCAGCAAGAGCCTCTTGGATGCGATTTTTAAAAACATCGAGTTCCGCTTCTTTCCAGTTGGGTTCCCAAAAAAGTGAATCTAATTCGACGTGCTTTAATCCCAAGTTTTTCCCCAAGGTCTGTGCAAGCGTTGTCTTGCCGCTGCAACTGTCACCAATGATTGCAATACGTTTTGGTCTAGAAGTCCGTGAAGTTAGCATGCCCGCATTTTCCCTCAGGAATTAGCCTGCGGCAAATAGTAATATCTGAACTTTGCCCCCAGCGGTCGAAGGTCCCTGCATTGAGACCAATGCCCGTTTAAACCGACTTTCAAGAACAGGCCCACCGGTTTCAGGTCTCTTGGGACCTAAGCTGCGGGAGTAGGGACATTCGACGGCATACGTCTTGAGCCGAGATCACCGCTCGGCAACCTTACATCCGCTCGTATTAGATGAGCGATACGTCGCAAGCGCAATATGCTTTTGACGGGACCGCATTCGCTCCGGTATACAGCGAAGGCGCCCACCGCGAGGGTGTTTGCAGGAGTTTCCATGAAAAACCTTTTATTAGCCATCCTCACCTTATCCAGCAGCGTTTTCGCATCCGAGCCAAGGAATGATCCTTTTAAGGATCAAAAACTCAGCTGCATCGTCACGAGCGACAACAAGAGATATCACGACATCTTTGTCATTGAGGTCCGCGAAAAAGGCTACAGTCATGTCAAGTACAAGAGAATCCATCTCGCCTCGCCAAAAGACGCCGACGGCAACTTACTCCATGGCGACTTGGAACTTGTAAGGGGCTGCTATCACGGCATTCAAGTGAGGTTCGAACACAATCCCACTTACATGAACATTGAGTGCATAAATGATGGCGAGGACGGGTCTGTTACAATTTACCCTCCCTTCGACGGGCCCACGATCGAAGGAGAAATCTACTTTTACAAGCCACAAATCGGCTATCCAGAACGAACCCTGCTTGAGCTTAGCTGCCAAAAATCTGAGCTCAACAGCCCCTGAGTGGGCTGAGTTCTTTGTACCCTTGTGACCAAATCCAAAACTCTCGCCGCTCTTTTATCTGGCAAAGACATTGCGATTGCCTCGCTCAGCCTTCTCGCGATCACGGCGCATCTTCTTACAGGCTCCGAAGCACCCCTTCTCATTGCCTTGAGTCTCGGTGGACTCCCTCTGCTCATCGAACTCGGTATCAAATTTGCGAAAAGAAATTTTGATTCTGACCTGCTTGCTGGAGTTTCGATCGCCACTTCGATTGTTCTTGCCGAATACCTCGCGGGTAGCATCGTGGTGCTCATGCTCGCCGGGGGCCGGAGCTTAGAGCGTTTTGCAACGACACAGGCCTCATCCGTGCTCAGGGCTCTCGCCAAACGCATGCCGACCATCGCACACCGACTCTCCCCCACGTCGAGCGTCGAAGATGTCGCAGTACAGAATATCCGGGTTAACGACGTGCTTGTTATATTTCCGCACGAAGTCTGTCCGACGGACGCCGTTGTCATCGAGGGCGACGGCTATATGGACGAGTCCTATTTGTCCGGCGAACCTTTTCAAGTGCGTAAAACGGTGGGGAGCGAAGTGCTTTCAGGTGCCGTCAATGGCGAGTCTCCTCTCAAAATACGTGTGAGCAAGGTACCCAAAGACTCGCGCTACGAAAAAATCATGTTGGTCATGCGCGAGTCCGAGCAGAAAAAGCCGAAAATGCGCCGCCTCGGGGACCAAATGGGAACCTACTACACGCCCTTGGTGCTGATTGTCGCCGCAATGGCGTGGTGGTATTCCGGAGACAGTCTGCGATTCCTCAGCGTTCTCGTCGTTGCGACACCTTGCCCACTCCTGATTGCAATTCCAATTGCGATCATCGGAGCCATTTCTCTCTCCGCAAAAAAGGCAATCCTCATCAAGAGCCCGATCGCCCTCGAGCAGATCGCCGCTTGCCGAGTTGCCATCTTCGACAAAACGGGGACGCTCACCAACGGCGAAGCACGGATCACTCAGATCCAAACGGCCCCCGATTTTGACTCTCGAGAACTCCTCGCTCTGGTGGCGAGCCTCGAGGGATATTCAAAGCACCCCCTCGCGCGCGCGATCATGCGGGCGGCCGCAGAACAGAAGCTGCCCCTGCAGCGCGTAAGCGACGTGCGCGAAGTCGCGGGGCGTGGACTCGAGGGAAAAGTCGGAGATCGTCGCATCAAAGTGACCAGCCGCACGAAACTCCTTCTCGAGAACCCCGTGGAGGGCAATAAGGTCCCCATCTCACAGAGCGGCCTCGAGTGCGTGATCGTCGTGGATGATAAGTACGCAGGCACGATCCATTTTCATGATGCTCCTCGCGATCACAGCAAACTCTTTATTGGGCACCTCAAACCCCGTCACGAGTTCGAACGCATCATGATCTTGTCCGGCGACCGAGACTCTGAGGTTCGCTATTTGGCCGAACTCATCGGTGTGAGCGAAGTGCACTCGCAAAAAAGTCCCGAGCAAAAACTGGAGATCGTTCGAAAGGAAACGCGTGCCGCAAAAACACTCTACGTCGGAGACGGAATCAACGATGCCCCGGCAATGATGGCGGCAACGGTGGGCATGGCCATCGGACCCAACAGCGAAATAACATCGGAAGCAGCTTCTGTCGTGATCTTGGATAGTTCTCTCGAAAAAGTCGACGAGTTCATGCACATCGGTCGCCGCTTGCGAAAAATTGTCTTACAGAGCGCGGGCGGAGGAATGTTCCTCAGCATCCTCGCTATGGGCTTCGCCGCAGCGGGGCAGCTTTCTCCCGTTCAGGGCGCCATCACGCAGGAGATCATCGACATTTTGTCCATCTTGAATGCCCTGCGAATGGCCCTTCCGACGCGGTCGCTTCAAGATTTTTCGGACGCCGTGTCCTAAGAGACCGATTCAGAGAATTCGAAAACCTGACGCTCGTCATATTTTACGGACGAGTTCTGGCAGACAATATGCTTTCATGTCCAAACTCGACTCTCTTCCTTTGCCTCGCATCGCGCTTCTCGACCCCAACACAACGATGGCACGTGCCTATCTGCTTATGCTGCAACACAAATCTCCGAATCTGCCGGTGCAGTCGTTCGACGCGATCGTGGGCATTGTTTCCGAGAGAGATATCGAAACCCTGATTCGGCTCCGGGAAAGCTCTCACACTCCCGGAGAGCTCATCGTCGCAAACTTCATGAAGTCCCCCGTGAAATCCGTCGACATGCATGCCGACTTGGGGACCGTCGCGAGCCACATGCTCTCAGAAAACATCAACGCGCTGATCCTGCTTCGTGACGGAGACATCGTGGGCGCCTTGACGAAAGATGATTTGCTTCACGTGCTCGTCGAAGTCATAAAAGACGACCGACGCACCCTGTTGGAGAGCCTTAAAATTGTCAACCACGCGTATACTCAGAGGATTCAGACTCCCCTTTCCTAGAAGCACAGTTCATTTACCTTAGCGGGATTATTTTTTCCAAGCCAACGCGCTATACTCACCCAAATGTCTATCACACTCGACTTTCTTGGGGCGGCCGCGACCGTTACCGGTTCCAAAACTCTCTTACAGACCAACTCTCAAAAGCATTTGATTGATTGTGGCCTTTTTCAAGGTCATCGTGAGCTCAGAAATCGGAACTGGCTTCCTTTTTCGCCTCCCGCCAAGACACTCGACTCCGTACTTCTCACCCACGCACATCTCGATCATGCCGGCTATCTTCCCAAGCTGGCGAAGGAAGGTTTCGGTGGCCCGATTCACACCTCCCAAGGTTCGGCCGATCTCTGTGAGATCCTGCTCCTAGATTCGGCACATCTCCAAGAAGAAGACGCCGCTTACGCCAACCGCACGAAGCATTCAAAGCACAATCCAGCCCTCCCCCTCTATGACACCGAAGATGCCAAAAAAGCGCTCAAGCTTCTGAGGCCCCATGCGCGCGAAGAGTGGTTCCGAGTCGGCGAAGGGATCGAGGCCAAGTTTTTACGTTCGGGGCATATCATCGGCTCGAGCATTATTCAGGTCTCTGTTATGGATGGCGGAAACCCTCGCCTCATCACTTTTTCGGGCGATCTGGGCCATGCCAGATCGCGCACGCTCAAGGGGCCCGTAGAGGTGCTAGAGACAGACGTTCTCATCATTGAATCGACTTATGGCGACCGCGCGCATCCTCGTACGGATCCTTTAGACGCACTCGCCGAGATCGCCCTGCGCACCTTCCAACGAAAAGGTGTCTTGATCATCCCGGCTTTTTCTGTCGGACGCAGCCAAGAGGTGCTGCATCTGTTCCGCGTTCTCGAAGACTCGGGACGCATTCCCCGCGTGCCGGTGATTCTCGACAGCCCTATGTCGAACGCGGCCACGAGAATCTTTCTTAAACACCCGGAAGACAGTCCTTTGGAGAGCTCGTTTATCGGGAGCGGTGACAACTTTTTTCCTCGCGGCTTCGAACCCGTCGTGAGTGCCGATGACTCGATGATGGCCTGCATGCGCGACGGTCCTATGGTGGTCATCGCGGCGGCGGGGATGTTGAATGGGGGTCGGATCCTTCATCATCTTAAGCACCGTCTTCCCCAAAAAAAGAACACCGTGCTTTTTGTCGGCTATCAGGCCGAAGGCACCAAGGGACGCTTTCTCCAGGATCAGGGGCAGTCCATGGGAAGCATGCGCATCCATCACCAAGAAGTGCCCGTCGAGGCCGAAGTCTCTTCGATTCAGAACCTCTCGGCTCATGGCGATGCCCAAGATCTCGTGGAATGGATCGGCCACTTCGAAAAGAAGCCTTCAAAAATTTTTGTGAACCACGGGACTCCGGCCTCTGCCGAAGCTCTCGCCTCACGAATCACGCGAGAGTTGGGGCTCCGAGCAGAAGCCGTGAAAATGGATCAGCGGATCACCTTGTTTTAGTATGGGTCACGACCACAAGACACATTCCGGCACTTGCACCCACCCTCCTGCATCGCGGGTGGGCCGCGGACTAGCTGTGGCATTTGCACTCAATCTGGCCTTTGCTTTTGTCGAAGTCGCAGGCGGCCTCTACACCAACAGCATCGCAATTCTTTCGGATGCACTCCACGATTTTGGAGACGCCTCGGCCCTTGGACTGGCGTGGTACCTTGAACGAATCTCAGGCAGAAAAGCCGACAGCACCCACTCCTACGGATATCGTCGTTATTCTCTTCTTTCGGCGCTCATCACAAGCACGGTTCTTCTCTGCGGTTCACTTGTTATTGCGTGGCAGGCCGTGGGCCGTCTGATGCATCCCGAAAGCGTCAAAGTCCAGGGCATGATGGGGCTCGCAATTTTGGGCATTCTCGTAAACGGCCTTGCGTTTCGCGTCACACATCAGGGACACTCGCACAACGAACGCGCGGTCTCGTTGCACCTGCTCGAAGATGTTTTGGGATGGGTCGCGGTCCTCATCGCATCTATCGCCATGATGTTTGTCGAAATGCCCTGGCTCGACCCCGCTCTCTCACTCGCGATCTCGCTGTACATATTTTGGGGCGCCCTCAAAAGGATCCGACTCACTTCGAGCGTTTTTCTTCAAAGCGTGCCTTCAGAGATTGACCTTCTCAAAGTCAAAAACTCAGTCCAAAAAGTCGAGGGAGTGGCATCACTCGAAGACCTTCACGTCTGGAGCACCGACGGGGAGCAGATCATTGTCACCTTGTCAGTCAGATCCGTCGGTGGCGCGCTTGACAACGCCGTCTTGCGCAAGAATCTGACGACCGCCCTCGGTGCGCTCGCTCGCCATCACGTCACGATAGAAATCCTCGATGCCAATGAGCGATCGCTGGGTTGTGAAAAACCGTAATCCTCAAAAAGAATCTTAAGAATTTGCGCGCCGTTTGACGGGACAAAAGCCGGGCCGAGGTCCAATGCTTGGAAACTCACGACAAACGCCGGGGCGCTTGTCGTAAACACTGCAAAGTCGGTTTTCACCAAGAAACACGCAGTCGTCATTGCTTTTTTGGACCAGCATAAAAAGCCCCGTTGCCGCTCGAAAAGATTTTAAAATTCCCTGGCGCGAGAGGCGCTTGAATATTTTCTTGGGCGAGCCGCGCAACTCGTCCTCGGCGATGAGCCCAAGCCTGAACAGGTCTTCGGCTTTGACTTCGACCGGCATCGTACAGCAACTTGCATCGCAGCCGCGACAGAGCCCGTCGCGATAAGGCTTCCAGGTCGAAGGCCGATCCTTGTCGGTCGCTGCTAAGAGGCTCATGCACCCTTCATTATCACGAGCCCGCCCCCTCGGGCTACAGCGAGTCGTCTCCCGTGCCTGTCCAGCAGCTAGACAGTCTCGCGAAGCTCTCTACAGCTAGGGGCGTGCTTCGCACCCTAAGACCTTGTATTGCCATACTGGAACACCCCTTGCTCCTCTTAATCTTGGGGCTCCATATTTTCCGTTAGCTCGGGGGCGAACATTTTTAGGGGGAAATCTCATGTCACAACTTAAACCATGGAATCGCATCGCGTGCGCCATAACGCTCGCGACCTTTGCGACCAGCGCGCTCATCCCGAGCGCCGCACATGCCCAGCTTATCCAGCAAAGCACCAGCCAAGTCGTCGACGAGATCAAGTCGGGCCTTCGCCTTGCGCTCAGCTCCGGTGAAGCCCGCGATGTCGTCGAGTTTGTTCAAGAGGATGTTTCGGACGCCGACCTGGCGAGCATCGTCAGCATCCTCTCAAACATTGACCCCAAAACACTGCCCACAATCAGCGTCCAAGGCACGACAATCCGTTTTGGAAAGCCGAGTGAAGGAAATCCTGAGCTCAAGGTGATCGATGCGGAAACGGGACGTTTCCGCTATGGAAAAAAAGAGCTCCTTGTCCGCGACGGCATGAGCTTCGATGACTTCTTTTTCCAGTTCCAGGCCAAGCTGGACGCAGACTCATCGACCCTCACGAGTTTCCTGTGGAGTCTCTTCGCCGAAGATGCCAGGGCCGACGAAGACGTTGTCGTCGTCGAAGACGGACAGCAGGACTCGGCAAACCCTGCGGCAACTACGGCCAAGCCCGGAATGTCCACAGGCAAGAAAATCGCTCTCCTGATTATCGTGGCGCTCGTCGCATTCTTTATCTTTAAAGCCATCAAGAAAAAGAAGGAAAAGAAGGATGAAGAAGCGGCTCAGAAGAAAAAAGCGGAATCGGACAAAGCCGCCCAGGGCGTCGACCGCGGAGCCTTCGAGACGGCTAAGACCTCATACGACGCTGCCAGAAGCGAATACGAAGCTCGATGTGGACAACCTGCCGCAGGCGCACAACTCAGAGCGATCGCGCCCGAGGATGCCTCACTCACTCAAAAGACCAACGCCATGACACGGGCAACAGAACGTCTTGCAAGTGACCCCTGTGCGAGCAGCACGGCTTCGGACGCCGCGACAACACACTGACCGCGCAACTCGCCTCAAGCTCTAAGCAGCCCTGGACCTGCATTGGTCCGGGGCTTTTTTATTTCCGATCACCGTCGCAAACTCAGTTGGGGCCGAAGTCGTTTTGTCCCTGTGTCATAAGAGTGAAGGGGTCGACGCCAGCCGAACGAAGCGCGGTTTTCCACATCTCCTCGGACCAGAGTGTTGAATCTTCTGGGGGCACCTGAAAGAGGTGACTGCGATCAAAGGGAATCATGATCCAGGCGCCGTTGCGAATCTCGTCCTCGACCTGAGTGTTCTCCCATGACGTGCAGCCAAGGAAAAAAGAGTGTTGGATCGAAGGGTCTTCGAGCGTGAGGATCTCCTGAAAGGTCTGAGTGTCCGCCGTGATCCAAATACCCTCGGTGATCTCGCCTTCTTCGTCGCCGTGCTCAGCCGAGGTGTGCATCATAAAAACCATTTCCTCTTTGACGGGCCCACCCTTGAAGAGAGGTTCTTCGAACTCGAGCAGCGTCGATCCCTCGGCATCTTGAATCTCGGCCACGAGCTGGGTTGCGACCTCCTCGTGATTGACGAAGGGCTTGTTCAAAAGGAAACCGAAAGCGCCCTCATCGTCGTGCTGGATCACGAGAATCACCGCACGAGCAAATTCATCGTCTTCGAGCTGCGGGAGGGCCGCAAGAATGTAGGGCGTTTCAAGCACGGCCCCACTCTAGGGCGTGTCCGGACTTGGAACAAGTCCCTCGCCCTATCAAAATGAAGAAGCGCGAAGAGTCTTGGGGAGCAAGTTATTGAGACGTCCCGGCACACGTTTGCCGATCCCCACGCAGCGCCCCGCCCAAACGACATCGCATTCTTCGCTAACCCCAGAGGCGTCTTCGATCGTCAAAGACTCTCCCCGTAGAAATGCCTTGAGACGCGCCTCGTTTTCGAGCACGAACACGGTGCGAAGCGTCTCGTCTCGGGGCAGAGCCGTCATCGCGCTCGCATAAGCGTCGGTTTCGCCATTCCACACTTTAAACTCGTGACGAACAAGGTGACGCGCCTCAAAACTTGAAGCCTCAACTTCGCGCCGTTCAACAAATTCTGAGAGTGGACGTCCACGTTCTAGCAAGGCCCAATATCCCCCCGCAACAGCATCCTTGTGCGGCCAGCGGCGTCGTGATTCCAGAAGCGCCCACTCCGGATGCGCCTTCAAAAACTCTTCGATACGATCTTCGTTTTCATCCCGAGAATAGGTGCAGGTCGAATACAGGATTCGCGCCGAGTCCGCGGCGAGCTCGGCCGCGCTCTCAAGAAGCTGCCGCTGAATTTGTACACAGCGCCGCACCTCCGCATCTCGAACGTCGACACGATCTTCTCTTCTTTTGAAAAAAAGACTTTCTCCACTGCAAGGAGCGTCGACAAGAATCGCATCAAAGCGAAGCCCCAAAAGCTTTGGCAACCTTTCGCCTGCCGCAGCATAAACACTCACGCGGGAGGACCCATGTCGCGCGAGAAGTGCGTCGAGTTTCTTTGCGCGACGCGTGTCCGCCTCGTTGGCCACGAGCCATCCGCTCGTTCCGAGAGCCTCCGCGATCTGAGTGGCCTTTGCGCCCGGGGCCGCGCACATGTCCAGGACGCACATCCCCGGGACAATGCCCAGTGCCGTGACGACCTCGTTCGCCCCGGCCTCCTGGACAAAAAGCAAGCCCGCACCCATCAGAGGGTGTGAGTCCACCCGACGAACCTGCTCAGCATTCACCACCCAGGCCGTCGAGTCCCAGACAAGCGCGGGGGGCTCGGCGTCTCCGAAAAGTTCTTCTTTAAGGGACCGCACCTCTTCAGGACTCGCGGTTTTAAGGGGATTCCAGCGCAAGACCCTCTGGGACTTCGCCTGTTCATTTCCAAGACACTCCAGAAATTCGAGACGCTCCGCTTCATTTGGAAGGACTCTCTCAAGCCGCTTCCTAAAATCTCTCGCATTCTTGAAGGGTTCCTTTTTTGGGGGCTCGGATTGCTTAGCCACAGACACTCTAATAGTCTCCCGACCTATGATTTGGGAAGAAAGTTCACTCTTCAAAAACGCAGTTAAACAACTCGATCGCGCGGCGGCGATCATGAATCTCGATCCGAACATCCTGACGCGCCTTCATACGCCCAAGCGTGCGATCATCGTCAGCGTGCCCGTGCGCATGGATGATGGTCACATCGAGGTCTTCGAAGGCTACCGCGTCCATCACAACATGTCCCTCGGGCCCGCAAAGGGCGGTATCCGCTATCATCCCGACGTCAACCTCTCAGAGGTCTCAGGACTCGCGATGCTCATGACCTTCAAATGCTCGCTCATGTCGCTGCCCCTAGGCGGCGCCAAAGGTGGAATCCGCGTCGATCCGGGACGCCTCTCGCGCTCGGAGCTCCAGCGTATGACCCGTCGCTACACCACTGAGATCATGCCCTTCATCGGCCCAGAAAAAGACGTTCCCGCTCCCGACGTGGGCACGAACGCCCAGGTTATGGCCTGGATCGTGGACACCTATTCCCAAATCAAGGGCTACTCTGTTCCTGGAGTCGTCACAGGCAAGCCCATCGAAATCGGCGGCTCGCTCGGTCGCGTTGAAGCCACCGGTCGCGGCGTCGTGTACACGCTCATCGAAGCCGCCAAGTTCAAAAACATGGCTCTCGACGAAAGCACCACCGTCGCCATCCAAGGCTATGGAAACGTTGGTTCTGCGGCTGCTAAGAAAATTTCTAAGATCGGCTGCAAAGTCATCGCTGTGTCGGACGTGAGCGGCGGCGTGTACAACAAGAACGGCCTCGACCTCGACCACCTCAACGAGTTCCTCCTTAAGAACAAGGTCCTCAAGGGATACCCAGAGGCCGACTTCGTGACGAACGCCGAACTTCTGGAGCTTCCCTGCGACATTCTCATCGCCGCAGCGATGGAAGGCCAAATCACCGAAGCCAACGCCAACAACATCAAGGCAAAAGTGATCGCCGAAGGCGCCAACGGTCCCACGACCGACAACGCCGACGAAATCCTTTTTGATCGCGGCATTCACGTCATTCCCGACATTCTCGCTAACGCCGGCGGTGTGACGGTTTCCTACTTCGAGTGGGTTCAAGGCCTTCAGCAACTCTTCTGGTCCGAGAAAGAAGTCAACAACAAGCTTTGGGACATCATGAGCAACACCTATGGCAAAGTTCAAAACATCGCCGTAGAGAAAAAATGCTCGATGCGCACAGCGGCTCTAATCACGTCGGTTGACCACCTGTCGAAAGCAATGCTCCTGAGAGGCTTCTTCCCTTAAGGTGTTTTTTCATCGAGCTTGCTTGCGTAGCAGCGATTGACGACAGAAATCGTTCTCGAGGACCCTCTGCAGGCGGCATCGGCCGCCTGCAGTTTCTTAGAGTCCGGATAAAACTTCACAGCATTCTGAAAACAAAGAAGCGACTCGCCGGGAGTCGTCATGCCGTCGCCATGCGCTGACCAACGACATGCCATGGCCGTGATATCCTCGGCGCCCCGCCCTGCGAGCGCCGCTTCGAGACCTCGGTTGAAACAAAAAAACTGATCGCGACCGTTGCCCCAAGCACCCTGCCCAAAAAAATCTGCCTTACCGGGTGATGTGCAGATTTTTTTTAGAGTTTGCACGTGATTCAAGGTGGATGCGCAATTGGCGACATTCGTCTCAACCGGAGCCTGATGCGCTCCCCTCGAAGAGGACTCCGCAGAAGCGGGGATCACTCGCATCGCCACCAGAAGCACAAACACGCCAAAGATTTTTTTCATGACTCCATGATAACAAAAGCGAAAACAAACAAAGAGCCCACATTTTGACGCTTCCACAGCCCCACTTTACCCGATCTTCATAAAGGGCCTCGCAAGGGTCCTGTATTATAAAGATGTGGAATTGAGAGATATTGTTGTTTTTCTTTGTTTCTGCGGAACAACGAGTTTTGCACTCTCGGTCCAAGACGTTGAAAAAATCGCACAAAACGCTCAGCAGAATTCGGTCGAAGGCTTTCTAGCTTCTCTAAAAGAACAGCAACCCGATCTTGCAAGAGACCTCTCTCAAAATTTCACCCTCATGAAAGCTTCCGGCAGTAGCCAAGATGCGAGCTGCAAAGACCCGCGCGTCCTCTCGTACAATAAGGATGCTAGCGTGGTGATGTCATTTAACGGCGGCCCTGGCGCGTATCACGCCAACAGCGAGGGCGGCGAAAACGTCGAGATGATGCTATTTGACGAAAAGGAAAAAATCTTCAAAGTCGTCGATGTCGACTTGTCTCAAAAGCCTCCGGTCGTGACAGCAAATCCAAGCCAGTGCATGTCGTGCCATAGCGATCGAGCGGGGAACGTCATGCCCATCTGGAATCAATTTCCCAACTGGCACAATGCCTATGGCGCGTTTCTGGATCGCCTCTCTCCAGAAGAAGCGAAGTCGCTCAATGAACTCAAAGAGAAAGCCAAATCCCATCCACGGTACTCATTTCTCGATTTCGATTCGAAGCATCCAAACTTCCCCTATGAACTTCCCCAAAGCCTCGACGACTCCAACGGAAACGTCCGACTCACGCAACAACTCAATGAACGCTATGTTGACTTCTTAAACGGTCATGCCAACCGCAATTATGCCGATGATCCCAAACTCGCGTTGAATCTCAAACGAGGCCTGGTCCTCGAAGACAAATGCAAACTTCTCGTTGATCTCTACTTTAAGTCCCCCAAAGGCAACCCAGCCAAATCCGAGATTGATGCGGCCACAGAACTGCGCCAGCTTCTCAGAAGGGCGGACTCAGCGACAGAAAAAAACCTTGCCCAAATGCGGCCTCCACTGAACGCGAACGAACTGAGTCAGGTTACCGATAAGAAAATTTCACAACGACAACTTTTGTTTCGGGCCGTAACCGGGCTGGGCCTGAAAGGGCGCGGGCTCGCAACGATGAGACCTGCCTCCAAAGAGGACCCCGGCGGAAGTGACGCCTGCCTCACAAGCGCACGTCCCAAAACTCAGGTTGCGCTGCCCTCAGACGTCATCACGGGCAATCCTGCGGAATCCAACGCGAACCTCAACCCTCTTTTCCTACTCAAGTTACCGAATGAAGTTCTCGGGAGAGAGATGTCCCCAGAAAGCGGCTTTGGTTTCGCCGAATGTCGTCGGATTGCCCTAGATCTTCTGGGCCAAAGCACTCCAATCAATGAAGTCAGACCGTCAGATCATCAGCTCCGATGAGGATATCCCACATGATGGTGCGCTGGTTTGCAGTTCTGTTTCTTGTTTGCTGGGCTGCTCCGGCCAGCCCCCTGCCGCCCAACATACAAGACTATGACATCTACTCTGGTTTGGTAGATATCCCCTACGAATCCTACGTCGAAGGCAGCCACCAGCACGGCGGGATGCAACCGGACTACATCATCTCTAAAGAAGATCCCTTCTTGATGAAAGTGATTGCCTACGCCCATCGAGTAAAAAAAATGGATTTGGATTTCTGGAAAAAAATTCAGCGCATCACCATGTACATCTCCCGCCACTCGCTGCCTTTAAAGGACTACGACGAGCCCGCCTACCTCAAACTGTCCAAAAAATATAAGCAAAGGGGCGAAGACATCCCGATCGGAAAATACCTGCAATGCGGAGCGGGCGTGTGTCGTGAGAACGCACTCATCCTCCATTTCGCACTCAAGGAAGCCGGGATCGAAAGCTTTCATACCTACGCACAAGTTCATGCAAGAACTTTGGTCGAACAAAGAGATATCATCGAAGATCACGCTTTCGTCGTCGTGGAGAAAGAGGGACAACTTTGGATCCTGGATTCGTACAATCCAGGGTTTCACGGTTACCTTCTTGAAGAGGTCATGGAGAAAGAGGGCGTTAGCGAACACTCGACGCTCTCGCCCGTCGCAGAGCCCCTCTCGGGTTTTCGGCGCATCGTAAGAATCAACAGTTTTCCAAGGATTCTCGTTCCCAAGGGGCATCCTACAAAATCAATCGACCCGTCAGACTATTTCAAAGCCGCTCGCCCCAGAAAATGCAGCGCCGCCCTTCGTAAACTCATCCGCTAGCACCCTCCCCGTCCCAAGATGATGGCCGTCATGGTTCTCAGACCCCAATTCGCCTAAGGTGCGCTCAGCTCTTCAGCCCTTAGGAGAATTCATGAAACAGCCTATCCTCCGCGTCCTCAGCCTCACGATCTGCCTCAGCGCCCACGCCGACCGTCGAAGCGAGGTCGAGAGCTTTCTTCGTGACTTCTACGACAAACCTCACAGGGTGCGTGCTCCCGCCCCCCCCAGCTTCGCGCAAGCCTGGAATCCCCTCGCTGGTATTCACATCCTCGAGGAAATTTCGGACCCTCAAGAAGTGCCGCATTTCCTGGGAGGCATGGACCTCAGCCAGATTTCGTCACTCGAAAAAATGCGTGCCTTGGAGCTCGAGAGCAGCCAACTCTCGTTTTCTCCTTGGTCGGATTCCTATTGGCCCCTGTACCAGGGTTCCTTGGCCGCAAGATATGCGGACTTCGACTACATGTCCGAAGGACGAGGCGAGTTTCGCCGCTACGAGGAGTACGTCTCTAGACCTGGAAACTCGCTTTGGGAAATCGCAGATACTTCCTCGAGCGAAGACCCGCGCTTTTTGAGTCTCTCGCCCGCCGAGAAGTACGATCTTCTTGTCGGCGATCGAAATTCATCTCTCACAAATCAAATGTGGCAATCCGCACGTGTTTATTCGCCAAACGGCGAAACTCCCGCCACGTGGATGGGCCTCTGTCACGGCTGGGCCCCCGCCTCATACCGAGAAGATCGCCCTCTCCACCCTATCGAAGTCACCGCACGGGACGGCATCAGAAAAATCACATTCTTCCCGTCGGACATTAAGGGGCTCGCAACGCTTCTGTGGTCCAACGCTCAGGTTCCCACCCGCTCGCTTGGCAATCGATGCAACCTCGACAAACCCCAGCGTCGCCGCGGTCGCCTCATCGACCCC
>Ga0209573_1003281_pt1 | contig 18181 bp, 14 predicted proteins | sample TNRBio252014_DNA_FD_185870 | JGI IMG/M metagenome (GOLD analysis project Ga0209573, IMG submission 185870) | Wastewater treatment Type I Accumulibacter community from EBPR Bioreactor in Madison, WI, USA - TNR Reactor_6/25/2014_ DNA (SPAdes)... | ecosystem: Engineered > Bioreactor > EBPR >...
TGTGCTGGATCAAACCCTGCGCCTGCTGCATCCCTTCATTCCCTTCGTCACCGAGGATATCTGGCAGAACCTGAAGGCCGCAGCCGAGGCGGCCCAATCCGTGCTCGGGCCGGCCTCTGCCCCCGATCTTAACTTGCTCGGACCGGTCTTTGCAACGCATCCCGGAGGGACCGACCGTGCCCGCCCCTGGCCCGCCGCGCTGATCGTCGCTCCTTGGCCGCAGGCTGGCCCGGTCGACGCCGAGGCCGAAACAGCCTTCGCGCGCGTACAAGACATCGTGCGCGCCATCCGCAACGCCCGCGCCGAGTACAACGTGCCGCCGGGCCGGCGCACCGGCGCGCTGATCAGCGCCGGCGAGCATCTGGCGCTGCTGCAAGACCAGTTGCCTGTCATCGCCAGCCTGGCCAGCCTGGACCTGCAACACGTGCAGGTGGACGAGACGCTGGAGATTCCCGCCCAAGCAGCCAGCATGGTCGCCGGCGGCGTAACCATCGCTCTGCCGCTGGCCGACCTGGTGGACATGGACGCGGAGCTCAGCCGCCTGCGCAAAGAGCTGGCCAACGCCGAAAAGATGGCCAGCAGCACGGCCGCCCGCCTGGCCAACCCTGGCTTTGTCGGCAGCGCTCCGGCCCACGTCGTCGAGGGCGCGCGCCAGCAGTTGGCCGAATGGCAAAGCAAACAGGCGCAGATCCAAGAGCGTCTGGCTGCGCTGGAGGCGTAAACTATGCCCATCGGGCCGCAAGCAAGCTGCCAACCAAGGTGGAGCGAGCGCCGCAGGCATCGAGCCTGGGCCTCGCTCCTGGCCTTGGTTGTTCTGCTGCTGGCTGCTTGTACACAGCCGGGCAGCGAGCCGGCGCCCGCGCCTGGCGAACAGGCTGCGGCGCCTGTCACGCTGCCCGATCGCTGCCGCGGGGACGGCGCCGTGCAAACCTGGCAGCTCCTGCCCCTGGACCCGCCGCAGTCAGAGCTGCTGGCAGCCTACCAAGGCCGCGAGGTGATCGAGTTCCAGGCGACGGTGATCGGCCAGGACGACGCCCCTGCCTTGCAGCCCCACCGCCGCTTCATCCTGCGCGAGGCGGCCGAGGGCGTCACCCTGCTGCTGGATTACCAGGGCGACCCACCGCTCTTGATCCAGGGCCAGAGTTACCGCTTCATCGCCTGGGCCGATCAGGTGTCTGCCCAGGATGGGCAAGCCACGGCCACACCATCGAACGATCCGCGTGACGCGATACCGCCAAGCCGCGGCTACGAGCTACAGATCTACGACAGCGCCGGCCTGCTCTTTCTGGGGCGCACCGACGTGGACGAGCAGGACAACGCGCTGGGCCTGCAAGTGAGCAACGCCCCCAGCGAGTGCCCAGCAGCGCCCGCGCCGCAGAACGACTGCGTGCTGAGCCGGCAGGTGCTGCCGGTCACGTTGCGCTGGGGCGACGCCGAGCTGACGCTGTACCCGGGGGAGGAAGACCGGCTGACCAATCAAGGGGGAACTTACGTTGTGGCGCTGTTTAGAAACCGCGCGCTGGTCTATCCTGACGCGCCCTGCCAGGGCTATCACGAGCATCAGCGCTCGCTGCGCATCGACCGCATCGATCCGCTGCCGGTGCTGCCCGCGCTGCCGCCCATCACGGGTACCATCACTGCGACGCTGCCTGCCATCACCGCCACCGTCCCTTTCACACTGCCGTCGCTGCCCGACATTCCATCGCCCTGAGCGCGTTTTTGCTGTTGGGCGCAGTGTGTTACAATTGATGCGCACCGCCTTTGGTGCGCATCTTGCCAGTCGGGAGGGTCCCATGACCGCTGCAACCTTGAGCCTACGACCGCTGGGCACGGGCGAGTTGCTCGACCGTGCTGTGCGCCTTTACCGGCGTCACTTCCTGACCTTCATTGGCATTGTTGCCATCGTGCAGATTCCGCTGACCCTGGCGCAGTTGGGGGTCTCGCTTCTATCGCTCCAATGGGCGAACGATCCTGCCAGCACGGATGCGGCTATATTGGCGGGCAGCCTGGGAGCGATGGCCATCTCGGTCCTCGGCTTCGTGCTGGTGTCCTCCCTGGGCACGGCCGCGCTGACGCGGGCCATCGCCAACAGCTATCTGGGCCAACCGGTTAGCCTGGCCGGCGCCTACCGCCAGATCGGCAAGTCGTGGGTCGTACTTATGACGGCCCTGTTGCTCATCATCCTTTTGTCGCTGTTGCTGGGGCTGTGGACGCTGATACCCTGCATCGGCTGGTTCACTGGCCTGGGGATGCTGCTGTACCTCAGCCTGGTCGTCAGCCCGTTGACCGCGCCCGCAGTGGTGCTGGAGAAGCAGCGGGCCAGGGCGGCCGTGCGCCGGGCGTGGGACCTGTCGCGGCGGCGATTCTGGCCGGTGGTGGGCTTCGTCTCGGTGTTGTTCATCCTCAGCATGATTTTCACCGTCACCCCCAGCCTGTTGGTTAGCTTTATGGTCGGGCAAGGCGTTGACCCCTTCGCTACCGGCTTTGCCGAACAGCAGATGATATCAACGGTCGTCAGCTCCCTCGCGACGCTGGTAATCAGCCTGATCTTCCTTCCCTTCCAGTTGAGCGCCATGACCCTGCTCTACTTCGATCTGCGCATCCGAACCGAGGGCTTCGACCTGGCCCTGCTGGCGCGCAGCGTCGATCTGCCCGAGCCGCAGGAGCAGGCGTTGGCCGGCGAGATGGTCTTGAGCACGGAGCCGGCTACAGCCGTCGATTTGACCGAAACCATCGCCGAGACGCCGGCGCCGAAGCGTGAGCCGCTGATCACCGGCCGCGAGCTGGGCTACTTCCTGGCCATCACCCTGACTTTGGGCGCACTCTACTTCGCGCTCGTTTTTGGCGTCACTATCTTAGCCATGGCGGCCTCGGGAGGGATGTGAACGCCTGGACCGATGCCGCGCCGAACCGAACCCTGCTCCGGCGCCTTGCCCTGGCCATCATGGCCGTGCTGCTCTGCGCGCCGGCCGCGGCGAGCGCCCAGTCCCCGCCCACGCCCATCCACGAGTACTGGGCGCAGGTGGAGGTCACCTACGCCGCGGTGCAGGCCATGCATGACGCCAGCCAGGCGGAGCGCGTCGTGCGTCTGGCCGCGCTGGCGAAGCCGTGGCAGCAGATCACGCAGGTGGCGCTGGAGGGCGGCGCGGTCGTGGTCGTGGATCACAGCGCGCTGACGCGTGCCCTGCTGGCCGACCCGCCCAACCTGACGCGCGTCGAGGGGATGCTGGTGGCCCTGTTGGCGGCGCGCGACTATTGGCCCGCAGGCGGCCACAGCGCTGCTGACCTGCGCAGCCTGGCCTCGATCCTGCAGCGCGCCGAGTTTCAGGTCGAGCCCAAGACGCCGTCGGCGCTGCGGGCCTGGTGGAAAAACCTGCTCGACCGCATCGACCGCCTGCTGGCGCCTCTCTTCCCCGAGAGCGCGGGCGGCGGGGCAGCGGCGTTGGTCGCCTGGCTGCTGAACTTTGCCGGCGTGGTGGCGCTGGCTGGCCTGGTGGCCTATGCGGTCAACGAGCTGCTCAAAAGCCTGGCCGCAGAGGCGCACCTGCGCATGGAGGGCGGCGATGGCGGCGCGCCCCTTACGGCCGACAGCGCCTTCCAGCGCGCCCAGGAGCTGGCCGAGGGCCGCGATTACCGCACCGCCGTGCGCTACCTCTACCTCTCGACCCTGCTGACGCTGGACGAGCGCGGGCTGTTGCGCTACGACCGTAGCAAGACCAACCGCGAGTATCTGCGCAGCGTGGCCGGCCAGCCAGCCCTGGCCGCGACCCTGCGCGATGTGATCGACGTGTTCGACCGGGTGTGGTATGGCTTCCAGCCGTTGGACGCGGCCAGCTATGCCCACTACGAGACCCGCGTGGCGGAGTTGCGCCGACCATGAAGCGCCCCGGCCGCGAGTCGCTGATCGCGCTCGGCCTGCTGGCGCTGCTGGCCGCGCTCACCGTGTTGGCAGCCGTGCAGCGGCCGGCCGGCGACGACGTGTTGCCGCCGCTGGCCAGCGTCTCGGCCCAGCCCAACGGCGCCAAGGCGCTGCGGCTGTGGCTGGCCGAGCTTGGCTATGCCGTCGATGACCGGACGCAGGCCGCCTTCGGCCCGCCGGACGACGCGGCCGTGGCCCTGGTGCTGGAGCCGCTCTACCCCGTGACAGCCGACGAGGGCGCCGCGCTGGAACAGTGGGTCGAGGGGGGCGGCCTCTTGCTGGCGGCCGGCGACGGCCCCTCCATGTCGGGCCTGCTGCGCCGCTTCAACTTTCGCTTGTCCCCGCTGGACGCGGCCGCGGACGCCCCGGCGCTGCCGCAGACGCCGCTGTGGGTCTCGCCGCCGCTGGACGCCGCCGAGCCGCGGGCGCGCTATTACCTGCAAAGCGCGCACGACGATTTCATCACCCATCTGGCGGTGGATAGCCGGCCGGTGGTGGTCTCGTTCCCACTGGGCGACGGGAGGGTGATCCTGGCCTCGTCGGCCCGGCCTTTCAGCAACGCGGGACTGCGCACGCCCGGCAATGCCGCGCTGGCGCTGAACGTGGTCGGCGCGGCCGGCCGGCCGGGCGCAGTCTGGTTCGACGAGTGGCACCACGGCCTGCGCGACACGGCCGAGCAGTTGGCCGCGGGGCCGGGCCAGTGGCTGCGCCGCACGCCGGCCGGGCAGAGCGTGTTGCTCTTCGCCGCGCTGCTCTTCGTTGCGGTGGCGCTGCGCGGCCGCCACTTCGGGCCAGCGCTGCCCCTGGCGGCCAACGCCAGCCGCCGCGCGCCGCTGGAGCACCTGACCGCCACCGCGCAGTTGAGCCGCCGTGCCGGCCACCGCCGCGCGGCGCTGGGGCAGTATCGCCACTGGCTCAAGCGCGATCTGGGCCAGCGCTATCGGCTCGACCCTGGCCTGCCTGACGCCGAGTTCGTGGCCCGGCTGGCCGGCTACAATCCGGCGCTGGACGCGGCCGGCCTGCGCGACCTGCTGGCCCGGCTGCAACACACCGATCCCAGCGAGGCCAACCTGGTGGCCCTGGCCGCCGAAACGGCCCACTGGACACTGTAACGCAATCTGCCGGATTGCGCCTTTATTGCCACGATCGAAAGGGCGTCCCGCCCGGCTCTATCCGCCAACTGGCCCTTGACCCGGCGGGACGCCTGGCGCTCAATCGACGCACGGTGTGTCTGACCGACACACAATCCGGCGGATTGCGTGTCGGTGCGTGACTGTGCCCGCGTGCGCTGGACAGCCCAACCTGTGAAGGAACCATCGCTTTGCCCATGAACTTACAACTGCTCTATCAACGCCTGCGCCAGGAGGCCGACCAGGTGATCGTCGGCCAGGAAGGGCCGTTCGAGCTGCTAGCCGTGGCCCTGTTCACCGGCGGCCACGTGCTGCTGGAGGGGGTGCCGGGCACTGCCAAGACCCTGATGGCCAAGACCCTGGCCCATCTGGTGCAGGCCCAGTTCGGCCGCATTCAATTCACCCCCGACCTGATGCCCTCGGACATCCTGGGCACCAGCGTGTTCGACGTGGCCACCTCCCGGTTCTACCTCAAAAAGGGGCCGATCTTCACCCAGATCCTGCTGGCCGACGAGATCAACCGCGCGCCGGCCAAAACCCAGGCCGCGCTGCTGGAGACCATGGAGGAGCGCCAGGTGACGCTGGAAGGGGAGCGCCACGTGATGGAGGCGCCCTTCATGGTCATCGCCACCCAGAACCCCATCGAGTACGAGGGCACCTATCCCCTGCCTGAGGCACAGTTGGACCGCTTCCTGTTCAAGGTGCTGGTGCCCTATGTGCCGCTGGAGGCCGAGATCGAGGTCTTGCGGCGCTACCATCTGGGCTTCGACGCGCACGACCTGGCCGCCACCGGACTGACGCCGGTGGTCTCAGCCGCGGACATCGCCGAGGCCCGCCAGGCCATCCAGCAGGTGGTAGTGGAGGACGGCATCCTGGCCTACGTGGCGCGCATCGCCGCGGCCAGCCGCCAGTCGCCCGACCTGACCCTGGGCGCCAGCACGCGGGCCTCGACCCACGTGCTGCTGTCGGCCAAGAGCTACGCCGCGCTGCAAGGCCGCGATTTCGTCATCCCCGACGACGTCAAGTTCGTCGCCCCGGCCGTCTACCGCCACCGCCTGCTGCTCAAGCCCGAGGCCGAGATCGAGGGCCTGAACCCGGATGCGGTGGTGCAGCGCCTGCTGGGCCAGGTCGAGGTGCCCCGCTGATTCTGCTTCATCTTGCTCTGGCCGGTCTCTGACCGAGCCAGCCCGACTACTGCCATGATCCCTACCAACCGCGGCATCTTGCTGCTCCTAGCCAGCGCTCCCCTGCTCGCGGCCAGCACCTGGGCTCCGGCGCTAGGCTGGGTCGCGGGGCTTTTCCTGCTGCTCAGCCTGGGCCTGTGGGCGCTGGACTGGCGGCTGGCCGGCCCGGCCGCGCGCTTCGAGGCGCAGCGCCAGCACGACAACCGCCTGAGCCTGGGCGCGGACAACCCGATTCACCTCAGCCTGGCCAACCGCAGCCCGCGCCCGGCTGCGTTCTCCCTGCGCGATGAGCCGCCGGGCGCGTTCGGCGCCGATCCGCAGCTCTTCGCCGGGCAAATCGAGCCGTGGGGCCAGTGGCGCGGACTGTATCGCGTGCGACCCCTGCGCCGCGGCGACTACGCCTTCGGCGCGATCAACCTGCGTTGGCAGGGGCCGCTGGGGCTAGTCGTGCGCCAGGGCCGAATCGACGCGGCCGCGCCGGTCAAGGTCTACCCCAACCTGCTGGACGTGCGCCGCTACGACCTGCTGCTGCGCCGCAACCGCCTGCAGGAGCTGGGTCTGCGCCCCTCGCGCCAGTTCGGCGAGGGCAGCGAGTTCGAGCGGCTGCGCGAGTACCTGCCCGACGACGACTTTCGCCGCATCGACTGGAAGGCCACCGCCCGCCGCCACCGTCCCATCACCGTGGAGTACGAGACCGAACGCAGCCAGACCGTGATCGCCTTGCTGGACGCCGGCCGCATGATGCAAAGCCCCGTGGCTCAGATCGCCAAGCTGGACTATGCGGTCAACGCGGTGCTCTTTTTGGCCTATGTGGCCAGCGGAAAGGGGGACAAAATGGGGTTGATGACCTTCGCCGACGACGTGTTGCACTACGTCTCGCCCCACCAGGGCCGCGGCCAGTTCTACCGCATGTTGGAGCTGCTGTACGCGCTGGAGGCACAGCCGGTGGAGCCGGACTACGGCCGCGCGCTGAGCTACCTGGCCGCCAAGCAGCGCCGCCGCGCGCTGGTGGTGATCTTCACCGACCTGAGCGGCGGCCTGAGCATGCAGGCGCTGGCCAGCCACGTGGCCGTGCTAGCGCGGCACAGCCTGCCGCTGGTGGTGACGGTCAGCGATCCCGACGTTCACGCCATGGCCCAGGTACAGCCGGATAGCTCGCTGGCCGTCTATCAGCGGGCCGCGGCCCGGCAGTTGCTGGACGAGCGCCAGTTGACGCTGGATCACCTGCGCCGCCAGGGCGTGCAGACGCTGGACGTGCCCGCCAACCAGCTTTCCAGCGCGGTGATCAATCGCTATCTGGAGTTGAAGGGGAGGCAGATGCTGTGACCGCTCTCCGGCCGCTGAAGAGCAAGTAGCTGAACAGCAACACACCGCTGAACAGGCCCACCCCCCACTTGACCGGCCAGGGGATGGCCTCGTTGGGCGAGATGAAGCCCTCGATCAGGCCGGCCAGCACCAGCAGCGGCACGCAGCCGATGATAAGGCGCACGGCGCGGCCGCTGGCGCGGGCCAGGGCGTCGCGCCGGCTCAACCAGCCGGGACGAAGGATGGCCCAGGCCAGCATCAGCCCGCTGCCGCCGGCGATGCAGATCACGCTCAGCTCGATCACGCCGTGGCCGATGACGAAGGTCCAGAGCTCGAAGCCGACGCCGTAGTGTATGGCCAGCCCGGTGACGCCCCCCAGCAGCAGGCCGTTGGTGAGCATGACCAGCACTGTGGGGATGCCCGCCAGCACGCCGCCGGCAAAGGCCAGAAACGCGACCTGAATGTTGTTCTGCATGATGAAGGACGAGGCGTAGGGCCGCTCGTCGATGGGAATCTCGGTCCACAGATCGCGCTGTTCCAACAGCGGGATCAGGTCCTGCGCCGCGGCCGGCAGGATCCAGCGGCCGGCCGCGGGCTGCCAGGCCGCCACTGCGCCCACGATCAACGCTGGCAGCAGGAAGAGCAGCGTCGCGGCCAGGGTGAAGGGCAGGGTCTGGCGGAAGGCCGCCGGAAAGCCCACGGCAACAAAGCGGCGCAGCCGGCCCATGGCCAGTGGCTCGTCGCGGTAGATCAGCGCATGGCCGCGGGCCACTAGCTGGTTCAGGTAGGCCGTAACCCGGTGGCCGGGAAAGTCGCGCTGGGCCAGGGCCAGATCGGACGTGGCCGCGCGGTAGAGCCGGCTGAGCGCCTGCACCTCGTCCGGCGACAACTGGCGCATACTCTGCTGGCCGCGGTCGAGGAGGCGCGCCAACTCCTGCCACTCGGCTTGGCGCGCTTGGTAAAATCGCTCGACTTGCATTACACTGCCACCCATGACCTTTCAAGACGATACATTGCAGATCGACACGCCGGAAAACGTAGCCTTTGGCTACCAAATTGCCGGCATTGGCTCGCGCTTTCTGGCCTGCTTTGTCGACACCCTATTGATAATCGTGTTGCTGCTCTTTGTCAACTTTGCTTTGGGGGCATTCCTGCGCATCACCGATCTGGCAGCCGGATCCGACCGCGCGACGGCCTGGCTGGCCGCGCTCTTCGGCCTGTTGAGCTTTGCCGTCTTTTGGGGTTACTACATCTTCTTCGAGACCCTGTGGAACGGCCAGACGCCGGGCAAGCGCCGCAACGGCCTGCGGGTGATCCGCCGCAACGGCACCCCGGTCACCACGGGCGAGACGATAGTGCGCAACCTGGTCCGTATCGTCGATCTGTTGCCAGCTTTTTACGCCGTGGGTATCATTACCATGTTCATCGACGGGCAATCGCGGCGGCTGGGCGACCTGGCCGCAGGCACGCTGGTGGTACGCGACCGCGACACCGTCACGCTGGACAGCCTGGCCGCCGCGCCGGCCCGGCCGGCCATGACGGTGTTCGACGCCCTGGACGACGGCCAGGCCGACAGCACCCTGCCAGTGGAGCGGCTCACGGCGCAAGAGATCGAGATGCTGGAGGAGTACTTCCGGCGGCGCGACGAACTGGCTAATCGCAACGAGCTGGCCTGGCAGATCGCGCGTCGCCTGTGCAGCCGCATGGGCATCACAGCCGACAACATCAAGCCCCATCAGGCCGAACGGTTTCTCTCCGACGTGTTGCTGGCCCATCGCCGGCGAGGCGGGCCGTGAACGAGGACCTGCTGCCCATCAACACCCAGGTGGCGATTCCCGTCAGCGAGCTGGCGTTTCGCTACGCGCGCAGCAGCGGGCCGGGCGGGCAACACGTGCAGCGCACCGAGACCAAGGTGGAGCTGCTGTTCGACCTGGCCGGCTCGCCCAGCCTGAGCGAAGCGCAGCGAGCGCTGGCCATGAGCCGGCTGGGCGGCCGGGTGGACCAGGCCGGTGTGCTGCACCTCGTCTCGCAGGCCGGCCGCAGCCAACTAGAGAACCGCGCCGACGTGATCGACCGCTTTCGCCGCTTGCTGGCGGCGGCGCTCAAGCCGGCCAAAGCGCGCCGGCCCACGCGCCCTACGGCAGCGGCGCGCCAAGAGCGACTGGAAGGAAAGCGGCGGCGCAGCCAGTCGAAACGTCTGCGCGGCCGCGTGGATCAGAACGAATGACGCAGCGCGGCAGGCAGCGGAGAGAATGTGATGGTTTTGACAATGACCTAGCCACATGTTATAATCTGCGCAACTTTTCCCAACCCCGTCAGCGCGATTACCTTGCCCGCCTGACAAGACCCTGCCGGCAAAGGCCCCAGCCTTTCGTACAACAGCGACTCGAAGATGATACTGTGTCGATGTGGACTCAGCTGTACTCAGGAGGTCTAACAGTTCATGGCCAATCCAAAACCCTCTGGCACGGGCGAAGAACTCAGCCCGGAGCAGCAGAAATTTGCCGAGATCAAGCAGCAGCAGGCAACTGAAGCAGAGCATCGCAGCGATCGCGGCCAATATTTGAAATCAGGACGCCAACAGAAGGAAGAAGAGAAGGCTGTCAAGAAGGCAGAGCGGCCACCCGCCAAGCCTGTGTCGCGCCGCGAGTTTCTCAACTATGCCTGGGGCGCGGCTTTGGGCGTGGTGCTGGTTGAAGCCGGCGCAGCCAGCTTCTTCTTCGCGTTGCCCCGTTTCAAGGAAGGCCAGTTTGGCGGTGTTTTCCCGGTTGGTGCAGGGTCCTCCATGCCCGCGGTGGACGCTGCGCCGCTGCGCAATCTGGATGGACAGTTCTGGCTGAGCAACGACGCCGATGGCGTGCGCTCGCTCTACCGCGTCTGCACGCACCTGGGTTGCCTGTACGAATGGAAAGACCAGACCTTCCGCTTCGAATGCCCCTGCCACGGCTCGAAGTTCCAGAAGACCGGCCAGTATATCGAAGGTCCCGCGCCACGCTCGCTGGACCAATTCAAGATGCAGATGCTGGTCGATGGGCAAGTGGCGGCTGAAACCACCACCGGCGGCGAGGCGCTGCCGGTGCAGCCCGATGCCCAATACGTGGTGGATACGGGCGTGGTCATCAAAGGCCAGTCGCACTAGTCTCGCCAAGGAGCAGTGAATCATGGGTGTGATCAACAACGTTACGCAGGAGATTCGCAAGGAGGGGCTGTTCCATTGGATGTTGCGGCAGCTCGACGTCCTCATCACCCGGCTCACCACGGGCCTCAACTGGAACGACCTGCGCTCGATGGCACGCGGCGACGAGCCGCGGCGGCCCAACCCTCGCCTGACGGTCCACTCGGAATCCTTTTTCTTCCACATCAAGCCAAGCTATTACCACCAATCGGTCACCAAGATTGGCCATACCTTCCGGCTTGGTTTGCTGAGCACCTACTTCTTTCTGATCGAGCTGGTCACAGGTATCTTCCTGATGATCTATTACGCGCCAACGCCGGAGCGCGCCTATGGCGATATGCTGAACATCATCAGCGGCGTGCCCTTCGGCCAGTTCATGCGCGACATTCACCGCCTGGGGGCCGAGGCCATGGTCATCGTGGTGTTCTTGCACATGGTGCGCACCTACCTGACCGGCTCCTACAAGAAACCGCGCCAGTTCACCTGGCTCACCGGCGTGATCCTGTTGCTGGCGACGTTGTTCTTGAGCTTCAGCGGCTATCTGTTGCCCTGGGACCAGTTGGCCTACTGGGCGGTAACCATCGGCGGCAGCATGATCGACAAGGCGCCGCCGCCTGTCGTGGGCAAGACGGCGCAACTGATTCTGCTGGGCGCGCCCGCGATTGGAGCCGCCGGCTTGCTACGCTTCTATCTGCTACATGTGCTGTTTGTGCCCCTGATCGTCATCTTCGTCTTCTTCATCCACTACTACAAAGTAGTGCGGGTGGGCATCTCGCTGCCCTCTTCGCAGGAAGAGATCGGCCAGGACACCGCCAAGCGCGTGCCGGCCGACAAGCGGCGCTACTACCTGCCCGACGTGTTCACCGACGAGATGGTCTTCCTGGGCCTGATCACTTTCATCCTGTTGGCGCTGATCATCTTCAACGTCTACCCCGGAGCGCCGTTGGAGCACCACGCCAATCCCAACAAGACGCCGCTGCACACCGAGGCGCCGTGGTACTTCCTCTGGATCCAGGGCCTGTTGAAGCTTGGCGACCCCACCATCATGGGCGTGATCGTGCCAGGCATCGTCTTTGGCCTGCTGGCCCTTATCCCCTACATCGACTTCAACCCCAGCCGCAAGGCCAAGGATCGCCCAGTGGCGATCGCGGCGTGGATGTTTGCCATGGCCGTATTGGTGGTGTTGACGTGGATGGGCACCCCCTACTTCCTGGTGGAGTCGCCGCCGGCTGAGGAGGTGGTGCAGATCATGATGCCTGAAGAAAAGGATGGCCCGGTGCGCCAGACCGACTGGGATCTGCTCACCGTGGGTGAGTGGGATACCACCGCCGACAACAGCGCTGCCAGCTTCGAAATGCAGAAACTGATGGTGCTCATGAACGATCTGATCCACGAGGAGCACGTCAAGGTCGTCGAGCGGCATGAAGCCAAAATCAAGGACCTGCGCTCCGTGCGCAACCCAACGCCAGCGCAACAAGAGGAGTTGGCGAAGCTACAGGCGACCGATCCTGGCCTGCCCAACGGCTCAGGCAAGATAATCGTCGAGGAATGGCAGGAGGGCCTGAAGAAGGTCACCATGCGTGTCTTCTGGACGCCAGAGGGCAGCAGTGAACAAACCTTCGAGAAGACCTTCTACATCCATGACAACTCGAACTATGATGGACGGTAACGGCCATGAACAACATGATGACTAAGATCACGGTCGGCATCGTCGTTCTGCTGCTGATGGCAAGCGTCTTTGTGCTCTTCGTTGCGAGAGACGAACCAGCTCGCTTGCCAGCGGCAGAGGCGAACTTCGCCGCCCGTTCCGTCGAGAATGGCGCTTTGCTCTTCGAAGGCAACTGCGTCGGCTGCCACGGCGTCCAAGGCAAGGGCATTCCCGGCGTAGCGCCGTCCTTGAACTCGCCCGAGTTCTTCACCACCCGTTTGCAGGAGGTCGGCTACGCGGGGTCCTTGCGCAGCTTTATCGAAGGCACTGTCAACGCCGGGCGGCCGGTGGGCAGCGGCCAATACAGCGCCAAGATGGCGACCTGGGGCCAGGCGTACGGTGGCCCGCTGCGACCGGATCAAGTCAGCGATTTGGCTTCCTTTATCCTGAACTGGGAAGCGACAGCCGTGGGTGGCGAACCCCAAGTCGCGCAGCCAACGCCGACGCCGCTGGCATCCGACGCTTCCCCGGTGGAGATCGGCACAGCGGTGTATGCAGCGACCGGCTGCGCGGGCTGCCACGGCGAGCCGGGCGGCGCGGGCTTGGTTGGCCCCAACCTGGGCGGTATCGCCACACGCGCAGCCACGCGGGTGCCTGGCCTGTCGGCTGAGGAGTACATTCACCAGTCGATCGTCCAGCCCAACGCTTTCGTCGTGCCTGAGTGTCCCAGCGGGCCCTGCGCGCCCAACCTGATGCCGGCAACCTACGAACAGACGTTGTCGCCCGCAGAGCTGGATGGCCTGGTCCAGTACTTGCTGACGCTGGAATAATGCGCCGTGGACATGCAGTCAGGCGCAGCCCGCGTCTGGCTGCATAGCCGGATGGTGCGAGCCTCAAGGAGGCGCAATATGCCAGGAAACTCCCCTCTCCCCCGCTTTGCCCGTGTCCTTGGCGTCTGCCTGCTGGCCAGCTTGTTGCTGGTTCTCTTCAGCTCGGTCGCCTGGGCGCAGGAGGGCGACATCACCCGCGGGTCGCAGATCTTCGACGCCAACTGCGCGGTGTGCCACGGTTCGGAAGGCCAGGGCCGGGTAGGCGCCAACCTCTCCAACGACTGGCCGGCCATCGATCCCACCGCCTTCACCCGCGCAGTGATCGAGCAGGGCGTCTCTGGCACGCCCATGACGCCCTGGAGCCAGCAGTATGGCGGCCCGCTGAACGATCAGGAGATCGAAGACGTGGTGGCCTTCGTCACCAGTCTGAGCGGCGGCCGCAGCGACATGGCGCCCACGGCCACACCCTTCCCCGTGACGCCGGTGCCCACGGTGCCTGGCTCCACGGGCGACCCGACCTTGGGCAAGGCGCTGTTCATCGAGAACTGCGCCATGTGTCACGGAGAGCAAGGGCAGGGTCGCTCAGGAGCAAGCCTCACCAAAGGCTTTGCCAGCATCAATCCCCAGCAGTTCGTGCGCGCCACAGTGGCCCAAGGCATCGAAAACAGCGCCATGCCCGCCTGGAGCCAGAACCACGGCGGCCCGCTGACCGAAAACGAGATCGACGATATCTCGGCTTTCATCATCACCCTGCCCAGCCTGGCCCAACCGACGCCTGTCCCGGCCGCCACGCCGGTTCCTGCCAGCACTGGCGGCGGCAACAACTGGCTGATGATCATCCTGGCGCTGATCGCTGTAGCGGTGGTGATCTTGCTGATCGTGGCGTTCTCAAGCCGCGGCCAGAAGACCTGATTCTTATCGACGGACAGCAAAAAGCCCCTGGCATGGCCAGGGGCTTTTTGTTACCCGCCAAACGCCGCCAAACGCCGCCGTAGGTCCGGCTACCAGCCGGACGATTCGTCGTCGTTGCAGCATGTGTCCGGCTGGTAGCCGGACGATTCGTCGTCGTTGCAGCATGTGTCCGGCTGGTAGCCGGACCTACGCGGGTGGGAACCCAGAAGCGTCCGGCTGGTAGCCGGACCTACGTGGGTGGGAGCCCGGAAGTGTCCGGCTGGTAGCCGGACCTACGTGGGTGGGAACCCGGAAGCGTCCGGCTGGTAGCCGGACCTACGCGGGTGGGAACCCGGAAGTGTCCGGCTGGTAGCCGGACCTACGCGGGTGGGAACCCGGAAGTGTCCGGCTGGTAGCCGGACCTACGTGGGTGGGAACCCGGAAGTGTCCGGCTGGTAGCCGGACCTACGTGGGTGGGAACCCGGAAGCGTCCGGCTGGTAGCCGGACCTACGTGGGTGGGAACCCGGAAGCGTCCGGCTGGTAGCCGGACCTACGCGGGTGGGAACCCGGAAGTGTCCGGCTGGTAGCCGGACCTACGTGGGTGGGAACCCGGAAGCGTCCGGCTGGTAGCCGGACCTACGCGGGTGGGAACCCGGAAGTGTCCGGCTGGTAGCCGGACCTACGCGGGTGGGAACCCGGAAGTGTCCGGCTGGTAGCCGGACCTACGTGGGTGGGAACCCGGAAATGTCCGGCTGGTAGCCGGACCTACGCGGGTGGGAACCCGGAAGTGTCCGGCTGGTAGCCGGACCTACGCGGGTGGGAACCCGGAAGTGTCCGGCTGGTAGCCGGACCTACGCGGGTGGGAACCCGGAAGTGTCCGGCTGGTAGCCGGACCTACGCTTGCGGAGCTGCAGCAGCACAATGCCGGCTGTGACCAGCAGGAGCAACGTCAGCCCGGCCGCCAGCCAACCAATGCGCCAGAGCGGCGGTGTGAAACGCAGGCGCACCACCTGCGTGCCGGCCTGCCACAGCGGGATGGCGCGGAAGGCGCTGTTGGCGCGCAGCACGGGCTGCGGCTGGCCGGGCTGGCCCTGGCCGGCCAGAACCGTCTGGGCCTGCCAGCCAGGATACCAAACCTCGCTCAACACCAGGTAGCCCGGCGCCGTGGCCGTCACCTCCAGAATCAGCTCGTTGTTGGAGCGCGCCAGCCAGCGCACGGTTTCCGGCCCAGCGGCCGGCGCGACAGTGGGCAGTTGCGCCTCACCAGGCTCGATCACGACCTGCGTGGCCGGATCGAAGGCCGGGTCTTGCACGGCAGCCCAGGCTTGCTCTGTCGCGTCGGCGCCGCTGACCACACGGGCTTCGTGGACGACAAAGGCGCGCGGCAGGGCTGTGCCGTTGCGGTAGACGTTCAGATCAGGGTCGCCGTCGAAGGCCAACACGAACTTCTCCCAGTCCAACGCCACATCCTTGCGGGCAATCACGTAGCGCGCGTTGAGGAAGTCGTACAGGCGGCTGGAGCGGCTACCCATGCCCTCCCAGTAGCGCTCGTAGGGGGCAAACAGCGAGGGATTATCGCCGCCCCAGACGTCATCCAGGCCGTACAGCAGCGCCGTGTTGGGCTGCCAGAGTTGGTCGACGCCGGTGCGCGCGTCGATGCGGAAGGGCTCGCTGTCCTCTGCTTGCTGCAAGAATGCCACGATATCCGGCTGCTGGAAGCTCTCGCTGGGGTCCGTGTCGCCCAAATCGTTGTAGGCGCCGGTGCTGGCCAGGTCGAGGAAGATCAACGCCACGGCCAACGCGGCCAGGGTGCGCGGCCGCGCCCAGCCGGCCCGCCGTGCAGCCACCAGCGCCCAACTGGCCCAGAGGAAGGCCACGGCCAGCGTGACCGCAATGGCAGCAATCGCGACGCGCAGGTAGACGGTGGGATCGCGATCCTGGGTCAGCAACAAAGCCGCAAAGACCAGCGGCACGATGACGGCGGCCGCAGCCTTAGAGACCCAGCCCAGCCCACTGCCGAGGCGCGTCAGCGCCTTCCAGGCTTCGGAGTCGCCGATGGGGCTGAGCAGCACCTGCAAGCCGATGCCAGCCAGCGCGGCCAGTCCAAAGCTCATCAAGAGCACGAAGCGGCCCGGCGCGCGCAGCAGGTCGAAGCCGGGCAGCAGGCTCAGCCAGCCGTGCGGGATGCTGTAGATGCCCAGCGCCAGCAGGAAGCCGATGCCAGCGATGCCCAGCAAGGACCAGGTGTGGCGGTTGCGCCGGCCCAGGAGCGCCAACGCGGCCAGCGCCAGCGGCAGGATGCCGATGTAGCCCACCTCGACGCGCGGCCACAGCCCCCAGTGCAACTGCGGCCCGCGGCCGAAGAAGCCGGGGACCACCAGGCCGATCCACTGGGCCGGCGAGAGGGAGTAGCCGACTGTCTCCTGATAGCTCCACGCGGCGCGGGCGGTGTACTGCGAGAGCTGGATGGCCGGCAGCAGCACCGGCGCGGCGATCAGGATGCCCAGCGCCGCCAGCAGCGCCGTGTTGCCTACGAACCGCAGCGCCGCCTGCCTTGCAACGACACCCGGCTCCTGCAACTCGAAGAACAGCCAGAACAGCCCATACAGCACCACCGTCACCCCGATGAACAGCGTGGACTGGATGTGTCCGGCCAGCGTAGCGATGCCCAGCAGCAGGCCGGCGGCAGCGGACCAGGCAAGTGACCGGTAAACAGTAAACGGTAAACGGTTAGTAGTGGCCTCTTCCCCTTGTCTACCAGTTTCCTTGTCTACTTGTCTACCCTCCAGCCCCTGTACATAGCACGCCACCACCCACGGCAGCCAACTGGCCACGGCGTTGAGGTTGAGATTGCCGAAATGCACCCAGAAGGGGTCGGAGAAGGCGAAGGCGATGCCCGCGGCCAGCGCGGCCGCGCGACTCACATAGCCGCGAGCTTGCTGTGTCATGCTTAGGGCTGCCGAAGCATCCCCCGGCCCTGTCATGCTGACCGAAGGCGCCGAAGCATCCCCCGGCCTTGTCATGCTGAGGGCCGCCGAAGCATCCCGGCTGGCAGACCGAGACCCTTCGCCGAGCCTCAGGGTGACAGAAGCGCCTGGCGCGCGCAGGCTGCGCAGCAAGACGTACATGCCCAGCCCGGCCCACCACAGGTGCAGAATGCTCATGCCCTGCATCGCCCGCGCACCGAAGTCGGGCACAGCCAGAAACAGCGCCAGGTTGGGCGGGTAGAGGAAGCCGGCCTGGATGTCGGCCACGTGCGGCGCGCCGCTGTAGAGGTGCGGGTTCCACAGCGGCCACTCCCCGGCGCGCAGGCTCTCGGCGGCGAAGCGGTAGGTCGGCCAGAGGAAGCTGATCAAATCGCCGCCGTCGGCCGGCATGAAGGAGTCGCCAAAGATCACGCGCCAGAAGTAGCCGATGCAGGCCAGCGCCAGCAAGGCGGCCGCCAACACATCCTTGCGCGCGTCGAGCCGGCCGCGGCCGTGCAGCCAGTGGGCGAGGGCGTAGGCGAGGAGGAAGGGGATGAGGAGAAGTAGAAGTGTGGCCATCAGCGATACCTCGCAACACCCGGTTGCGCATAGGTGAGGTCGAAGACGGTGTCGGTCAACCAGCGGCGAAACGAGTCGTTGTCGCTGAACTGCTTGAACAGCTCGGTGTCATCCCTCATCAAGGCCAGGATCACCCGCCCCAGGGCCTTGTCGTGCTCGATGCGGGCGTTTTGGCGGTCGGGGTTCTTGCGGGCATTCTGGTAGGCCGCGTCGGCCGCCACGCGGTCGGGGATCTCCTCGGTGATCAATCTGCGCACCCGGTCAGAGTCAGTCCACAAGATGGCTCCAAACTGGTCGTTGAACGTGCGCAGGATGTTGCTCAGCCGGTCCAGCTCCGGCTCGATCAGGGCGCCGCCGCCGCTGGCCGGCACAGGGCCGATCTCGGCGTCGGCGTCGGGCAGGGCGATGCGCATGGCCGCCTGCTTCTCGACGCGGTAGCTGTCCATATCGATGGCTTCGAGGATGCCCTTGGACAGGTCCTGCTCCACGGGCGCGGGCAGCTTGGGAATCAGGAAGTTCAGGAAGATGGACGACCGCTCCCAGTGGGCGTTGC
>Ga0209573_1003282_pt1 | contig 18178 bp, 14 predicted proteins | sample TNRBio252014_DNA_FD_185870 | JGI IMG/M metagenome (GOLD analysis project Ga0209573, IMG submission 185870) | Wastewater treatment Type I Accumulibacter community from EBPR Bioreactor in Madison, WI, USA - TNR Reactor_6/25/2014_ DNA (SPAdes)... | ecosystem: Engineered > Bioreactor > EBPR >...
GTAGGAGCGGCGGCAGCCGCGAAGCGGGCCGCGGGAAACGACCGGCGTAGTCGCGGGCGCCCACGCCGCATTCGCGCCTTCCGGCGCTCCTACAGGCCGCGCGCCGGTTTCATGTAGGAGCGGCGGCAGCCGCGAAGCGGGCCGCGAATGGGGAAATTCAAAACAACAACGGAACGCATCATGGGCAACGTCTATTTCAACGGCTTTCTCCTCACCCTCGGCCTCATCATGGCGATTGGCGCGCAGAACGCGCACGTGCTGCGTCAGGGCCTGCGCGGCGAGCATGTGCTGCTGACGATCGGCGTGTCGGCTGCCTGCGACATCGTGCTGATCACCCTGGGCATCGCTGGCGTCGGCAGCCTCTTCGTCGCCAACCCCGACCTGATGGCGGTGGCGCGCTATGGTGGCGCAGCCTTCCTTGTCTGGTACGGCACGCGTGCGCTCTTGTCGGCGTTGCGTGGCGGGCGCGCGATGGACCTCGCCGAGCACAAGCGCATGTCGCGCGGCCAGGCCCTGCTCGCGGCCGCGGGCTTCAGCCTGCTCAACCCGCACGCCTACCTCGATACCGTGGTGCTGCTCGGCTCGGTCGGCAGCCAGCAGGCAGAGGACCTGCGCCCGCTGTTCGCCGCCGGCGCGATCAGCGCTTCGATCGTGTGGTTCCTGGTGCTCGGCTACGGCGCCCGCCTGATGGTGCCGCTGTTCGCCAAGGCGGTGGCGTGGCGGGTGCTGGATGCGCTGGTGGCGCTGATGCTGTGGGCGATCGCGGCCTCGCTGCTGCTGGGGTGAGGCGCGCGGCCGGAGCGATGCTGATCGCGGTGGTTTCCGCAGGAGCGGCGGCAGCCGCGAACCCGGCGCTCGATGGGCCGTATCGCGCATTCCCTGCGCCGACGTTCGCGCCTTCCGGCGCTCCTACGAAAGCCGTTGCGCTTCCGCCCCTTTAGGAGCGGCGAAAGCCGCGAACCCGGCGCTCGGTCGATTGCATCGCGTATTCCACGCGTCAGTGTTCGACCTGAAACAGATCGTTCCGATGGCGGAGTGTGTGAACCTGGCCCGCTATAATCCCTGCCCACGCGCATGTTGCGCGCACCGAACAGGATCCCTGCCGTGTCCGAACGTCTCGTCGTTGCCCTCCAGTACGCCCTGCCCAAGCGCCTGCTCACCCAGTTCGCGGGCAAGCTCGCCGGCCTTGAAGGGGGCGCGGCGACGACCGCGGTGGTCCGCTGGTTCGCCAAGCGCTACGGGGTCAACCTGGCCGAGGCGGTGAACCCCGATCCGGCGAGCTACGCGAGCTTCAACGCGTTCTTCACCCGCCCGTTGCGCGAAGGCGCGCGACCGCTCGCAGATGCGGATTTCGTCTGTCCGGTCGATGGCGCGATCAGCCAGTTCGGGCCGATCGAGTCCGACCAGGTGTTCCAGGCCAAGGGCCATTTTTATTCGACCACCGCGCTTGTCGGCGGGGACCGTGCGCTCGCCGCGCGCTTCGAGAACGGCGATTTCGCCACCATCTACCTGTCGCCGCGTGACTATCACCGCATCCACATGCCTTGCGCCGGCCGCCTCGTACAGATGGTCTACGTGCCCGGCGAGCTGTTCTCGGTGAACCCGGCGACCGCGCGCGGCGTGCCTGGCCTGTTCGCGCGCAACGAGCGCGTGGTGTGCGTGTTCGAGGGCGACTCCGGCCCCTTCGTGATCGTGCTGGTGGGGGCGACCATCGTCGGCAGCATGGCCACGGTCTGGCACGGCGTGGTCAATCCGCCGCGGCGGCCAACGATCGTGAAGCGCGCCTATGCGGCGGGCGAGGTGATGCTGGGAAAGGGCGATGAGATGGGGCGTTTCCTGCTCGGCTCCACGGTGGTGATGCTGTTCCCGAAGGACGTGCTGCGCTTTGTCTCCGACTGGGCGCCGGGTGCTGCGGTGCGCATGGGTGAGCCGATGGCGCTTGCCAAGGTCGCCGCTGTGGTGGCGGAAGTGCCCTGCGATGGTGCGGCAGACGCCGCGGATGCACCGTAACGGGGTGCGATAAGCCACCACGGCTGCGCGCGAACGTCACCGCGCTGAAAGAAAGAACTGCTATAACAGCGGCTTGGCTTCCGCACAGGATGCCACGGCGCGTTGCCTCGAAGCTGGCACGATTGAAGCTTGGAGTCAGGTGCCGTCCAACAACGAGCATCAGGAGACAGATCATGCCCAGCCGTCCGATCCATCAGGTTCTTACCGAGCGTCCCTTCGTCAGCGTGCCGGCCGACACCCCGGTGCGCGCCGTCACCCGGCTCATGCACGCCGCGCAGCGCAGTGCGGCGCTGGTGACCGAGCATGGCGTTCTCACCGGCATCTTCACCGAACGCGATGCGGCTTTCCGCGTGCTCGCGATCGGGCTGGACGCCGATACCACGCCAGTGAGCGAGGTGATGACGCACAACCCGATCACGCTCACTGAAGACAGGCCCTTCGGTCACGCGCTGCACCTGATGTATGAAAACGGTGTGCGCCATGTGCCGATCGTCGACGCCAACCGGCGCCCGCTCGGCGTCCTCACCGCACGCGATGCGCTGCAGCTCGACGCGATCGCGTTCGGGGCCGAACTCGTACGCCGTGAGGAGATCACGGTCATCCTTTGAGTGCCGGCGCGCGGGCAGCGGGGCTTCGCCCAGCCTGCCAGCGAGCGGTTCGCGGCTGCCGCCGCTCCTACCGAACCTGTGGCGCGCCGCTTTTCCCCCCAGGAGCGGCGGCAGCCGCGAACCCCACGTCAACGCACCCGCCGCGCGCCGCTTCTCCCGCAGGAGCGGCGGCAGCCGCGAACCCCACGTCAACGCACCCGCCGCGCGCCGCTTCTCCCGCAGGAGCGGCGGCAGCCGCGAACCCCACGTCAACAGCACCCGCCGCGCGCCGCTTCTCCTGTAGGAGCGGCGGCAGCCGCGAACCCCGCGCCCGATTTCCGCGCCGCCTCCAGTCCCGCTCAGCCTCAAAGCAGGTTCATCTTCCTCGCCGCGTCGCGCAGTTCCCCACGGAAGTCCGGATGCGCGATGCCGATCAGGGCTTCGGCGCGCTGCCTGGCCGACTTGCCGCGCAGTTGCGCCACGCCGTACTCGGTCACCACGTAGTTCACATCGTTCTTGCCCGTGGTGACGTGGGTGCCCGGCGACAGCACCGGCGCAATGCGCGACACGGCGCCATCCTTCGCTGTCGACGGCAGCACGATGAAGGCCTTGCCGTCCCGCGAGCGGTTGGCCGCACGCACGAAGTCCACCTGGCCCCCGGTGCCCGAATAGGGCAGGTGACCGAGGCTCTCCGAGCCGCACTGGCCGATGAGGTCGATCTGCAGGGTGGCGTTGATCGCGCACAGCTTGTCGTTGCGCGCGGCAAGCCAGGGATCGTTGGTGAAATCCACCGGATGCATCTCGATCGCCGGGTTGCGGTGCAGCGTGCGGTACAGGCGCCGCGAGCCGAGCGCGAAGGTGGCGACCGTCTTGCCGGGCATGAAGGTCTTCTTGCGATTGGTGACCGCGCCGGACTCGATCAGCGACAGGATGCCGTCGCCGATCATCTCGGTGTGGATGCCGAGGTCGCGCTTGTGCTGCAACTGCATCACCACGGCGTCGGGAATGCCGCCATAACCGATCTGCAGGGTCGATCCATCGTCGATCAGGTCAGCCACATACTTGCCGATCGCCTGCTGCACCGCGCCGATCGCGGGCAGGCCAACCTCGAACAGCGGCTCGTCGCTCTCCACCATGCCGGCGACCTGGGAGATGTGCACCAGGCAGTCGCCGTTGGCGAAGGGCACGTTCGGGTTTACCTCCAGCAACACCACGCGCGCGCGGCGCACCGCGGCCATCGTGTAGTCGGGCGCCAGCGACAGGCTGAAGTAGCCGTGCTCGTCCATCGGCGAGGCCATCGACACCACCACGTCGGCCGCTGACAGGCCGCGCTCGATCAGCAGCGGCAGCTCGGAGAAGTAGGCCGGCAGGTAGTCGACCCAGCCGGCCTGGCCACCGGGTCGGGTGGCGCCGCTGAAGAAGTAGGCGTCGTGGCGCACGTGCGCGCGCGTGTCGGCATCGAGGTAGGCGAACTTGCGCAGCGGCAGGATCTGGCTCACCGCGACGTCGCGCAGCGTGTGGCGGCGCGCGGAGAGCGCATGCAGCAGCGCGGGCGGTTCGCCCACGCCGGTGGGCACGACCACCGTGTCACCGTCTCGGACCAGGCCGGCAGCGTCGGCTGCGGTCATGCGCTTGCTGTCGTAGAGGGCCTGCAGTTGGGTCATGGCGGTTCTCCCGGGCGTGCCCGATCGCATTGAGAAAACCCCATTATAAGCGGCTTCCATACGGAATCGTATGGAGCGCGAGCGTGGCTGCCATCCGCAGGCGCGGCTTGCGCCGCGGCCTCTGGCAAGCCATTGGCGGCCGCGATCCGGCGCCGTGCCGTCAGCGCTTGTCGCCGCCCGGCTTGGCGGCGAACAGCGCGGCGCGCGGTTGCGGGCGACGTTGCGGGCTGCCCGCGGGGCGGTTGCCGGTGTTGCCGGGCGCACGATTGCCGTCGACCTCGGTGCGGCGTGCAGGTGCGGCGCGATTGCCGTCGGCCTCGCCCCATGCGGTCGACATGCGGTTGCCGTTGACCTCGCGTGACTCGGACGGGCGCGGGGCGCGGTTGCCGTCGGCTTCGCCGCGCGCGCGCGCTGCGGGGCGCGCGGTGGGCTTCGCTGGTGCGCGGCCCTCGGCCGGGCGCTTGCTGCGCGCCGCGTTGTCACGGCCCTCGCCGCTGCGTCCGCCGCGGCGCTGCAGGGGTTCGCGCTGGTGGTCGGCGTCGTGCGCGGCCTCGGCGCCGGCGCTGGGTACGAAGCCCTCGGCTGCCGCGCGCTCGATCCGGCGCCTGATCACGCGCTCGATCGCGGTCAGCAGCTTGACTTCGTCGTTATCCACCAGCGAGATCGCGTTGCCAGCGGCGCCCGCGCGGCCGGTGCGGCCGATGCGGTGCACATAGTCCTCGGCGACGTTGGGCAGCTCGAAGTTGACCACTTGCGGCAACTGGTCGATGTCCAGCCCGCGGGCGGCGATGTCGGTCGCCACCAGCACCGGCAGCGAGCCGTCCTTGAATTGCGCGAGTGCACGCGTGCGCGCCGCCTGGCTCTTGTTGCCGTGGATCGCCGCGGCGCCGATGTCGTGCTTGGCGAGGTATTCGGCGAGCTTGTTGGCGCCATGCTTGGTGCGGGTGAACACCAGCGCCTGGAACCACTGCTTTTCCTTGATCAGGTGGGCGAGCAGTTCGCGCTTGTGCTTCTGGCCGACCATGTAGACGGTCTGGTCAACGCGTTCGGCGGTGGTGTTGCGCGGCGCCACTTCCACTTCGGCCGGGTTGTGCAGCAGACCGTGGGCGAGCTCGCGGATCTCGTCCGAGAAGGTGGCCGAGAACAGCAGGTTCTGGCGCTTTTTGGGGAGCAGCGCGAGCACCTTGCGAATGTCGCGGATGAAACCCATGTCGAGCATGCGGTCGGCTTCGTCCAGGACCAGGATCTCGACCCCGGAGAGGTCGAGCGTCTTCTGCCCGACGTGGTCGAGCAGGCGGCCCGGGGTGGCGACGAGGATGTCGACACGCTTTTTGAGCGCGCTGATCTGCGGGTTGATGTTGACGCCGCCGAACATCACCAACGAGGTCAGCGGCAGGTGCTTGCCGTAGGTGTCGACCGATTCCTGGACCTGGGCGGCGAGCTCGCGCGTGGGGGTCAGGATCAGGCAGCGCGGACGGCCCGGCGGGTGCGGATGGGCGTGGGTCTGCGACAGGATGTGCAGCAGCGGCAGCGTGAAACCGGCGGTCTTGCCGGTGCCGGTCTGTGCGGCGGCGAGCAGGTCGCCGCCGGCGAGTACCTGCGGGATGGCCTTCGCCTGGATCGGCGTGGGCGTCGTGTAGCCCGCCTCGGAGACGGCGCGCAACAGGGGTTCGGCCAGCCCGAGGCTGGCGAAATTGACTTCGGGGTTCATTCGATGGTCCGGCGCGAGCCCGCCGCATGCATCGATGCGGCACCAGTCCGGGCTGCGGGAGAGATCCGGGCCAGCCCATGTGAAGGCTGCGGCCACGAGGATCGTTGCAGGAGTCGCAGCGGACGACTGGTGCACCGCAGCGAAGCCGGCACTATAAGCGCTTCACCCCCGCTTGGCGAGCCATTTCGCCGCCGTCTGGCGCGTTTGATGCCCGCTGGTGATAGATTGAATTTTTGTTACAATTCAAGGAATCTTTTGATCGTGGAGCCGCGTTCAGATGGACGATATGCAGACTCGCCGCCGCTCGGTTCCTCCACGACAACTCGCCGGGCGCCTCTCCCGGATCGCGCTGGGCGGACTCCTGGCCCTGCTCGGCATCGCGCTGCTCCTTGCGGCCGCTGCGGTCGTGTGCGCAGCCGCCGCCTGGGACGAGATCGGCCACGGAGCGCCCTTGCTGACCGTGGAATGGGTGGGCGCCATGCTCGCCTGCGTGGCCGCGGCCTTCGCCGTCGTCGCGGCGCTGCTCAGTCTGGCGCCACAGCCCTGGGGGGTGTGCGTGCCGCGGCGTGCCGTACCCGCGTTCTATGTCCTGCTCGACGAGCTGAGCGGCAAGGCCGGTGTGGGCCGGATTCGTCACGTCTTCATTACCGACGAGATGAACGCGTCCGTGGTGCAGCGGCCGTTCCTCTTCGCGCGTGGCTTTCTCGGGACCGAACTGCTGATCGGCCTGCCGCTGGTGCACAGCCTTTCGCCCGCCCAGCTCGCCGCGGTGATCGCCCACGAGATCGGTCATGTCGTCGTCCGCCAGCGCGTCATGGGCGGCTGGGGTGCTTTCCTGCAGGCGTGGTGGATGCGCACGGTGAACGCGCTGTCGGCGGCCGTGCCGTCCGGGCTGTCCTGGGCCGAGCGTCATGGCGACAGTTTGTGCGATGCGATGCTGAAGCTCGCGCGGCTGGAGGAGCTCGCCGCGGATGAAGTGGCCGGACGCCTGGTGGGGCCGGAGTTGCTCGGCGAGGCCCTGGTGGAGGTGTGCTGCAAGGCGCACTTCCTCGCTGACGACTACATGCCGCTGGTGCAGGCCCTGGCCTTGATGGACCAGGATTCGCGCGTGCGGCCGTTTCGCGACATGGGGCACGGCTTTGCCGCCGGCTTCGCCCAGTCCGGTGCGGCGAGCGATCCGCAAAGTGTGGTCGGCAGCGACTGCGGAGACCCCTTTCATCCTCCGCTGGGGCAGCGCCTGCAGGCGCTGGGCGTCCCGCCCCAGCCTCTGGCGCAGGTCCCGGTGACGGCAGCGGAGCATTATTTCGCATGCCTGCTGCCCGCGCTGGCGTGGACCTTCGATCGAATATGGTGGGATCAGGTCCGCGAACGCTGCTACCCGATGCTTACCGCCCCGGCCGACCTGCAGGGGGCGTGACTCCCGCACCGCCTGCAGCCGTGCGATATGAACGCGCGAGGTCGAGCTGTTCGCACAGGCGCTGGGCGCCGTCGAGGATGCGCGGCGTATGGCGCTGGATCAGCTCGGGGGGGATGAAGAACAGGTTGCCGCGTTGTGCAGCTTCGAGCTGCGGCCAGCGTGACCACTGGTCCAGCCATTCCGGGCGCGCTGCATCCATGCCGCTGGCGACAATGACCTCCGGGTTGGCCGCGAGCACGGCCTCGGTGCCGATGGTCGGCGTCAGGTGCGCGACGGTGCCGAAAACGTTGCGCCCGCCGCACAGCCGGATCACGTCGGCGATCAGGTGGCCGTCATTGACCGTCATCAGCGGGCGCTCCCAGATCTGGTAGAACACGCGCACCGGCGCGCGCCCGGCGTTGGCGGCGGCGAGCTCGTCGCGGCGGGCGCGGAAGGCCGTGGCGGCCGCGTTGGCCGTCGCCGTGGTGCCGGCCAGGCGGCCGATCTGCTCCAGGCTGTGGGCGATATCCTCCAGGTTGCGCGGCTCGCTCAGGTAGATCGGGATGCCGAGCGCCTGCAGCCGGCCGACGTCACCGTCGCGGTTGCCGCTGTGCCAGCCGATCACGAGGTCGGGGCGCAGCGCCGCCACCGCCTCGAGGTCGATGCGGGTGTAGCCGCCGACACGCGGGCGTGTTTTCGCCGCGGCTGGGTAATCGCTGTAGTCGACCGCGCCGACCACCTGATCACCCGCGCCGGCGGCGAACAGCATCTCGGTGACGTGGGGCGCGAGGCTGACGATGCGCTGCGCTGGCGCCGGCAGCGCGATCTGCCGTCCGGTGTCGTCGACGATCTCGACGCGCTGTGCGGCGACGGGCGCGGCGAGCATCGACAAGGCGAGCAGGGCGAGGATGGAAAAGCTGCGGTGTGTGCGTTTCATCTTTGGTCGGCACGTTGAGCCATACAGGTTGCGAGGGCGGCTTCCAGACGGCGCCAGCCGGTCTCGTCCGCGGGCAGGCCGAAGCGCAGCGCCGGCGGATCCGCGAACTGGCGCAGCAGGATGCCGCGGTGGGCGAAGGCCTCGTGCAGGCATGCAGCGTGCTCGGTCGGCACGTGCTTGAACAGCGCGGGTCCGCGCGCCGCCAGGCCATGAGCCTGCAGCAGCCCCTGCAGGCGCGCACCCGCCGCATCGAGACGGGCACGCGTCGCCGCCTGCCAGGCGGTGTCGGCGAGCGCATGCCGCGCCGCCCAGCGCGACGGTCCGGCCACGGACCATGGCCCGAGGCGCTCGGCGAGCGCCGTGCGCACTGCGGCCGGCGCGAACACGAAGCCGACGCGGGCCCCGGCGAGGCCGAAGAACTTGCCGAGCGAGCGCAGCACCACCAGCCCCGGCGCGCCGCCGAGCGGCGCCAGGCTCTGCGCCGGGGTGGTGTCGATGAAGGCCTCATCGACCACCAGCCAGCCGCCGCGGCGGGCGAGGCGCGCATGCCAGTCGAGCAGGCGCTCACGGCCGAAATGCACGCCGGTCGGATTGTTCGGCTGCACCAGCACGACGATGTCGCTGCGTGCGATCGCCGCCTCGATCGATTCTGCAGCCACCGGGCGCGTCCGGCGCGGCCCCCAGGCCCCGGCATGTTCGGCGTAGCTCGGCGCGAGCAGGCTCACCCGCGCCCCTGGCAGAACCGTCGGCAGGGCCTGGATCGCCGGCTGCGAGCCCGCCACCGGCAGCAACTCGGCGCTGCCGTAGTAATGCGCTGCCGCGTCTTCGAGGCCGTCCTCTTCCTCGGGCAGGCGCTGCCAGGCCGCCATCGGCAGCGCTGGCACCGGATAGCTCCACGGGCTGATGCCGGTCGACAGATCCAGCCAGTCGGTGAGCGCAATGTTGAACTCGGCGGCGGCGCGGCGCAGGCGGCCGCCGTGCTCAAGCACCGCCGACCGCCGCGGCTGAGCGCAGCACGCCGAGCACTGCAACGGCCCCCAGCCACAGCCAGGTGCCGCGCCGCACCAGCGCGAGCGCGCCATGGATGGCGGCGACGTCGGGCGCGCGTCCCTCGCCGAGCGGCGGGCGCACTTCCTCGCGTCCGTGGTAGATCGCCGCGCCGCCCAGGCGCACGCCCAGCGCCCCTGCGCCCGCCGCCATCACCGGGCCTGCGTTGGGGCTGTTCCACCCCGGTGCCTGGCTGCGCCAGCATGCCAGCGCCCGCCGCCTGTGGCCGAGCAGCGCGTAGGTTAACGCGGTCAGGCGCGCGGGCAGGAGATTGAGCACGTCATCGATGCGCGCTGCCGCCCAGCCAAAGTGCAGGTGGCGCGGCGTACGGTAGCCCCACATCGCGTCGAGCGTGTTCGCCAGCCGGAACAGCAGCGCGCCCGCACCACCCGCGACCACGAACCAGAACAGCGCGCCGAACACCGCATCGTTGCCGTTCTCCAGCACCGACTCGGTCGCCGCCTTTGCCACCCCTTCCGCATCCAGCGCGCGCGTGTCGCGACTCACGATCCTGCCCACTCGCGTACGCGCCTCGGCGAGATTCCCCGCCGCCAGCGGCACGGCGATGGCTTGCGCATGCTCGACCAGGCTGCGCCCGCCGAGCGCCAGGTAGAGCAGGCCGACATCGACAACCCAATGCGCATGTGGATGCACGCTGCGCAGCCACAGCACGATCCCCACCCAGGGCAGCACCGCCAGCGCCCAGCCCAGCACACCAGCGATGCGGGTGCCGGTCTCGTTCGACCCGTAGAAGAGCCGCCGGCAGCCACGCTCCACCCACCCCGCCCAGCGCCCGAAGCCCACCAGCGGATGAAAGCGGCGCACCTCGCCGAACACGCGATCGGCGAGCAGGCCGGCGACCATCTTGAGAGCGAGGATCAGCAGCAGTGAAGAGGAAATCATGATCAAGATCGGAGGTTGGTCGGATTATCCGGAAGGGCCTGCAACGCGACTGGCAGCGGTCCGGGTGGCATGCAGTCACCGGCTCGACGCGCCGGATCCCGCCAAACAAAAACTCGCCGCACTCGCCGCAACGATTCCGGAACCCACCCACGGCCCAGCCGCACCCACAACCCACCCACAACGCAGCCGCAACCACCAAGGTCTGGCGCGGGCGGGGCCGTGGCCGGGCTGTCGAGAGCGCCGATCGGGCGGGCGTTCGCGGGGAAACAAGGCGATGCATGTCTGAGCGAGCGCAGCGAGCGAGTTTGCATCGCCGCCCCGCGAACGCTCGCCCGATCGGGAAGCCGAAGGCCGCGAACGTCTGCCCGGCTGCGGCCCCGCCCGTGCCAGACCGACCAGCCCGCGCAAACCCGTAGCCCTTCGATCCCCGCGGCCTCCACACCCCCGCAACGCCTCGCCCCGCGAAGAGAGGAGGTACGCAGGAATCAGAGAGGCCCGCGAGCATCAGCCCGCAGGTCGCGCCCCCCACGGCAAGCACCCGAATCGGCGATAATCCCGCCCCTTCGCGCAAAACCCGCAGGATTCTACGCCATGTCCTCCCCGATCACGCTGATGGTGCAAGGCACCACCTCCGACGCCGGCAAGACCACGCTGGTCGCCGGCCTCGCCCGCGTGCTGCGCCGGCGGGGCCTCAAGGTGGCGCCGTTCAAGCCGCAGAACATGGCGCTCAACTCCGCCGTCACCGCCGACGGTGGTGAGATCGGCCGCGCCCAGGCCCTGCAGGCGCGCGCCGCCGGCGTCGCCCCGCACACCGACTTCAACCCGGTGCTGCTCAAGCCCTCCACCGACATTGGCGCCCAGGTCATCATCCACGGCCGCGCCGTCGCCAGCCTGTCTGCAAAGGACTACCACGCCTACAAGCCCACCGCGATGGCCGCCGTGATGCAGAGCTGGGACCGCCTGTGCAGCGCCTATGACGCGGTGCTCGTCGAAGGCGCCGGCAGCCCCGCCGAGATCAACCTGCGCGACCGCGACATCGCCAACATGGGCTTTGCCGAAGTCGCCGACGTCCCGGTGGTGCTGGTCGCCGACATCGACCGTGGCGGCGTCTTCGCCCACCTCGTCGGCACCCTCGAGCTGCTGTCGCACTCCGAGCAGGCGCGCGTCAAGGGCTTCGTCATCAACCGCTTCCGCGGCGACCTCGGCCTCTTGCAGTCAGGTCTCGACTGGCTCGAGGCGCGCACTGGCCGCCCGGTGTTCGGCGTGCTGCCTTACCTGCACGGGCTCTTCCTCGACGCCGAGGACGCGCTCGCCGACAGCGCCGCCGACGTGCGCGCGGGCGAAGCCGCGCTGCGCGTGATCGCGCCGGTGTACGCGCGCATCTCCAACCACACCGACCTCGACCCGCTGCGCCTGCACCCGCGGGTGGATTTCCGCTGGATCGGCCCGGGGCAGGCGATCCCGCCCGCCGACCTGATCGTGCTGCCCGGCTCCAAGAGCGTGCAGGCCGACCTCGCCTGGCTGCGCGCGCAGGGCTGGGAGGCGGCGATCCGCCGCCACCTGCGCTACGGCGGCAAGCTGATCGGCATCTGCGGCGGCTTCCAGATGCTCGGCCGCCAGCTCGCCGACCCGCACGGCCTCGAAGGCGTTCCCGGCAGCGTGGCCGGGCTGGGTTTGCTCGAAGTCGACACCGTGCTTGCGCAACACAAGCAGCTGCGCAACCTGCGCGGCCGGCTCGCAGACCTGTCGGGCCACGGCGGGTCCGCGTCAGCACACGAAAGGAGCGCGGGTGAGGCGAAAGGCGGGGAGACGAAGGCCGATGGGGTGAGCCCGGGAGCGGTGGGGGCTGAAGTGACCGGCTACGAGATCCACATGGGCGTCACCTCCGGCCCGGCGCTGACGAGGCCGGCGCTGTGGCTGGCGCAGGGGGATGACCCCGCCGCGACCCGGCCTGACGGCGCTGTGTCGGCGGATGGGCAAATCTTCGGCACCTACGTCCACGGTCTGTTCGATGCGCCCACTGCGTTGTCGGCGCTGCTTGCCTGGGCGGGACTGGACGCCCAGGCGCTGGCGGGGGCAGGGTCGGTCGACCTTGCGGCCCGCCGCGAAGCCGACCTCGACCGCCTCGCCGACACCATTGAAGCCCACATCGATCTGGCGGCGCTGTTCGCCCCCAACCGGATTTGAAGCGTTGCAGGACTGACACGAATGAACGCAGACACCCCGCGCCGCCACGGCGCCGAAGCCTCCCTGCTCGGGCAGGCGGTTGCCTACCGCGACACCTACGCGCCTGAGCTGTTGTTTCCGATCGAGCGCCAGTTGAAGCGCAATGAGCTCAACATCGCAGCCGGCGCCCTGCCTTTCGTCGGCGAGGACCTGTGGAACGCTTACGAGCTCTCCTGGCTCGACGCGCGCGGCAAGCCGGTCGTGGCGCTCGGCGAGTTCCGCGTGCCAGCCGGCTCGCCGCGGCTGATCGAGTCGAAGTCGCTCAAGCTCTACCTGAATTCCTTCAACCAGCAACGCTGCGCGGCAGTGGACGAAGTGCGGGCGACGATCGCACGCGACCTCTCCGTCGCCGCCGGCGCAGCGGTGGGCGTGGTCCTGCTGCCGCTGCACGAACGACCGCAGCGCCGCTTCGACTATCCGCAAGGCCGCTGCGTGGACGATCTCGAGATCGACATCGACCGCTACCAGCCTAGCCCGGAGGTGCTGCGTGCCTGCGGCGCCGAAGTCGAGGAGACGCTGTACTCGCATCTGCTCAAGTCAAACTGCCTGGTCACCGGCCAACCCGATTGGGGCACGCTGGTGGTGCGCTACCGCGGGCCGGCGATCGACCGCGAGGCTCTGTTGCGTTACGTGGTGTCCTTCCGCGCCCACAACGAGTTTCACGAGCAGTGCGTGGAGCGGGTGTTCTGCGACCTGATGGCGCGCTGCCGACCGCGCGAACTCGCGGTGTGGGCGCGCTACACCCGCCGTGGCGGCCTCGACATCAATCCCTTCCGCGCCAGCCGCGCCGGCCTGCTGCCGGACGAGGCGATGGAGGTGCGTCAGTGAAGGCTATGCGGTGCGCGATTTTGCGCGCGGCAAATGTGCAACATCGTTTGCGAACCATGGGCAAAAGCGCGTGCGGGTGGTTTAATAGCCCTCGTGTAACAACCAACACCAGAGAGGTATGAAATATGAAGGCTTTCGTTGCTGTTGCGGTTGCTGCAGGTCTCCTCACCGCCTCGCCCGCGTTCGCGTCCGAGGCCTTGGCCAAGTCGAAGAACTGCCTGGCCTGTCACTCGGTGGACAAGAAGCTGGTCGGTCCCGGCTACAAGGAAATCGCTGCCAAGTACGCCGGCCAGGCCGATGCCGCGGCGATGCTCGCCGACAAGGTCAAGAAGGGTGGTGTGGGCACCTGGGGCAAGGTCCCGATGCCGCCCAACCCGCAGGTGAACGACGCCGACGCCAAGACGCTGGTGGACTGGATCCTGTCGCTCAAGTAATGCCGCAGCCCGCGCCCGCATCCGCGGGCTCGCATGCATGAAGGCCGGCGCAAGCCGGCCTTGTCACATCTGCAGGCCGGCGGCGTGGAACAGGCGCTCGGGCTGGCGCAGCCAGACCAGCGCCTCGTCGGCGGGAGCCGGACGGGCGAACAGGTAGCCCTGCATCACCTCGCAGCCGAGCGCGCGCAGGGCGTCAGCCTGTTCGGCGTTCTCGACCCCCTCCGCGACCAGGTCAAGCTCGAAGCCGCGCGCGATGCCGGTGATCGCCGAGATGATCGGGTTGGTCATCGGTCCTTCGAGATCGCGCACGAAGCTGCGGTCGATCTTGAGCGTGCTGACCGGAAATTTCTGCAGATAGGCGAGCGCCGAGTAACCGGTGCCGAAGTCGTCGATCGCCACGCTGATGCCGGCGGCGCGCAGCGCGCGCACCTTGGCGGCGACGTCCGCGGTGTCGTTCATCATCAGGCTCTCGGTGATCTCCACCTCGATGCAATCGGATGTGATGCCGTGGCGGAACAGGCTGGCGTTGATCGTGGCGACCACGTCACCGCGCTGGAAGTCGCAGGCCGAGAGGTTCACCGACACCCGTGGCGTCGCCAGGCCGCCTGCCTGCCAGCTCGCGAGTTGTGCGCAGGCGGTCTCGATCACCCAGTTGCTGATCTCGCCGATCAGGCCGACCTCTTCGGCGACCTGGATGAAGGTGGTCGGCGGGATCGCCCCGATCGTCGGGTGGTTCCAGCGCAGCAAGGCCTCGAGGCCGACGATGCGGTGCGTCGCCATGCTCACTTGTGGCTGATAGTAGAGCTCCAGCTCGTGGCGCGCGACGGCGCTGCGCAGGTCGTTCTCGAGCGCGATGCGGTCGCGGTGGCGGGCGTTGAGATCGGGATCGAAGAAGCGGAAGGCGTTCTTGCCCGAGCGCTTGACCTGGTACATCGCCGCGTCGGCGTGGCGGGTGAGATCTTCGGCTGTCGTGCCGTCGCGCGGAAAGAGCGCAATGCCGATGCTGACCGTGGCGCGGAACTCGCCCTGGCTGAGCGCGACCGGGGTGGCGAGCGCGTCGAGCACCTTGCGCGCGATGACTTCGGCGTCCTCGGGCTGGTTGATGTCGGGCAGCAGCACGGTGAATTCGTCGCCACCGAGGCGGGCGAGGGTGTCGCCGCGGCGCAGCGTGGTCGATAGCCGGTTGGCAATCGCACGCAGCAGCAGGTCGCCCTCGGCGTGGCCGAAGGTGTCATTGACCAGCTTGAAGCGGTCGAGGTCGATGAACATCACCGCGAGTGCGCCCGTGCGGCGCTGGGCCTGGGCGATCGCCAGTTCGAGGCGGTCCTTGAAGAGCACCCGGTTGGGGAGGTGGGTGAGCTGGTCGTGATAGGCCTGGAAGGAGATGATCTCCTCGGCGCGCTTGCGCTCGGAGATGTCGCGTGCGACGCCGTAGAGGCCGATCACGCGGCGGTCGTCCTGCTGGGTGACCATGGGGATGCCGGTCAGTGACACGGTGACGCTGCCGCCTTCGCCGCCCTCGCGCCGGCAGCGCAGGCGCAGCTCGACGTTGAAGCTCTCGCCCGGAAGGCTGCTCGGCTGGCTGAGCAGGGTGTCGATGCGGTCGATGTCTTCCGGCATCACCAGGGTGGTGAACGGGCGCTTGATCAGCGCGCTGCGCTCGTAGCCGAGCAGCGCCCGCACGCGCGGATTGATGTAGGTGAAGCGGCCGCTGCCGTCGAGCGTGAAGATCATGTCGGGCGAACTCTCCACCAGGTAGCGGTGCAGGCGTTCGGAGTCCTTCAGGCGCTGGCTCATCAGCGTGTTGGCGCGTTCGAGCGCACCCTTGTGCAGGGCGCCATCGACCGCGCGCTGCAGCTGTGCGACGTGATAAGGCTTGCGCACATAGTCGTCGGCGCCGCCGCGCAGCGCGCCGATCGCGGCGTCGATCGCGTCCTCGCCGCTGATGATGATCACCGCCTCGTCGCGCTGGTGGTCGGACAACCAGTCGAGCAGGGCGAGGCCGTTCGCGTCCGGCAGCCGGTAGTCGAGCAGGATCAGCGCGTAGTGCTGACATTCGAGCCGCTCGATCGCCTCACCGATGCTGCCGCACTCGTCGAACACACGTCCCGGACGTGCGAGCACGTGCGGAAAGGTGCGCCGCAGCGGGGGGTCGTCGTCGACGATCAGGATGCGGAGGGTGCCGGCGTCTTCGCCGGCACTGCCGTCGATCCGTGGCCGGAACGCGTTCTCGGTCGGTGTGACCATGGCTCCCGGTGGCTGCGGTGAGGAGGGTTTGTCTGCGCGCATGATGCAACACTCAGGCGCTTTGTTCCAGCGGAACAAAGATCTGGAAGCTGGTGCCGGCGCCAGTCTGGGTGCGGCAGAGCAGGGTTCCGCCCCATTGGGCAAGGATCTCGCGCACTACCGACAGGCCCAGGCCCTGATGCTCGGCGCCTTTGCCGCTGGGGCGCGGCGTGAGCGGATCCTGCGCGCGTTCGACCGGCAGGCCGGGACCGTTGTCCACGAAGCGGATCTCGAGGCAGTTGCGACCGTCGACGTTGACCAGCGGCAGCACCGAGACCACCAGGCGCTGTCCGGGCTGCAGGGCCTCCGAGGCGTTACGCAACAGGTTCAACAGCACCTGCTTGAGTGCCGAGGCGGGAATGGCCGCTGCCGGTACATCACGCGCGGCGCGCAGCTCGAGCTGGATCTGGCGGCTGCCGAAGAGCGGTTCGCCGTACAGCGTGCGCATGTCGAGGAGCAGCTCCGGGACCCGGCACGAGCGCGTCTCGCCGCTCGCGACCGGCAGGTCCGCGGCGCTGCGCAGCAGGTTGTCGATGCGGTCGAGTTCGGCGTTGAGCAGGCTCATCTCGTCCTGCAGCGTGGTGTCGCCCAGGCGCTCCTGGGCGAGCATGCCGATCCGGCTCTTGAGTACGGTGAGCGGATTGCTCGCCTCATGGGCGATCTTGCGCACGTGATCGCGGAAGCGACGCTGCAGGCTCGCCTCGCGCTCGGCGATCGCGTCGCACTGGCGGGCATGGCTGCGCAGCGCACGCGCCGCGGCGCCGAGCAGCGCGGCGTAGCGCCAGCGCAGCTCGCTGTCGAGGGCCAGGGGGGACGCGGTGGCGATCAGCGCCACCGTGGTGTCAGTCGCGCTGCCCAGCGGAATCACGTGGAAGCCGGGCTGGCCGAGCCAGCGCGCGACCTGCCAGTCAGCGACGCTGCGCCCGGGGCGCGCGTGCTCGTCGAAGTACGAGGTGGCCTGTTCGCCGCGCGCGCCGAGGGCGATGCAGCTCGCCTCGTCGTCCAGGCGCAGGCGCAACTCGCCGATCAACTGGCTGGCGCTGCCGCCGGCGCTGTCGAGCATCGGCTGGAGCCGTCCGTCCTCGCCGCAGCCGAGCAGCACCGGTGGGGTGTGCAGCCCGAACAGCGGGCAGGCGATCGCGAGGCGGTCGCCGATCGCGCGCGCATCGAGGTCGACGAAGGCTGCGGTGAGGAGGCCGAGCATGCCGGCGCAGCGGTAGGGGTCGTCGGCCAGGCGCAGCGAGGGGCGCGCGGGCACCGCCGTGGGCGCAGCGGAAAGCACCGGGTAGGCCGCGTGGCCGGACAGGATGTAGCCAACGTCGGTGCGCAGGCCGAGCACGCTGGCGGGGTCGAGTTGGGTGAGGCGCGCGACCTCGGCGACCTGCTCCTGCCAGTCAGTGGCGGTGAGCCGGTGTGCGGCGGCGAGGAGGGTGAGCAGTGGATGGGCCGCGCCGGGGTGGTCGTCGTCGAGTTCGTCCAGTTCGAGTGCATCGGCGAGGCTGGCGGGAAGCCCGCAGTCCGCCACCAGTGCGGGGAGCGTCGGCCGCCGCCCGCTCATCCACGCCGCCGAGCGTGGCAGGCCGAACCACAAGCCGGCGAGGTAGGCCTCGTCAGGGCGCGCGTAGGTCGTCTCGATCGCCAGATGGAGCGCGCATTCGGCGCGCAGCAGCGCGGTGTCGGCGGATTCGTCCGGGCTGTCGCCCACATGCCCGAGGCCGAGCAGCCAGGCACGCAGCAGGTCGGTGCCGATGCGTTCGAGGCGGCGCCGCAGGGCGGCGTTGAGGCCGTCCTGGAGCTCGCCGGGCCCCATCGGTTCGGCCATCAGCAATGCCAGGCTGAGCGCCGGATCGCGCGCGGCGACGAGCGCGATCTCCGGCCAGTTCGGCGCCTGGGCGGCGAGCAGGCGCAGGATGGTCGACGCGCCGTCCGGCAGGGGCTGGAGCTCGAAAGCGCTGAAGTTGGCGGGAAGCATGCTGTGGTGGGTTGGACGGAGAGCCGAACGATTCTAGCCCGGACGTCGCGCCCGCGGCGTGACCGAAGTTGCGGTCGGCGGCAATCGCGCACCGCAAGCCTGTCAGCGACCGCTTGGCGCAGCTTCCCGCTTGGCGCAGCTTCCCGGTCGGCGCAGCTTCCCGGTCGGCGTGACAGC
>Ga0209573_1003283_pt1 | contig 18176 bp, 19 predicted proteins | sample TNRBio252014_DNA_FD_185870 | JGI IMG/M metagenome (GOLD analysis project Ga0209573, IMG submission 185870) | Wastewater treatment Type I Accumulibacter community from EBPR Bioreactor in Madison, WI, USA - TNR Reactor_6/25/2014_ DNA (SPAdes)... | ecosystem: Engineered > Bioreactor > EBPR >...
GCGGCGCACCCAGCAAAGTGCTGATCAACCGCAGGTCCATGGCGCACAGCTCGCGATGCTGTTCAGATACGCCGGAGTAGGGGCAGTTGAGCGTGTACAGCACGAAAGCATCGTTCTGGCGCTCGTAGCGCGCCAGGTAGCCGCGCTGGTTGAGGAACTCCACCGTCCGTTGCACCCGCTGCTCCAGCGTGGCATCGTCCGGCAGCGGCGGCGCCTGGCGAGCCTCGCTGTCGGCCATCCGTTCCAGCATGCCCTGCAACTGATCGGCCGGCAACAGCCCTTTGATCTCGTCCAGCATGCGCAGGGCCAGCGACTCGTGGTTGCGGGGAAAGTGGACGTTGGCCGCTTCGGTCAGCGCGTAGACCTGCAAAGGCCGGCCCACGGTGCCGCGCCGCCGGACGTGCGGCGAACAGATCAGATTCTCGCCTTGCAGCACGTCCAAATGGTGGCGCACCGAAACCGGGGCCATCTCCAGCTTGCGAGCCAGCTCCGCTACGGTCACGTCGCCCTGTTCCTTCATTATTTCCAGGATACGATAACGGGTTGTCTGCACTCAAGGTCTCTCTTACTGCGCCGCCAAAAGTAAAGCCATCAGGTAACTATTCAGCACTAGGTGCCGGGCACTTGAATCTGCGCTTGCACGGATGTCCGCAACGCCGACTCAGGCCCACAAATCGATCGCAAGTGCCCGGCACCTGAATAGTTACGCCATCAGCTACGCAACACTTAAGTGCAGCGTCAACAAAGCTGCTGCGTACAGGCGCCTGGCGCTCTGGCGACGATTCGCTCATGATGCCAGGCTCAGCCCAGCCGCCAGGCGCCTCAAGAACTTTGTTTGCGCTGTGCTCAGGCGGTCAAATCTTCCGCGCACGAGAAGGTGCAAAAAGCCGAACGCCGCTTCACACCTGACCATACCGCCGCGGTGGCCGATTGTAGCACAAACGTTTGGGGCTGTCAATTCTTCTAAAATACTTTAGAGAAATTAAGGGCGGTGAAAATTTGCACCACATCTGGTTTCAAGGTAGAATGAACTGCCGTTGTACGGCGGGTGTACCTGGCTCGCCCCGCTTGCTCAGTGTTAGGAAAAATCCCCCGGTTTGCTCATGGAAACAATCACTGTTCCCTCCGAAAGTCCGATGGTCAACCCCGTCGCTGAAATCAAACAGATCTCCGTCGCGGCCGACGAAGATGTGAGCGCTGTCAACGCGCTGCTGGCCGACGGGTGGAAACTGATGCATGTGGGTCATACTGGCCAGCACACGGTCTACGTGCTGGGCAGACCGACCCAAACCGCGAAACGCCGCACCGGCTTCACACCTTAGCAGCGTATCTTCATGCTCAGGCGCCAGACCCGCTTACCAAGGCATCAGCCTTGCCCAGCGCCCGGCGCCTCCCAAGTCACTCCGCAGTAGCTCGAAAGGACGGAGCGATGGCAGAACTACCCCAGGGCGCAGCAGCCGTGCCCGAAGATGTGCAATCCAATGTGCTGCTGACAACGATAGACTGGATCTACAACACCGGTCGCACCTTCTCCCTGTGGCCCATGACCTTTGGCCTGGCCTGCTGCGCGATCGAGTTCATCGTCACTGGCACCGCGCGCTACGACATGTCGCGCTTCGGCATGGAGGTGGCCCGGCCTTCTCCCCGCCAGTGCGACCTGTTGATCGTCTCCGGCACCGTGACCAAGAAGATGGTGGTGCCCATCGTGCGGCTATACAACCAGATGGCCGAGCCGCGCTACGTGGTCAGCATGGGCGCCTGTGCGACGGGCGGCGGCCCGTTCAAAGAGGGCTATAACGTGGTCTCGGGCATCGACAAGTTCCTCCCCGTCGATGTCTACGTGCCTGGCTGCCCGCCCACGCCCGAAGCCCTGCTGCACGGTTTCATTGCTTTGCAGCAGAAGATCAAGAAGCAATCGGTGCGTACGGTGCCGTGGTACCGCAAGGAATACACCGGCGAAGTGCCGATCCCCGTGTTGGGACCCGATATCTTTGGCACGGCGCCGGATGATGTCAAGCGCGTCCGTGAGATCAACCTGCAACGCAGCATGGCCGCGCGGGCAACAGGCGCGATCAACATCGCAGATTTGCAGCACACCGGCGCAGATGAATTTGTCGTCATTCGCAACAGCGGCATGGCCCAAGATCTGACTGGGTGGCGGCTGCAAAGCGGGGAAGGCGGGCAAGCCTATAGCTTCCCGGCTGGCTTCGTGCTTATGCCCGACGCCGAGTTGCGCGTGCATAGCGGTCCAGGCGCCGCAGCGCAGGCTGCCAATGAGCAGATGTGGACCAACCAGCACGTGTGGCGTGACAAGGGCGACACCGCAACGCTGCTAGACGCCTCCGGCAACATCGTTGCGACCTTCAGCTACTAGGCGAGGATGCCATGACTGATGCACCTGTTGAGACGACCCTGCCCTACAGCGACCTGCTGCCCGACGCCGTGTTAGCCGTGGAGGCTGACATTGAGGGCGAGAGCCTGGTGGTGGCCCCTGCCAGGCTGCTGGCCCTGGCCGAGCACCTGCGGGATGCTGAAGGTTACAATCTGCTGTCCAACCTGACCGCCGTCGATTACCTGGGCTTCAAGGGCCGCACGGCTGCCGACCGCTTCGAGATCGTCTATCACCTGTACAAGACCACTGGCGGCGGACCCAAGGTGATCAAGGTGCGCCTGCCGGAGGACAACCCGACGCTGCCCACCTTGATGTCGGTCTATCCGGGCGCTGACCTGCAAGAACGCGAGGCCTACGACCTGTACGGCATCCGCTTTGCGGGCCACCCCAACCTGCGACGCATCCTGCTGTGGGAGGGCTTCCACGGCCATCCCATGCGCAAAGACTGGAAAGAAGCCTATTTCGAGGCCGAGAGCAAGCCGTTCAAGAGCCGCCACCCCGATGGCCACCACGCCTGGGCCGAGGACCGCAACCCCTGGGGATCCAACGTCAGCTACCCCGAAGGCTTCGATCCAGAGACCTGGAACGAGCCAGTTGTCATGCGGCCGCTGGAGGGACGCTCCAACAACGGCGCCTCTGGATCGATGAAGACTGACCGCATCGTGGTCAACATGGGCCCGCAGCACCCCAGCACCCACGGCGTGTTCCGCATGATTGTGGAGCTTGACGGCGAGACGGTGACGGCGTTGGAGCCGGAGATGGGCTATCTGCACCGCAACCATGAGAAGATCGGTGAGCGCAACACCTACCTCATGAACATGCCCTACACCGATCGGTTGGACTACATCAGCTCCATGTCCAACAACCTGGCCTACGCGATAGCCGCCGAGAAGTTGCTGGGCGAGGCCTACCAGCCGCCAGAGCGGGCTGAGTACCTGCGGGTAATCATGGCCGAGCTGACCCGCATCGTCAACCACCTCTTCTCGGTCGGCACCTTCTTCAACGACCTGGGCGCTTTCTTCACGCCGCTGCTCTATGCTGTGCGCGAGCGTGAGCTGATCCTGGACCTGTTCGAGTCTGTGTCCGGCAGCCGCATGATGTGCAACTACATGCGCTTCGGCGGCGTGACGAGAGACCTGCCCGATGGCTGGCTGGAGACGTGTAAACAGGTGGTCTTCGAGCGTCTGCCCGGCAAGCTGGACGAGTTGGAGCGCTACCTGGTGGGCAACGAAATCGTTCAGCAGCGCTGCATCGGCGTCGGCTATCTCTCGGCCGAGGACGCCATCGCGCTGAGCTGCACCGGGCCGCAACTGCGCGGCAGCGGCGTGGCCTATGACGTGCGCCGGGCCGAGCCCTACTCGATCTACGACCGCTTCGACTTCAACGTCGTGACGTTCCCCGGCTGCGACGTCTACTCGCGCTTCCTGGTGCGCATGGAAGAGATGCGCCAAAGCGTCAGGATCTTGCAGCAGGCGCTGAAGCAACTGCCGGACGGTCCAATCCAGGCTGCCAAGGCTCAGGGCGCCTACACGGTGCGCCCGCCGGTCGGCGACGTCTACGGCCGTATCGAAAGCCCCAAGGGCGAGTTGGGCTTCTACCTGGTTTCCAACGGCGCCGGCAATCCCTGGCGCTACCGGGTGCGGCCCCCGTCTTACATCAACCTCAATGCCCTGGGTCCCATGGTCGTCGGCAACAAGGTCGCCGACGCTGTGATCATCCTGGGCGGCATCGATATCGTGCTGGGTGAAGTCGATCGCTAGCATAGCGTAACACGTAAAGCGTAATACGTAACAGGAACACTCTCCGGTTACGGGTTACGGGTTACGGGTTACTGGTTACGGAGGCTCCATGTTTGGAACCGGACTTCTCAAAGGCTTAGGTGTCACCTTCAAGCGCTTTGCTGACACGTACATCGACGATGTCAAGCATATTCCCAGCCGCTACGCCTACGGGCATGACGCCATGCGGCAAGCGCCTGACGAAAAGGGTCTCTTTACGATTCAGTATCCCGAGGAGAAACGCGAGCTGCCCGAACGCTTCCGCTACATCCCGATGCTGATCTACGACACCCCTAAGCAGGAGGACCGCTGTACGGCCTGCGGCATCTGCGCCAAGGTGTGTCCGCCCCAATGCATCTGGATCGTGCGCGACAGCGACGAGAGCGGCAAGCCCATCCCACGGCCGGCCGAGTTCTTCATCGACGCGTCGATCTGTATGAGCTGCGGCTTCTGCGCTGAGTACTGCCCCTTCGACGCGATCAAGATGAACCACGACTACGAGCTAGCCGTGTACGAGCGCTACCCCAGCCTGGTCTACAACATGACCGAGCTGACCGTGCCGGTGGAGTACTACGCGTCGATCTGGCCGACCCAGTACGAGGAAGAGGAGAAGCGGCGCGCCGAAGAAGAGGCCAAGAAGGCCGCCAAGCAGGCGGCCAAGGCCAAGCCTGCGGCTAAGGCTGCGCCGGCAGCAGAGGCGAAACCAGCACCCGCGGCCGAGGCCAAGCCTGCTCCGGCTGCTGAAGCCAAGCCGGCCCCGGCTGCGCCGCAGCCTGCGCCTGAACCTAAACCGGCGCCAGTGGCTGCGGCGGCTGCGGCGGCGCAAGCTGCCGCCCCAGCCTCAGCGCCTGCCAAGCCAGCAGTGACGGCCGCGGCCGCAGGCAGCATCTTCGCCCGCCTGCCCAACCCGGCCAAAACCTCGGGCGGCTACTCGGTCGAGGAGATCAGCCAGCGCCGCGTGCTGGCCTACGAGCGCTACAAGGCGCGCAAGGGGCCGGACGCCAAGGTGCTGCACAGCGCGGGCGAAGCGGCGGCGGCGCCTGCTGTGGCTGCCGCGGCCGAGGTTGCAGCCGTCGAGCCGGTGGTCGATACGGTCGTTGCGGCTGCGGAACCGGCGGTCGCAGCAGCGGCTGCACCCCCAGTCGAAGCCCCCACGCCCGTGGCTGAAGCGGTGGCTCAGGGTGTGGCAGCAGCGGCCCCGGCTCAGCCGGCCGCAGGCGGCGCCAGTCCTTTCCACCGCTTGCCCAACGCGGCCAAGACCTCTGGCGGCTACACGGTCGATGAGATCGCTGACCGCCGCGCGAAGGCTTACGCGCGCTATAAGGCGCGCAAGGGCGCCGACGCCAAAGAGCTGCACTAGCGTCGTGTCAATGCTCAATTGAGGAGTAGGCGTCCCCAGACGCCGGGTTCGCATGTGGGCATGCGAACTCCTCAATCATGATTGACGCAATACTAGCGCTCCCCTGGTGACCTGTCGAGGAGTCTGGCCAGCGCCGCGATCGGGCAGCCAGACTCCTCGTTTTGTTCGTTGGGCGGACTGGCCGGGCGCTGGTTTCGACACTTGCGCCTGTGCGCAGTGCAGGTGTACGGCGCAGACGCCTACTCAACCAGCGCCTGGCCAGTCCGCTGGATTCACAACCGACCAGGAGGTATCGCCATGGAACTGACCTACACTTTTCACGGCCACGCCTGTTTCACGTTGGCAAGCGATGACGTCACGCTGCTGTTCGACCCCTTCCTGACCGGCAACCCGGCAGCGAAGGTCGCGGCCGATGACCTGGCCGCCGACTACATCCTGCTCTCGCACGGCCACTTCGACCACATGCCCGACACGGTGAGCATCGCTCAGCGTACCGGCGCCACGGTGATCGGCGTCTTCGAGCTGGCCAGTTGGATGAACAACCAGGGAGCCGCCAACGTCCACGGTATGCAGCCGGGCGGGTCATTTCGCTTCCCATTTGGCCGCGTCAAGCTGACGATTGCCCACCACGGATCGATGCTGCCCGACGGCAGTTACGGCGGCGTGGCCGTGGGCTTCATCGTCGATGTCGGCGGCCAGCGAATCTACTACACGGGCGACACGGCGCTGTTCCTGGACATGCAGCTCTATGGCGAGGAAGGGATCGACGTGCTGATCCTGCCCATCGGCGACAACTACACCATGGGCCCGGAGGATGCGCTGCGCTGCGTCCGCTTCGTCAAGCCCAAGAGGGTGGTCCCGCTGCACTACGGCACCTGGCCGCCGATTGCCCAGGATGTCGCTGCCTTTGCCGCGGCTGTCGAGGCCATGGGCGCTACGTGCATCGTGGCTCCGGTTGAGGAACCAGCGGCGCTGTAGGCATGCTCCTTGCCGTCATGCTGAGGGCCGCCGAAGCACACTTGCACCGCACTTGCCAGTGCAGGTGTCTCCCCGTGGCAGCGCCGAGACCCTTCACCGAGCCTCAGGGTGACAGGTGCATGGGCGCGATTTGCAACTGGAAGCAAGCTGGCTGCGCAGAAACGCTTGGTGTGTTATGATACGCGAGCGTTTGGCGCCGGGACTTCCGACCAAACAGCATGTCCACCAAGCGGCGCGGCGGCTGTGCATAGACCGGCCCGAACAGCGTGAAAGGCTGTGTGCGGGCACGGTGGCTGGGCACAGGCCGGCCCGATCAGCATGAAAATGTGAGTTGTGTATGATCAGCATGTATCCCAAGGCCGAAATCCTGTTTCCGCCCAAACAAATCCCTTACCTCAAGGACCTGCGCGGGCCAGAGTGGGCTGAGTTGGTCAGCCAGGTGTCCAAGCTGCCCGAGACCCACCCGGATGTGCTGGCCTTCTGTCTGATGATGATCGAGCTGGACGGCTGCATGAACTGCTACGCCGGCAGCTATAAGTTCATGCGCGGCTGCGCGGCCTGCGCGAAGCAGACCATCGCCCAGTACAAAGGCAGCGACGCCGAACTATTGCGCCTGTACAAGCAGTCGCACAAGCAGGTGACGGCCCACATCAAGAAGCAGGAAAAGAAAGCCGTCGCCGAGTCCAGCCGCCCGGCGCTCGTCAAATGAGTGGAGCACGACACGTCGCCATCATCGGCGCAGGTATCGCCGGCCTGGCCGCAGCCTATGACCTGAGCGAGGCCGGCCACCAGGTGACCGTCTATGAGGCTGCGCCGCAGGTGGGCGGGCTGGCGGCCGGCTTCAAGGCCCCCCACTGGGATTGGAGCCTGGAGAAGTTCTACCACCACTGGTTTGCCAGCGATAAGCACATGCTGGGGCTGATCGAACGGCTGGGCTGGCGCGAGCAGGTTGTCTTCCCGCGTCCTTATACCGTCGTTTATTACCAGGGCAAGTTCTATCCCCTCGACAGTTATGTCGAGGCGTTCAAGTTCACCCTGAGCAAGTTCGGCCCCATCGACCTGGTGCGCTTCGGCGCGACCGGCGTGTTTCTCAAGCTGACGCCGCGCTGGCAGCCGCTGGAGCGGGTCACGGCCGACGCGTGGATGCGCAAGGCGACCGGCGAGCGCATCTACAACGCGCTGTGGCGGCCGCTGCTGGTGGGCAAGTTCGGCGAGGCCAACCTGGACGTGGTCAACATGGCCTGGCTGTGGGCGCGCATCCACGCGCGCACCACCCGGCTGGGCACCTTCGTGGGCGGCTTCCAGGCGTTCGTGGACAAGTTCGCGGCTGTGCTGCGCGGCCGCAGCGTCGAGATTCGGCTTGGCACAGCCGTAACACAGATCCGACGAGCTGAAGCAGGCGCGGCGGGGCGGCTGACGGTGGCCACGGCTGACAGCAGCGAAGACTATGACGCAGTGATCTCCACCAGCTCGCCGGCGCTGATGGCGCAACTGGCCCCTGACCTGCCCGCCAGCTATTCCGCCAGCCTGCGCAACCTGAAGTCTATGGGCGCGCTCGTGCTGGTGGTGACGCTGGATCGGCAGCTCACCCAGTACTACTGGCACAGCCTGCCCAAGGACGCCGGTTTCCCCTACCTGGCCATGGTGGAGCACACCAACTTCATCGGCCCGGAGCACTACGGCGGCGACCACATCCTCTATCTGGGCGACTACCTGGATACCGATCACGAGTACTTCAGCCTGAGCAAGGAGGAGCTACTGGAGCGCTTCCTGCCGTCGCTGGAGCGCTTCAACCCGGCCTTCCAGCGCAGTTGGGTCAAAGAGTCGTGGCTGTGGAAGACGGCCTACGCCCAGCCCGTGCCGCCGCTCAACCATTCGCAAAATATCCCACCCATCAAGACCCCGCTGCCCGGCCTCTACTTCGCCAGCATGAGCCAGGTCTACCCCTGGGACCGCGGCACCAACTTCGCGGTGGAGATTGGGCAGAAGGCGGCGGGGATGGTGATGGAGGATTGGCGCGCGAGCGATACTGTGTGAGCTATCGATAACTCGTAACGAGCAACTCGTAACTCGTAACCCGGAGGTATGCACGCATGGTTGGCTTTTCCGGGTTACGGGTTACGCATTACTCGTCACCCGACAACTCGTAACCCAGAAACGAATCCCGCACGTCCCACTCTCCGGGTTACGGGTTACCCCTTAGCAAGGACAAAGACATGTTTGGCAAGAAAAACGGCAACGTCACTGAAAAAGATATCCTCGCGGCCCTGAGCACCGTGCAGGAGCCAGAGCTGCACAACGACCTGGTCAGCCTGAAGATGATCAAGGACATTCACATCGAAGGCGGCCAGGTGGGCTTCACCATCGTGCTGACCACGCCAGCCTGCCCGCTGCGCGGCCAGATGGAGCGCGAGGCGCAGGCCGCGGTGATGCAGGTCCCCGGCGTGGAGCAGGTGGCGGTCAAGTTCGACGCCACCGTGCGCGGCGATGCGCGCATCGCCGGCCGCCTGCAGATTCCGATCAAGAACATTGTTGCCGTGGCCAGCGGCAAGGGCGGCGTGGGCAAGAGCACCGTGGCCGTCAACCTGGCAGTGGCGCTGGCCCAGCAAGGCGCAAAGGTAGGCATCCTGGACGCGGACATCTACGGCCCCAACATCCCCACCATGATGGGCCTGACGGCCGACGACCTGCCCGACCCGGCCGACGGCAAGCTGGTCCCGCCCCTGGCCTACGGCGTCGAGGTGATCAGTATGGGCTTCCTGATCCCGCCCGGCCAGGCTGTGATCTGGCGCGGGCCGATGCTGCACGGCGCGATCCGCCAGCTTTTCACCGACGTGGCCTGGGGTGAGCTGGACTACCTGATCGTGGACATGCCCCCCGGCACGGGCGACGCCACGCTGACCCTGGCTCAGTCGGTGCCGGTGACAGGCGGCGTGATCGTCTCGACGCCTCAGGACGTGGCGCTGGAGGATGCCGAGAAGGGGCTGGTGGCCTTCCAGAAGCTGCAAGTGCCGATCCTGGGCATCGTCGAGAACATGGCCGGCGACATCTTCGGCGAGGGCGGCGGCGAGCGGGCGGCCAAGCGGCTGCACGTGCCCTTCCTGGGCCGCGTCTACCTGGACCGCGCCATCCGCGAGGGGGGTGACGGCGGCCGGCCGCTGGTGGCCGTGGACCCCGGCAGCCCGCAGAGCCAGGCCTTCCAGGCGTTGGCCCAGGCCGTGGCCGCGCGCGTCAGCGTGATGAGCTTCCAGGCAGCGCCGGAGCTGAAGATCATTTAGCGCTGGTTCTTTTTGTAGAACAATCCGCCGGATTGTTCGGACGCAATCCAGCGGATTGCGCTACGGTCGGCAGCCGGTTCAGAGGGCCATTGGCAGACATACAGCGAGGACAGGCGTTGGCCTGTCCTCGCTTTGTTTTGCATCACTGCACAGTCTCGATTGACGCTGCGGTCACTTAGCGCTATACTTGCAACTATGGTCACGCCGTCAGGTTTGGATCACCCACCGTGGGCGACTGGCGCCGGCGGTCGGACTTCTGCCAGGCCGCGCAGGTGCGCTCCGGCGGCGCCGGCCGGTCGTGAAACGGCGACTGCGGGCCGCGGCAGAAGGCGTGCAGGCGAGTGACCTGCCCGTCGCCATTGCTGCGAAAGATGTCGAGGAAGGCGCAGGTGTCGCAGGTGCGACCCCGCAGCCGCTGCCAGGTCATGGTGGCGTTCAAGGTTATCCTCGTGTGCAGACTTGACTGTTCTCGGAAGAAAAGTCAAGTCTAGGGCCGTGCAGACTTGACTTTTCTCCGAGGAAAAGTCAAGTCTATAGCGCTGATCACTGCATTATAGCCACACCCCTCGTTCTGTCCAGACCCAGACTCACAAAGGAGTCATCATGCCCCTACTCAATTTGCGCGTCGCACAATTGGATCCGCATTCGGCGTCGGACCGCAACCGCCTCGTCAAGTTCCCCTTCAAGCTCTACAAGGGTGATCCTTACTGGGTGCCGCCGCTGGTCGCCGACCGCAAGAAGTTCCTCGACCCCAAGCACAACCCCTCGTTCGAGTATCTGCAAGTGGCCTATTTCATGGCTGAGGCGGTCGTCATCCCCGAAAACACGCCCAAGGGGACAATCACCGGCGGCATGGAGCAGGATGTGGGCATGATCGCGGCTATCGTCAACCCGCGCCACAACGAGATCCACGGCGACGACATCGGCTTCTTCGGCCTGTTCGAGTGCATCAACAGCCAGCAAGTGGCCGACGCGCTGCTGGACGCGGCTGCGGCCTGGCTGCGCGGGCAGGGCCGCTCGGCCATGCGCGGCCCGCTGAACTTCACCATGACCGACGAGGTGGGCCTCCTGGTCGACGGCTTCGACGACATGCCGCGCCTGATGATGCCCTATAACCACCCCTACTACCCGGAGTTGCTGGTCGCTTATGGCCTGGAGAAGGCCATGGACCTGTACGCCTACCACTTCGACATGCAGAAGCTCTACGGAGGCACTGCCGAGGGGCTGCCGCCTAAGCTCAACCGCGTCGTCGAAAAGCTCAAGCAGCGCGGCAAGATGACCATCCACAAGCTGGACTTCAAGCAGTTCGACGCCGAGGTGGACAAGGTCAAGACGATCTACACCGCGGCCTGGGAGAAGAACTGGGGGGCCGTGGGCATCACCGACCGCGAGATGGTACACTATGCGGCCGAGATGAAGCCGGTGCTCGACCCTGACCTGGCCTTCTTCGTCGAGATCGACGGCAAGTCGGTGGGCGTTGCATTGTCCCTACCCGACGCCAACCTGGTGTTGAAGAAGATGAACGGCCACCTCTTCCCCTTCGGCTTCATCCAGGCGCTGCGCTACCAGAAGCAGATCAAATGGGTGCGGGTGTGGGCGCTGGGCGTGCTGCCCGAGTACCGCCACCTGGGCGTCGACGCGGTGATGATCCACGAAACGGCCGTGCAGGCGATGCGCAAAGGCATGTTGGACATCGAGGCGAGCTGGATTCTGGACAGCAACATCGACATGCGCCGGCTGGTAGAGAACTTCGGCGCCACCATTTACAAGACGTATCGGGTGTATGAGATGGCTTTGTAGGGCGGCGGAGTCTGCGGAGCAGCGGCCAATGAAACGTAACCCGTAACGAGTAACCCGTAACCCGGAGGGTGCGTTCCGGAGGTTATTGGCTGCCCAGATGGGAGTTCAGGGCTGCCGGCACGGCAACTACGGCTTCTGCGGCGCTGTCGGTTGGATCGGCAGCGCCGTTTGATTCGGCCCGCTGGCGCGGCGATAATCGTCCATCGTCTCGATCCCCTTCGGCAGCGGGGCATCGATAGCCACCAACTCCACCTGAGAACCATAGCGCTGGATCAGCGGCCGGCCGCCGCTGTCGCCTTGCAGCGCCAGCAGCTCGGGAAAGGTGCTGCGGTCGAAGAGCACCGGATTGCCCCGCTGGCCGCCGTCGTAAAGCGGCGCAACGATCGGCGCCAGGGTCTGGCGATGTCGTTCAACCAGCCGATCGATGGTCGCAGGCTGGACGGCGGGCTGGTCGGCTAAAATGAACAGCACAGCCGACAAGGCGGGCGCCAGCGCGCGCAGCCCAGCAGCCACGCTGCGGCTCTGGCCAGCCTGCCAGTCGGGATTGGTCACGACGCGCACGGCTCGATCCCCCAGCGCACTTTGCACGTCGGCCGCATGATGGCCGGTCACGACGATGACCTCGTCGATGGTGCGAGCCGCCAACGCGATGTCGGCCGCCCGACCCACCAGCGTGCCGCCCGGCTGCCAGGGCAGCAGTTGCTTGGCCAGATCGCCGCCGAAACGTGTGGCGCCGCCGGCCGCCAGCGCCACAGCCGCCACGCGGCCATGCACCTCAGTTACCGGCTGCGCGGCCTGCGCGCTGCCAATCAACACGGCAGCATAGCCTGGCGCGCTATGGCCGAGGACGATGCCGGCGATACGGCGGGCCGCGGCGAAACGCTTGTGCGCCTCGGCGTCGTCCAGGCTATCGTCCAACGCCAGGTTGAGGTAGAGCAGCGGCACAGCGCCGGCCGGGCAGCCCTTAAGACCCCCTTGGGGATGGGCCAGCAGAGTGGCAACGGCCTCCGGCGTCAGGATGTCGCCGATGCGCAAACCACTCAAGGCCGCGGCCAGCTCGTGGCGGTGGACGGTGACAGCATCCAAGGGCTGGCCCACAGCAGCCATCCCCGCCACTGTAATCACGTGCGTGGCACAGGCCGGGACGACTGGCTCGTGGACAGCCGGCGCCTTGAGCGGCCGCTCGCGGCTGCCATCAGCCTCGACCACAACGGCTCCGACCTCCTCCAGATCAGCCAGCCGGCAGATGGCTTCAGGGGCCAGCCCGGCCAGTTTACCAGGTTCACCGGCCGGGCCGACCAGCGCCAAGACCTGGCCATAACCGCGCAGCGAGGTGGGCAGCTCGAAGGCCAGGGTCGCGAGGCTAGCCGTGAGCAGAGCCAAGGGAGCGCGCTCAAGCTGGCTGGCCCACATGCGTGTGGTGGCCGTCAGCAGGGTTGGCTGGCCGCGGCCGGCCAGTTCATCTCCCAGGCGAAAAAGCAGCGAAGATTTGCCCCCGGCCCCTACCAGAGCAATGATTGGTTTACGGTCGGTCTCATCCAAGCGTAAGGCGTGATGTAGTTCCATGAGGTTCAGTTGTCCGGCAACCAGCGCAAATCACACGAGTCCCAGACGCGACATCACCCACTGAACAGTGGGGGGGAGGAAGACTGTTCAGGGGGCGATGATGAAGTAATTATACAGCATGACGGGAATTTGTCCAATTACGCTACCAAGTGAAAAGCCAGGGCTAACTTTGACAGGCCGGCGATTCGGGCGACAATGCGACTCAGTGAGCAACAACCGACCGGAGTACACCGTGACCAAACGCTTCATCATCGTCGCCGGCAACATCGGAGCCGGCAAAACTTCAATCGCCGAGCGCGTCGGCGCGCGGCTGGGCTGGCGAGCCGCCTTCGAGTCGGTCGCCGACAACCCCTATCTAGCCGAGTTCTACGCCGACATGCGCCAGTGGTCCTTCCACCTGCAGGTATTCTTCCTGGGTCACCGCGCCCAGCAGCACCTGTCCCTGGCCAGCGATCCCCAATCGGCCATCGCCGACCGCAGCATCTACGAGGACGCCTACATCTTCGCCCGCGCGCTGCACCACCTGGGCAACCTGAGCGAGCGCGATTATCGCTCCTATCGCACGCTGTTCGACCTGGTGGTAGCTGGTCTGCCGCGGCCTGACCTGTTGCTCTACCTGCGCGCGCCGGCGCCGCTGCTGCTGGAGCGCATCCGGCGTCGCGGGCGAGGCATCGAAAGCGGCATCGACGCCGGGTACCTGACGTTGCTGGAGAGCTTCTACGACGATTGGATGAGCGCCTTTGACCTGTGTCCCGTGCTGACCATCCAAACCGACGACCTGGATTTCGTCCACAAGCCCCGCCACCTGGAGATCGTGGTCGAGCGCATCCAGGAAATGCTCACCGGCAAGGAATCCATCGTGTTTCCGGCCGGAGGCAATGGTCGTTAACAGGCGCGTCGCGCCCGCACTCTGGAACACGCTGCGCGGCTAGCTCCGCACCGCATTGGCTCCCATGCGCATCATCGCCTCGCACCATCATCGGACGCACAGCACCAGCCGGGCCATGCAGGGCTACGACAGCGTCTACGACGAAGTCCCCGAACGCGCTGAGATGATCCTGCACGCGCTTAGCGCGGCTGGTCTGGGACCTGTGGTTGCAGCGACAGATCACGGGTTGGCGCCGATCCTGGCGGTTCACGACCTGGATCTGGTGGAGTTTCTGCACAGCGCGTTCCAGCGCAGCAGAGACAGCCTGCCAGGCGATGCGCCGCTCTTCCCCGATGGCTACTTTGCCGTGCGGGGTTGGCGTCACAAGCCCGCCGCGTGGCCGCAACTGGCCGGCTACTACGCCATCGACCGTGACTGCCCGATCCTGGCCGGCACCTGGGACGCAGCCTACTGGAGCGCGCAGACAGCGCTGAACGCAGCCGCCCTGATCCAGGCGGGCGAACGAGCGACGTACGCGCTGTGCCGGCCGCCCGGCCACCACGCCTCGGCCAGCCAGTACGGCGGCTACTGCTACCTGAACAACGCCGCGATTGCGGCCCGCCATCTGCAACGGGACGGCAGGGCCCGCGTCGCCATCGTCGACATCGACTACCACCACGGCAACGGCACGCAGGAGATCTTCTACGCCGACCCGACGGTGTTGTACTGCTCGCTGCACGCCGACCCGGACGGCGAGTATCCCTACTTCTGGGGCGGCTCGGATGAGCTGGGCAGCGGCGCGGGCCTGGGCTTCAACCGCAACTGGCCGCTGCCGGTCGGCACAGACGATACGGCCTACCTGGCTGCACTGGACGAGGCTCTGGCCGCTGTCAGCGCTTTTCAGCCGGCTTATCTGGTGATCTCGGCCGGCTTCGATCTCCTGCAGGGCGATCCGGCAGCGACCACCGCCGGCTTTCGTGTTACGCTAGATGGCCTGGGGCAGATCGGCCGGCGGCTGGCTAGGCTGGGCGTGCCTGTGGTCATCGTGCAAGAGGGCGGCTACCAGATCGACCTCTTGGGCGAGATAGCGGTCCGTTTTCTGCGAGCGTTCGCCTGATTGGCTGGCAAAGCACGCGCACCGTAAGGTTGGTCGCTGTATCGCTACCGAAGATGTGCTAGGATCGTTGCATGGGTAGACCACAAAAATCGAGCACGAAAGTTGAGGAAAAACTATGATGAGTGAAGCGACCAATCGTGAGGCCGCGACCCTGGCCGGCGGCTGTTTTTGGTGTCTTGAGGCGATCTTCGACGACCTGCGCGGCGTCGATGACGTGGTGTCGGGCTACTCGGGCGGCTTCGTCCTCAACCCCACCTATCGCCAGGTGTGTGACGGCAGAACCGGCCACGCCGAGGTGGTGCAGATCAGCTTCGACCCGGCTGTGATTTCGTTCCGTGAGCTGTTGGAGGTGTTCTTCGCCATCCACGATCCCACGACGCTGAATCGTCAGGGCGCGGACGTGGGCCCGCAGTACCGCTCGGCCATTTTCTACCACTCGCCGGAGCAGAAGGCCACGGCGCAGGCGGTCATCGCTGAGCTGAACGCGGCCAAGGTGTTCGACAAGCCGATAGTGACCGAGGTGACGGGCGTCACCAAGTTCTATGCCGCCGAGGATTATCATCAAGAGTATTACGTCAACAACACCAGCCAGCCCTACTGCCGGATGGTGATCTCGCCCAAGGTGGCCAAGCTGCGCAAGAACTTCGCGGCGAAGTTGAAGGGGTGAGAAGGGAATACTACAACGGATGGAGAACAGCGGATGGGGGAAGCGCGAGGCGCTTCTCCCCAGTCGCTTCCGCCGCTGTGGCCGGCCTCCGACCGAGCCACGCTCACACCCCTGCTGTGGCCGGTCTCCGACCGAGCCACGCTAGAACTATGCGCTATTTCACCTCCGCTAACGACATCTCCGCCGACCAACTGCGCGGCTTCTTCGTCGGCTGGCCCAACCCGCCGTCGCCAGAGACGCACCTGGCCATTCTGCGGCACAGCGATGCGGTGGTGTTGGCCATCGACGAGGAGGCTGGCCAGGTTGTCGGTTTCGTCAACGCGCTGAGCGATGGCGTGCTGAGCGCATTCATCCCACTGCTGGAGGTGCTGCCCGAGTACCAGGGTCGCAGCGTCGGATCGGAGCTGGTACAACGCATGCTGGCGCAGTTGAGTGACCTGTACGCGGTCGATCTGCTGTGCGACGCCGAGGTACAGCCGTTCTACGCGCGCCTGGGCATGACAGTCAGCCAGGGCATGATGCTGCGGCGCTACGACCGCCAGTCAGGCGCCAGTCCAAACCAAGCTACATTCGGACCCACATAACCACAGCGCATCAAACCGCTTATGGAGACACTATGTCAGACGAAAACACCAAGGGTAAAGAAGACGCAAAGCAGAGTGACGAGCCTGAACTGCCCCTGCCCTGGAAGCAAATCCAATCGGCCATCTGGCTGATCGGCCTGGCCATCCTGTTCTGGCAGGACTGGATATGGCCGGGGATTCTGGTGCTGGTGGCCTTCAGCGGCATCAGCCAGGCGGGGATGCAGTGGTACCTCACGCGCCAAGAAGAGCAGCGCCAGGCCACAGAGCGCCGCACCGACTGGCTGCCCAGCAAATGCCCCAACTGCGGCGCGCCGCTGAGCGTTGCGACTGTGCAGTGGACGGGCACGGAGACAGCCGACTGCCCCTACTGCAACGCCCATCTCAAGCCACCCGCCGCTCGCTAGTTCGCACGTGGGCGTGCGAACTCCGCATGTTGTGGGCGGCCGCCCCGTAGCACAATCCGCCGGATTACGGCCGAACAATCCGGCGGATTGCGCTACGATGACAGAATCGCCTCCAGCACTCCTCCTGCAATCGCTAACGATTTGTCCGAGATCGTGAAGCAATAGCGCCGCTCGGCGCGGGCGTCCAGGTCGCCGATCTTCATGCCGGTATGCACTAGCACGCTGGGGTGGACGATGCCGCGCAGCACGCCGGTGAATGGGGCCACCAGCGGCGCGCCGTCGATGTGGGCAATGACTGCGCCTTCGTGCACCGTGTCGCCGATGGCCGCATGGGCATGGACGTGGCCGTCGGCCGGCGCACGCAGTACCCGCGCCCCCTTGTAGCCTCCCACCTCGCCCGGCGTCTTGGTGTCCGGCTCGGCCCCGCCCTGCCAGATCACCCGCCCCAGGTCGTGGCCGCGGTTGGTCTCGATCACCGCGTGGCAGTCGCGCCCGGCGACGAAGCCTGGCCCCAAGGCGATCACCAACGGCGCATGGTCGATGGCCGTGCCGGTGTTGACCTTGGCCATGATCGCGTCCACCAGTACGGCGGGGCGCAGCTCGGCTCGGCAGGCGGCGGGAGGATCGATCAGCACGGGGAGGACGCCCTCGGCCAGCAGCCGGCGCGCCTCGGCCACATCGGCTGCGCGCTGGGCAAGGACGCCCTCGACCGTGGCCTGGCCGGAGAAGACCGCCTCGGCAAAGCTGACCGTGCGGCGCACCACCAACGGCCGCGCAATCTCAGTCATGACGACGGGGAAGCCGCAGCGCTGCAAGCGCCAAGCCACGCCGCTGGCGAGGTCGCCAGCGCCACGAATCAATACAAGCCGGTTCTGGGGACAAGAATCGTGGTTCACAGCAATTCGAGAAACTCACTGACGCTCAACCCCGCCTGACGGATTATCGCCCGCAGCGTGCCGCGGTCGAGCACGCGATGATCCGGCACTACAACCTGGGCAAACGGATCGTCGCGACGCATCACCATGTGGCTGCCGGTCTGTCGCTTGAAATAGAACCCGACCCGCGCCAACGCCTGCGCGCAGTCCCGCCCTGACATTTCAGGCAACTTGCTCATACGGCAACCGCCAGCAGGTCGAAGTGTTCTTCAGGCACCAGCAGCCCATCTTCCTGCAGCGCATCGATGTACAGATCAATCGCTTCTTTAATGTTGCGAATCGCTTCCTCGCGGGTTATGCCCTGGCTGATGCAGCCCGGCAGACTTGGACATTCAGAGACCCAAAAACCATCCTCGCCTCGATAGACAATCACCTGTCGCATTATTTCCTCCAAAGTCACTGTTTTCCTGTCTTGCTTCTCAACCCGCGCCACACCCGCTCCGGCGTCA
>Ga0209573_1003284_pt1 | contig 18171 bp, 12 predicted proteins | sample TNRBio252014_DNA_FD_185870 | JGI IMG/M metagenome (GOLD analysis project Ga0209573, IMG submission 185870) | Wastewater treatment Type I Accumulibacter community from EBPR Bioreactor in Madison, WI, USA - TNR Reactor_6/25/2014_ DNA (SPAdes)... | ecosystem: Engineered > Bioreactor > EBPR >...
GCTCCTGCTGCAGGATCTGCAGGAAACGCGCACGGTTGATCGGCCGAACGCGGAAGTCGTCGTCCACCAGCTTGCGCGCCCGCCAAAGCGCCCGCTGCGTCCGCGCGCTCATCCCCTTGAGTTCGGGGTGCCGTTCCAGCAGCAGGAAGGCCTCGAAGATCGCCGCTGGCTCGACCTGAAACACTTCCTCATGGACGACGTCGAGGAACTCGTGCACGTTCTGGAAGCGCTCGTTGATCGACAGCGGCGGTTCATCGGGTGGTGGCAGGAGGCTCGCCGCCATGTTCTGCAGCAGGATGGCGCAGATCTGCGTCACCATGTTCGCCCGCCGGTAGTACTGCTGCATCAGTTGTTCGCTCGGGCGCTGCGTCTCGCTGCCGGCGCAGCCCAGTTTCGCGGCCAGAGATGTCTGGTACTCGAAAAGGAGGCGGTCTTCACGGCGGCCGGCGTGCAGGTGGAGGTGCGTTCGCAGGTGGCGGAGGAAGTGTTCGCAGCCAGCCAACAGGTTCGCCTCATCATCGGTGATGAAGCCGTATCGTTCGAGATCACGCCAGGACTTGCCGAAACCGGCGGCCTGCGCGATCCACAGGACGAGTTGCAGGTCACGCAGGCCCCCCGGGCCATCCTTGCAGTTCGCCTCGAGACTGTTGGAGGTGTCGTTGAAACGGCGATGGCGGTCTTCCTGTTCGATCCGCTTCGTCTGCAGGAACGCGCAGGCATCGATGTTGGCGGCGAGAATCGAGCGGAAGCCGGCGAACAGCCGCTGGCTGCCCGCAAGCAGTCGCGATTCGAGCATCGCCGTCTGCACCGTCGTATCGCCGGCAGCCTCCTCGAGGCATTGCTCGACGGTGCGCACGCTGTGGCCGGTCTCCAGCCCGATGTCCCAGAGCAGGCAGACCAGTTGCTCGAGGCACCCGGCCAGCGCCTGGTCGGCCTCCTCCGGCAACAGCACGAGGAGATCGATGTCGGATGCCGGGTACAGCTCGCCGCGGCCGTAGCCGCCGACCGCAACGAGGCCGAGCGAATCCGGCAGCGCCAATGCCTCCCAGGCGTCGCACAGCACTTCGTCGATCAGCCGGCAGCGGTCGCGCAGCAGGGCTGCGGCGTCGGCGTTGCCGAGGAAGCGTTCGCTGATCAGCCGTTGCTCACCCTGCAGCCTCGCCTTGAGATCGGCGATCAGTTGCTGCCGGACCGCCGTCCGCGCGTTCATCGCCGTGTGCCGACGGGCGTGAGCCGCCAGGCACGGCAGGTCGACGACAGCAGCCCTGGCGACAGCCAGTGGCTCGAGAACCAGGACCAGCGCTCGATGCCGCCCTGCAGGACCAGCCATGGCCACAGCACGGCAGTCTGCGGGCGCCAGCATTCCAGCGCGAGCAGCTCCTGCAGAGTCGCCAGGGCCGCCCCCCAGTAACACGACGTACCTCGCTCGCTGGTCGTTTCCTCGGCCCGCCGCATCGCCTCGCGCCACAGGGTTTCGGCGCGCGCTTCGCTGACTCGTGCCCGGCTTGCCAGCCAGGGAAGAAGCATGGGTGTTCTCATAGCAGGTGCTCCACTGTTCATGAGGCCAACGGTTCGCTCCGGGCAACCGCAGTCCGCCCGCCGCGAGCCCCCCGGCCTGGCCCGTCCGCTTTTCGGGACGCACTCGTGACCTTCCTTTCAAGCAAGATCCGTGCAAGCCCCGGTTCAGCGTTGGCACAAGTCTTGCTCGCCAGTGGGACGTGGCTGATCGGCAGGCCCCGGCGCTTCGCTTGCGGCGCCTCTGCCAGAGTCGCGGCGCAGGGGTCGGCAGGCACCGGGGTGCGGGCCGAGGTCCTTGCGGTTGCGGCTTCCGCGATCGCCACGGGCTGCCGTCAGCGATCGCGACGGCGACCGGCGGCGGCGAGACGCAGCCATGCCGGTACTGCAAGGCCGCCTAGTCGGCGGCACAAGGACGGTGCATCAGCACACCACCGGGCCCCAGGAATGGGCATTGACTGGAGCTGAACCAAGCTGGATCGGCGTCGGGCAACGGCGCTCCGGAGAGATCGGGAGGTACGGAATGGCGAGCAGGAATCGGGTGGCGATCTTCAGGGTGAACGGCGAGCCGGCGGTCGAACTGCCGCTGCTGCTGTCGACGCAGGGCAACAGGTGCCTGGACATTCGCAGCCTGGGTGCCAGCAGCGGCTATTTCGCGTACGACTCCGGCTTCGCTTCGACCGCCAGTTGCCGGTCGAAGATCAGCCTGGTCGATGCGGAACGTGGCGATCTGCTCTATCGCGGCTATCCGGTCGAGCAACTGGCGACCCAGTGCGATTTTCTCGAAGTGGCCCATCTCCTGCGCAGCGGCGAGTTGCCCGACGGCGAGCAGCACGCCTCCTTCGCTGCGGCGATCAGGCGGCACGCCGCCCTGCACGAGCAGATGGTCAAGCTCTACGAGGGCTTTCGCCGCGACGCGCGGCCGATGGCGGTGATGGTCGGTGTCGTCGGTGCGCTGTCGGCATTCGATCACGCGGCAGGCGAGTTCAGCGCCCCCGAGCAACGGCAGCTTCGCTTCGAGCGTGTCGTCGCCCGGCTGCCGACGATCGTCGCCATGGCCTACAAGTACTCGATCGGGCAGCCGTTCATGAAGCCACGGCCGGACCTCTCATACAGCGCCAATTTCCTGTACATGATGTTCGCCACGCCACGCGAGGAGTACACGCCGAATCCGGTGCTGGTCCGCGCCGTCGACCGGATGCTGACGCTGCACGCCGACTGCGGGCAGGATGCCGCCACCGCGACGGTACGCATGGCTGGCTCGTCCGGAGCCAACCCCTACGCGTGTCTGTCGGCAGCGATCGCCTGCCTTTCGGGGAAGGCACTCGGCGGCACCAGTGAGGCCTGCCTGGCGATTCTCGCCGGCATCGGCGACGCAGCGCGCGCCAGCGGCATCGTCGCCCTTGCCCGTGAGTTGCGCGACGGCGCCCGCCTGCCCGGCTTCGGCAACGGGCTTTGCGGACGGAATGATCCGCGGCTGCCGCTGATGCGCCAAACCTGCGCCGAGGTCCTGCAGGAGCAGGGTCTCGAGCAGGGACGGTTCGGCAAGCTGGTCAGGGCAGTCGAGAGGATCGCCCTCGAGGACCGTTTATTGGTCGACAGGAATCTGCAGCCGAACGCGGACTTCTACTGCGCAGTCATACAGCATGCGCTCGGCGTTCCGTCGTCGATGTTCGCCTGCACCCTGGCCATGGCGCGGGGTGCAGGCTGGATGGCGCACTGGGAAGAGATGCTGACTGACCCGGAGTACCGCATCGCACGTCCGCGACAGCTCTACACCGGAACATTGCGCCGGCCGCTGGCCGCCACACTGGCAGACTGAACCGGCGCGCGGCCGCCAGCCGGTGGCGTGGCGCAGGGGCGGCAAGCGGGCGCTGGCGGCACGATTGACCGGACTGCCGACCGTCGATTGACCACGCTGGCCGTAGCGGCGCATAATCTCCGGGCAGTGCCGGCGAGCGCGTTGCCTCCTGGCAGCGCTCGCCGGCGATCTCCGGGGGATGGCCATGTCTCGTTGCAGGTGCTGGCTCTGGTTGTGCTTCGTTGTCTTCCTGTCGCTGCCGGTCCGCGCGGCGAGCCTTGCCGAGGGCTTCACACGCCTGCCGGAGGGTGCCGTCGTCCTGCTGATGCCGCTCGACATCGAACTCTTCTCGGTCAGCGCCGGCGGCATTCTCGAGCCGCAGGCCGAGTGGACCGAGAGGGCGCATGCCAACCTGCGGCAGGCCTTCCTGACGCGCAGCAGCGCGCTCAAGGTGAACTTCATGCCGCTGCCGGGCGAGGGCGACGAAGTCGAAGTCGTCGAGAGCCTCAACCGGTTGCACGGGGCGGTCGGCCAGGCAATCGCCATGCACCACCGCGGGCTGTTCGCGCTGCCAACCAAGGAAGGCCGGCTCGACTGGTCGCTCGGTGAAGAGGCAGCGCTGATGCGTGCGCGTACCGGCGCCGACTACGCGCTCTTCGCCTTCGTTCGTGACAGTTACGCCAGCAGCGAGCGCGTCGCCATGATGGTCGTCGGCGCCCTGCTCGGATTCGGCCTGAGCGGCGGCATGCAGGTCGGTTACGCCTCGCTGGTCGACCTGGCCAGCGGACGCGTGCTCTGGTTCAATACCCTGCTGCGCCAATCCGGCGACCTGCGCGAGCTGGAGAAGGCGCGCGAGTCGTGCGACGCACTGCTTGACAAGTTCCCGGAATAGCGTCGATGCTGCGGCGTCAGTTCCTCACCGGCTGTGCCTGCTGCGGCCTGCTCGGGCGGTCCTCGACGCTGCTTGCCGCGACCCCGGGTCCGCTGCCGGCGCGGCTCGAGCGGCCAGAGCCGGGCAGCGATGAAGGGGGCCTCTGGTCTCTGCTGTCGCGTGAGGAGGAGCGTCTGAAGCGAAGCCGCTTCCTGCTCCGCGACGGCGCTCTCAACGCCTACGTTGCCCGGCTCGCCTGTCGTCTGGCCGGCGACCATTGCCCGGACATCCGCGTGTACATTGTTCGCTCGCCCTTCTTCAACGCGTCGATGGCACCCAACGGCATGTTGCAGGTGTGGACGGGGCTCCTGCTGCGGATGGAGAACGAGGCGCAGCTGGCGGCCGTCCTTGGCCACGAGATCGGTCACTACGTCGGTCGCCACAGCCTCGAGCAACTGCGCGACGCGAAGTCGCGCACCGCCCTCGGCCAGTTTCTCGGCATGGCGCTCGGTGCTGCCGGCGTCGGCGCGGCGGGTTCGCTGGCGCAACTGGCACTGCTCGCCGGCATGTTCGCCTATTCGCGCGAACACGAGCGCGAGGCGGATCGCATCGGCCAGGAGCTGATCGCCACTGCCGGCTACCCGCCGATCGAAGCGGCGAAGGTCTGGCAGCAACTGGTCGCTGAAGTCAAGGCCGAGGCCGAATGGTCGGGCGATGCCGGCAGCCGCAGCATCTTCTTCGCCAGCCATCCGGACCCGGAGGAGCGCAGCCAGGCAATGGCCAACCGCGCTGCGACGATGAACGGCGATGGCGGCGACCCGGCCAGCGCAGCCTACGCCGGGCAGATTCGCGGCCATCGCCGGCAGTGGCTCGATGACGAACTCAGGCGGCGCAAGGCGGGCGAAACGATCACCCTCCTGGAGCGCCTGCTGCGCCAGTCGGACGATGGCGAGACGCGCTTTTTCCTCGGCGAGGCCTTTCGGCTGCGCGCTGCCGACGGTGACGCCGCGCGCGCGCTGCGCGAGTATGCTGCCGCCGAACCGCGATCGGACTGCCCGCCCGAGATGTACCGTTCGCGCGGCATGCTGCAACGCCAGGCCGGCGACACGGCGGCGGCGAGCGCTTCGTTCCAGCGCTACCTGTCGCTGCGCCCCGACGCCGACGACGCAGAAATGATCCGCAGCTACCTGCAGGAAGGAATCTGAAATGTCGCGCTGGCTGCTGGTTCTCGTGGTGGCGCTGCTCTCCGGCTGTGCCGGGATGTCGAAGGTCGGTCCGGGAGAAGTGACGGTGCGCGATTCGCTCTCGGTCACGCTCGACGGCGCCTGGAACCAGTACTCGATCGGCCTGACGCGAAAGAGCGAAGTGTGGACCCTCGACGGTCTGCCGCTCGACCGCCTCGTCTTCCATGTCGGCATCGCCGACGGCGAGGCGCTGGCCGAACTGCCGCAGCGCAAGGACCGTCAGGTACCGAAGTACCAGACGACGATGCAGGCACATGAGATCGTCGAAATGTACGAGGTCTTCGCCACCCACGATGGCAGCTCGTTCCAGCGCCAGAAGCTGGCGCCGGCCCCCTTTGCCGGCGGCGATGGCTTCCGCTTCGAGTTCACGCGTGTGCGCAAGTCCGATGAACTCGAGATGCGCGGCGTCGGCTACGGTACGGTACGCGGCGGCAAACTGTATCTCGTCATCTTCGAGGCACCGCGCAGCCATTACTATGCGCGGAACGTCGGCCGCTTCGAAGCTGTGGTCAGCTCGGTGCGCATCCGCGGCTGAGGCATGGCCGGGGCGGCGGCCCGCTCGCCGACTGGCGCTCCCTGATTGTGCCTGGTCGTCACTGGAGGAGGAATCGTCGTGCGCATCGTCGTCGCTCCGGATTCTTTCAAGGGCAGCCTGAGTGCGATCGGTGTCGCGCTGGCGATGGAGCGCGGCATTCGCCTCGTCTTTCCCGAGGCCGAGGTGCGCACGGTGCCGATCGCCGACGGCGGTGAGGGCACGGTGGCGGCGCTTGTCGGCGCGACCGGCGGCACGCTTCGTCAGACCCGGGTCACCGGGCCGCTGCGCGAACCGGTACTGGCACAATGGGGAGTTCTCGGTGACGGCGCGACGGCGGTGATCGAAATGGCTGCGGCATCGGGCCTGCCGCTGCTGGCCCCCGATCAGCGTGATCCCCGGTTGACGACGACCTTCGGCACCGGCGAGTTGATCCGCGCCGCGCTCGATGGCGGCTTGCGCCGGATCATCGTCGGCATCGGCGGCAGCGCGACGAACGACGGTGGCGCCGGCATGGCGCGTGCCCTTGGCGCCAGCTTCACGGACGCGGCCGGCAGCGAACTGCCCGAGGGCGGTGCGGCGCTGGCCCGTCTCGAGCGGATCGCCCTCGACGCCCTCGATCCAAGACTGCACGAGACCGATATTCTCGCTGCCTGTGACGTCGACAACCCGCTTTGCGGGCCGCGCGGCGCCGCGGCGGCATTCGCCCCGCAGAAGGGCGCGAGCCCCGCTACCGTGGCCGTGCTCGACGCCGCGCTGTGCCGTTATGCCGAAGTCGCGCGCCGGGCGACCGGGCGCGACGTCGCCGGGCTGCCCGGTGCCGGAGCGGCCGGCGGACTCGGTGCCGGCCTGCTGTGGTTCACACCGGCGCAACTCCGCCCGGGGGTCGACATCATCCTCGACGCGGTGGGCTTCGAAACGATCGTCAGCGAAGCCGATTTCGTCATCACTGGCGAAGGGCGCACCGATTTCCAGACGGCCTTCGGCAAGGCACCGGTCGGCGTCGCGAGAGTCGCCAGACGATTCGCCGTTCCCGTGTTCTGCGTCGCGGGCGGTCTCGGCGAGGGCGCCGACGATGTCCTGGCACTGGGAATCGACGCGACGATGAGCATCTGCGAGCGGCCGATGCCGCTCGACGAATGCCTGCGAACGGCCGCATCGCTGATCGAGTCGGCGACGGCACGCCTGTGCCGCATCATCCGCGCCAGCCGGCGGGGCTGCGCTATCCCCTGAAGTCGCCCCGGCGAACGGGCGACGGCTCGGTCGGGTTCAGCTCGGCGGCGAGGTGCGCCGCCGGCAGCGGATCATTCGAAGTGGCAGACGTAATCGAGGGTTTCGAGGGTCTCGATGTCGAAACTCGAGTTGCCCGGCACCGAGAAGCGCTCGCCGCCCGCGTAGGTCTGCCACCCGCTCTCGCCGGCGAGGCGGATGCGGCAGCGGCCGGCGTTGAGTTCCATCACCTCGGGCGCGCCGGTGGTGAAAGTCAGGGACGAGGGAAAGATGATGCCGACGGTCTTGCGCGTGCCGTCGGGGAAGAGCACAGTATGGCTCACGCACTTGCCATCGAAATAGATGTTCGCCTTCTTGACGACGGAGACGTTGTCGAACTGCGACATGATGGTTTTCCTTTCGAAGAAGGGCACGAACGGGCCCGGGATGGGGCCCCGCGAAACGACCGGACGTCAACCACAGGCCGAATCTGCTCAGCGGCAGACGCGCCGACCGTCGACCATGCGACACTCCGGCGTCGCACGCACCTCGGCGTCGCGCGCAGCGGGAACCTCCCTGGCAGGGGCCACTTCAACCCCCCGTGCGGGAGCTACTTCAACCCCGCGCTCCGGAACGGGCTCGACCGGCTTGCGGACCTCGACAGCGCCTCGTGATGTTTCACACTCGGCGCGACGAACACCGTCCGCGCATTCTACCGCGCAAGCACCAGAAGCAAACGTCATCGCCAGAATCGCAGCCGGCAAGGCAAATACTGAAGCTTTCAAGGCGTTATCCTCCACATTGGGTTTCAGGTTGATGTTTCACGGAGTTGGCACAACGCGGTACTCCGCGCCGACGAGTCATTTGGGGAACATGAACTGCACCTGGGCGCGGATCTGCCAGTTGGCGCCGTCATCCGGCGTCACCGCGTTGTAGTAGGCCGAAAGCTGAGTGTTCACCGGCAAGCGCCCGATGTGGAAAATCTTGCCGACACCGCCGGCCAGCGGCACAACCCAGCGCTGGCTGCTTGCCGCCTTCCAGTTGGCCGTAACGATGGGCGCACTGGTCAGGTAGAGTCCGTCAGGAAAACCCCTCATGCTCGCTCCCGAAAAAACGCCTTGTTCACCTGGCACGGGTGAAATAAACGTCGAACTTCTGCTGCGCCACCGCCTGGAAATAGACGCCCTTCAACACGTCGGCTGCCGGGTCGTAGGTCAGAGTGTAGGTCGATCCGTTGTAGCCAGCTGCCCGCAGCTCGAAGAAAAGCTTGATGACCTTGCCTTCGCGCGTCGCTTCCGCGCTGGAAAACGGCAGCGGGTTCGGATTGGCGTAGGCCGCGTCGACCTTGCCGCTGGCATCGACGCTCCTGATGTTGATGACGTAGCCGCCATCGGGCCGCACCCAGCGTCCCGGCAGGGCCGAAAAAGCGGATTCGGTCTGGATTGCCGCCTTGGGGACAACCTGGGCAACGGCCGTCGCCGCGACGGACCCGATTGCAACGGTACAGAGTGAGACGTAGAGCGCAGACGCTGTTTTCATGGTTCCCCGCCAGATCAAAATGGAAGCGGCTGGCGCCCCTCATCGGGACGCCAGCCGCTTCGCCTACTTGCCTGTCGGCGGCTTGCCGTCCTGCGCTTCAGCCGTCGCCGCTTCCAGCTTCTTGATGTCCGCCGGCGACAACTGCGGCCGGTCTACCTTGATCGTCAGCTTGTTGAGCTTGGCGGTCAGCGCGAACGGCGGCTTGTAGTCGGCGTCGTTGACGCCGGTCAGCGTGTCCGAACCGATGTCGAAGCTCTCGTCCCACTGCAGGATCATCGGCAGCGTTTTCTCCATCGTGATCGTCTGCACCACCTTGCCGTCCACCTTCAGGACACCGGTGCCAGGCCGGCCGAGGCCGCTCATGTTGTTGAACGCCAGCGTCCCGACGCCAAGGCCGTCATACTTGAAATCGAACTCCAGCGTGTGCTGGCCCGGGGTAAGCGCCTCGACGCCTTCCCACTTGATTCGCTTGAGGTCGACCAGGTTCCACAGGAACACCGGCTTGCCCTTGAGCAAGTAGAAGCCGTATCCCCCGAAGCGTCCGCCCGAGGTCAGCATCATGCCCTCGGCACCGCCTTGCGGCACGGTGATATCGGCAGTGATCGTGTAGGACGCGTTCAGCAGGAAGGGCGAGTCGCCCTGCGGCAGGCCGACCATCGGTCGCGTGTAGACAAATTCCGTCCGCCCGGCGGTGATGTTCGGGCGCGGTGCGACGATCCGGGCCGCCACCGACGCATCCAGCGGCAAGACCTGGTACTTCTTCGCTTCAGCAAGGAACTTCTGGCGCATCTCCTTGACCTTCTGCGGGTTCTGCGCGGCGATGTCGTTGGTCTGGTTGAAGTCCTTGCCCAGGTTGTAGAGCTGGAAGACCTGGTTGTTCAGCGGATCGGCGTTGGCCGCCCCGAAGGCCTGCCACGGTGCGCGGTTGACCTTGGTGCTGAGGAGCCAGCCGTCCTCATAGAGCGCCCACTGGCCCATCATTTCGAAGTACTGCGTCTTGTGCCGCGACGCGACCTTGGCATTCGCCGGGTCGAAGGTGTAAACGAAGCTGGTGCCCTCGATCGGCGCCTGCTTGATCCCATCCACCATCTCCGGCGCCTTGATACCCGCCGCTTCGAGGATGGTCGGCACGACGTCGATCACGTGCACGAACTGTTCGCGCAGGGCCCCCTTGTCCTTGATGCGCGCGGGCCACGAGACGACCATGTTCTGGTTGATGCCGCCGAGCCGGGAGGCGTTCTGCTTGAACCAGTCGAACGGTGTGTCGAAGGCCCACGACCAGCCAGCCGACATGTGGTTGTAGGTCTGCTCGGTGCCCCAGACGTCGTACCACTTCAGCTGCACGTCAGCCGGCAAGTCGCCGACGCCGTTGAAGAACGCGACTTCGTTCGGCGTGCCCATCGGTCCGCCTTCGGCGCTGGTGCCGTTGTCGCCGTTGATATAGATGACCAGCGTGTTGTCGAGCTTGCCCAAATCCTGGAAGTGCTGGATGACGCGGCCAATCTCGGAGTCGCTGTAGGCGGCATAGGCGGCGAAGACCTCGACCTGGCGGATGAACAGCTTCTTCTCGTCGGCGCTGAGCTGGTCCCAGGGCTTCAGCATTTCATTGGGCCAGGGCGTCAGCTTCGCATCCTGGGGAACCAGGCCGAGCTTCTTCTGGTTGGCGAAGATCGTCTCGCGCAACTTCTCGTAGCCGCCGTCAAACAGCTTCATCGCGCTGATCTTGTCGACCCACTCCTTGGTCGGGTGGTGCGGCGCGTGCGTGGCGCCGGGCGCGTACTTGATGAAGATCGGCTTGGACGGGTCGGTCTGGTGGATCCGCGTCATGTAGTCGATGGCGTCGTCGGCCATGCCGGTGATCAGGTTCCAGCCCGGCTTGCCCTCGAAAGGATAGATCTGCGTCGTGTTGCGGAACAGGTTCGGCTGCCACTGGTTGGCGTCACCGCCGACGAAGCCGTAGAAATACTCGAAGCCCATGCCGCTCGGCCACTGGTCGAAGGGCCCGACCTGGCTGGCGGCGAAGGCCGGCGTGTTGTGGTCCTTGCCGAACCACGAGGTGCTGTAGCCGTTGTCGAGCAGGATGCGGCCAATCGTCGCCTTGTCCTTGCCGATGATGCTGTTGTAGCCGGGGAAACCGGTCGACTGCTCGGAGATGACGCCGAAGCCCACCGAGTGGTGGTTGCGCCCGGTGATCAGCGCGGCGCGCGTCGGCGAGCAGAGCGCGGTCGAGAAGACGCGGTTGTAGCGCAGGCCTTCGTTCGCGATGCGGTCCATCGTCGGCGTCGGAATGACGCCGCCGAAAGTGCTCGGCACGCCGAAGCCGGCGTCGTCTGTGATGATCAGCAGCACGTTGGGTGCGCCCTTCGGTGGCACGATTCGCGGTGCCCACCACGGCTTGGACTGCAGGGCGTCGTTCTTGATGACGCCGCCGAAGGCCGGGTCGGGCGCCGGCAGTTGCTTGTTGCTGATGGTGGTGGTGGCGCTGGGCGAACCCAGGGTGCCGGTGACCTGCTGCCCGAGCGCCCAACCACTGGTGGCCAGAGATGTTGCCGCGACTGCAACAAACGCCAGCAAACGCAAAACTGATTGCATGTCAGCCTCCTTGGAACAAGAGCTTGTCAAGAAACTGGAACTGGAAGGTGGCGCCGGGGGCCAGTCCGGTGAAGCGCGCGTCGCTACCTTCACCGCTGCGAGGCTGAGGGCAGCGAACATTACGCCGGCAGTGCAATGCGTGAAAACGCTTTCCTGTCTCCATCCTTGCCTTTCCCTCCGGTTGGTGCCAGTCACGGTCCTGGCTTGCCGCCGGGCTGGCTACGGAGCCTGACCGGCCGGTGGATCATCGCGGGACAAGTAAAGGCTGCCGCAGAGGCAACAGCCATTCCACGTCGTTCGCCGACTGGTAGAAGCCAACGCATCCCAACCCCCCTCGCGGTTTCGGAGTGCGCTTCATCATGCTTCCACTTTGGTGGCGTGTCGCGACTATTCGCGACAGAAGATATACAATTCACGACAAAACGCCGGCGTCCGGGTGGCGGGAAGCCTGGAAAGAGCGCCATTTTCGAAAACGGGAGCAGAGGGTTGCGAGCGAAGAGAGCGTTTGGCGAGGCGGTCATTCGCATTGGTGGGGCGGCAACGATTCCTGCGGTGCTGCGCGACCACGGCGTCGACCCGGCGGAGCTGCTCGCCGAGGCCGGGATCAGCCCGAGCCTTTTCGATGACTCCGACAACATGATTCCCTTCGTCAGCCTGGGCCGTCTGGTTACGCTCTGTGTCGCCAGGACCGGCTGCAGCCATTTCGGCCTCCTGGTTGGTCAGCAGGGCGGTCCTGCGTCGCTCGGTCTGGTCGGATTCCTCGTGCAACACTCGCCGGACGTCGCGACCGCCCTGCGCACACTGGTTCGCTATCTGCACCTCCACGACCGCGGCGCAGTGCCGACGCTGGTGATCAACGGAAACGCGGCGCTCTTCGGCTACGCCATTTACCAGCCAGCTGTCGAGGCGGCCGAGCAGATCGCCGACGGCGCCATTGCCGTCGCTTTCAACATCATGCGCCGCCTGTGTGGGCCCGGCTGGCAAGCCAGCGAGGTTCTCTTTGCCCACCGGGAGCCGCCCGACATCGGCCCGTTTCGCCGCTTCTTCCAGTCGCCACTGCGCTTTGACGCCGAGCAGAACGCACTGCTCTTCCCCGCCGAGTGGCTGACACGCCCGCTGGCGGCAGCGGACCCCGAGTTGCGGCGCCTGCTGCAGAAGCAGATCGACGAACTCGAGGCAAGAACCGCGGGTGACTTCGCGCATCAGGTGCAACGCGTGCTGCGGACTGCGCTGCTGACGCACGGGGCTGCGGCGGGCCAGGTCGCGGCCCTGTTCTCGATGCATGTTCGTACCCTGAACCGGCACCTGCGGGCCTGCGGAACGACCTTCCAGCAACTCTCCGACGAGGTGCGCTTCGAGATCGCCCGGCAGATGCTCGATGATTCCACAATGACGCTGAGTGAAATCGCCGCAGCGCTCGCTTACGCCGATGCCAGCGCCTTCAGCCGGGCGTTCTCCCGCTGGAGTGGCGTCACACCCCGCTGCTGGCGGGTCGCGCGCTCCTCCTCGCCCGGCTGCGGAAGCTAGCGGCGCTGGCGGAAGAGTTCGGGGCATGCCCGACAGCTCGCTATTTGCCGATGCAGAAGCGACCGAATATTTCGCCGAGAAGGTCGTCACTGCTGAACTCGCCGGTGATGCTTCCCAGCGCTCGCTGCGCCAGACGCAGTTCCTCGGCAAGGAGTTCGAGCTGCGGCATTTGCGCTTGCGCCGTGGCGATATGCTCGCGGGTGTTCGCAAGCGCCTGCAGGTGACGCTCGCGGGCTATGAAGACGTCCTCGGCTGGCTGCCAGCCGACGATTCGCAACAACTCCTCGCGCAGCAATTCGACGCCTTCGCCGGAGTGGGCAGAGAGCGAGATGATGACGCTGTCGTCTTCCTGTCGGCGCTCGGCGCGGGCGGGAATGAGGTCAATCTTGTTGAGCACGGTCACCCGCGTCGGATGGGTTGGTAACCGGGCGAGGATCTCGCGCTCGGAGGCGCCAACGCCAAGGCGCGCATCGGCCAGCAGGAGAACGACGTCGGCGCGCTCGATCTCGCGCCAGGTCCGTTCGATGCCGATCTTCTCGATCTGGTCTTCGGTCGCGCGCAGCCCGGCCGTGTCGATGACGTGCAGCGGAATTCCTTCGAGCTGCAGGGTGCCGCGAACGAGGTCGCGGGTGGTTCCCGGTATGGCGGTGACGATCGCCAGGTCGTCGCCGGCGAGGCGGTTGAGCAGGCTCGACTTGCCGACGTTCGGCTGGCCGGCGAGAACGACGTGCAGACCACCCTGCAGCAGCCGGCCCTGCCGGGCGCGCTCGAAGACCTGCAGCAGGCGCGCCTGCAGGCGCGTCAGGCGCCCACTGGCATCGGCGGCCTCGAGAAAGTCGATCTCCTCGTCGGGAAAATCGAGTGTTGCCTCAACGAGGGCGCGCAGCTCGACGAGCTGCTCGCGCAGCTGGCCGACCTCGCGCGAGAAATCCCCCTGCAGTGAGCGAACCGCGCTGCGCGCCGCGGCGGCGGTCGATGCGTCGATCAGATCGACGACGGCCTCGGCCTGCGCTAGGTCGATCTTGCCGTTGAGGTAGGCGCGGCGGCTGAACTCGCCCGGCTCGGCGAGGCGGGCTCCGAGTTCCAGACAGCGGGCGAGAAGCATCTGCAGAACGACCGGGCCGCCATGCCCCTGCAGCTCGAGGACATCCTCGGCAGTGAAGGAATGCGGCGCTGGAAAGTGGAGCAACAGGCCGCTATCGATCACCGTGCCGTCGGCTGCCAGGAAGTCTGCGCGGGTGGCATGCCGCGGCGTTGGTCGCTTGCCGCTGAGGCGTTGGGCAAGATCCAGCAGCCCGGCACCAGAAACCCGAATCACCCCGATGCCGCCGCGACCGCTGGCGGTCGCGATGGCGGCTATGGTGTCACTGGCTTGTGCCGTTTCAGGCCTTGCTGTCGTTGGCGGCCTTTCCGCCACTTTCGATCATCCTCGTGATCTGCCATTGCTGGGCAATCGACAGGATGTTGTTGACCACCCAGTAGAGCACCAGCCCGGCGGGGAAGAAGAAGAACATGACGCCGAAGATGAACGGCATCATCAGCATGACCTTCGCTTGGATCGGGTCTGGCGGCGTCGGATTGAGCTTGGTCTGGATGAGCATGGTGCCCATCATGATCAACGGCAGGATGTAGTACGGGTCCTGCGCCGAGAGGTCCTTGATCCAGAGGATCCAGGGCGCGTCGCGGATTTCGACGGCACCGAGAAGGGCCCAGTAGAGGGCGATGAAGACCGGAATCTGGACCAGAATCGGCAGGCAGCCGCCGAGCGGGTTGATCTTCTCGCGCTTGTAGAGCGCCATCATCTCCTGGTTGAGCTTCTGGCGATCGTCACCGTAGCGCTCCTTGAGCTGCATCAGCCGTGGCGTCACCGTCTTCATCTTCGCCATCGACTTGTAGCTGGCCGCCGACAGCGGGAAGAACAGCAGCTTGATGGCCACGGTCAACAGGACGATGGCCCAGCCCCAGTTGCCGACCAGCTTGTAGATCGCTTCGAGACACCAGAAGATCGGCGCGGCGATGACCGTCAGCCAGCCGTAGTCGACGACCAGCGGCAGACCCTGGGCACCGATGCCACCCTCGGCCTGCGGCTTTGCCAGTTGCTCCAGCGTCGACTGGATCTGTGGTCCGGCGAAGATCGGTACCGCCAGCGACACCGTTGCCCCGGGCGCGGCCAGCGGCACTGGAACGATGACTCCAGCGGCAACCGCCGGATTCTGGCTGCTCTCCAGCTTGCGCATGTAGAACTCGCGCGGCAGACCCGGCTCGGGAATCCAGGCGGCGACGAAGTAGTGCTGGATCATCGCGATCCAGCCGTTGTCGGCCTTGTTCGCGAACTTGGCGTTGCCAGCCTCGATGTCGGCGAAGTTGACCTTCTGGAACTTCTCCTGATCGGTGAACACCGCCGGACCGGTGAAGGTGGAGACCATGTAACTCTCGCCGTCGGGCGCCTTGACGTCGCGCTGCAACTGATAGTAGGCGTGCGCCAGCAGCTCCTTGTCGCTGCCGTTGCTGATCTCGTGCGTCACCCCGATCAGATAGCTGCCACGGCTGAAGGTGTAGATCTTGGCGACCCGAACCCCGTTGGTACCTACCGCTTCGAGGCGCAGAACCAGGCTCTTGTCGTCGCTGGCCAGCTCCCGATTGCCCGGAGCGACCGTGAACACGGTCTTGTGGTTTGGCAGGCCGTCGCCGATCAGGCCACTCTGCGCGTAATACTGATGCTTCGGCTCGAAGAGGGTGAAGTCCTTGTCCTTCCTGACGCTGTCACGGTAATCCTTCAGCTCGAGACGGACGATGTCGCCGCCCTGGCGGGAGATCTCGGCCTTGAAGAGGTCGGTACCGATGGTGACCGTGTCGGCTTTTTCCGGTACAGGGGCAGCCACCGCCGCGGGCGCCGCCGGCAGCGGCGCGTGCAGGCTGCTGCTCGGTTTCGGGGCGGGTGCTTCTGCCATTCCCGCAGCAGCCACGGGCGGCGCCTTCGGCTGGTTGTACTTCTGCCAGGCATCCCACAGCATGACCATCGAGAAGGAAAATATGAGCAGCAGCAGGAGGCGTCGGTTGTCCATGAAAACCTAGAGTATTCAGTCGTTGGTCAGGGTACGGGGTCGAAGCCGCCCGGATTCCAGGGATGGCAGCGGCCGAGCCGGCGAACGGCAAGGCTCGTTCCGCGGCAGGCGCCATGGCGCTCCAGCGCCTCTGCTGCGTACTGCGAACAACTGGGGAAGAAACGGCAACGTTGACCCAGCATCGGACTCACCGCGTAACGGTAGAAGCCTATCAGCGCAAGTAGAAGATGTTTCATCGGCTCATGGTTGGGGTGAAATGAGCTTGCGCAGCAAGCGGCGGATTTCCTCTGCCATGGCTTGCCGGTCAAGGGCCGATGGCTTGACCGCCAGCCGCAGCACGAGGTCGCTGGAACTCAGGTCGGCACGCAGCAGTCGGAATTCCTCCCTTGCCAGTCGCCGCAACAGATTCCGGTCCACCGAACGGCGCACGAAACGCTTGGCCACGACCAGCCCGAGCCGCGCTCCCGCAGCCTCGTGCGGCCGATAATGTAGCAGGAAATGGCGGCTTCTCAGCGCCCTCCGGAAAGCAAAGACCGCTCCGTACTCATCCTTCCGGAGCAGGCGATACTGCTTGGGAAAGGCTGCCGGGCGTGGTTGCGGGTCGCTCGCAGCGTCAGAGGCTGAGCTCAAACGCCAAGACGATGACGACCCTTGGCACGGCGGGCACGGATCACTCCGCGGCCACCACGGGTGGACATGCGGACGAGAAAGCCATGTGTCCGCTTGCGGCGAACGACTGACGGCTGATAGGTACGTTTCATGGCTAAACCCTTGAACTCAAAGCTGGAAAAAAGGGGGGATTAGACAGCTTAGCGGCAAGCCTTGTCAAGGCCATATTTTTTTCGGAGCTGTGGATAACTTCGTCGCGACGGGTTAGAATTTGCGTCTTGCGGGTTCTGACAGGAGCGGCAGCGGGCCATCGGGGGAAGGCCGGCATCGCCCGGAAAAGCGCTGTCGTGGCCGCCAACCATCCCGGGCAACTTTAGCCATGCTTCTGATTTCAAGGACAAAGCCACTGTTTGTCGCAGCGGGCCGGGATTTCGGCTGGCAACCGGACGTTGCGACCATGATCGCCGATGAGTAGTTTCTGGTCCTCCTGTCTGAGCCAGTTCGAGCAGGAACTACCACCTCAGCAGTTCAACACCTGGATCCGTCCGCTTCGTCTCGAAGGGGAGGACGACTTGACGCACGGTCTGCGCTTGCTGGCACCGAACGGATTCATCCTCAAGTGGGTCAAGGAGCGCTATCTGGCACGCATCGAGGCGCTGGGAAGCGAGTATTTTGCGCTGCCGGTGATCATCACCCTGAGTCTGGCCGAGCGACCGGCAGCAAGTGCCGAACCCGCGCCCGCTGCCGCTGGCAGGGGAAGGACGGCGCCAGCGGTCGCCGCCGCCACTGCGAGCGCGACCAGGAGTACCGACCGGGAGCGCTCCGGCTACGAGAAGACGCGGCTGATTGCCGGCTTCACCTTTGACAACCTGGTGGTCGGCAAGGCCAACGACCTTGCCCGGGCTGCCGCCCACCGCGTTGCCGACCAGCCGGGTGAAGCCAGCTACAACCCGTTGTTCATCTACGGCGGTGCCGGGCTCGGCAAGACCCACCTGATCCACGCGATCGGCAACGCGATCCTGGAGCAGCGGCCGGACAAGGTGTTGCGCTACGTGCACGCCGAGGACTACTACTCCGACGTCGTCCGCGCCTATCAACAGAAGTCCTTTGATGTCTTCAAGCGCTACTACCGTTCGCTCGACGTCCTGCTGCTCGACGATGTTCAGTTTTTCAACGGCAAGAACCGGACGCAGGAGGAGTTCTTCTACGTCTTCAATGCGTTGAGCGAGTCGAAAAAGCAGATCGTGATCAGTTGTGACACCTACCCGAAGAACATTTCCGGCCTCGAGGATCGCCTCGTGACGCGTTTCGACTGGGGACTGACGGTGCAGATCGAACCACCGGAAACCGAGATGCGCGTCGCCATCCTGAAAAAGAAGGCGGAACAGGAACAGGTTGCCCTGGACGACGAAGTTGCTTTCTACATCGCCAAGCACCTGCGGTCGAACGTTCGCGAACTGGAGGGCGCCCTGAAGAAGGTGCTTGCCTACTCGGCCTTCCACGGTCAGCAGATTGCCCTCGATCTCGCCAAGGAGGCGCTGAAGGATGTGATCGGCTCTGTCAACAGGCAGATCACGGTCGAGGGAATCCAGAAGACGGTGGCAGAATACTTCAAGATCAAGGTGGCCGACCTGTTCTCCAAGAAGCGAACCCGCGTCGTCGTCCGA
>Ga0209573_1003285_pt1 | contig 18171 bp, 12 predicted proteins | sample TNRBio252014_DNA_FD_185870 | JGI IMG/M metagenome (GOLD analysis project Ga0209573, IMG submission 185870) | Wastewater treatment Type I Accumulibacter community from EBPR Bioreactor in Madison, WI, USA - TNR Reactor_6/25/2014_ DNA (SPAdes)... | ecosystem: Engineered > Bioreactor > EBPR >...
TGGGAAGAGGATAAACGCGAACAGTTCGGTGATGACCGCTGGGAGATCGTGCGATCGATCATGTCAGGATTTCGTCGCTTCGGCATCTATCTGGCCGATGTGAAACCTGGCAACATCATGTTCCGGTATTGACGCTGCGCTTCGTTCTGCACTCGAACGCTGGCGAGCTGAGTGTGGTCGACGCTTCGTGGGAAGTGTCCACTCGCGGCATCGGCTTCGAACTCCAATCAACTCACTGCGACAACGACGACTTCGTGGTATCCGGCGCGAACCAGATGGCGAGGATTCCCAGTCCGTAGATCATCGAGCACACAGTGCCAACCATCGGATAATCTCCACCCAGAGCTGACAACAGAGAACCGGCCAGAAACACTCCGGCGGCGGTCGCGAAACGTCCGGAGTTAAACGCCAGGCCGCTGCCGCTGGCACGAACGCGGGCCGGGAATAACTCCGGCAGGTACAACGCCAGCCAGCCGAAGAACAAAGTCGCAACAAATCCCTGAGCGAACACAATCGGGTGAAACGAACTTTGCAATGGCGCGGTCCATTGAAACATGGCGACTGTCAGCAGTGTCGAAAAAATGCTGATCAGCAGATAGCTCCTGCGACGTCCCAGCCAGCCCGCCAGTTGCGCACCCATGAAGCTGCCCAGAGTCGCTCCCAGAGCCCACCAGCCCTGAGTTGCCGCTTTGTAGCCCGCGTTCGAACCGGCAACGGAATCAGCCCAGGGAATCATCCATTTGCTGGCCGCCCACGCTCCTACCATCGGAATGGAACTGATGACAATTCCGATCAGCGTGATACTTCGCAGTTCCGGTCCCAGCAGGTCGCGCAGTCGGACTTTGACCTTTTTCTCCTGACCCCGACTGGCCAGCCATTGTGGAGATTCCGGCAGAAACAACAGTACGGCCAGTCCCAGTAATGCCGGCGCAGCGGCCATCTGAAATACCCACCGCCACGAATCCGCGGTGATGGGCCACAACCGTGCGAGCTGCGACAGCAGGAGAATGCCAGCGTTTAATCCAGCACTCATGACGCCCGACACAACAGGCCGCGATGCATTCGACCAGCATTCGGAAACCAGCGTGATTCCGTTCGGCCACACGCCTCCCACTCCCAGTCCCACCAGAAACCGCAGAACCAGCATCTGTTCCTGCGTCTTAGCCCAAGCGCCAAGGCCTGCGAACACGGAGTAGAACAGGATGCTGATGCCCATCGCTCGAGTTCGGCCGATGCGATCGCCCAGGTTTCCCAGCAGCATTCCACCGATCGCGGCTCCCAGCAGCAACGACGCCGTGAACTTTGCAAACCAGGCTCCACCGAGTGTCGGAGTGAACTGTGCCCCCAGCAGACTTTTAGAAACCGACAGCGATGCAACCGGCATCAGGCCCAGTTCGACGCCATCGAACAGCAGCCCCAGAAATGCGGCGGCCAGCACCGCCATTCGGGCGACCGGCGACAGCGGAGTTGGATTCATAGAGTGGCCCGACCGATCTGAAGAGCAGGATTCACCAGCAAACCTTGGGACTATCGAATGTTCGACTTGTGGCAGCAACCGAAATAGAGTGCTGAGGATCTGACTGCCGGATCCTTCAAGGAGCCCTGACATGTTCTCTTCTGCCCCAATGTTGTCTGCACGTTCCCCTGAAGTCCCGAGCAATGTGCGCAAGAATCCAAACGAGTTCCCGCAACTCCCGCATGCGGCGAGTTCTCATCAGTCCGCTCACACCACATTCCACGCTGTTCGGATGATCGTGTGTCTGGCCATGACCTGCTCTGTCGCAATGGCGGCTGATCCCGATGTGATCTTCCACAACGGCAAGGTGGTCACCGTCGATGCCAGTTTCAGCATCGCCGAAGCCATTGCTGTGGACGGCGAACGAATTACGGCCGTCGGATCGAACACCGAGATTCTGAAACTGGCTGGTCCTGACACGCAGCGCATCGATCTGATGGGCCGCACGGTTCTGCCGGGGCTGATCGATTCTCACGTGCATGCGTCCGGCGCGGCAGTGTACGAGTTTGATCATGAGATTCCTCCCATGGAGACCATTGATGACGTTCTGAAGTATGTTCAGCGTCGCGCTGAACAGCTGGAAGATGGTCAGTGGATCATCATGAATCAGGTCTTCATCACTCGACTGCGCGATCAGCGATTTCCGACGCGACAGGAACTGGATCAGGTAGCTCCGAACAACCCCGTGTACTTTCGCACGGGACCCGATGCCGCGCTGAATTCGACGGCCCTGAAACTGAATGGCATCGATAAGGCCTTTGAGATCACCGACGGACAACCCGGCAGGATCGAAAAGGATCCGGCGACCGGCGAACCCACTGGCGTGATTCGCGCAGCCGGACGATTCATCAAAACCGAGTCACCGGAGAAGAAGCCCTTGTTTGAGGAACGAAAGGCGCAGTTGTCGAAACTGTTGTCCGACTACAACGCGGTGGGCATCACCAGCATCGTGCAGCGCAGCGCGGGTGAAGAAGACATCCGACTTTACGAATCCCTCAAAGCAGACTCGCGACTGACATGCCGCACGTTTCTGTGCTGGAGCCTGAATCCGGACGGCGATTTTGAAAAGATTCGTCAGAGTATCCAGAAGGCCGTGAGCCATCCGGCGCACGAGTACAACAACCTGCTGTGGCTGCGCGGAGCCAAGGTGTTTCTGGATGGCGGCATGCTGACCGGCAGCGCGTGGATGCGTCAGCCGTGGGGCGTCAGTTCGATCTATTCCATTTCGGATCCGGAATATCGCGGTGTACTGAACATCGCACCGGATCGCATGTACGAAGTTGCGAAGTACTGTCTGGAAAACGATCTGCAGATCACAGCGCATTCCGTGGGTGATGGAGCGGTTCATGCGTTGATCGACGCGTACGAGCGAGTGAATCAGGACTTTCCGGTGGCCGACAAACGCCCGTGTATTACTCACTGCAATTTCATGAGTGCCGAAGCCATTCAGAGGATGAAACAACTGGGCATCGTGGCCGATATCCAGCCCATCTGGCTGCATCTGGACGGACGAACGCTCTGGAATCAGTTCGGGGAAGATCGCACGGCATTTTTTCAGCCGTACCGGACTATTTTTGATCAGGGTGTGGTCGTGGGTGGAGGCTCTGATCACATGCAGCGGATTGGCAGTTTGCGATCCGTGAATCCGTACAATCCCTTTCTGGGACTCTGGACCACACTGACTCGGCAGCCGCGATGGACGGACCGGCCGTTGCATCCGGAACAAATCATTACCCGCGAACAGGCGCTGCGGTTCTACACGATCAACAACGCATGGCTGACGTTCGAGGAAAAGGAAAAAGGTTCGCTGGAAGCCGGCAAACTGGCGGACCTGATCGTGCTGGATCGCGACATCCTGACGTGCCCTGTCGATGACGTGAAAGACATCGACGTGCTGCAGACGTGGATGGGCGGAAAGCAGGTCTTTGTCCGCAAGTGACAGGATCTGTCAGGCGGCGAACATTGCCTGGATTTCGCACGACGACGCGAACAAATGGGACTGGCTCCGATCGAAGTGCAACCTTCAAGACAGGCTACAGCATAGAGGATCGGTGTCTGTCCCATTTGCGGTGCGCACACATCGGCCTACATGGTCGCTTCCGCTGCGGCGCCAAAACGCGAGACGTCGCCAAACGCCGTACATTTTCGGTCGAGATGTGTGTAGCCACCGTCGACCACAATGATCTGGCCGGTCGTATGACTGGATCTCGGCGAAGCCAGAAACACCACCATGCTGGCGATTTCATCGATCGTGGTGAACCGTCGTCCCAGCGGGATCAGCTGTTCCAGTTCTGCTCGGGCTGCGGCTGGATCGGGCATAGCGGCAAGGCATTTTTCGTACAGCGGTGTCCAGGTTTCCGCGGGCAGAACCGTATTGACTCGAATGCCATCCGGAGCAAGGTCCACCGCCCATTCGCGAGTCAGGCCGTTGATCCCGCCCTTCGAGGCTGCGTAGCCGGATGTGCCCCCCTGCCCTGTTTCGCAAACCTTTGAGCCGATGTTGATGATGACTCCGCGGGACATCGTAAGAGCTTGAAGGGAATAATGAGCCATCGCATACACGTGAATCAGATTACGCTGCAGGGATTCCAGAAACGCATCCGGACCGGCGTCCAGGCCGACTCCGTCATTGACTCCGGCATTGTTGATCAGAATGTCAATTCTGCCGAACTGCTGCAGTGTGGTTTCGACGGCGTGGCGACAGGTCTCCACTCGCGACAGATCGCCCTGCACAAAGAGACATTCCTGTCCCTTCTCGGCATACTCAGCCTGCAGGGCCTGACCTTCTGCGGCCGAACGATTGACGTTGGCCACCTTCGCGCCTTCGGCCAGTAACTGTCGAACGATTCCCAGCCCGATGCCTTTCGAACCACCGGTGACAATGGCGACTTTTCCGGCAAGCTGCAGATCCATGAATGACAGTTCTTTCACGTGAAATGGGTTGGAATTCATTCGTCCCGGGCGAAGACGGCAGAGCGCGGGTAACGCCATTAAGCGTTAAAGTAGCCGAATTCGTAAGAATTCGGAGTCCTGGGGGACCGCATTCAGAAGTCTCACCACTTCCGCTGCAGAACACGACTTCATTTCCCTGTCCGGATCCGTGACGGCGTTGGCTATGGGGACCCTTCCTGCAGCCGTCTCTGACAGCAAATGACCCTCATCCGGCCCGTCGGTCCAGCGTGGGGCCTGTCCGTGCCGACGCAAAGCAAACAGTCTCCATGGCAGGGAAAGTCGTGTTCTGCGTCAATTCCGGCGATGACCGGTCACGCTCAGTTCACGTCTTTTCCGGTCAGCATTTGTTCGACAGAATCCGCTTTGATACCCAGTTCAATGGCGCTGCGGCGAATTTCTTCTCCGCTGACGGTGGCTCGGGGATAGGTGTCGACCATGACGAAATGAGGCAGACCACCGATATCTCGAATCGAGATCCCACCGTGGTGCATGGCGGCATTCAGTCGCAGTGCTCCTTCGTAGAAATCAGGTCTGGCTTCACAGCAGATACTATAGATCATCAGCAGCCGATCACCGGCCGGATGATCGCTGTTTTCAATGCAGACGATCTGAGTTCGATCACCAGACAGTTTCAGATGCACTCGGAAACCATCATCTCCGCTCGGCACCCAGTGGATATTGGGAATACCGTGGAACGCATCGTAAATCAGCGTGTCCAGATCACGTACGGATCCCAGCACGGCCTGCAGCAGCTGCGATGCGGCCGCGGCATCACGCGGACGATTGCGTGGTTCTCGATTAAGCATCAGCGAGACACATTCGGCCATATCCAGCGGAATGTCTTCGTTGATGCGTCGCGCGCTGATGTAATCGGTGGTCAGAATGGACTTCATCAGAGCACTGACGGATTCTCCCTCGAACGGAAACTTTCCGGTCAGCATCAGGTAGTAACAGACTCCCAGAGCATACACGTCTGTCGAAGTGTTCGCGGTTTCCCCTTCGAACAATTCCGGAGCCATGAAATACGGAGTGCCGGCCAGCTTTCCGGTGGGAAGGTTGTCGCCCACAACGCGCTTTGCCAGCCCGAAGTCGGCCAGTTTGGGAACGCCTCCCGGAGTCACCAGGACGTTGTCTGGTTTGAGGTCGCGATGCACGATTCCCAGGCGATGGGCAAGCGCCAGGCCGTTGGCAATTCCTACGGCCATTGCTGTCGATCGGATAGGACCGATCGCGCCTTCTTCATCCACTTCGTGCTGCAGGGCATGGCCCGGTACGTATTCCATCTCCAGGAAGTGATAATCGCCGGCGCGACCAATGGCATGCGTCGTCACCACATTGGGATGCACGAGTGCTGCTGCGGCGCGGCCTTCGTTTTCGAATCGCTCGATGTAGTCTTCGTCTTCAGAAACGCGTCGAGGTGACAGCAGTTTCAGAGCACACAGGCGCTGCAGACTTTTGTTGCGCGCAAGATACACAACTCCCATGCCGCCGCGACCCAGCATCTTCTGACACTGATAGATGTCCAGTGTCTGGCCTGGCAGCAGCAGTTGATCGAGTTCAATCTCCGTCGACAGCGCGGCCTGGTCGATATCCGTGGTGTTGACCAGCATGGTTTCGTTCTGCCACGGCTGCTGCTGTCGGGGTAACCTGATTCCACACCGCGGGCAGGCGAGGCTGTCAGAGGAGAACTGATGGTTGCAGGCAGAGCAGAAGACATTGGCCACAGAGAATTGCCCAGTTTGCGGCGAGAACCGCCACTTCAAAACGATCAGCGTCTGCACTGTATCTGGATGGGAATTCCGCAGGTCAGACAGCACATTCTGACGGCTGATTCGACACAGCAACCAAAATATACCAGAGCAAATGACAACTTCGCGAGTCCGAGTCCAAATTGACAGTGGCCGGACAAAATCGGCTTGATTGAATCACGGCCGCCTTCAACTGTTTCATGCACGAATGCCGAAACGCAGCAGGCACTTCTCGAGTGACGGACAGGTTTGTTCACACAGAGCCACTGAGATCACTGAGGCAAACCATGAGGCCAGGATGCGATTCCCTCTGTATTCCCGGCGTCTCCGTGTGAGATTTGCCTTTATTGTTTTATCGATGTTTTATTGGTGCCTGCACTTGTCGACATCTCGATAGCGGTGCGGCATTGAGGGTGTGTGTTTTCGGGTGGCGTGAGGAAGCGCTGTTGTTTTCTGTTGAGTGGGGTGTTTTGTCGAGCAATTCATTGCGATTTTGGCAGAACATCAACCAAAGGCGAGCGGGGGATGTCAATCCCCTGATTGCGTTTTGTGCTTTGGCTCGATGTTGGCTCGATGTTGGCGAGTCGCATGAGTTGCAAAGTACAGAGTCGCAGGAATCGCAGCGAGTCGCAATCAGGGGACTGACGTCCCCCGCTCGCCGGAGTGGGGTCAACTATTTGATTCGACCGCCGGACGGACAAGTAATCGTGCGTGCCACCCACCCTGTGAATCGAAGTCAAAGGCTGCGTCGAACTTTTGACTCGTGCTTTTACGTCACTTCGTGGAAACAGTTCTGAAATTCCGCCTGAATGACACGCTTACTCGTTTGCCGCGTCCCTGCAGAATCGCTGGTAGATGGACGTAGCGGTCAGTAGCTGGCTGACTTCAATCCATTCGTCCTTCGTGTGGGCCTGAGCGATGTCTCCCGGTCCGAATACGACAGACGGGACTCCTGCCAGCGCGGTGCGCGAGGCATGCGTTCCGTAGGGAACTCCGATTGTGGCGGGCGGTTTGGTAACTGCAGCCACGGACGCCGCCAGATCCTCTGCCAGAGCCCGGTTGCGATCGTCCTGCAGACCGGCGCTGTTGCAGTACGGTGCGCTGTGAACCAGTTCGAAATCCAGTCGCTGCTGCAGGAACTCAATGACTTCATCGCGCGCCGTCAAAGAGTCTTCTGCGGGCAGCAATCGCCGATCGATGTCGATCACGCAGTGATCCGGAACCACGTTCACACTGCTGCCGCCGGAAATCAGCCCGACACTCAATGTGGCGGGACCACACAACGCATGGGCGGGGCGCGACGTCGGCAGCCAGGCGGCATATTCTTCCAGCAGCGTGATGACTTTGGCCATGCGATAAATCGCGTTCACGCCTTCGGACGGACGGGAACTGTGACAGGCTCTGCCGGCCGTATGAATCTGCCAGCGCACGGCGCCGCGATGGGCGACGACGATGTCCAGCAGGGTGGGTTCGGCGATCACGGCGACATCCGGCGCTGTGGGGCACAGGCGATACGGAGTTACCTTTCCTGTCCAGCTTCCTGTCAGATGATTGATCCCCAGACTGGTGGCTTCTTCGTCACACGTCAGCGACAGCACAATATTGGGAAGTCCGGCAGGTCGTTCGATCCACAGAGTGGTGACGGCTGCCAGCATTGCGGCCAGGCCGCCCTTCACGTCACAGGATCCACGACCATAAATCCGGCCATCGGATTCCGTCGGCTGAAACGGAGGAATTGTCATACCGTCGACAGGAACGGTGTCCTGATGAGCATCGAGCAACACGGTTCTGTTGGCGCCGGGAGAATCGATCCGAGTCAGCACGTTGGCTCGACCAGGCGCGACTTCCACCACTTCACAGGGCATGCCGAAGCGATTGAGCCATTGCACCAGCCAGGCAGTGACTCGTCCTTCGTGGAATTCCTCACCGGACACATCGCGCCCCATGGGATTCACACTGGGGATGGCGATCAGTTCCTTCAGAATGGCGGTGACGTTGACGTCGCTGGTCATCATTGTGCTCATATCAGTCTTTGACGGTCTGTGATTATTTCGACTGTCCCAGGTTGAAAAAGGTGTCTGGAACTCTCCGGCATGGGGATGTTGTGAGGTTTTCTGATGCCTCCAAAGTTCCAGACACCTTTTTCAACGCGATTTCCTGCTACTGGTGTTGAATCCGGAACAGTTGAATAACGAAACTTGTCACGAGGACGGATTGCCTGGAGACGAAGTATCGGGATTGCCTCGGCGGATTCCACAGACCAGCAAGGCTCCCAGCAGTGCGAGGATGCCGGCTGAAATCAGAAACCATCCGGGAAGATGAGCCTGGTTTTCCTGTTCCAGATTCAGTCCCAGTTTCTGCAGCACCGGCTGAAGATCGTTCAGTGACAGCAGCAGTCCGTTGCTGACGGCATGCATCACGATCCCGGGAATCACACTGCCGGTGGTCAGACGAATCCAGCCGAGGACCAGCCCCAGCAGAAATGTGGCGGGGAAACGTTCGAGTGTCAGTGCCTGATCGACGATCACATGAAACGCGGCAAACAGAAATGACGTCAGCAGCAGGCTCGTCCACCACATTGACCGGGGTGTTCGCGCGACTTTGGCAGATCCCTGCAGGGCACTCAGCAAAAAGCCACGGAAGAACAATTCCTCGCACACCGCGGGAATCGCTGCAAATGTCAGCAGTCGCAGTAACGCCGGAGTTTCTGCAGTGAGACGCTGAGCCAGTTCCCGCAATCGCGGATTCTCCAGCAGCTTCGTCCAGCCCAGGCTGCCTTTTCCGAACAGCAGCACTTCGTATGTCAGACTCCACAGCGTCATGCCCAGCAATACAGCGCCGAAGAAGGCTGTGATCGAAAACCCGCGCAGGGCAAAGACCGAAGTCACTTTCGCACGACTCCAGATCGTCACCGCCACGGGCAGAATGCCAAACAGCAGCAGTGTGAGGATTCCGGACAGCACTGACTGAGCCGCCAGATTGTCGGGAGCCACCAGCTTTCCTCGCAGACCTGAAAGCAAAACAAACGCCGGGGCCAGCAGGATGAGATAACCCAGGCCCAGGCGAAACGGAAGGTTGTCGGGTGATTCTGCCTCGCCTGGACTTCTCAGCAATGCCTGAGTGTTGCCCCCAAACAGGATGACCTTGCTACCGAACACATTGGCGGCAATTCGGAGAGCAATCACGGCGTAGATGCCAGTGGTCAGAAGTGTCATGACGAACAAAGGCAACGAGGCGATCCCCTGAAACAGTTCCTTCCCCAGCAGAACAATATTGACCAGCGGGACCAGCGTCAGCACAAACGTCAGTCGGACGCCCGGTATCAGACTGAGAATGCCGGGCGCCAGCGACACCAGCATCAGTGGAATCAGCCAGGCCTGCGCTTCGCGAAAGCTGCGAGCGAAGCTGGTGATACTCAGCAGCACGGCAGAAAAGAACGATGCGAAGACCATCAGCAGCAGCAGCACCTGCACAAACATGGTGGGCGTGACGCCGTCGCCCAGCAGAAGGCGATCAAAGCCGGTGCCATAAAGTGTCAGCATCATGGCCGTGAGATTCACGATGGCTGTCAGCACGGCCACAGTGAAGACCGCGACAAACTTTCCTGTCAGCAGTGCTCGTCGAGAAACCGGAGCTGCGAGCAGCATCTCCAGAGTTCCGCGTTCACGTTCTCCGGCGGTCAGATCGATCGCCGGATAGACAGCACCGGTCATTGTCATCAGTACCAGCATCAGTGGCACGAATGCACTGAGTGGAGATTCCTTTGGACCAGTGGCCGTGACGGTGATTCGGGAGATCGTGGGCATGACCTGCACGCCAACTCCGGCACGCACAAGCCATTTACGCACGAGTTGATCACGAAACTTTCCTAACCGCTCTTCGGCTTCTTCAGCGGCTCGCAGACTGAATTGGTCATTTTCCCGGCAATAGACTCGTACATCGCCAGGAATCGGATCCCCTGTCTTCGGATCGATCGCAGGCGGCAGTTCCAGAATCGCCAGATCGACCAGTTTTTCCTGAACAAGAATCTCCGGATTGATGTTGGCAGAGAGTTTGCGGGCGTCCAGCCTGATCGGAGCTGCAATGCCATCCAGTGGAGATTGCCCGGACGCCAGCCGTCTGGTCACCTGATTCATGGCGTCGGCTGCGTCCGACGGTAATGTCGCCGCAGCCGCGTCTGAGGCGGTCGATTGCTGGAGATTTGGTGTGTTGCCATCAGACGATGCACTGTCGGATTGATTCACGGGTTCAGAAGCCGAGGGTCTCTCGAGGAACAATTCCAACACATCCGGCGGCAGACGTTCATCCACCGCGACAATCGCCGCAGGGGCATTCAGATCGACTCGGGAGATTGCGAACTTCTGGACGACGGTTCCCAGCAGCGGATACACGATCAGCGGCATCAGGATCAGGGTTGCCAGAGTTCTGCGGTCACGAAGGGATTCACGCAACTCTTTCCGAGCCAATCGGGCCACGCGTGAGATCGACTGCCTGAGACTCGTTCCGCGGGAGCGGGTGACTGGGAATTCTTCCATGGGCAGAGGGATGTCTGAACTGGACATGCTTTGAATCACCTCTGTTCCTGCTGAGCCATCAGGTCGAGAAACATGTCCGTCAGCGATTGCCGATTCGTGATCGCACGGAGTTCGGCCAATGTCCCCTGCAGCTGAATGCGGCCGCGAAACATCAGGCCAAAACGAGTGCACAGGCGCTGGGCTTCTTCAAGGCGATGAGTGCAGAAGATGACAGCTTTGCCAATGTCCTTCAGATGAGCGGTGAAGTCGAAAATTCGCTTTGCACCGACGATGTCCAGTCCCCGGGTGGGTTCGTCCATCAGCACGACCGGCGGGTCGTGCATCAATGACCGCGCCAGATTGACTCGCTGCTGTTGCCCGGTGCTCATCCCCGCGCACTGCCGATCGAGGATCTTTCTCAGGTCGAACAGGTCGGCCAGTACCTCGATTCGTGCGGCGGCTGCGTCCGGTGGAACGTCATACAGATCGGCGAAGTAGTACATTAACTCGCGAGGTGTCAGCCATTGATAAAGACCCGCGCTGGCCGAGACCAGGGCGATGCTGCGTTTGACGGATTCTGGTTCCGTCGCCACGTCAAAGCCGGCAATTCGCGCGGATCCGGAGGTTGGGGCGAGCAGCCCCAGCATCATCCTCAATGTCGTGGTCTTCCCAGCTCCGTTGGCTCCCAGCAGTCCGAAAACTTCGCCGGCACGGACCTGCAATGAAACTCCATCGACAGCGACCACGTTCCCGGTGGGAGTAGTGAACGTCTTTTCAAGGTTCTGAACATCAATCAATGGGTCAGCAGCCGATGACGAGCCCATTTTGAAAAGCAAATCCTGTAAATCCGCAGACAAATTTGTGAGGTTTGGGGATTTCTGACGAGAATGCAAAGCCCCGGCGAATACCCTCAGTCCTGACCTCGCCGCCTCATTTTGCCGCCGACGCACCGGAAAGTCACTCATGCACCGCTCAATCCCCGAATGGATCCGTAAAACCCTGCCGGCATTCACTCTGGCATTCCTGTTTTGCGCGGCGTCTGCGGCTGGCATTCTGGCGCAGGAAACGACTCAGGCAGGTCCGCCTGTCGACGCGAATCCTGTCCCGTCGGATCCCTCATCAGCTCTGCAGGGCAAGATTGGATCAAAGCCCATTCTGATTGCGTATGCCCGCAACATTTCGCCGCGACATACGATGGATTACGTGAGGTACCTCGCCACGCAGATTGAGATTGGGGAAGCGTTCCGGGAACAGTTGGACGACGAAGTTCAAGCTGAGCAGCTGGAACGAATTCAGCCCAGGGTGACCGAACCGCTGTACGGAACCGCGATGTACATGGTGACCGGCCTCGTGCCATCGTTTGAAGCCGTGACGTTCCAGCAGGTTCTCGATGAAGAGGATGCCCGGCGTCTGGCCGAGGGACGCAAACAACAGTGGGGAGACCAGGGGACATTTGAAGAACTGGGAAATGGATGTTTCAAAGTCGAGTACCGCAGCACGCACAGTTACCCGCTTCCGGAAGGATCGGATGAATCGCAGTATCTTCGGCAAAACTATACCGGAAGCCGCAGCTATCAGAACATCGTCAGGATAGTGGAAAAGGACGGGAAGAAGCACGTCGAGCAGTCCAACGTGATGACGAATCTGATGCGCTATCACGATCGATTGTTGTTTGAAGCCAGTTTTCCAGAACTGTTTGAAATGGAACTGCCTTCGAACGAAACAATCGCCAGTGCCGTTGAAGGTTCACGCGACATGGGCTTCAATGCATTTCTGGATCGAATCCCCATGGGTCTCAGACAACTGGGATTCACGATGCTCAGTGCTGCTGCCGGAAGTCAGATGCAGCAGGGAGATGAGGAATCCGAAACGACCTATCGCATGCGTCGATCTGCCGGAGACATGGCTCTGTCGCTGGTGCAGTCGGTTCTGTTCGACATTGATAACTCTGACGGATGGGCTCGATTTGCTTACGGCGACGAAGAGGCACTTCGGGGTGAAATGCGAATTCGAGCCCGCACCAACAGTCAGCTGTCTCAACGCCTTCTGGAAGCCGCTGGCACCAGTCGCTTTGCTCCGATTCTGAGCGACAACGCCGCGGTGACCATGCATGTGTGTGTGCGAATTCCGGAACAGGCGCCAGAATCTCTGCAGGCGACCGCAACGTGGCTGATCGAGGTGTTTCAGGAGGAATTTGCAGACGACCCTGCGATGGTGGCGGCCGGAGAATCCCTGTCGAAGATGCTGGAAGGAATTGCCGAACACAGGACATTGGAACTGCTGCTGAAGCTGGGCTGGAGTGAAGCGTCGCAGGGAGTGATCTATGGAGGCCTGCAGGTCAGTGAAGATCCCGAACTGCTGAAGAATCTGCATTATTTTCTTACGCATCTGCCCGACAATGATCCTGACATCGAGCAGATGGTGCGGCTGGAAGAGCGATCCGGCATGCCCGTGATTGTTCTAAAGATTCAGGAGAGTGATACTGAAGAAGTGCGAGCCGTGACCGGTGCGAGCATCACACATATCTTCGTGGCTCATCAAAACGGTTGCCTGATCTTTGCTGCGGGTACGGAAACGGCGTCCGAGATGATACGGCAGATTGTGGATCGATGCACCGAAAATTCACGGGCCGTCCGCACACCTCTGATCAGCGGTCGCATTGACATGGAACAATGGCTGTCTTATCCGCAGACAGATACCGCCGGAATTGCTCAGATGCCATGGTGGCTGGATGAGAATTCCTGGTGGTTTCCGCCCAGTCCGATGATGGCGTTTGCCATGCAAGATGATTCGAACAAACCTCGTCCCATCATGCAGCGAGTGTTCGATCTGGGAGGCGCGCAGCAGGCGGGCTTTACTCTTGAATCCGACGATAGCGGGATCCTGTTGCAGGCGAATCTCGGCAAAGCCCTCGCGAACCACATGATGGCCCGCATGATTGACAGCCAGGATTCGATGATGAAACGGTCGCAGCAACTGATGGAAGAACAGCAGCAAAAAGCTCGCGAGGCCGCAGAGAAACTCAAAGAGCAACAACCGCAGCCGGTTCCCGCTCCCTGACAAGGGATGCGATCCTCTGATCCAATGGCATCTAACGACAGCGTTCACGGGGAGGCGGCGGACGACGTTCCAATTCAAAACCGCTCTGCGTGCAGCTACGTGTGCGACGGATTGTTTGCGTTGCACGCCGTTATTCGGCATTCGTTATTCTTCGACGGACCTTGCGCCACCCAGTTGATTCCGTAATCAACCAGGTGTGCCAGTAGCGTTTGCCACGCTGACGTATCATCGCATGAATCCAAGGGTAGCCGGAGTCGTCCAAACCCTGGACGCGCGACGGCCATTTCCGGCGAATCATTCGTTTCATAAACTGAATGACATCACGAGGAACGTGATACCCAGGCCTTGCCCACTCTTCAGGGATGGAAACAAAACGTACAAGGTTACCCACTTTCAGTTGCAACGGGTCCGGCATCACACAAGCCTTTTTTCGAAAGCAAACGGAAGTGGTATCCGGCGGTTCCTCTCAGGTTCACAGCCTGCCAGCCGATCGTGTTGTGTGCCACCATCACCGCCCTCCGGGCGGACAGTATTCGCGGATCCAGGTGAAGATTTCATTGTGCCAGAATCGGCTGTTGGCCGGTTTTGTCACCCAGTGCCCTTCGTCCGGAAAGTTGATGTACTTGCTGGGAATCCCCTGACGCTGCAGAGCGGTAAACAGCTGATTGCCTTCACTGACAGGGACTCGAAAGTCCAGGTCGTTGTGGATGACCAGCATGGGCGTTTTGAAGCTGGCCGCCAGTCGATGAGGCGAGTGCTTTTCGTAGGATTCACGATTTGGGCCCCAGGGCGGGCCGCCATGTTCGTATTCATCGAACCACAGTTCTTCGGTGGTGGTATACATGCTGTCAAAGTTGTAGACGCCACAGTGAGTGACCAGCGTTTTGAATTTTGTCGTGTTGCCCTGGAACCAGTTCATCATGTAGCCACCGAATGATGCACCGGCTGCAAACATCCGGCTGGTGTCGATGAAGGACTGCTGTTCGAGATGAGTCAGGCCAGCCATCAGATCCACGTAACATCGTCCGCCCCAGTCACCGCTGATCTGGTCCGTGTATTTCTGGCCAAACCCCGTGCTGCCTCGGGGATTGGGCGCTGCCACGACGTAGCCCTGAGCTGCCCAGATCTGCGGATTCCAGCGAAAGCTCCAGCTGTCTGACCAGGCTCCCTGCGGACCTCCGTGGACCAGATAGGCCAGTGGCCACTTCTGCGTGGTATTGAATCCGGGTGGAGTCAGGATCCACATCTGCATGGGATCATTGTCAGCTCCGGCTACCGTCACACTGCTGGCTTCCGGCAAAGACAGCTCGGACAGCAATCCTTCGTTCGCTCGGGAAACATTCTTCCCTGGAACTTTTGTCGACAGGAATTCGCCGTCCAGCCGGATCGCAAACACTTCGGCCGGGTGTGTCAGGCGGCTGTTGTTGCACACCAGAACCTGTTTGTTGGCGGAAAGACTCAGGTTGACAGTTGTGCCGATGCACTGTGCTTTGGAAACCGAGTTGGGTCGGCTGAGAGAGAGTTCGTAAAGAGGCTTCGACCCCTGGGATTCGGCCGAGGTGATGATCTGATCGTTGCTGCGCCACAGGATGTCATCGAACGACAGATCGACGTCCGGAGTCAGCGATGTGGCTTCGCCCGTCAGGCTGCCGTTGGGCTGACAGTCACAGACCATAATCTGCCATTTGTCGGCTTCGTAGCCGGGTTTTCGCTGACTGCGGAAAGCCAGTTTTTTCCCATCCGGAGAAAACACGGGCAGCCCATCGGCCGCCAGATTCTTTTCGGTCAGCGTCTGCCAGTTTGGATCGCCTCCGGCAATCGAGACTCGACACAGGTCGTAGTTGGTGCTCCAGGCTTCATTCACGGCCGGGACGGCTGTGAAAATCAGACTGGAACTATCGGGCGAGAAGCAGAAGTCCTGAGCTGCCGAAAACGTGGATGAAGTCGGATAGGCGTCGCGATCGCCTGGGGTCACATCGCGAGGTTCACCGGCCTGCAGTTCTCCGGAGGCATTGGGGGCCAGATCAATCACAAACAGGTGCTGGCGTTTGTCTTCGACGTAGCTGTCCCAGTGTCGATAGAACAGCTTTCGAAAGACACGCGCTTTGACTGGCGAGGCTTCGATTTCTTCCGCCTTCTTTTTGTTGGCCGCGTCGCTTTCGGTGAACGGCAGAGCCGAGAATTCCGGATAGACGGCCGACACAAACGCAATGTGCCGACTGTCAGGTGACCAGACGGGTGTTGACGCTCCGGTCGACAGCGTTGTCAGTTGTCGCGCTTCTCCGCCAAACGGGCTGATGATCCACAGTTGGCTGTTTCCGGACCGAGTGGACTCAAACACAATCCACATGCCGTCGGGCGACCATTTGGGATTGTTGTCCTTGCTGGTTGAATTGGTCAGTATCCGCGGCGCAACCGAGCCATCCGTCGCCGCCAGCCATAACCTGGCGACCGATTTGTTCGTGTTCACATCCGTGATTTCAGTGATGGAATACACGACCCAGTTGCCGTCCGGACTGACACTCGGCGGACCCACTCGCTGAAAGCGAAACAAGTCATCCACCGTCATCGCTCGACGAGTCTTCGTAGAGGGATCGGAATCCTGAGCCATGAGGGATCCTGTACAGAAAGAAACCAGCAAACCGGACAGCAGCAAAATTGAACGCATAGAAGCTTCCCGGAACACGATCCAAAGAAATCATCGGGCAGAAGAAATCATCAGCCCGCAGGAATGATCAACACTTCGCCGAAAGAAACGAATGTCGGCGTCACGCGTGGGATTCGACGGTCAGTGTCTGCAGAAACGATTCAAAGAAAAAAGGTCGAGTCAGAGCTGAAAACTTATCGGTTTCCCGATCTTCACGCCAATGAATCGCCAGGTGATCGTACTGCGTCGAAATCAAGACCGTTCTGCGTCAGGGAAAAGCCGTCAGTCATCGACCGCCTGTTCATGCCAGGTGGTAGTGCTAGAATCCGCTGGATACTGCGAGTCACACATCCTGCCGGTTGGCAGACGCAAAAGCCGTGGATTCTGGCGCAGATTTGTTGAGAACGAGGATTCCTGTCGATGGTTAAAACAGCATCCACCATGCTGAGTCTGGGCACTCAGGCTCCGGATTTCTCTCTGCCCAATGTTGATGGCACCACCGTGTCTCGGGCGCAGTTTGCGGGCAAGCCGCTGCTCGTGATTTTCATGTGCAACCATTGTCCATTTGTGGTTCACATCCGCCCGGAACTGAAGAAGTTTGCGGCCGAGTATCAGGCTCGAGGACTGGCCGTCGTGGGAATCAGCAGCAACGACGAATCGACGCATCCGCAGGACGGGCCGGAGAAGATGAAGGACGAATGGCGATCCGCCGGATACACATTCCCTTATCTATTTGATGCCACCCAGTCGGTCGCCAAAGCCTACAAAGCCGCCTGCACGCCGGACTTTTTTCTGTTTGATGCGGATCATTCGCTGGTCTATCGCGGTCAGTTTGATTCCAGCCGACCAGGCAATGAGCTGCCTGTCACAGGGGCCGACCTGCGAGCTGCGTGCGATGCGATTCTTGCTGGCAAGCCTGTGTCGAGCCAGCAGCGAGCCAGCATCGGATGCAACATCAAATGGAAACCCGGACACGAGCCTGATTATTACACAGGCATCTCTGCCAGCTGATCGCAGCAGATCGGCAAAGCATGGCCATGGTCTTCGGGTGGTGCATTTTTCTGATGAGCGTAATTGGTCACACCGAATGGTGGGTGATGGCCGTCAATCGCTCACACGCGCTGAAGATTCGCGCGGGGACGCTGCGGAAGTTTCGCAGTGTGCATGATGTGGCCGTGCTGCTATATCCGTTTCTGCTGCTCACTCTGACCGGACTTGGACCCGACAGCCTGCTGCGTGGGGGCGACTGGTCCAGCCAGACACCGCTGACTCGGCAGGTGGTGTTCTGGACCTCTCTGGGAATCATCCCGCTGCTGCTGGGGATCCTGCGATGGCAGTTGTTCCGACGGCATGAATTTCGAGCGGCGGATGAACGAGCCCATCATGATGTGCAGCGTTCGGCAGGAACAACCTCACCCCCGACGACCGATGAGGCGGCGGACGTGCGGGGCCCGCGGCCTCATCTGCTGCGGAAAGTGCCGGGCAATGAGATTCTGAATCTGGAAGTGAATTCGAAACGCGTGCAGATTTCGCGAAACGGCCATCACTCCCGCGAGCCAAAGTCGCCACTGCGAATTGTGCACTTTTCTGATCTGCATTTTATTGGCTGTCCGGGCGAAGCGTATTATCGATTTGTGGCCCAGGAAGTGGAGCGGCTGCAGCCGGACCTGATCCTCTTCACGGGTGATCTGATTGACCAGGAAGACCTGTTGTCACTGGCAATCGACATCTGGA
>Ga0209573_1003286_pt1 | contig 18167 bp, 12 predicted proteins | sample TNRBio252014_DNA_FD_185870 | JGI IMG/M metagenome (GOLD analysis project Ga0209573, IMG submission 185870) | Wastewater treatment Type I Accumulibacter community from EBPR Bioreactor in Madison, WI, USA - TNR Reactor_6/25/2014_ DNA (SPAdes)... | ecosystem: Engineered > Bioreactor > EBPR >...
GATATGGGCCTCAAGGGCGGTAACCGGATTATCACCGGCTCGGGCAGCGCGGTCACGGTGATTTTCAAGGCCTGCGAGGTTGTCGTGGACGAGAAGGACAAGGTGAAGGTCGGGGATTTGATAACCAAGTGTAAGGGTGGTTTGTGGGCTGATGCGGGTGCGGGTGGTGCGGGTGGCGCGGGTGGTGCGGGTGGTGCGGGTGGTGCGGGTGGTGCGGGTGGCGCGGGTGGCATTGGCGCGGGCGGCATTGGCGCGGGCATTGGCGTGGGCGTGATAGCGATAGGCGGTGTGGCGGCCATTGTGGCGCATCAAAACGATGACGATGACGGCCCTACCAGCGGTCGATAAAGACGGTCGCTATTCTTAAACTGTGTCGGATATCAAACCAAACCGCGTCGCTGACCCCGACGCGGTTCTTTTTTACGGTCTCATCGCGCTGTTGGCGTTTGCGCCGCTGTTCAGAGCCGGCAACCGGCCGTTGCCGTTGCTGGTGATGGAGTTGATGGCGCTGGCGCTGCTGGTCTGGCGGTTCTGGTCGCCGTCGACGGGGGGACAACCGCTGTCCCGTCCGGCGCGGATTTTTCTGGCATTGCTGTTCCTGTTGCCGCTGGCGCAGTTGCTGCCCGCGCCATTCGGGCCGTGGGCGGGTCTGCCGGGCCGCTCGTTCTATGCCGACGCATTGCGCCAAACCAGCGGCGGCGCCGACCTGGACTGGCGGGCGCTTTCGCTGATCCCGACCGCGACCGAGTCCGCTTGGCTGGCGCTGTTGCCGCCGCTGGCCGTATTTCTGGCGGCGATCCATCTGGCCAGCCAGCAGTTGTTGCGGCTGGCGCTGGTCTTCCTGGGCATCGCGACCGCCGAGGCGTTGCTGGGGTTGATCCAGTACGGCGATGGCCCCGATAGCGTGTTTCGGCTGGGCAACACCTTGATGGGCGACAGCGCTTCGGGCACCTACATCAACCGCAACCATTTGGCCGGCCTGCTGGAGATGGCGCTGCCGGTGGGCTTGGCGCTGCTGGCGGCCACGGTCGGCCACGGTCGGCCTTCCCATGCCAGCGGCGGCCGGGGACGACGCGGGCGCACGCTCCGGCAGTGGCTGGCCCGGTTCAGCGTAGCGCGAATCAATCAGGCGGCGCTTTTTGGCGCGGCGGCCATGGCTATTTTGCTGGGGCTGGTGTTCACCCGCTCCCGCGCCGGCGTCGGCATGGCGATGCTGGGCATCCTGCTATGCACCCTGACATTCTCCTACCGGCTGGGTGGGCGTAATGTTTACGGGCTGATCGGCACCTTCACGGCGGTGGGCGTCGGCTTGGCCAGCCTGATCGGGCTGGCGCCGGTTTGGAGCCGGTTCACCCTGCAAGATCCGCTCGAGGATGGGCGCTGGAAGATTTTCGACGCCGTCATCCAGGCTATCGGTGAATTTTTTCCGCTGGGCAGCGGCGCGGGGACCTTCGAAGCCGTCATGCGGCGGTTTCATCCAGCGGATTTTCCTGGCGCCACCATCAACCACGCCCATAACGATTATCTGGAATGGCTGCTGGAGCTCGGGCTGGTGGCAGCGGTGCTGATCGCCGTCTGGCTGCTGTTCTATGTTCGCCAGTGGGGGCGGGTATGGAAACGGGGCGAGTGGACGCCGTTCCGATTCGCCCAGGCGGGAGCGGGAATCGCGCTGTTCCTGATGCTGCTGCACACCCTGGTGGACTTCAACCTGCGGATTCCGGCCAACGCGGTGTTCGCGGCGTTTCTGGCTGCGGTGTTTTTTCACCGTTCGCTGGAGGAGGAACGGCGGCGGTCTTCCCGGCGGCGGGAGGCGGCCAGCGAGAGCGAAGGCAAGCCGCCGCCGACTTACTCGATTCCGCCGGAAAACCAGGCCAGTCCGTTCGCGGGGTAAGGGAGAGTCCGGAGCGGATCGCTAGCGGCGCTTGGTGACCCGCAGCGCCTGCCGCAGATAGGGCAGTTCGGTCACCGGCAGCCGGCCGGTGACGCGCAATCCGGCGGTGAACCGTTCCAGCTCGCAGACTTGGCAGCGCGGGCCGCTGTCCAACACCCAGATGCCGTCCACCAGCAACGCGGCGTGGGCGACCCGCAGCGGCGGACCTTCGATCAGCAGGTATTCCAGCCGCGCCGGGTCGTAGCCATGCTGGCGGATCAGCCGGTCGGCCTTGGCGACGACGTAGGCCTTGCAATCCCAATGATCGAGCCGTTCCAGATCGGCGACGTCCGGCCAGTTTTCCAAACAGGCATCGGTGGGGCAGGGCCGGCCCTGGCGGTTGACGGCAGCGTTGATCTCGATCAGGGCAGCCAGTTCGGCCGTCGGTGGCGCGGGGTCCGGAAGCGTCTGGCAGCCGCCCGCCGCCAGCAGCAAGGCTGCTAGCGCGAGCAGGGGGATGGCGGGGCGTGGGGAGGACGGCATGACGGGTAGTTTAGCGGTAGTGTGCGCATCCCGCCTTCGTTGCGCCACGCGGGAAACGGTCGTTCAACTTTCCTTGCCGGAGGCCGCCCGCTAGAATGCCGGCCTTTGCCCTCATCCTGGAGAAAAGGTGGTTGAAAACGCACCTCCAACAACTTGAAGCCGAGAGCATCCATATCATCCGCGAGGTCGCCGCCGAGTTTGAAAAGCCGGTGATGCTGTACTCGATCGGCAAGGATTCCTCGGTGATGCTGCATCTGGCGCTGAAGGCGTTTTACCCCGGCAAGCCGCCATTTCCCCTGCTGCACGTGGATACCACCTGGAAGTTTCGGGAAATGATCCGCTTTCGCGACGAGCAGGCGCAGCGATTGGGGCTGGAGTTGATCGTTCACATCAACGAGGACGGGCTGCGGGATGGCATCAACCCCTTCACCCACGGCTCGCGGGTCCACACCGACGTGATGAAGACCCAGGCGCTCAAGCAGGCGCTGGATCGCCACGGCTTCGACGCGGCCTTCGGCGGCGCCCGCCGCGACGAGGAGCGCTCGCGGGCCAAGGAGCGGGTCTATTCCTTCCGCGACCGCAACCATCGCTGGGATCCCAAGAACCAGCGCCCCGAATTGTGGAGCCTGTACAACGGCCGGGTGCGCAAGGGCGAGAGCATTCGGGTGTTTCCGTTGTCCAACTGGACCGAACTGGATGTCTGGCAATACATTCACTTGGAACGGATTCCGATCGTGCCGCTTTATCTCGCCGCCGAGCGGCCGGTGGTGGAGCGGGACGGCACGCTGATCATGGTGGACGACGAACGGATGCCGTTGGCGCCGGGCGAGGAACCGAGGCTGGAATGGGTCCGGTTTCGCACCCTGGGTTGCTACCCGCTCACCGGCGCGATCCGTTCGCGAGCAGCCACTCTGCCGGAGATCATTCAGGAAATGCTGCTGGCCCGCCACTCCGAACGTCAGGGTCGGCTGATCGACCACGACGCCGCCGGCTCGATGGAAGAAAAGAAACGTCAAGGGTATTTCTAACTCATGTCCCACGCTTCCCCGTTGATCGAAACCGATATCCAGGCGTATCTGGCGAGCCACGAACGCAAGGACCTGCTGCGCTTCATCACCTGCGGCAGCGTGGATGACGGCAAAAGTACCCTGATCGGCCGGTTGCTGTACGACACCCAGTTGATCTACGAGGATCAACTCGCCGCCGTGCGCCGCGACACCACCAAATACGGCACCACCGGCGAGGAACTGGATCTGGCGCTGCTGGTGGATGGCTTGCAGGCGGAACGGGAGCAGGGCATCACCATCGACGTCGCCTACCGTTATTTCTCCACCGAGCATCGCAAGTTCATCATCGCCGATACCCCCGGCCACGAACAGTACACCCGCAACATGGCCACCGGCGCTTCGACCGCGCAACTGGCCATCCTGCTGGTGGACGCGCGCAAGGGGGTGCAGGTTCAGACTCGCCGCCACAGCTTCATCGTGTCGCTGCTGGGCATCCGCCATCTGGTGCTGGCGATCAACAAGATGGACCTGGTCGGGTTCGATCCGACGGCGTTCGCGCGAATTCGCGACGACTATCTGGAATTCGCGGCCCAGTTGGGGGTAGGGGAAGTCCATTGCATCCCGGTGTCGGCGTTGCGCGGCGACAACGTGGCCGAGCCGTCCGCCGCCATGCCCTGGTACGACGGGCCGACCCTGCTGCAACTGCTGGAGCAGGTCGATGTGACCGCCGACCGCAACCTGCGCGATTTTCGCTTTCCGGTGCAGTACGTCAATCGGCCCCATCTGGATTTTCGCGGTTTCTGCGGCACCCTCGCCGCCGGGGTGGTCCGGCCGGGCGACGAGGTGGCAGCATTGCCCTCGGGCCGCCGCAGCCGGGTGGCGGCGATCGTGACCGCCGAGGGAACGCTGGCGGAGGCTGTGGCCGGCCAGGCGGTGACCCTGACCCTGGAGGATGAGATCGATGTCAGCCGTGGCGATCTGCTGGTCCATCCCGATCGCTTGCCGGCGGTGGCGGACGCTTTCGACGCCAAGGTGGTCTGGATGGCGGACGCGCCGCTGTTGCCGGGGCGTCAGTACGATATCAAGCTGGGAACCCGGTTGCTGCCGGCGACCCCGATGGTGCTGCATCACCGGATCGACGTGAACACTCTGGAGCACCAGCGCGCCGAGGAACTGGGATTGAACGAGATCGGCTATTGCCGGATCGCCCTGGACCAACCGGCGCCCTTCGATTCCTACGAGGTCTGTCCGGGAACGGGCGCGTTTATTTTCATCGACCGCCTCAGCAACGTCACGGTCGGCGCGGGGATGATCGTGCGGCCCGTGACCCAGCCGTTGGTGGACAAGTCGCGCAACGTGGTCTGGCACGAACACAAGGTCAGCCGGGCGCAGCGCGCCAATCAGAAGGCGCAGCGGCCGTGCGTGATCTGGCTGACCGGGCTGTCGGGCGCGGGCAAATCCACCCTCGCCAACGCCCTGGAGCAGCGGTTGTTGCAACGGGGCTATCACAGCTATCTGCTGGATGGCGACAACGTCCGCCACGGTCTGAACCAGGACCTGGGTTTTTCCCGGGCGGAGCGGGTCGAAAATATCCGCCGGGTCGGCGAGGTGGCGGCGCTGTTCGTCGATGCCGGTCTGATCGTGATCACCGCCTTCATCTCGCCGTTCCGCGCCGACCGGGCGCTGGCGCGGGCGCTGGCGCCAGAAGGGGAATTTATCGAGGTGTACGTGCGCGCCGCGCTGGCGACCTGCGAGCGGCGCGATCCCAAGGGACTATACGCTCGGGCGCGGGCCGGGGTGATCGGGGATTTCACCGGCATCGATTCGCCCTACGAAGCGCCGGAGCGGCCGGAGCTGGTGCTCGACACCGAGCAGGATCCGATCGAGATCAACGTGGAGCGGTTGTTGAACTATCTGACCGAGCGGCGCATCCTGCGTGGGGGCTGATCCGAGAGCCGAAATCCGGTACAGGAACGCCTTCGCGAGCGGCCCGTCATGCTGCTCCTGACCAAGATTCTCAGCCAGTGTGCCTATCCGCTGTTGACCGCTCTGCTGCTGGCCGCTGGCGCCGGCGTTCTGCTCTGGCGCGGTCGCCGGCGTTCCGGCGCGTGGCTGCTGAGCGTCGCCCTCGGTTGGCTGTGGTTGTGGTCCACGCCCGCGTTCAGCGACTGGCTGCGCGCCACCCTCGAGCAGCGCCATCCGCCGGCGCTGCTCGAACAACTGCCCACCGCCGCCGCCATCGTGGTGCTGGGCGGAGTGGCGGAAGCCGCCGCGCCGCCCATGCGGCCCGATCCGAATCTGGGCGCGGCCGCCGATCGTATCTGGTACGCCGCCCGCCTGTACCGCGCCGGGAAAGCGCCCTGGGTGCTGGTCAGCGGCGGCAAGCTGCCCTGGGGCGGCGGCGAGCAGCCAGAATCCGTGGTCATGGCCGAACTGCTTCAGGAATGGGGCGTGCCCGCCACCGCCATTCTCCAGGAATCTGCCAGCCGCACCACCCGGGAAAATCGCGATAATTCCCTGCCACTGTTGCAAGCGCACGGTGCGCGGCGCATTCTGCTGGTGACTTCGGCGCTGCACATGCCGCGCGCCCTGGCGCTGTTTCGCGCGACCGATCTTGAGGTGATTCCGGCGCCGACCGATTTTGAGATCTGGTTTCCGAGCAACGCCCATCCCTTGCGCTGGCTGCCCGATGCCCAGGCGCTGGCCGACGGTAGCCGGGCGTTCAAGGAATATCTGGGCCGGTGGGTGGACCGCCTGGCGAGCGTTGGGGGATAGCGCCACGGTAGCGTTTCAGCGGATCGGTGCTAAACTGACAAGCGTTAGCTGAAATTAACGCTGACGCATTCCGGGCGACGATCCGGCTTGGCGCAAGATAAACCTGATGGAACAAATTGTTCTGGACCTTGGACCGCTGTTGCTGGCCTTTGGGCTCTGCGTGGGACTGATCGCCCTGTTGGTCCGTCCAGCGCGGTCCTGGGGCTGGGTGGACCGGCCCACCAGCCGCAAGCACCACCCAACGCCGGTGCCCCTGGTGGGGGGGGTCGCCATGTGCGTCGCCTACGGCCTGAGCCTGCTGGCGCTGCCGGCACGACCTGATTCCTACCAAGCGTTGCTGATCGCCATGGTGCTGCTGACCCTGATCGGCTTGTACGACGATCTCCGCGCGATTCGCCCCACGATCCGCTTGGCGTTCCAAGGCGGCGCGGTCCTGGTCATGGCGCTCGGCGGCGGGATCACGTTGGATAACCTCGGCGATCTGTTTGGCCTGGGCAATGTTACCCTGCCCGAAGGGATCGCCCTGACGTATACCCTGTTCTGCGTCATCGGGGTGATCAACGCCTTCAACATGAGCGACGGTCTCGATGGCTTGGCGGGCGGTCTGGCGCTGATCGCCGCCGGTTGGCTGGTCGTCCTGTTACAGATGGCGTCAACCTCCCACGCTGGCGACCGCGATGCCCTGTTGGCGCTGGTCGTGGTCATCGCCGGCTTTCTCTGCTTCAACCTGCGCCATCCCTGGCGGACCCGCGCCAGCGCGTTCATGGGCGACGCCGGCAGCACGATGCTCGGTTTCGTCCTGGCTTGGTTCCTGGTGCATCTATCCCAGAACCGGGAGGCGGTGATGACCCCGATGACGGCGGTCTGGCTGCTGGCGCTGCCGTTGATGGATACGGTCGCGGTGATGATCCGCCGCATCCGCCTCGGCCACAACCCGTTCGCCGCCGACCGCCGGCATTTGCATCACTTGTTGCTGAGTTGCGGTCTGGCGGATGGCCGGGCCACTGCGCTTCTGCTGACCATGGCGCTGATGAGTGGCGCGGTCGGCGTCGCCGCCCACGGGCTGGGCGTGCCTGAGTATCTGCAATTCTACGCTTTTCTCATCCTGTTCGGACTGTACTACGGGCTAACGGCCCGCCTTTGGCGGCGCCAGCGGTCGACGCCGCCGGTTGGAGCGAAAGCGGTAGGGCGTCCCCCGCCGCCCGGATCCCGATCGATCGCGGCGCCAAGCCGCCCGGTTCTTCCGGAAGTCGGCGCAAAGCGGTAAGTGACCGGGTTGCTCAACCCGCGCGGCTGATGGCGAACGGCGCGAACGCCTGGCACACCGGCATCACTTCCAGCGTGTTGATGTTGACGTGGGCCGGGCGAGTCGCCGCCCAGTACACGGCATCCGCGATGTCCTCCGCTTGCAACGGCTGGGTTCCCGCGTAGACCTTGGCGGACTGGTCGCTTTCCCCCTTGAACCGCACCAGCGAAAACTCGGTTTCCGCCATTCCCGGCTCGATGTTGGTCACGCGCACCCGCGTGCCCAGCAGGTCGGCGCGCAGGTTGAGCGAGAACTGGCGAACGAAGGCCTTGGTGGCGCCGTAGACGTTGCCGCCGGGATAGGGATAATTGCCGGCCACCGAGCCGATGTTGACGATATGGCCACGGTCGCGGACAACCATGCCGGGCAGAATGGCGCGGGTGCAATACAGCAGACCCTTGATGTTGGTGTCCACCATCCGCTGCCAGTCGTCCATGGGGCACCGATGGGCCGGTTCCAACCCGAGCGCCAGTCCGGCGTTGTTGACCAGCAGATCCACCTCAGCGAAATCGGCGGGCAGGGCGGCGACTGCGGCGTTCACCGCCGCTTCGTCGCGCACGTCGAGCGCGACGGCGTGGACCGGGACAGTCGCGGCCAGTTCGGCGCGCAGGGCTTCCAAACGATCCTGGCGCCGACCGCAGACGATCAAGCGCCAGCCGTGGGCGGCGAACCGGCGGGCGCAGGCGGCGCCGAAACCGGAGGTGGCGCCGGTGATGAAGGCAATCTGGGACATGGGGTTCTCGCTGAGCAGGGATGGAAAGCGAATTATGAAGCAAGTGGAACCCGGATGGAGACTGCCCAATTCCCAATTCCTAATTCCTGTCTGGACGGCGTCCCGCCTGTTCGCTAGGGTAAGCGCCCAACTACAACCCCAGCCCTCTTCCACATGAACGCCACGACCTACGACGCCTCCGCGATTGAAGTTCTCAGCGGCCTGGACCCGGTTCGCAAGCGGCCGGGGATGTACACCGACACCACCCGGCCCAATCACCTAGCCCAGGAAGTTATTGACAACAGCGTGGACGAGGCCCTCGCTGGCCACGCAACGACGGTGACGGTCATTTTGCACGCTGACGGATCGCTATCGGTGGCCGACGATGGCCGCGGGATGCCGGTGGATCTCCATCCCGAAGAAGGCATCCCCGGCGTCGAGTTGATCCTGACCCGGTTGCACGCTGGCGGCAAATTCTCCGACCGCAACTATCGCTTCGCCGGCGGCCTGCACGGGGTCGGGGTGTCGGTGGTGAACGCGCTGTCCAGCCATCTTGAAGTGTGGGTCAAGCGCAACGGCAAGGAGTACAACATGGCCTTTGCCGGCGGCGACAAGGCATCCGATCTGGAAGTGGTGGGGGCCGCGCCGCGCCGGGCGACCGGCACCACCCTGCGGTTCTGGCCGGACCCCCGTTATTTCGACTCGCCCAAGTTCTCCGTGCCCCGCCTCAAGCACGTCTTGCGCGCCAAGGCGGTGCTGTGTCCGGGGTTGAAGGTCGCGTTCACCGACGAAGCCAGCGGCGAACAGGTCGTCTGGTATTACGAGGATGGCTTCACTGATTACCTGAAGGAGGCGCTGGGCCAGACGCCGCTGCTGCCCGATCCGCCGTTCGTCGGCCATGTTGGCGGCGAGCGCGAGGCGGCGGACTGGGCCTTGACCTGGTTGCCGGACGGCGGCGAACCCGTCGCGGAAAGCTACGTCAACCTGATTCCGACCCCTCTGGGCGGCACTCACGTCAACGGTCTGCGCGGGGGATTGACCGACGCGGTGCGCGAGTTTTGCGAGTTCCGCAACTTGGCGCCGCGCGGGCTGCGCATCGCGCCGGAGGATGTCTGGGACGGTTGTTGCTACGTGCTGTCGGTCAAGATGCGAGATCCCCAGTTTTCCGGCCAGACTAAGGAGCGGCTGTCCTCGCGCGAGTGCGCGGTGTTCGTGGCCGGGGTGGTCAAGGATACGCTCAGCCTGTGGCTGAACCAGCATCCTGAGACCGGCGAGCGCATCGCCCAACTGGCGCTGGCGAACGCGAACAAGCGGTTGCGGGCGAGTCGCAAGGTGGTGCGCAAGCAGGTGACCAGCGGCCCGGCGCTGCCCGGCAAGCTGACCGATTGCACCGCCCAGGATTTGGCGCGTACCGAACTGTTCCTGGTCGAGGGTGATTCCGCCGGCGGCTCCGCCAAGCAGGCCCGCAACCGGGAATTTCAGGCGGTGATGCCGTTGCGCGGCAAGATTCTCAACACCTGGGAGGTGGATTCCGCCGAGGTGCTGGCCTCGCAGGAAGTGCATGACATCGCGGTGGCGATGGGCGTGGATCCCGGTTCCAGCGAACTGAATGGGCTGCGCTACGGCAAGATCTGTATCCTCGCCGACGCCGATTCCGACGGCTTGCACATCGCTACCCTGCTCTGCGCGCTGTTCGTGCGGCATTTCCGGCCACTGGTGGAAGCCGGTCACGTCCATGTCGCCATGCCGCCGCTGTTCCGGGTGGATATCGGCAAGGAGGTGTTCTACGCCCTGGACGAGGCCGAGAAGCAAGGCATTCTTGACCGGATCAGCGCCGAAAAGAAGAAGGGCAAGGTTAACGTCACCCGCTTTAAGGGCCTGGGGGAAATGAATCCGCTGCAATTGCGGGAGACGACCATGGACCCAGCCACCCGCCGGCTGGTGCAACTGACGCTCGATGCCGGCGACGATACCCTGGCGCTGATGGACATGCTGCTGGCGAAAAAGCGGGCGGGGGATCGGAAGAACTGGCTGGAGGAGAAGGGCAATCTGGCGGAGGTGTAGCCCTGACGCGATCCATGGAAGATGCGGAACAACACGAACCGTGGGAATCCCTAAAGCCTGGCGGGCTGAAGGGCCGAAAAGTGACGACCGACAACCATTTTACGGGCCGCGCCTTGTCCCTCTCCCATTCCGCGTCTACAGTTTATGAGCGCCGCTCCCCGTGGCGGCGCGATCCAACTCGAAACAATGACACCTAAGGAGGTTGAGGATGAAGAAGCAGTTGCTGATGGGCGTGGCCGCATTGTGCGCGATGGGTTTATCCGCCGGCGCTTGGGCCGCCGACGCCGCGACCGCCGATGAAGTGGTCGTTAAGGTCAAGGAAGCCGCCGCCGCCGTCAAGGCCAGCGCTGACGTGACCTTGTCGGAATTCGACAAGAAAGACGGCAAGTGGGCCTGGAAGGATACCTATGTGTTCGCGCTGGATTGCACCGCCGGCACGGTGAAGGCTCATCCGAACGAGAAGGTCAAAGGCATCAAAGTAACCGAACTCAAGGATAAGGCGACCGGCAAGGAATTCGGCACCGCCCTGTGCGACGCCGCCAAAAAAACGAACGGCGGTTGGGTCGAGTACATGTGGACCAAGCCCGGCACCCCCGAAGGCAGTCATCATCGCAAGGTGGCCTACATTCTGACCGTTGGCAACTATCAGGTGGCCGCTGGCGTTTACGACGACAAGCTGACCGCCAAGGACCTGGAAGCCAAGAGCGCGAAGTAATCCTAAACCCGCCGGACCCCGCCGCGCTTCGCCCCCGCCTCTGGCCTTCCCGCCAGCAGCGGAGCGCGGTGGATTGTGGTTCTTCCCTCCGATCACCGGAAATTTAGCGTCTTTATATAATAATTTAATTTCAATGTGTTGCCCGGATCTCTGATCTCTGGTCCGTGGAAACCGGCTTGGGGCAGTGGATTTTCGAGGGGGTATAGCAATGCGTGGGCGTAGTGACGGGAGATTCGCCCGGGGAGGGTGGAGGGCGGACGCGAGACCCATCCAACGGTTTTATCCAGACCGACTGATCCGATTTTGTCTCCTGTTGCTCGTCGTGCTGTTGCCGACTGGCCCGGCCCTGGCCCAGGACGCGGGCGAAATCATCAGCGTTCTGGGAACCGCCGAGGTCTGGCGCGGCGGTCGCTGGCAATCGGTCGGCGTGGACGCGACGCTGGCGCCCGGCGAAGTGGTGCGAACCGGGGAAGGTGGCCGGATCGCGATCCTGCTGGCCAACGGCGCCCAACTCAAGCTCAATGCCAACAGCCGGCTGGAACTCAAGCGGGTCGATCCGCCCGCAGAAGGGTTCGCGCCCGCCGCCGCCCGAGTGATGCAAAGCATCCTGCGCGTGTTGAGCGGCGAAGTTTGGGTCCGCAACAGCGGGGAACCCCTGGAAATTCAGACCGTGCCGGCCACCGCCACCATTCGCGGCACCGAGTTCAACCTGGCGGTCGGTCCGGGCGATTCGGCGCGGCTGGCCGTCCTCACTGGCCTGGTCGAGTTCAGCAATCCGCAAGGCAGCGTGCTGGTGGCGGCCAACGAACAGGCCGATGCCAAAGTCGGCGAAGCGCCACGCAAGACGGTGCTGCTCGACCCGCTCGATGCGGTGCAATGGTCGCTTTACTATCCGGGTCCGGTCGGTGTTCCGGCGGAACGAGCGCGGGACCCTCGGTCCCCCCGGTATTGGACCCAGGCCGCCCAAGCCCATCTGCTGCGCGGTCAAGTGCCCGAAGCCCGGCGGGCGCTCGACCGGGCGCTGACGCTCGATCCCAACGATTCGGTGGCGTACAGCCTGCGTTCCAACATCGCGTTGGTGCAGAACCGCAAGGCCGAAGCGCGGGCCGATGCCGAGCGGGCGGTGGCCGCCGATCCGGCTTCACCCACGGCGTATCTCAGTCTCGGTTGGGTCCAGCAGGCCGAGTTTGATCTGGACGCCGCGCTGGCCACATCCCGGCAAGCGGTGAAGCTCGATCCGAACAATGCCCAGGCGCTGATTCAGGAAAGCAGTCTGCTGTTTGGCATGGGCCGGCTGCAAGATGCCGTTGCCGTCGCGGAACGGGCGCGACAACAGGCGCCGGACGACGCCATGGTGAACACGATCTGGGGTTTCCTGCAACTGGCCCGTAACCGGATCGACGCCGCCCGCGACGCCTTCCAGACCGCCATCGGCCAGGATTCCACCCTGGGTCTGCCGCATCTCGGTTTGGGGCTGGCGCTGTTCCGGCGCAATCAGATCGAGGCGGCGGTCGCGGAGATGCGCAAGGCGACGCTGCTGGAGCCGATGATTTCGCTCTACAACAGCTATCTCGGCAAGGCGTTTTACGAAGTCAAGGACGACCGGCGGGCGCGAAAGTATCTGGAGGCGGCGAAGCAACTCGATCCCCACGATCCCACGCCTTGGCTGTACGACGCCATCCGCTTGCAAAGCATCAACCGGCCCATCGAGGCAGTACGGGAATTGAGAAAATCCATCGAACTCAACGATGACCGGGGCGTGTACCGCTCGCGGTTGCTGCTGGATGAAGATTTGGCCGCCAGGGCTGCTGCCTTGGGACGCATCTACAACGAAGTCGGCTTTACCGAACTCGGCCTGCAAGAAGGCTGGCAGTCGGTCACCCGCGATCCGACCAATTACTCGGCCCATCGGCTGCTGGCGGATTCCTATGCGGCGTTGCCTAATGTGGAAGCGGCCCGCGCGAGCGAATTGTTGCAAGCGCAGTTGCTGCAACCGGTCAATATCACGCCAGTTTCGCCACGAGTGACGGAAACCCGGCTGCTGATTCCAAGTGGCGGGCCGATCACTCCCTCTTTGTACGAGCTCAATCCGCTGTTCGTCCGGGATCAACCCACGCTCTTTTTCTCGGGGCTGGGCGGCAGTCAGGATACGTGGGGTGATGAATTAATCGTGTCCGGTTTGGGGGATCGGTTTTCCTACAGCCTCGGTCAGTTCCGCTATCAAAGCAACGGTTACCGGGAAAATAACGATTTGAAGAACGATCTCTACAATCTGTTCGCACAGGTTGCGGTCACCCCGGATTTCAATTTTCAGGTCGAGTATCGGTATCGGGAAACGACGACTGGCGATCTGGCCTCGCGGTTCGATGGCGCGTTCCGTCGGTTTGAGCGTAGGGCGATCAATCAGGATACCGCCCGCGTGGGAGCACGTTATTCACTGTCGCCCCAAACTAATATCATTGCTTCCATTATTTATACGGATCGAGATAGCATTACAAGCTATCCTAATATCAATTTAAATATTGGAAACAAGGCTCAAGGCTATCAAGCAGAAGCCCAACTGTTGCAAAAGGCCACTAATTTTAATTTGGTAACAGGTTTCGGTATCTATTCGCTTGATGTTGATTCCATTGGCTTTGAGTCATCGGATCAAGTAGAACGGGATATCGCTTATGGTTACGCCAGTATTACATGGCCTGAAAACTTAATCTGGACAGTCGGCCTTAGCTACCAATCCGACGAAAATCCAATATTGAATCTCGATGAACTGAATCCAAAATTTGGAGCTCAGTGGACGATCAATGATCATCTTTCCTTGCGAGCCGCCGCGTTTCAGGTGGTCAGACGGTCCGCCTATTCCATTGAGCAAACGATTGAACCGACGCAAGTTGCCGGGTTTAATCAGTTTTTTGATGATCTTGTCATGACGGTATCCAAGAATTATGGTTTGGGCCTCGATGTTCGATTCAGCAATCAACTTTATGGAGGTTTGGAAGCAGTCAGACGGGATCTTGAAGTGCCGGTTGGCTCGCAGGAATCGGAACCTTTCGAAATAGAGAAAGACCAGGAAGATAACTATCAAGCCTATTTATATTGGTTGCCGAACCCACGGTGGTCGGTTTCGGCGGCATGGCATTATGAGAGTTTCAAGCTTCAGGAAGGCCAATATCTTCGGCAATTGTATTTTCAGACTCCAGTCGAGCTGAAAACAACCAGTATTCCTCTAGGTATTCGCTACTTTGACCCATCTGGTTTCTTTGCGGGACTGGGCGTAACCTACGTGAATCAGGATATCCACAATATTGATCCAGAGGCATTGACCGCACTGCCGGCCCAGAACGAGGATTTTGTCTTAGTGGACGCCAGTTTGGGTTATCGCCTGCCTAATCGCTGGGGGATTATCGCCCTTGAAGCTAGAAACCTGTTCGATCAGCAGTTTTATTTTCAAGACTACAGTTTTCAATCAGCGGCTGATGCCGTGAATCCTCGATTTATTCCGGAGCGAACCCTGTATGCCCGGTTTGTTCTGAATTTCTAGTCCATAACCAAGGAGAAAACCCGATGAAATTGACTGGCGTTGAGGTTCCCACTGAAACTCTGTTCAAGCTGCCGCCCAATACGGTGATCGCGGTGATTTCGGATGATAAAGGTGAGATAAGAACGGTAAAAGTGGATCATGATTCCATTCCAAAAGGCGAATCCTTTTTAAAAGTGGCTGGTGGTTGCTTTGTACGTATTAATGGTCAGTTGGTATGGGTAAACCCGTGCCCGTATTGAGATAACGTCTTGCCGAAGCTCCAAACTCGGTTAACCCGGCCGGCGACTGTTGTCGCAGTCGCCGCTTTTGGAATAACGCTTCTTCTCTCCAGCCTGTCTTTTTTTTCCTTCCTCGAACTGAAAGGGTTCGATTTGTTATTCGCGCTGCGCGGCCCTTTGCCTCCCCCGGACTCGATCGCCATCATCGCCATCGACGAACCCTCGATGGCCGAAATCGGGCGGCAATGGCCGTGGCCGCGCAGCCTGCACGCCCGCTTGATCCAGCAACTCAACAAGGCCGGCGCCAAGGTGATTGGCTTCGACATCCTGTTCTCGGAGCCTTCGGAATCGGCCGAGGACGCGGAACTGGCCCGCATTCTGCGCGATAGCGGGAACGTCGTGCTGGTCAGCGCCCTGTCGGTGGTAAACGATCCCCTGTTTCGTCATACCATCCGAATCGATCCGATTCCGGCGTTTCGGGAGGCCGCCACGGTGGGCAGTCCGCTGGTCAGCATCGATGTGGATGGAACCGTGCGGCGGGCCCGCCTGCTGGCCCCCGACCTGCCCTCGTTCGCCCTGCAAGTCGTCCGGCGCTATCTGGGAAATCCTACGCCGGGAACCATGGCGGCGACCGAAGCGAACCGGTTCAATCAAAGGAATTTATTGCGGGAGGCGCTGATCAATTATCGGGGACCGCCGAAGACGATTAAAACCGTTTCGTATTATCAGGCTCTGTATTACGAACGGATGTTGCCCCCCGGAATTTTTGCCGGAAAAATCGTACTGGTAGGCCGCCTGCTGGAAGCCATCCCCGAACCGCAACGCCTGTCGGGCGACACCTTTCTCACCCCGTTCTCCTGGATTGCCGGAAGCCCCTCGGCGGGCGTCGAGATTCAGGCCAACATCATCAGCAATATTCTCGAAGGACGGTTCGTCGACGAACTCGACAAGCACGGCCAGTGGATTTTGCTGCTGGCGTCGATATTGGCCGCGAGTTTGCTTGTTGCACGACTCGAGCCGGTCGCCGCCCTGATCGCGATGGTGGCGCTGGCGAGCTTGATGATGACAGCCGCTTACGTGGTTTTTACCCAAATGGATCTGTGGCTTCCCATGCTATCAACCGTCATGGGCCTCGCGCTGGTCTATGGCGGCCACTTGCTGGTCCGGGCGCTGATGGCCGAGCACGAGCGCCGCCGCTTGCTGGAGGAAATCAACCGCAATTTGGAAGGGAAAATTGCCGAGCGCACCCGGGAACTTTCCACCGCCAATCAGGAACTCCACCAGCGCCACCAACAGGTCGAGGCGGCTTACCAGGAACTGGCCCGCGCGCAGGAACAGCTCGTTCACTCGGAAAAGATGGCCTCATTGGGCCTATTGGTGGCCGGAGTGGCGCACGAGCTGAATAATCCCATCAGCTACGTCCACAGCAATCTGGAGTTTATCGAGGACTATACCGAACGCCTCGCTGGAATGATCGAAACGTGTTCGGACGCTGAGCATCCGGATGATCCAGGCCGCCGCCGCAGCGAGGAGCGGAAAGAAATCGCTCGCTTTGAAACCACCTTGCAGACCTTGCGGGAGCTGATCGCCAGTTGCAAAGAGGGTACTGAGCGAGTGAAGAAAATCGTACTGGATTTGCGCGTTTTTTCGCGCACCGACGATATCGGTCTCGTACTGGCCGACCTGCATGAAGGCATCGAATCCACTCTGAATCTACTCGCCAAGCAATACAAGGATCGGATTATCGTTCGCCGCGACTATGGTTGTTTGCCACTGGTGGAATGTTACCCCGGCCAAATCAACCAGGTATTCATGAATCTTCTGCAAAACGCCGCCCAGGCAATCCCGAACCAGGGTGATGTCTGGATCAAAACGGTGGCGGATGGCGATCGGGTCAGGATCGCGATCAAGGATAACGGAATGGGTATTCCAGAGGATCGTTTGAGTCGGATCTTCGATCCCTTTTTCACCACCAAGCCGGTTGGCGCGGGAACGGGACTGGGACTCAGCATTAGCTATGGGATCATCGAAAAACATGGAGGAAAAATCCGGGTTACGAGCAAGGTCGATGAAGGAACGGAATTTACGATTGAATTACCCATACGTTTGATGGGGAGAAAGGCATGAAACGCCACGGTTTGCTGATCGTCGACGATGAGAAGGAAATCCTGCGAAGCCTCACCCTGACTTTCGCGGAGGATTATGAGGTTTTTACGGCCTCCAGCGGGACCGAAGCATTGGAAATTTTGAAACAGCAGGATATTGCTCTGATCATCGCCGATCAGCGGATGCCGGAGATGACAGGCGCGCAACTTCTCGAACAAGTCATTGGGATCGACCCACATATCATCCGCATCATCTTGACAGGCTATACCGATACCACCTCGCTGATCCAAGCCATCAACAAGGGCCACATTTATCAGTACATCACCAAGCCTTGGGAGCGCCAGGAACTGCGGGTCATTGTCAAACGGGCATTGGAAAATTATGAATTGACCCTGGAAAATCTGCGATTGCTTAAGGAATTGCAAGCCGCCAACGAACGGTTGAGGGATGAAAATGCCTTCCTGATGAACGAAGTGAACAAAGAATTGCGATGCGCCGATATTGTTGGAAAAAGTCCGGCCATGCAACGAGTTTTCGAACTGGTGAACAAGGTCGTCGATAATTCGGTGACCGTCCTGCTCACTGGAGAAACCGGCACGGGCAAAACCCTGCTGGCCTGCTATATTCACCATCATGGACCGCGTAGGAACAAACTGTTCATCGAGCAAAATTGTGGAACTCTTCCCGAGACGTTGCTCGAGAGCGAACTCTTTGGCCACAAGCGCGGCGCCTTCACTGGCGCGGTCCAGGATCGGAAGGGGTTGTTCGAGGTCGCCGATGGCGGGACTTTGTTCCTGGACGAAATCAGCGAAATGAGTCCGGCGCTCCAGGTTAAATTGTTGCAGGTTTTGCAGGAAGGGCGATTCCGCCGGCTCGGCGAAAACGAATTCCGACAGGCCGATGTGCGGATCATCGCGGCGACCCATAAGGATTTGCAGGTCGAGGTTCAAAAAGGCCAGTTTCGGGCCGATTTGTTTTACCGGATCAATGTCTTTCCGATCCATATTCCACCGTTGCGGGAAAGGATCGTCGATATTCCTCTACTGGCGGATCATTGCTTGAGGAAGTACCGTCACAAGCTCAACAACCAGGTTACCGGCTTGACCGAGGACGCCCTGCGAGGTTTATGTCGCTACGATTATCCGGGTAATGTGCGGGAATTGGAAAACCTGATCGAGAGAGCATTAATCTTGAGTACCGGCGCGCGGATTGAATCAGGCGAATGGTTGCCGACCTTGGTCGTTGATACGAGTGGCATGTCCAGGCTGGAGAAGCTTGAACGGGCGGAGATCGAGAGGCTGCTCGAGTGCCAT